>Ga0068871_100003359_pt1 | contig 10995 bp, 5 predicted proteins | sample KBSMisM72_FD_72750 | JGI IMG/M metagenome (GOLD analysis project Ga0068871, IMG submission 72750) | Miscanthus rhizosphere microbial communities from Kellogg Biological Station, Michigan, USA - KBS Miscanthus M7-2 | ecosystem: Host-associated > Plants > Roots > Rhizosphere > Soil ...
AAGGCTAGCCTAGATCCTAGCGCAACGATCAACCATGCAGGTTCACCACTACCCTGCGGTGGAGGCATTTAACGCAGAGCGTGCAACCAACGTGCAACCATCCCAGCTACATACGATGATTCTGGATGCACAACGGCTTGATTATCACCCTTGAAGACTCAATAACTTATCACACGGTGATACTAGGTGCTACGCTGCAAGTCGGGTTCGATTCCCGTTAGCGCTACCAATTCCTCATAGACTTACGGGCTTTGCGCTGTAACGCGCTGTGACGCGTAGCGCGCCAGCAAAAAAGTCCCCTCAATGGACACCAATCCTCCCTTGGCGTAGCAGCGGCCATGCCAAGGCCGAAGCCGGCGGTCGAACATGGAAGGCGAACAATGAGTTGGTCGAATCGGATGGGCGTTGGGTCTTCGATCCTCGCGTTGTATCTGTTCAGTACCGGTCTGCACGGGCACCCGTGCAGATATCAACTGCACCGAGACCAACGCCAGCGGGGATCGCCGGTCAGTTGATGCTGTCCCGCACGTCGATTACGGGAGCGCCTCGGAGCCGGAGTGGATCGCGGCTTTTGGTACTGAGATCCTTGTGCCTCTCACCGGTTTGATATAGACTCATCGGTAACGTAGGCGGCAGCGGAGCAAGCGCTTGCAGTAATTCCTGGGGTGGAGGCGATGACATGGAGATCACCAGGAGATCGTTCGCCGGCAGGGTGGGCGCCGCTCTTTTTTCCGCGACGCTCGTGCGCGCCCAGGCCCGGCCCTTCCTTTTCGGTTTCAGCCTATACGGTATGAAGTCCCTTCCCTGGAGGGAGGGGCTCGCTCACGTCGCGCGCATCGGCTACAAGGCAGTTGAACTGAGTCTGCGCCCCGGTTGGAACACCGAACCCAAATTACTCACCAGAGCCGACCGCGCAGAAATCCGGAAGCGTATTGGTGATCTCGGGCTGGTGTTGCCCTCCGTCACGGAGAACATAACCTTGGGCCGCCCTGATGGCAGCATTCAAGCCAACCTCGACCGTCTGCGCGCGGCCGCCGAGATCTGCTACGAGTGTTCCCCCGGTGCTCCGGCCTTGATCCAGGGCCCGGTCGGCGGTCGCGTGGGCGAGTGGGATGAGCTGAAAAGTGGGATGGCCCGTGAACTGGAGGCGTGGGCCCGTACAGCGGAAGAGCTCAAGGTCACGCTCGCCCTCAAGGCGCATTCGAAGCAGGCCATGAGTCATCCCGAGCATGCGCTATGGCTGATCGGCCACGTGAAAAGCCCGCGCGTCAAGCTGGTGTACGACTACAGTCACTATTCTCCATTCGGCCTCGACATGCGGCAAACCATGGAGCAAATCGTGCCACACACCGTTTTCGTCCACATAAAAGACACCATCGGAAAGGCGCCGGACCACCACTTCGTCCTTCCTGGCGACGGCCCCGTGGACTTCAAAGTTTATGCGAGGAATCTGGCCGAGGTTGGTTACCGCGGTCCGGTGGTCGTCGAAGTCAGTGTAGATGTACAAGACCGTCCCGGCTACGATCCTGTGAAGGCGGCCGAGCACGTGTGGGAAAGGGTCTCGGGGGCCTTCACGTAGCAAGTCAGCATTCCGGGCCGCCGTAAATTGGCGGCCCCAGGGATGAGTCCGATTCGACTGGCCAGCTATCGCCGCACTTCTGTCTCTTATTGACGGCCCTTCAAACGCCACGTGGCTCGATGACAAGGAGAGCGCCCTGTCGAGGCGAGCCCCTGGGAACCGTAATCCTTGTTCGCCACGAGGACTTCATATCCGTGGGTCTGGGCCTCCTGTTCGAGCACGCGGAAGATATCCAGAAAGCGAGCCGCGGATAGCGTTCTAGATCACTCGGCCCAAGCGATTGAGATAGAGGATCGGGCGAGCGGCTCGATTTAGCCAAGGCCACTTGCACGCGGACGATCATGCCCGGTGGGCGGCTTTGGCACTTCCCATAAGCGGACTTCGAGGGCGCGTGGCGGCACCATTGTCCGAGTGGCCGATCATACATCCACTATTCACAACACGTTTCTAATGAGAGTTTTAGGTGAGATCGTTTGCTGGCGACTGAATTTACTCTTCCGTGATCAAGGAGGTGTCTTGCCGACGATTTTCACCTATCGGTTGGCCGCCCCCTGCAGAGACCTACCTAGTAAAAGTGCTAGGTTACTAAACACCAGAAACCTCTTATAATCGGTCCCACATGGGAGCAGACAGGCGGTGGAGTGTGTACAATGCGAACGCCTGATAGCGAAGGCCATCAGAGCCGCTAGGAGCTATCACGGTCTCGCGGCGGATCTGGAATGCGCCTACCTTAGCCAGGATTCAGAAATGGCTCAGCCTTTATCGGCAAGTCTGGAAAAAGCTTTTCGCGACCGTAACGATGCAATTGCCAAGTTGACTGCCCACGAGAATACTCACACTCACAAAATGCCAGCAGGAGGGGTGCAATTGAGCAGGCGACAGAGCGCCTAGGGTATTCGGAAGACCGGATTGTCGAGGCGCGCCGGAAGTGCCGACCTTTTCACAATGTTCACGATAATCTAGCTGCCGGAGAGATCGAAATTGAGATCGCACCCGTTTGGCCAATCGTCTGAGCTACTAACCGGCCTTCTGCTGTGGGCCGCCGCGGGGCTCGCCTATCCGGCGCCGACCAGCAGCTTGACTGGAACCGTGATCGATCCTTCGGGGCGGGCGGTTCCGGGTGCCACAGTCAGGCTGCGCAACACGGCGACTATGGTGGAGCTCTCCGTGCCCACCAACATCGAAGGCATATTTGAGATTTCCGCGTTGCCGGCAGGCGTCTACCGCTTGCAGGTAAGCGCCCCTGGGTTTCGGCTGACTACTGTGGACGCGTTGACTGTCGAGGTTGCCCGAATCGTAGTGCAGGATGTGCGCCTCGAGCTCGGAGACGTTTCGCAGGAAGTCACGGTAAAACCTCAGACAGCTCTGATCGATCGGGCCACAACTTCCGTGGGGCACGTAATCGATGGTCGAACGGTCCAGGACATGCCGCTGAACGGGCGTTACTTCTTGGACCTCGCTGTGCTGTCGCCCGGGTCGGTTACTGCGCCGCAATCTGGATTCTCAGCCGCGCCCAGCCGAGGTTTGGGGGCACTGGCGATCAATACCGCGGGCAATCGGGAGGAGACGGTCAACTACATGATCAATGGGGTCACGCTCAACGACCTCGTCTTCAGCGCGATTCTCTTCCAACCCTCGATCAGCGCTGTTCAGGAGTTCAAGATTGACAACTCGACCTTCAGCGCGGAATACGGCCAAAGCTCGGGAGCGATTGTCAACGTGGCGACTCGTTCAGGTGGGAGTGAATTCCACGGCGAGCTGTTTGAGTTCCTGCGCAACGACGCGCTGGACGCTCGCAATTTCTTCACTTTGACCTCCAGCAACCCTCCGCCGTTCAAACGCAATCAATTTGGCGGCAATCTTGGAGGCCCAATCGTCAAGGGCAAGACTTTCTTCTTTCTGTCGTATGAAGGCCTTCGTCAGTCGCAGAAAGTCGATCTCAACAGCCTGGTACTGAGTGACGCGGAGCGCGCGTCCGCCGCCAATGGCATGATCGCGCAACTCATTAGACTGATCCCTCGGTCGAACCTCATCGACTCCGCGGGAACATCTCGCTTCGTGGGTTCAGCAACCGCGCCCGTCGATTCGGAGCAGGGGGGGATGGACATCAGCCACACTCTCAGTCCGAGGGATCAGCTGCACGGCTACTACGCCTTCAGCCTCACCCAAACTATAGAACCCACCGTTAGGGGTAACACCATCCCTAATTTCGGCTCCACCCAACGTCCGCAAAGGCAGTTTTTCTCGCTCAACGAGTCGCACGCCTTCGGACCGAATCGCATCAACGAGCTGCGCCTTGGCCTGAATCGCCTCTCAAGCACGACGCAGCCGAACGCGTTGCTGAACCCGGCCGATTTCGGAATCCGCGGCGGCATTGCCGAGCCTATCGGACTACCGCAGATCAACATTGCCGGAGGCGCCCTTAACTTCGGCGGCCCATCGGCCTTCCCGTCGGGGCGCGGCGATACGACTATCGTGGGCGGCGACACTATAAGCTGCCTGTGCGGACGGCATTCGCTGAAAATCGGCGGGGAGTTTCGACAATTCCTCAACAATAATTTTCGCCTGGGCACCGGAGCATTCAACTTCCCCAGCGTCGCCGCATTCCTTGCCGATACTGCCAACTCCTTCAGTGTGACGCTCGGAAACCAGTCCAGCAGCATCGCACAAGGAGCTTTCGGCTTGTTCGTCCAGTCCAACTACAGGTGGCGACCAAATCTCACACTTGAGCTCGGCCTGCGCTACGACTGGAACAAGACGCCTGACGAGCGCTACGGCCGCTTTATCGTTTTCGACCCACGATCTGCTTCCCTTGTTCGTCTCGGGCAAGGACTTGATGAAATTTACCATCAGAACAATAAGAACGTCCAGCCCCGGCTTGGTTTCGCCTGGGACCCGTTCAAAGACGGAAAGACCTCCGTGCGAGCCGCCTACGCGATTCTTACCGACCAACCCATGACGAGCGTGGTTACCGGTACAAGTGGGAATCCCCCACTGGCCATCCCGCTCACGGTTACCGGCACGATCCGTTTCGAGAACGCGATCGACTTGGCTCGGTCCGCCGGACTGGCGCCAGCGACAGTGGATCACGGGTTCGACAACGCTTACCTGCAGTCGTGGAACCTGAACTTGCAGCGCGAGGTCTTCCCCGGTCTCGCAGTGATGGCCGGCTACTTTGGTTCCAAGGGCACGCACCTCATCCTTCGGCGCAATGTCAATCAGCCGATTGACGGGGTTCGGCCATACCCGATTGTCTCCCCATCCAGCGCCATCCTGCCGAGTGCCCCGCTCGGCAATATCACGCAGGCAGAGAGCAGTAGTAATTCGAGTTACAACGCACTGTGGGTCTCGGCGACCCAGCCGGTCGCGACCGGCTTGCAGATTAACGCGTCCTATACTTGGTCGAAGTCGTTGGACTACAATTCTCTCAGTTCACAGGGCATAGTTGTGCAGAACAGTTACGACCTGCGGGGCGATCGCGGCCTTTCAGACTTCGACGCGCGGCACCGTTTCGTCGTCCGCGCGACATATGACGTGCCTTTCCACAGCAACCTGTTGGTACAAGGTTGGCAACTTGCTACCGTACTGCAGGCGCAGAGCGGCAATCCGGTCAACATCGTAACCTCTAACAGCACCGTTACAGGGGTCGCCAATACGCTCCGGCCTGACGTAACGGGACTGATCGCGATACTTGGTAGCGTGGATCGTTGGTTCGATACCTCGGTGTTTTCGTCTGTAGCGCGCTTTGGCAACCTGGGCAGGAATGTGGTCGTCGGGCCGGGGTTCAAGAATACTGACTTTTCGATCACTAGAAACGCTAAATTGAGCGAGAAGATCCACATGCAGTTCCGCGTCGAGATTTTCGATTTATTAAACCATGCAAACTTCGGTCAGCCGGGGAATATGGTTGGCACTCCGGGTTTTGGGCGTATCACAAACACGCGCTTTCCCACCGGCGAGTCCGGATCGTCGCGACAGATGCAGCTGGGCATCAAGCTGATTCTTTGATGAAAGCCCTAGCGAAGCCACGTCGAACGGTATTGCTCGTTCTATCCGTAGTGTGGCTGTCGCCCTCGAGTGGTCGGGCCCAGCAGTCTGTTACGCCAAAGCACGTGCTCGTGTTGTATTGGGATGAGAAAGACCGCCCTGGTAATATCGAGTTCGAGCGCTATTTTCAAACTGCGCTGCGATCCGCCGCACCCGGACCGATCGAGTTTTATTCCGAATATTTGGAATCCAGCCGATTCCCGGGAGAGGATCAATCCAGATTTCTGCGCGACTATCTCCGGCGGAAGTACGCCAGCCGCCCCATCGATGTTGTCGTTCCTTATGCCGGTCCGCCCCCTCTGGAATTCCTGCTCAAATACCGCGGAGATCTCTTTCCAACTGTTCCCATCGTGTTTGCTGCCACCTCTTATCCCAGCGCGGCGCAGCTTAACGCAGGAGCGGGGGCCACTGGAATCGTCTTCATAAACGCCTACAGAAAAACGTTGGATCTGGCGCTGAGCTTACATCCCGGTACAGAGCAGGTGTTCATTGTCAGCGGAACGATGGCTCATGACAAGACTTACGAGACGATGGCGCGGAATCAACTCGATGGCTATGAAAGCAAAGCGGCCATTACCTATCTCACAGACCTGCCTGTTGAAGAGTTGAAGGTCAGAATCAAAAATCTGCCAGAGAGGTCCATCGTTCTCTATGTGTGGCAGCAGGCACGAAACATCCAAGGTAAGCTCTTGCAATCTCAGGACGTCCTTAAGTTGATCGCCCCCTTGGCGCGCGTGCCGTTGTACGGAATGTCTTTCGCTAGTGTCGGTAACGGAATCGTGGGTGGTTACGTTTATACGATGGAAGCCAATGCCACCAGACTGGCGCAAATGATGTTGAAGGTTGCGTCCGGAACACGGGCTTCGAACATCCCGGTCGAGAGCGCTCCGGATACCCCGATGTTCGACTGGCGTCAGCTTCAGCGGTGGGGTGTTCCCGAAGACAGGCTGCCCGGGGATAGCGTCATTCATTTTCGCGAGCTCAGTCTATGGCAACAATTCAAGTGGCGCATCCTGACAGCCATCGTCATTTTGTCGTTGCAGAGTCTGCTGATTTTCGCGCTTCTCCTGGCGCGGCGACGGGCTCGGAGGACTCGGCTGGAATTGGAGAGATACAAAGAGAGCCTGGAACTGCTGGTTGGTGAGCGCACGGCCGACCTGGTGGAGGCCCGCGACCAGGCCCACGCCGCCAACAAGGCCAAGAGCGCTTTCCTGGCCAACATGAGCCACGAACTGCGGACACCGCTGAACGCCATCCTGGGTTTTTCAGACCTGTTGCGCCAGCCTGGCGTTACGGAGGAGCAACGCAGGGATCTCGACATCATCAACCGCAGCGGCGAGCACCTGCTCAGCCTCATCAATGATGTCCTGGACCTGGCGAAGATCGAAGCCGGACGGGCCGTTATCAAGATCGTCCCCTGCGACCTGAAAGCGCTCCTGCAACACGTAGTCGGGATGATTCGCCCACGCGCCGAAGAAAAACTACTCGCGCTGCAACTCGTGGAGAGTCCGGAGTCTCCCCGTTACATCCGGACGGATGCAGCGAGGCTACGCCAGGTGCTCATCAATCTCTTGGGTAATGCTGTCAAGTACACCGACCAAGGGTCTGTTACCTTGCGGTCGACTTCCAGGTCCACTGAAGATGAAAACCACGCGCGGCTGATCTTCGAAGTCGAAGACACCGGGATCGGCATTGCCGTTGAGGACCAAGCCCGGGTTTTCGAACCGTTCGTGCAACTGGCGGGGGCCAGGATGCAGAAGGGTACGGGGCTAGGCTTGGCCATCACGCGGCAATTCATCGAGCTGATGGGCGGGACCATCCGAATCCAGAGTACGCCAGGCAAGGGTTCGTCTTTCTGCGTGGAGCTACCGGTCGAGCGGACAAGGGAATCTGAAGACAAAGTACTGAGAGCGGAGCCCGCACAAGTCGCCGTGGTCGCGGCGGGATCGCCGGAATACCGCGTCCTAGTCGTGGAAGACGAGAGGGAGAACCAGAAATTATTGAAGTACCTGCTGCAAAGGGCCGGATTTCGGGTGCGTATTGCGCAGGACGGAGCTGAAGGAGTGGAATGTTTTCGGGAATGGCAGCCACACTTTATCTGGATGGATTTGCGGATGCCGGTGATGAGCGGGTTCGATGCGACGCGGAGCATTCGGGCTCTTGAAGGCGGCCGGAAGGTAAGAATTGCGGCCGTGACAGCTTCAGGATTCGACGAAGAGCGGAACGAGGCACTGGCGGCGGGCATGGACGACTATGTCCGCAAGCCGTACCGGCCGAGCGAGATCTACGAATGCATGGCTCGCCAATTGGGGGTTCGATACCAGCGTAAGGCGGTTCCTGAGGCCCCAGAGCTGGCTGCGGAACTGCGGACCGAGGATCTTGCCAGGCTACCGCAAGAACTTCGAGCAGGGCTGCGAGAGGCATTACTCACGCTGGATGGCGAGCGGATTTCGGCAGCCATTGGACGCGTGTCGCAGGAAAATGCGCCGCTTAGTTCGGCTTTGTCGCTTTGCGCGAGCCGATACGCGTATACGGCGATGCTCAACGCGATAAACCTTGACACGGAGCGGTCGCCGGAGGGCCACAGTGGGCACTAGCAAGGGTGAAATCTTGGTAGTCGATGACGAGCCGGATACACTTGCTTTGCTGAGCAGTCTTCTCACCGAAGAGGGCTACCGAGTGCGGCCATCTGATAGCGGCTCCCTGGCGCTGGCGTCCGTGGAGAACTCACCGCCGGATCTGATTCTGCTGGACATGCGGATGCCGGTCATGGATGGACTTGAAGTCTGTCGGCAACTGAAGGCACGCAAAGAGAGCCGTGAGATTCCCGTCGTGTTTGTTAGCGGGTCTGCGGATGCGGAAGCGCGAGTAGACGGTCTAGAGATAGGTGCGGTCGATTTCGTGATCAAGCCGTTCAACCGTGCAGAACTGTTGGCTCGTATACGAACTCACTTGGAATTGAGCCGTCTTAGATCCCAACTCGAAAGCCAGGTCGCACTGCGAACGACGGAACTCGAGCGCAACCAGAAAGCCCTGGAGGAATACAAGCAACGGCTCCAAGAGCTGACGGCAGGTCTCCTAAATGCCCAGGAGAACGCGAGCCGCGCGCTGGCCCGTGACTTGCACGACGTGTTCAGCCAGGAGCTTTCAGTTTTAGCGACGCAGATATTTACCTTGCAGGAAGAGTCTAAATCCAATAAGGAGCTGGAACGGCGGCTGATGGAGCTTGGCCAAAGATCGCTCCGATTGGCACATAACCTTCACCGCACATCTCGTGAGCTCCACCCTACCATCCTGGAAGACCTGGGACTCAAGGCCGCATTGGCGGAGGAGTGCGACGCCTTCCAGGAGCGATCGCGGATTCGAACCGAATTTACTGCAGAGAGTTTGCCTGCAGAACTTCCCAAGAGTGTCAGTGTGTGTCTATTCCGGGTCGCTCAGGAGAGCCTCCGCAATATCGGCAAACACGCGGCGAACTGCAATGCGGTTCGGGTAACGGTTTCGGGAAGCCGAGGAGTGACCCTGCGCATTGAGGATAACGGCGAGGGCTTCAATCTCGAAGACGCACACAAGAAAGGCGGCTTGGGATTGATCAGCATCGAAGAGCGCGTTCGCCTGGTGAACGGTTTCCTTTCCATCCACTCCGAGCCCGGCAAGGGCAGCACTCTAGAGGTGGTTGTGCCAATCGGGGTTCCGACAAGTAGCAAGCCTCCAAATCGTCCAATGGCGCGGGCAAAGGGATACCAAGGATGATGCGCTTCGCATTAGATCGGCGGCCCTTCTTGCGAGCGGCCGACCTCCGCATCCTTATCGCGATGATCGTTGGCGCGGCGATATTCGGCATCGTTGACGGATCGTTCTGGACGGGCCTTTTGCCTCCGACCATCGCATACCGGCCCGCCATTTTGTTTGCGCTCACTTTGGTATTCGGATGGCGAGGGCTCGTGTGCAGCCAAATTGTATTTCTGGCCGCATTCGCGTTATTTAACGGCTGGCAAGGCGCCCTTCTGCTCCCACCGCTATTCCTGGTCTCTCACGCCTGCGCGTTTTGGATGGCGCGGGCGTTCCGAGGGAAGAATTCCTGGCTCTCTGGGGAGAAATCCACTTTGGCCTTTCTCGTGGCCTCCGCCATTGCTCCCTTACTGCCTTCTTTACTGGGCGCCCCCGCCGTACGCTTGCTCGGAATTACGCGCCACAGTGATGTGCCCCAATTTGTAGACATCTGGCTCCGGGGGTTTGCCGCCATTGTGGTTTTGACACCCGCGGTCTTGACGTATTCGCACAAGCTGACTGCATGGGGCGGCGTGAGCACTGAGGACGAGCAGCAACCTCTGATGTCCGGCCGGAATGTTTTTGAGCTAGCAGTTCAAACGGCCGTATGGGCGGTCGCTCTGTGGCTGGCGGTGCAGTTCAAGGCGCACTACGCCCTCAATATCACCTACTTAGCGTTCCTCCCTCCCTTGGCATTCACGCTCTTGCGGGGGATGCGCATGGCCTCCCTGGCGATCGCCGCAAACGGAATCCTGGCGACCACCCTCTGGAGCCAGTTGCATTGGGCGGAAATCCTTCCCGTAAACGATCTCCGCCTGCTCATTGTGATCTACTCCGTAACTATTCTCGTCATGGCCTCGGTTGTAGATGAACGAAAACGCGCCAGCAGACAGGTCGAAGAGCTGCGCTTGGAGGAGGCTACACTCCGCAAGAGTGAAGAGCATTTCCGGACTCTGGCCAACTCAGCGCCCGTCATGGTCTGGCAGTCCGGCACCGACAAACTCTGTACTTTCTTCAACGAGCTGTGGCTCAAGTTCACTGGCCGTATGCTCACGGAGGAGCTGGGGGAAGGCTGGGCCGCCGGCGTGCATCCCGATGACCTTGATCGCTGCCTCGCTACCTATGTTTCATCGTTCGACGCCCGGCGCAGTTTTCAGATGGAGTACCGGCTGAGGCGTGCGGACGGGGAATATCGATGGATCCTCGACAAGGGCGCGCCGATCTACCGCCACGCAGAATTCGCGGGTTACATTGGATCCTGCATCGATGTCACCGAACTGAAGCAAGCGGATGAAGCGATCCGCGAGAGCGAAGAGCGTTTTCGCAAAGTTTTCGAAGAAGGGCCCCTCGGCATGGCGCTCGTTGGAAAAGACTATCGCTTCGTGAAGATCAATGCCGCGCTTTGTCATATGGTGGGGTACTCGGAAGCGTCACTGCTGCAAATGACATTCGCTGACATCACCCACCCGGCTGACCTGCAAGCGGACGTGGAGCTTGCCGAGCGGCTTTTCAGCGGCGAAATCCCTTTCTACACTCTGCGAAAGCGGTACGTGAAGAAGAACGGGGAAATCATTTGGATCAACCTAACTGGATCCCTT
>Ga0068871_100003363_pt1 | contig 10990 bp, 9 predicted proteins | sample KBSMisM72_FD_72750 | JGI IMG/M metagenome (GOLD analysis project Ga0068871, IMG submission 72750) | Miscanthus rhizosphere microbial communities from Kellogg Biological Station, Michigan, USA - KBS Miscanthus M7-2 | ecosystem: Host-associated > Plants > Roots > Rhizosphere > Soil ...
CGCTGCGGACTTAAAATCCGTTGTCCGCAAGGACGTGCGGGTTCGACTCCCGCCCTCGGCACCATACCTTTTCCTAACGTTTTCACGACTTTCATCAACCTAGCCCTGGGAATGACCTCAGGCTAAGAGTTGCATCGGTGGATCCTTGCAGGCATACCGCCACGAGAGGTGCCAAATACGACGTGCGCGTTCGACTCCCCTCGGCACCATAAAAACTTGCAGTCATCCCCTCTAGTTGATGCATGCGTGCTAATTTGTGCGCGATGAGGGAAAAATGAGGGACAAACTATCCCGCTCTTCTTTCGAACTCGACTACTTCCTGCTTTCAGCTACGAGTTCACGCATGTTGGCCGCCACCCGTGCCGCTATGATCGCCTCGTCTCGTCAAAGTTCGCAAAATGCCGCAGCACGTTCAGCCAGCCCGGCTCGTTGTAAAATCGCAGCATCGAATCGGAATTCAAGCGAACATCGCGAGACTCATCTTCAATCGGATAAATCAAACCATGCCGCACGAACTCGTGAAGGTCGTGAGGACCATGATCCAACTCAGGTATGTAGCCGGCTGGACGCCCCACAACACCGGGGTTGGGGGCGCCAAATCGTCGAAAAGATGCACATGACCGCCACGCTCGCGAAATGGTATGAAACGCAAGGCCGTCATGAAATTTTTGCGGCTGGTAAGCGGGTGCCGCTGGCATCAAATGAGCATTCGCTGACGCTCGACTTGAACGCAGTCAATGCAGCGGCCCAGACAGATCTTGACCCGTTGCACATCCCCAGGACCGCACGCGACGAGCGAACTCAACAGCTCGAGATGGCGCGGCTGTGTCGCCAGCACGTTCTGGGCGAAAAACCCACCTTTCAAATTCAACCGCTCAAACACTCAAAGAAAGCTTAAAAGGGGGCGCCTCCGTGGAGTGCGCCCCATCCAAACATCCAAGCAGCTTTGCATCAATAGTCTGAGATCTCTCCTGGGTCGCGATTCCTACGTCAGAAGAGGGACTCAAAGTCCAGAGGTTGGACCAGCTTATCAAAGAGATGACCCGTATGGTCGTCATCCTCCTGTATGAACGACGAGCCATTTATTGGATTCCCTGGAAAACCGGATCGCTGTGGCTCGCCGAGATTGATTCTGAAGTTCGAGAGTTGTCCTCCCTGCTCCTGGAAGCGCTCCACGAGGCACGTCACCAGCAGAATCGTAACGTAGTAATTGATCGCGATGAACACAAACCACCACGTGTCGCACGACCAACCGTACGCGTCAGGACCAAACATCTCGATCCAGAACTGATCGACATACCCGTAGCAGGTTTGGGTGTATAACCAGTACTCGATGACGACATAAATCACAGCGATCATCCAGGTCTGGAAGAGTGGATAGAAGTCCGGATTGAAAGCATAGGTTCCGTGCTTCGATAGCGAAAGCCAAAGGTCGAACCGGTTGCCTGCCGACCTGGGATTCTCAGGAAAATTCGAATAGGAATTGTGAGCTAACGGCGTCCTCTCGTGCGCTGCCGTGTACAGGCTCAACGAGCTGTACGCGTTAGGATCGAGATTGATTTCGTAGTTACTACCATTCCAAACCGCGGGCGCGGAGACGAGGAGCGCGGACCGTTCATTGTCGATGTCATGCGCGTTCGAGCCCTGGAGCACATCTTCGCCCGGTGCTAAACCGCATAAGTCACCCACCAGGCCACTATCGTGATCCCACATCGTCCAATAGTCTATGCGCAGAAAACTTTCATAACGGCCGGCAACATAGTTGTACCTGATCGATCCGGGTAGAGGCACCACGCGGAAATGGCTGATCGGCTGCTGCCCAAAGCGAGACTTTACGGTCTGCGGAATCGAATCCTGGAAGGTGGCAAATTGATCCCATTCACCTTGCGAGATGTGGTAGAAAGGCGTGAAGTTGTCGCCCACGTTGTTTTCGAAGTTGTCGGGCAGGCCGTCATTATCTCCGTCGAAAGTGGCGACGTTGCACACATGGCTCACGCCCTCATTAAACTCGATGGATAAAGGAAACGCCGGCAACACTGCAGCCTGACCATTCTGATTGGCCTGGGCAGTCCACCAATCCCAGCCTCCCTGATCGGGCTCACGTTGCAGCCACGCCTTATAACAGTCGTATACGAAGTCGTGGTTCGATCTGCCGCGCGCAGCGTACTCGGAAGATTGGAACAACGTGTAACCAAGATTTTGAGCAGTCGCCAGCAAGTTTGATTGTCCTTGTGCCTGCGCAAAGGCGTTCATCCAATATGAAAGCTCATCAGCGCGGGGTGGCCGAACTAATGCGCCCTCGAAAAATTTGCGAATGAACTCTTCGGGACCTTTCGTGCAGCCGGCTTGCGTCATAACTGCCTTCGAATTTCGTCGCGCCGTTACATGGTTCATCCGGGTAGCGATTGGTTTTGCTGCCGCCCAGTCCGTTGCCCAAATAGCTTTCTTGTCAGATCCCTTCGACGGCAAAGTAGCCTGCCTTCCCGGTTTCGCTTTTGCCTTACGTTGGTGGGCCTTAATCAATTGGTGCTTGCCGTCGCGGTCGACATAGCTGAGGGTTATTTCCTGATCGTCTTTCTCCAAACTTTCCGGGGGCGCATCCGCTTCAGTCTTTTGCGCCATCGTATTGCTAATGAGTTCCCCCAGCTTCTTTTGTATTTTTTCTTTTTGCTTTGGTGAGAAGCTGTCCCATTTGTTCTTTGCTTCAGCGGTGAGAGCTTGTTTTGCGCGAGCAGGTAGTTTGTCCAGATTCTTTTCTACCCCCGGGGGCATCACAAATGGTTTGGATTTGGTTTTGTCCTGGGCTGCACTCTTCACGTTAGTACTGAAGCCACCGAAGCAAAGAGTCAGCAAGATACTCACTGCGGTGAGAAGACTGATTGTTCTTTTCATAGTCGCCTCCTAAGAAGTGAAAGGAATCGCTGCACTGGAGGGCTCTTGACGAGCGTGTAATCGAGGCGTAGGCGGCAGTAATTCATTGACGCCGGGCGGCAGTGAAATACCTGACAATCAAATTGGGAGAGATTGAACTACTGCCGCTGCAAGATCACTGAGCAACGCCCTGAGGTAAACACGTAAATCCCCCTGGTGCAGGTGTGGACATGGGGGAAGGAATGCCCTTTTGTGCAACGACCAGTTGCGCTTTGCTCAAATGCGGTTTCTCTGACACAATGCTGCCCGGCTTTAACTCTCTTCAATCCTACCGGGCCAACCAAGTCTCAGCGCGCAGACTATAGTTGGAAGTATCTATGGACGTCCTTAAGAAACCGCAAAAGATTTCCAAAAGAAATCCAAGAGCGTGGCAAGCGCCGGTGCCGCAAAAGCCCGTCGCGCGTATATACCGGTTTGATACTTTCGTCCTCGATCAGGCAGAACGCGTCTTACTCCGCGGCGGAAGCCCCGTAGCATTGACTCCAAAGGTCTTCGATCTATTGTCAGTGTTGGTAGAAAGCCATGGTCACCTGGTGACAAAGGCCACGTTACTGGAAAGGGTTTGGCCTGATGCTTTCGTCGAAGAAGCCAACCTCAGCGTCAACATTGCAACTCTCCGAAAGGTTTTGGGTCAAGGTCCCGACGGGCGGACTTACATTGAAACTGTTCGTAAACTTGGCTACCGCTTCGTGGCAAGCGTTCAGAGGATTGAGCGTGAGAGCCCTCTAAAAGTTGTAAAGAATGAACCGGAAGTATTGCGGCCTGGCAAACTCCGCGCGTCTCAAGGTCTCAACTCTTTGGCAGTTTTACCGTTTGAAAATGAAAGCGGAGATTCGGATGCGGAGTATCTCTCGGACGGTCTCACTGAAAGCATAATCAATAGTTTTTCTCACCTCGAAGACTTTCGCGTCCTGGGACGCAACACCGTCTTTCGCTACAAAGCAAAGTCGACTGATCTGCAAAAGATTGGCGAAGAACTGGGCGTGCGTTCATTGCTTACGGGCAGAATTCTCCGGCTGGGCGACAAAGTAATCATCAGGGCGGAAGTAACAGACGTAAAAGAAGGGTGGCAAATCTGGGGCGAGCAGTACGATCGAAAGTTGGCCGATATCCTCGCCATCCAGGCAGAGATTGCGGCAGAGATCTCGAAGAAGTTAAGACCCAGGCTTAGCGCTGATGAAGAGCGACGGATTACGACCCGCCATACGGACAATCCAACGGCGTATCACTTTTATCTGAAGGGACGTTATCACTGGAACAAATATGCTAATAAAGGATTGAGCACTGCAATCGAATACTTCAGAAAAGCGATCGAAGAAGATCCGGTCTACGCGTTGGCTTATGTCGGACTCTCTGACAGTTATTATCGACTTTCGCATCTCCATCTTCCGGCATCGGAGGCGATGCCAAAGGCCAGGTTGGCGGCCGAGAAGGGTCTGGAAATAGATGAGACGCTGGCTGAAGCGCATACTGCGCTCGGGTCCGTCCTGATGTTCTACTACTGGGATTGGGAAGGCGCACGAAGGGAGTGTTTAAGAGGGGTAGAACTCAATCCGGGTTCCGCGATCGCCCATCAGCGCCTCGGATTGTATTTCAACCTCGTAGGCAGGTTTTCAGAGGCTGTGCACGAATACGAAGCAGCTCTGGATTTAGACCCGCTTTCGCCGTCGATGTCTCAAAGTATGGGTTTTGAGTTTTTTCTGCTGGGCGAATATGAGCGAGCAATTGTACAAGCAGAGAAAACTTTGGAATTGGATCCCACCTATGGCCCAACGCATTTAATGCTGGCGTGGGTGCACAAGCGAAGAGGCGATTTGTCGAAAGCCATAGATATCCTTGGTCGGGCCATGATACTGGATGATTCCCCGACCTACCTGGCCTCGTTGGCACATTTCTATGGTCTCAATGGTGATCAGACAAAGGCGCTGGCGATTCTGGACCAACTGGAGAAACGAGCGAAGGATCAGTATGTCTCTGCTTACTGCCGGGCTGTGGTTTACATTGGCCTGAACGAAATGGATCTTGCGTTCGAGTGGCTCGAAAAAGCCTTCGAAGAAAGATCGGAGATGGTCCCATTTCTCAGGCTGGGAGCCGAGTGTGACAACTTACGCTCTGATCCAAGATTCGATAACCTATTACGTCGCTGCGGACTAGAAACTGAGAGAGCAAGAGCTGTGCAGATCTGAATTCCCGGATCCATGGCATGTATCAACTTCGCGGCGCAATCTAACTCCGTCGAGCTTTGATAACCAATTTGCCTTGCGATTTCTGTCGAGCGGGATCGAGGTCGAGCTTCAATTTATGAGTCGTGCCGTCCCGCTGCTTGTTCGTGGAGACAAACGCGAGGTTGTAGCGGCTAAGGTCGTGTCGAGCTTTTCAGGTTTGTCTGCGAGTACTTCACCGCCGGTTTCGTTCGCCAAGTGTTCCATGACTCAGGGGTAGGCGTCGGGGTGGGCTAAATCGATCTATCTTGTCCGAATTTGTTTCTGAAATTGACTTCCCGCGATCCAACGCAGATAATCCGTTGCGGTCACGTTCGGACTGTCTTACCCGGTTTTCCAACCTACAAATGGAACGGTTGATTTGATAGGGTCATACTAGCTCTTTGCTTCCGGTGCGAACTCAAGCCAGTCTTTCCGCATGCCCCCAATGGTCTGCGAACCATTCGCGTGATAGCTGGTCGTTACGTGTGAAAGTTGTAAGCGTACGTCAGCCGTTGCAACGAGTATGTATGAATGGCGCGCGTCCATTGTCAGCGTAAGAAAACTGACGAACCATCTCAGATTGAACGCCGCCGGCACGTCGTTGAGCGTCGCAAAATATCCGCGATAGCTTCCAGTAAAACCAAAGGATCCGCTGGTGAACCGCGCGACAGCCAATTAGGGTTTTCGATGCACATTAAGACAAGTTCATCCGCCAGAATCATTATCGTCGACTACCGTACGGGAAACTCGAATTCGATCAAGAGAACCCTTGACCAAATCGGTAGTAGGTCTATTATTTCTTCGCAGATCGAAGATTTGACCCAGGCAGACAAAATAATACTCCCCGGAGTTGGGCATTTCGCGAAAGCTATGGCTAACTTAAAAGAGCTCGATTTGCTGGAAGCACTTAACGAGGCCGTTCTAATAAAACGAAAAACCGTTCTGGGCATTTGTCTCGGAATGGAACTGATGGCGATGAGGAGCCAAGAGGGCGATACGCAAGGGTTGCAATGGCTCGATGCCGAAGCTGTTCGATTTAAAAGCTCAGCGGCAGCTCGGCATAAAGTTCCTCACATGGGCTGGAACCGCATACAAATCAAAAAGGTAAGTGCGTTGATGAAGGGCGTGGAGAATCTTTCGGAATTCTATTTCGCTCATTCATATCATCTCAAAATCAAAGATCGATCAGATCTATTGAACGAAACTGAGTACGGTATTTCATTCCCATCTGCAGTCGAGAGGAACAATATATTCGGCGTCCAATATCATCCTGAAAAGAGTCACCGTACTGGCGTACGAGTCCTGAAGAATTTTATTGATATGTAATGTTTCGCCCAAGGATTATTCCGGTCCTCCTGCTGAAAGATCTTGCCCTCGTAAAGTCGGTCCAATTCAAGAATTACAAATACATCGGCGATCCGATTAACGCTGTCAGGATATTCAACGATCTGGAGGCGGATGAGCTCATACTTCTGGACATCACCGCGTCAAAAAGAGAGCGACTGATCTCTCCGGACTTTGTAAAAGCTGTCGGGGAAGAGTCGCGGATGCCTTTCTGCGTGGGTGGAGGGATCAGATCGCTCGAGGAAATAAACACGGTAATCGCGGCTGGAGCGGAAAAGGTAATACTGAATACGTGCGCCGGTCGCGATCCCGACTTTGTAAAAACTGCGTCAGATGAATTCGGATCATCGACGATCGTCGTCTGCATCGACGCAAAAAGAACATTATTCGGCGTCGAGCGAGCGTGGATTCGCGGGGGGAGGCGCGCCACTCGCTTCTCTCCTCTGGATTTTGCCAAACTGATGGAAGATAAAGGCGCCGGCGAGCTGATAGTTCAGTCCATCGAAAGAGACGGTACGATGGAAGGCTACGATATTGATTTGATCAGATCGATCTCGCAGGCGGTGAACATTCCCGTGGTTGCGTTGGGTGGCGCCGGACGAATCCAGGATTTAGTCGACTGCTATCGTTACGGATTTGTGAACGGTCTTGCCGCCGGCAGCTTATTTGTATACCAGGACAAACGAAGAGGCGTGTTGATCAACTATCCGGAAAAAGAGTCATTGTCTTTTGAATGAGTGCTTTTTCAGCACCAACCTCTGGAACAGGGCCAATGAAAAATTCTGTGCGAGTGAGGAATTATCAAGAGTGCAGTCGGTGCGTGATGGACACGACCGACCCGCAGATAACTTTCGACACCGCCGGTCATTGTTGCCATTGTACCGAATTCCTGGAAAAGAGAGCGAAGCACAACTATCACGGCAACGAGAGCGACCTCGAGCTGGATAGAATCATCGAGAACATCAGACGCGCTGGCAGAAACAAGAAGTACGACTGCGTTCTAGGCGTGAGCGGTGGCGTCGACAGCAGCTACCTCGCGTACATAATCACATGGCGCGGACTTCGCCCTTTGGCCGTGCACATGGACAACGGCTGGAATTCCGAGAAGGCGGTGGTCAACATAAAGCATGTCATCCGAAAACTGGGGATAGATTATGAAAGCTACGTTCTGGATTGGGAAGAGTTCAAAAACCTGCAGCTCTCCTTCTTGAAAGCATCAGTCCCGGAGGCTGAAACACCGACCGATGTAGCAATTCCCGCCGCCTTGCATTCGGTCGCCGCAAAGTATGGGATCAAGTACATACTCAGCGGCGGGAATTTAGCTACTGAGGGTATATTGCCGAAATCCTGGCACTACGATGTCAAGGATCTAACGTACTTCAACTATATTCACAACACGTTCGGTAGTCGACGTTTGAAGAGCTTTCCGACGTTTGGTTACAAAAAGGAAATCTTTTACAAGATCGTAAAGGGCATACGGATGATCTATCCGTTGAATTTTGTTCCTTTCTTTAAAGATGAGGCCGTAAAGTTGTTGATGGAAAAGTTCGATTGGAGACCGTACGGCAGAAAACATTATGAATCGACGTATACCAGATTCATTCAATCTTACTACCTCTACGAGAAGTTTAATATTGATTACCGTAGGGCTACGTTGTCAAACCAGATATGTGCCGGCACAATCGATCGTCGCTGTGCGATCCAACAGCTAAGATCTACCCCCTACAACCCGGAAGAAATTGACAAGGCAAAGGGCTACATTGCCAAGAAGCTGGGTATTGATAGAGATGAATTTGAACGGATAATGTGCTTACCGCCAAAATGGTATTGGGACTATCCGAACGACGAGCGAAGGCTCAGTTTTATATATGACACCTATCGAAGGCTTTTTAAAAGGGAGAAATTAGACCGCTTCTAGGCGCTTCAAAAGGAAAGTAAAGTTCAAGCTGGCGAATTTTTATTGCGACTTGCGAATTCTGCCGTTTATCTAGAGAGATGCCTAAGTCAGTCTCAGTCGTTATTCCACGATGTACTTCAGTGCGCTGCTCGACACGATCGGCGGGACGCCCAACCCCGCTTGGAACGATGGCTTCAATAACTTTTTGAGCAAGAATTATTCGGCCCAGGGTGAAGCGAACTGCACGACGATGAACACGAGGCGTGAAGCGGAACGGCTACTCAAAGATCGCATTGCCGGTGTGCGTGCGAACAATCACAAAGCGGTGGAGACGGGTTGGAAGTTTGACCCGACTGACTTAGCAGGCAATAAGCAGCGGCCCAGACCAACGCCGACACCGGATGATGATCCGGAACCGGTGACACCCTCCCGTCCACCTGCGAAACCTGCGCCGGCAGACATTCGTCAGTTTGCAACTCAGGAAGTACCTGCCGCGTTAGCTCTTTGCCAGAACGATCGGATGGTATCGGGCGCGTTTGATTGTTACTGCATCCAGCGTACGGTCTACAACTATCGCATGGAACATGCGAACGAGCCTGGACCACCCGAACCACTTAGCGACTTGTTTGCGAAGGACAAAATAAATTGCAGCACCTGCATCGCTCAGTTTTTAGACGCGTGGGCCACTAGCCACGCGCAATCACAGAGCCTCCCGCTGCCTGTAGCTCAGTGCGTTTCGAAACGCTTCGCGACTTCACTTCGAAGCAAACCATATCCAAGCCATGTGAAGGAGCTCTTCAATGCCGCGATCACCGCGTGCAAGTAACCGGGAGCAGAAGGCCGCCGTATGAGGAAACTTGTAGCTATCACTCTGCTTCTTCCTTTAGTTCTTTCCGTCACCTCCTGCAGCCGCATAATCAACAAGTTCACCGAGGATAAGAATCTCACTAAGGTCGGCGACCTATGGCCCGACGTGCCGAAGATGGACGGTCTGACATCCTCTGAGGCTGAGTTGCCCGTCTACATCCATCTCCTGATGCGCACGACCTTGAACAATCTGTATCGTCTTAACAAAGAAGGCGAGGACAAGACACCAGCCAAAGGCGATTGGGCGGTGTTCACAACCCCAAAATCAGCCGACGACGTAAAGGACTTTTACTCAAACGAACGCATGACGAGTTTCGGACAATGGGACCCGAACCAGAAGTCGACGTGCCTGGATGGTAAACAACATGGTTTCTCTGGTGTCGCCTGCGTATTCGGTAAAACTGTAAACAATCGCGGTAATGGTCTGCTGATAGTCGCATCACAAGACGAAGCGAAAAAACAGACGAATGTTTTCTTCGTGCGCGTCGAATCTGATGAAACTGCTAACACCAACAGACCGCCGTCAGTCCCTTCTGCGCCCAGAGGAGAGATCAAGCCGATAGACTGGAACGCACCGTACGGAATTGAAAAGCGTCCAATGCCTACCGGACTAGATCTCGATGCGTTGTTGCCTAAACAAGTTGGACCATACACACAAACACTACTTGAGCGAGCGGATCAGCGCGGAGTAGTTCCGACGTCAATTGAGGTTGATGGCGCTTCCGTTTATGCAACCTACAAGGCCGGCGACAAGGACATCTTTGTTGAGTTGGGCGTTTCTGGCAGCGCCGGGAACGCACAGTCTGCATTAGGCACCGCGGCTGGTGACACAACCGATAAATTCCCTTCCGATCCGCGATTCGGATCGATCGGAACTGAGCCGAGTTATCTGAAAGTCACGAACGAGTCGGGTGCGTTCTTCGCGTGGACTCGTGGCAAGTATTATTTTTCGGCAAGCGCTAAAAGAGGCGAAGCGGATCTTGACGTATTTATGCAAGCGTTTGCTTTCTGAATTTGACGGGCAGGAAGTCACATGTTTACGCAGATCGCTGGCATCGTCCTCCTGGCGGTAATGTTCATCGTTGCGACCGCGCTGCCCATTAATATGGGCGCCCTTGCACTTGTCGCCGCTTTCATAATCGGTCTTCTGTCACACTTGCCGGCTAAAGATATCTTTGCCGGGTTTCCAGGCGATCTATTTGTCACACTGGTAGGAATTACTTACCTGTTCGCTATAGCGCAAAACAATGGAACAGTAGATTGGTTGGTTCAAAAAGCTGTTTGGCTTGTCCGCGGACGAGTCGTCGTTATGCCTTGGGTAATGTTCTTCGTAGCAGCAACATTGACGGCCGTTGGTGCGGTCAGTCCAGCCGCAGTCGCCATCATTGCACCTATCGCGCTGCGTTTCGCGGACAAGTACGGTATAAGTCCGCTTCTGATGGGCCTGATGGTTATTCATGGCGCCCAAGGCGGTGGCTTCTCACCAATTAGCATCTATGGCGGTATCACTAACCAAATCGTCCAACGCGCAGGTCTGCCACGAAACGATTTGGCGCTGTTCCTTGCCAGCTTCTTCTTCAATCTCTTCATTGCAGTCTTGATCTTTATATACTTGGGCCGACACCGGAAATCACACAGCACAAGGGCAGATGCAGAGACTCAAGCACACGCTGAAGTTGACAAAGAACACCAAAAGAATAAGCTCAACCTGCATCGCTCACTTACACTGGTCGGGCTTATAGCATTA
>Ga0068871_100003364_pt1 | contig 10990 bp, 10 predicted proteins | sample KBSMisM72_FD_72750 | JGI IMG/M metagenome (GOLD analysis project Ga0068871, IMG submission 72750) | Miscanthus rhizosphere microbial communities from Kellogg Biological Station, Michigan, USA - KBS Miscanthus M7-2 | ecosystem: Host-associated > Plants > Roots > Rhizosphere > Soil ...
CGAGCACGCCGTAGAGCCCGACCGCCGCGAGCAGCGTCGCGAGACAGGCGAACGACGCCGACAGCACGCTGATGAACCGATCGAGGAACACGTTCTCCCGCACCTGCTGCGGCAGCGTGCGCAGATTCTCCACCGGCAGATTCGCGTCGAGCCGCGCCATCACTTTCGGGATGTTGCTGAGGAAGCGCTCCGGATCGCTGCCGGTCCGCACGAAGAAATTGATCTGACCGATGTTCTCGTCCTGCCGGTACGGAATGAAGAACAGCGGCGGGATCTCCCGCTTGACGTCGCTGTACTTCGCGTTCTTCACCATCCCGACGATCTCCATCGTCAGCGGCGTGTTGCTGCCCTTGTTGCTCATCCGCTTGCCGACCGCGTCGCGCCCGAGGTTGAACTTCTTCGCAAACGCCTCGTTGACGATCGCGACCGGCGGCGCCGTGAGCACGTCGGCCCGCGTGAAGTCGCGGCCCGCCAGCAGCGGAATGCCGAGCGTGGGGAAGTAGCCCGGCCCGACTTCGTTGAAGCGGGCATTCGAGTCGGTATCGGGGCCTGCCTTGAAGCCCTCGACCGCGACGTCGCTGCCCCAGTTGCTGCCGCTCAGCAGCGGCACCGTCGAACTGCTGACGCCGGTGACGCCCGGCAGCGCGCCGATCTCGTCCTCGACCCGCTCGAACAGCTGGCGCGTCTGCTCGACCTTGTAGCCGTTGCGCGCCGGCGAGATCTGAAACATCACGACGTTGTCCGCCTGCAGGCCGAGATCCACGCGGCTGATGTTGAAGAGGCTGCGCGTGAACAGGCCCGCCGACACCAGCAGCGCCATCGACAGCGCGATCTGCGCCGTCGCGAGCGAGGTGCGGAAGCGCGAGGCCGACCGCGCGCCCGACGGCTGACCGCTTTGCCCTTTCAGCGACGAGATCAGATCCGGCCGCGTGCTGTGCAGCGCCGGAAACAGCCCGAACAGCACGCCGGTGCCGATCGCCAGCGCCGCCGCAAACAGCATCACGATCGGATCGATGGTCAGCGACACCGTCTCGGCCGCCTGCGCCGGCAGCAGCGCCGCCATCAGGTTCAGCGTCCACCGCGCGACGAGCAAGCCGCCCAGACCGCCGAAGATCGCCAGCAGACACGATTCGCCGAGCAGCTGCCGGACGAGCTGTCCGCGGCCCGCGCCGATCGACAGCCGGATCGCCATCTCGCCCGCGCGCCCGGCGCCGCGCGCCAGCAGCAGGTTGGCGATGTTCGCGCACGCGATCAACAGCACGAACCCGGTCACCCCCAGCAGCAGCGTGAGCGGCGCCTTCGCTTCGCGCGACACGCTGCTCTGTCCGCGGCTTCCCGGCTCGATCACGATCGGCTTCGCCTGGAACCGCGCCATCGTCTGCGGGCTCATGCCTTTCTGCAGCGGCACTTCGACGTCGTTGACGATGGTGTGGTACGGCGTCGCCATCGCGGTGCGCGCCTGCTCGATCGAGACGCCCGGCTTCAGCCGCGCGAACAGATACGCCCAGTAGTTGCGCCGGTTGTCGAACGCTTTCGACAGCTGCGAGAAGCCGCGCATCGTGATCGGCGCATACACCTTCGGCTTGACGCCGAGCGTCGTCCCGTCGAACCCCTTCGGCGCGACGCCGACGATCGTCATCGTCTGGCCGTTGACGATGAGCGGCTGGCCCAGCACCGCGGGATCGGCGCCGAAGCGGGTCTGCCAGTAGGTGTAGCCGAGCACCACCACGTGCGACTCGCCGGGAGCGCGGTCGTCGTCCGGCGTCAGCAGCCGCCCGATCGCCGGCGTCAGCCCGAGCACCGAAAAATAGCTCCCCGAGACCAGCATGCCTTCGGCGTCCTGTGTCTGCCCCCTCGCGCTCAGGTTGGCGCCAAACGAAAGGTGCGCCGCGATGCCGGTGAACGGGGTCTGCACCTTTTCCAGGTCGCGGAACATCAGGTAGCTGAAGACCGTCTCGCAGTCGCCGGCCTGGCTGCAGTTCTGCGATCCCGGCTTGGGACCGGGCGCGGCGAGGTTGACCAGCCGCATCGGCTCGGGCACCGGCAGCGGCTTCATCAGCAGCTGGTTGAAGAGCGAGAAGATCGCCGCGTTCGCGCCGATGCCGAGCGCCAGCGACACAATCGCCACGATCGTGACGAAGGGGGTTTTGAACAGCGTTCGGAGCGCGAACTTGAGGTTGGGCATAATGGTTAACTGATAGACGTCGAACAGGAGGAAATGGTTTATGAGCCGGGCGACACGGCTGGCGAATCATATCGAGCGGACGGTCACCGGGCCGATGTGGCACGGGCCGGCCCTGGCGGAGGTCCTCGACGGCGTCGACGCCGCCCGCGCGCAGGCGCGCCCGATCGCCGGCGCTCACAGCATCTGGGAAATCGTGCGGCACGTCACCGCCTGGGCCGAGATCGCACGGCAGCGGATTCATGGCGAAGCCCTCGGCGATCCGGCGCCGGAGCAGGATTGGCCGCCGGCACCATCATCGGGGTCAGACCTTCAATTCAGGTCTGACCCCGCGTCTGACCCCGCATGGGCGCAGGATCTCGAGCGCCTCAAGGAGAGCCATCGCCGCCTCGCCGCCGACGTCCGTCTGCTCGATGACGCGGCCCTGGACGCGCGTGTAAAGAATCTCGAGTATCCCGTCGGTATCCTGCTCGACGGCGTCGTCGAGCACGGGACGTATCACGGCGGACAGATCGCGCTGTTGAAGAAGGCATGACCGCGCGGTATTTCAGGACCGCGGCGGAATTCCGCCGCTGGCTTGCCGCTCATCATGCGACCGACACCGAGCTGCTGGTCGGTTTCTACAAGAAAGCCTCCGGACGGCCGGGCATCAGCTACAAGGAAGCGGTCGACGAAGCACTGTGCTTCGGCTGGATCGACGGCATCAAGAAGCGGGTGGACGACGAGCGCTACACGCACCGCTTCACGCCGCGCAAGGCGGTGAGCACCTGGAGCCTCGTCAACGCGACGCGAATCAAGGAATTGATCGCGGACAGGCGCGTTGCCAAGCCGGGGCTCGAGGCGTGGCAGCGGCGCGATCCCGAAAAGACCGGCATCTACTCGTTCGAAAATCGACCGAAGACCCTTGAACCGGCGCTCGAGCGGACGTTCAGGGCCGAGAAAACCGCGTGGGCGTTCTTCTGCCTCCAGCCGCCCGGGTACCGGCGGCTGATGATCTTTTACGTGATGAGCGCCAAGCAACCCGAGACTCGTGCGCGGCGATTGGCCAGGTTGATCGAAACTTCCGCGGAAGGAAAACGGATCCAATGAGTGAGACACCGATTCGGATCGAGCGGGCAACCGAACGCGACGTGCCGCTGATCCTGGAGCTGATCAACGGGCTGGCGGTTTACGAGAAGCTCGCGCACGAGGTGACCGCGACCGAAGCCGGATTGCGCGAGACGCTGTTCGGCGCCCGCCCGGCCGCCGACGTGATCATCGCCTACGCGGGGGACACGCCGGCCGGCTTCGCCCTGTTCTTCCCGAACTACTCGACGTTCCTCGGGAAGCCGGGCCTGTACCTCGAAGATCTCTTCGTGCGTCCTGAGTATCGGGGGCAGGGCCTCGGCCTGGCGTTGATGAAGCGGTTGGCGGCGATTGCCGTGGAGCGCGGCTGCGGCCGCTTCGAGTGGTCGGTGCTCGACTGGAACGAGCCCGCGATCGGTTTCTACCAGAGCCTCGGCGCCAGGTTGATGGACGGCTGGTCGATCGTCCGCGTCACCGGGGAGGCGTTGACGAAGCTGGCGAGGTAGGGGTCACTCTATACCTCGGGGATCTTCGCGCTGGCGATCGCCGCGGCCTCGGTCTCGTACGAATCGAAGACCGTGTCCAGCCGCATGATCGCGAAGATGTCCCTCAGCTTCTGCTGCAGGTTGCTCAGCTTCAACTGACCGCTGCGGTTGGTCGCCGTCATGTGGCCCGACGCCAGCGCGGCGACGCCGGACGAGTCGATGCCGGGCACGTGCTGCATGTTGAGGATGACCGTCTGCGCGCCGTTCTCGAACGCCAGCCGGATCGCCTTGCGCAGGGCGGCGTCCTCCTGTCCCGCGGCGAGCGGACCGTGCAGGTCGAGAATCGTGATGCGGTCGAGCGTGCGCGTCGTAATCATAGGATCAGGACGGACCGTGTTTGGCCGCCAGACGCGCCACGGTGTTGAAGCCGCGGAAAGTCACGCGGACCTTCAGTTTCTTTTCCAGGCTGACGTACTTGAACGGGGAGTCGGTCAGTCGCGTCTTGCGCAGCCAGTAGACCTCGCGTCCCTTGACGTGGAAATCGTCCACCTCGGTCTTGAACGCCATCACCGCGCGCGCGTCCGCCGCATTGAGTGGTCGATCGACGAAGCCGACGTAGATCGTCGCGTCGTCGTCGATCGGGTCGCCCGGGAACGGCCGGTGGCCCGCGACCGCGGCGACCTCCTCGCAGCTCCGGACGAAGGTCGCGACCTCGTAGCCCAGCGCCTTGAGCAGACGCGCCTCGATCTTCTTCTCCAGCGCCACGGTGTCGGCCTGACGGGCCGTGAAAATCACGTTGCCGCTGGCAATGAACGTCTCGACGTCCTTCAGGCCCAGGCCCTCGAACTCCTTGCGCAGCTTCTCCATCGTCACGGTATGGCCCCCGACGTTGATGGCCCGGAGAAAGGCGATAAGGCGCGGCATGGGAACGGGCGGATGTTAACATCACCCGCGAGGAGCCCACATGACGTCTCGAATGCCCGCCCGTTTCCTGCTGATCGCCGTGGTTGCCCTGGTCGCCGTTCAAGTCGCCTCGCGACGGTTCGTGCACGCGGAGACGCCGGCGGGTGGTGCCACGGAGTTCGTTGCCCACGAAATCGGCACAGGCCTGCGCGGCGGATATCAGACGGTGATCGCGGACCTCAACAAGGATGGCAAGCCGGACATCATCGCGCTGGCCTCGGGGCTGCCGGAGCTGCTGTGGTACGAGAACCCGACCTGGGAGAAGCATGTCCTGGCCGCCGGCGTGTCGCAGTTGATCAACGCGAGCGTCTACGACTTGGACGGCGACGGCATCCCGGAGATTGCCGTCGCGCAGGGATTCACCACGTCGACAAAGACGAGCAAGGGGCAGGTCGGTCTGCTGACGCACGGCGCCGACGTCAGGCAGCCGTGGACCTACAAGGAAATCGATGCGGTGCCGACCGCGCATCGTCTGCGCTGGGTCGATGCCGACGGCAGCGGCAAGAAGATGCTGGTGATGGCGCCGCTCATCGGGATGGATTCCGCCGCGCCCGACTACAAGACGCCGGTCTCGATCTATTTCTACCGCGCGCCTGACTTCAAGCGGGAAACCGTCACCGACACCTTCACCGGTCTGATTCACGGCATCGAGCCGATGGCCTGGGAAGGCGTGAAAGGGCAGGCGCTGATGAGCGCCGGCTTCATGGGCGTGTACCTGCACCGCTTTGCCAACGGCAAGTGGACGCCCACCGAAATGACCAAGGGCGATCCCGAGCCGTGGCCGAAGAGCGGCACGAGCGACGTCGCGCTCGGCAAGCTCGGCGCGCAGAAGTTCGTCGCGACGATCGAGCCGTGGCATGGCAACCAGGTCGTCATCTACAAGATGACCGGCAGCACCTGGGCGCGCCAGATGATCGATGACACGATCACCGACGGCCACTCCATCGTCACGGTCGACGTGGATGGCGACGGCCGCGACGAGGTGATCGCCGGCCAGCGCGGCGGCGCCCGCAGCCTGATGCTCTATACCGCCTCGCCTGATGGCGCCAGCTGGACCAAGCGGGCCATCGACGAGGGGGGGATGGCCGGCGCCGGGTGCTCAGCAGCGGACTTGAACGGCGATAAGCGCATGGACATTGTGTGCATCGGCACGGCGACGGCGAACCTGAAGTGGTACGAAAATGTTGGGAAAAAGTAAGGCAAATACGGCTAGAATGCCTCGATTCGATCGTATCGGCCCTTGAGAACGGAGGAGCCATGACAGTTTCACGTCGGAGTTTCGTTGGCGGATTCGCGGCGGCGCTCGGCTATCTGGGAGTCGGGACCGAGATCGATCTCTTCGCACAGGGCCGGACGCAAGGCGGCGGCGCTGCCCGACCCGGCGCAGTCTCGAACGAATACGATTCGTTCGCGCACCTGTCGAGCAACGAGAACTGCTGGGGACCGCCTGAATCGGTGATGAAGGCGATGAACAACGCCTGGAAGTACTCGAACCGCTACGGGTACCCGGACGGCGGCATCGTCGCCGAGATCGCCAAGCACCACGGGGTCAAGCCGGAGAACATCCTGCTGACCGCCGGCTCCGGCGAAGTGCTCGACGTGGTCGGCACCACGTTCCTGCCGGCCGGCAAGAAGGTGCTCGGCGTCACGCCGTCCTACGGCTCGGTGTACCAGCACGCGACCAGCATCAAGTCGGAAGCGATCACGCTGCCGCTCGGCAAGGACTACCGCCAGGACATCCCGGCGATGATCAAGGCGGCGAACACCAACGCGGCGCAGCTCGGGTTCGTGTATCTCTGCAACCCGAACAACCCCACCGGGCTCATCGTGACGAGCAAGGAAGTGAAGCAGCTCCTCGACGGCATCCCGGCCGGCATGCCGGTGTTGATCGACGAGGCCTACCATCACTTCGTGGACAACCCCGAATACGCCACCTCGGTGCCCTACGTCCTCGAGGGACGTCCCGTGATCATCGCGCGGACCTTCTCGAAGATCGCGGCGCTGGCCGGCATGCGGCTCGGCTACGCCATCGCCAGCAAGGACATCATCGCGAAGATGCGGCCGTACAGCATGGGCAGCATCAACGCGCTCGTGAAGCACGGCGGTGTCGCCGCGCTCAAGGACACGGCGTCGCAGGCCAGCGTCAAGAAGATGGTCATCGACAGCCGCAAGAAGACGACCGCCGAGCTCAACGCCTACGGCTACGAGACGATCCCCTCGGAGACGAACTTCTTCATGGTGAACATCGGCCGCGAGATTCAGCCGGTGATCCAGGAATTCCTCGCGAAGAAGGTCCAGGTCGGCCGGCCGTTCCCGCCGATGACGACGCACATGCGCGTGTCGATCGGCACGGACGAGGAAATGGCGCGGTTCATGACCGCGTTCAAGGAGATCTTCCCGGCGAAGACCCGCAACACCGCGGCTCTCTGAAGTACGAAGTCTGAAGTACGAAGTCCGAAGGGCGGCGATCGCGAGATCGCCGCCCTTTTCTTTTCCCGGTCGAATGTGAAGCCGAACACGGCCAGCAGGACGGCGCAGCGCGTGGCGCTTCGGCGGGCGGCGCATCAGCTGCTCGATGACCCGCTCGTCTTTACCGATCCCCTGGCGCTGCTGATCATCGGCGCCGACGAGCGCGCCGCCCTGGCCGCCGACCCGCGCGCGTACGACGCCAGGCGATGGGATCGCTCGCTGCGGGCGTTCATCGCGGCGCGCAGCCGGCTGGTCGAGGACGAGCTCGCGGACGCCGTCGCCGCCGGCGTGCGGCAATACGTCGTCCTCGGCGCGGGGCTGGACACGTTCGCGTATCGAAACCCCCACCCGGCGCTGCGCGTGTTCGAGGTGGATTATCCAGCCACGCAGGTCTGGAAACGCGAGCGGCTGCAGGAGGCGAACATCGCGCTCCCTTCGTCCGTCGTGTTCGTGGCGGTGAATTTCGAAACCGAGACGCTGTCCGATCGCCTGCGCGGCGCCGGCTTCGACGCGGCGGCGCCGGCGTTCCTGTCGTGGCTCGGCGTCGTCCCATATCTCGGCGCCCAGGCGGTGGCCGAGACCCTGCGCTGGATCGGGGGCCTGCCGCGCTCCACCACGGTCGTGTTCGACTACACGATTCCGCCGGCGCAACTCGGGCTGGTGGAGCGAGCGGCGTTCAACGAGGTGGCCGCCCGCCTGGCCGCCGCCGGCGAGCCATGGCAGACGTTCTTCGAGCCCTCGCGGCTCGAGAGCGACCTGGCGGCGGCCGGCTTCAGCCTGGTCACGGATGTCGGACCCGACGCGATCAATCAGCGATACTACGACGGGCGGCTCGACGGGTTGAAGGTATCCGGGAGCATGGGGCATCTGATGAAGGCGCAGGTGTAGTGTGCACGCCATGAACGTCATCGCTGCTGCGGCAGTCGCGGCGCTGATCGCCGCGCCGCTGTCGGCACAGCCCGCCGCTGCGCAGGTGACCGCGAGTCAGGCGATCGCCGGGACGATGTCGTTCGAGATTCCGTCGCTGAACCTGAAGGGGAGTGTGCGTCCTTCGGCGGACCACCGGCTCCAGGTGGTGACCCTCTCGCTGGATGACGAGCCGACGGAAACGGATGTCCGCCGGTTCCGCCTCGTGACCTCTGACGGCACCTACGAGCCGATCGGCGCCGGCGGCGGCGCCACCCTGATCATCCCGCTCGATCGCATTCCGCTCGATCAGGAGGTCGGCCAGATTCTTCCCTCCGACGCGATCGTGTCGCTGATACGGAGAGCGGACGGCGTCACCATCGAGGCCGAACCGCGTGGCACCGTGGCCTTTCTCTATGACGTGCCGCTGGCCGCGGCTGTCCGCTCGCTGACGCTGCCGGACGGCCGCGTCCTGCGAATCGCACCGTGAGCGACGACTTTCCGCTCGCCGACCTCGCCTTGTCTCGCCGGCTCGAGCGCGCCGAAGGGCTCAGCAACGCGCGCTTCGTCGAATCCCGCGCCAGAGTGCGTCCCGCGTCGGGCGCCTGCTGGATTGCGGTCGCCGGCGCCTACGCCATGTTCGACGGTCCGACATCCCCGGCGACGCAGACATTCGGCCTCGGGATGTCGCAGCTGCCGACCGGCGAGGATCTGGATCGGATCGAGGCGTTCTTCGTCGAGCGCGGCGCCCCGGTCTGCCACGAGGTCAGCCCGCTGGCCGACGACAAGCTCGTGCTGATGCTCACCGCGCGCGGCTACAGGCCGATCGAGTTCACCAGCGTGATGTACCAGCCGATCGACCTCGCCCGGCTCGGCGCCCGTCAGAGCAGGCCGGCGGTGGTCACGGTCCGTCAGGTCGGAACGGACGACCTCGGCGTGTTCGCGCGCACCTCGGCGGCCGGTTGGAGCCATTCAGGGCTCGGTGATTTCCTCCTCGAGATGGCGCAGGTCAATGCGGCGAGCGACGGCGTGTCGCTGTTCCTCGCGGAGCTGGACGGTCAACCGATCGCGACCGCCGCCTTGAGCGTGGTCGACGAAGTCGCGCACCTGGCCGGCGCCAGCACGATCCCCGAAGGGCGCAACCGCGGCGCGCAGCTTGCGCTGCTCGATCATCGCCTGCGCTTTGCGGCGGCGCACGGCTGCGCCATCGCCCTGATGGGGGCGCTGCCCGGCAGCGGATCGCAGCGCAACGCCGAGCGGAACGGGTTCCGGATCGCCTACACGCGGATCAAATGGGGTCAGAAAATCGAGATCTGACCCCATCGGCGCTCTGGTAGCATCTGGCTCGTATGGCTGACCCTGCCGCCACCCGACGCGGATTCATCACCTACTTTGCCAGCGTCGGCCTGTCGTCGACGCTGCTGCCCGGCGTGTTGTGGGCCCGCGTTCAGGAAGAGAAGGCGGAGCGGATCACCGCCGCGATGCTGAAGGACGCGCTCGCGGTCGCCGGCCTCGACTTCAGCGACGAACAGCGCCAGCAGATCCTGGCCGGGGTCAACCAGAACCTCACGCGCTACGCCGAGCTGAGACAGATCCGGATCGATCCCAACATCGCGCCGCCGCTGTACTACAGCCCGATCGTGCCGGGCACCCGGCTGGACCGCACCGTGAAACCGTTTCGTCCCAGCGCGCCGCCGGCGCTCCGCCGTCCCGCGAACATCGAGGACGTGGCGTTCTGGCCGCTGGCGCACCTCGCACAGCTGCTGAAGACACGCCAGGTGACGTCGGTCGAGCTCACGCGGATGTATCTCGATCGTCTGAGCCGCTTCAACGGCACGCTCAACTTCGTCGTGACCTACACCGACGAACTGGCGCTGCGGCAGGCGCAGCAGGCCGACAAGGAGATCGCGGCGGGGAAATACCGCGGCCCGCTGCACGGCATGCCGTGGGGCTGCAAGGACATCATCGCCGTCCCCGGATTCCCGACCCAGTGGGGATCGGGCGCCTTCAAGGGGCAGGTGATCGACACCGAAGCGACCGTGGTGCGGCTGCTGCGCGAGGCGGGCGCGGTCATGCTCGCGAAGCTGACGACGGGCGAGCTCGCGTCGGGGGACCAATGGTTCGGCGGCCGCACCAACAGCCCGTGGGATCCCACGGAGGGATCGAGCGGATCGTCGGCCGGCCCGGCGAGCGCCACCGCCGCCGGTTGCGTCGCGTTCGCGATCGGCACCGAAACGAGCGGATCGATTCTGAGCCCGTCGACCATCTGCGGCGTGACCGGCCTGCGCCCCACCTTCGGCCGTGTCAGCCGTTACGGCGCAATGACGTTATCGTGGACCCAGGATCGGCTCGGGCCGCTCTGCCGGACGGTCGAGGACTGCGCACTGGTCTTCCACACGATCGCGAAGACCGACGAACAGGATCTGAGCGTGATCGACCTGCCGTTCAACTGGGACGCCGATCTCGACATCCGTAAGCTGAAAGTCGGCTATCTCGCGCCGGCGTTCCAGGAGCCGACGCGCAACGCCGACTGGAAGCGCAACGACGCGCAGGCGCTCGAGACGGTGAAAGCGCTCGGCGTGACGGCGGAAGCCTTCGAGCTGCCGCCGATGCCCGTGAGCGTGACCGGCGGGATTCTCGGCGCCGAGTCGGGCGCATCCTTCGACGAGTTCATCCGCAGCGGGCGCGACCAGACGATGACCAACAAGACGCGCGGCAATGGCATGCGGCAGAGCCGCCTGGTGCCGGCCGTGGAGTATCTGCAGACCCAGCGTGTCCGCGCGATGATCATGCGGCAGTTCGCCGCGGCCGTGTCGAAGTACGACGTCTATATCGCGCCGTACATCGATATGAGGGCGGGTGGGGCGGGTAGGGCGGATGGGGCGGGAAGGGCAGGAGGGGCAGGACGGGCAGGAGGGGC
>Ga0068871_100003365_pt1 | contig 10989 bp, 5 predicted proteins | sample KBSMisM72_FD_72750 | JGI IMG/M metagenome (GOLD analysis project Ga0068871, IMG submission 72750) | Miscanthus rhizosphere microbial communities from Kellogg Biological Station, Michigan, USA - KBS Miscanthus M7-2 | ecosystem: Host-associated > Plants > Roots > Rhizosphere > Soil ...
CCACCAGTCATGTACTCACAACCATGATCGCCGACAGCTTCAACCACGACGTTCGCGCCGCTGTTCCGCACACAAAACCTCTGGCCTGCGATACCGTTGACGTAAGCCTCGCCACTAGTCGCGCCGTACAACGCAACGTTGCCGATGATCACATTCTCTTCCGGAACAAACGTGGAATTACCTGGCGGAACGACGACGATCTTTCCGCCTGACAAACCTTTGCCGAGATAGTCGTTTGCATCTCCTTCGAGTCGCAGCGAAATCCCTTTCGGAATAAAAGCGCCGAAACTCTGTCCTGCAGATCCTTCGAAGCGCAGTTGAATCGTGTCGTGCGGGAGACCGGCTGGTCCGTATTGCCGCGTGACTTCGCTTCCGAGTCTCGTTCCCACAGCACGATGAATGTTGCGAATCGGAAGCGTCGCTGAGACTGGTTCACCGTTGCGTAAAGCAGGCCGGCAGAGATCGACCAGTTTCTCATTATCGAGTGTGTTTTCCAGATCGTGATGCTGTGTCGTCTGGCAATAACGTCCGACAGTCGCGGGAACATCGGGTTTAAAGAGCAGTGGCGACAGATCAAGATTGCGCGCTTTCCAGTGATCGATCTCCGACATTTGCAAACACTCGGAATGGCCCACCATCTCGTTCATATTGCGGAAGCCGAGCTGGGCCATCAACTCGCGCACTTCCTGCGCGATGAACATCATGAAGTTGACCAGGTGTGAAGGATCACCAGTGAACTTCGCTCGCAGTTTGGGATCCTGCGTGGCCACCCCGACGGGACAAGTGTTCAAGTGACAGGCACGCATCATGATGCAACCGAGCGTGACGAGTGGCGCAGTCGCGAAGCCAAACTCTTCCGCACCGAGCAGCGCTGCGACAACAACGTCACGACCTGTTTTCAGCTGTCCATCAGTTTCGATTGTGATGCGACTGCGCAGGTCGTTCAGCAGCAGCGTCTGGTGCGTTTCCGCAAGGCCGAGTTCCCAGGGAGCGCCCGCGTGCTTGATGCTGGTCAGCGGCGATGCGCCCGTGCCGCCGTCGTAACCGCTGATCAGAACGACGTCTGCACGGGCCTTCGCGACGCCCGCCGCGATTGTCCCCACGCCCGCTTCGGCAACCAGCTTGACGCTGATCCGCGCCTCGGGATTTGCATTCTTCAGATCAAAGATTAGTTGGGCCAGATCCTCGATCGAATAGATGTCGTGATGCGGCGGCGGTGAGATCAATCCGACACCGGGAGTCGAATGTCTGACGCTTGCGATCCACGGATAAACTTTTTCTGCAGGCAGTTGACCTCCCTCGCCCGGCTTCGCGCCCTGCGAGATCTTGATCTGCAGTTCCTGCGCATTCACGAGGTAGTGACTCGTGACTCCAAACCTGCCGGAAGCGACTTGCTTGATGGCGCTGTTTCGCGAATCGCCAAAGCGTTCCGGATCTTCACCGCCCTCGCCGGTGTTGCTCTTGCCGCCGATGCGGTTCATCGCGATCGCAATCGACTCGTGCGCTTCCTTGCTAATCGAACCGTAAGACATCGCGCCAGTTTTGAAACGCCGGACGATAGCTTCCACCGGTTCGACCTCGTCAATTGAAACGGGCGGACGAGTCGACCGGAGCACCATCAGTCCACGCAACGTGCAGAGATTGCGCGACTGGTTGTTGACGAGCTCGCTGTACTCTTTGAACATTTCATAACTTCCGGTACGACAAGCCGCCTGCAGTTTGTGAACGGTCAAAGGATTGAAGAGATGAGGCTCACCGTCTTTGCGATACTGATAGTGACCGCCGCTTTCGAGAGTGGGCTGGTCAACAAAAGCCGCTGCGTGTCTGCGTTGAACTTCCTCCGCGATCACATCGAGATTCGCACCGCCGATGCGTGAAGGTGTCCAGGTGAAGTACTTGTCGATGAGATCCTGATGCAGCCCCGTGGCTTCGAAGATCTGCGCGCCACAGTATCCCTGTGTGGTTGAGATGCCCATCTTCGAGATGACCTTGATGATGCCTTTGTTTATCGCATGCACGTAATTGCGCAGTGCGGTTTGTTTGTCGTGGAGAGTTTCAAATACGAGATAGGGATTGATCGCGGCCGCGCCGTAACCGAGCAGCAAGGCGAAGTGATGCACTTCGCGCGGCTCCCCACTCTCAACGATCAAGCCGACCTGCGTGCGCGTGCCCTCACGAATCAGGTGATGATGAACAGCGCCCGTGGCTAGCAGCGCGGGAATGGGCGCCATCTCGGCGTCGATGTTGCGATCGGAGAGGATGATAAGATCGTAGCCGGCTTTGATCGCTGCGCTTGATTGTTCACAGATGTTATCGAGTGCGGTTGCGAGTCCCTTCCCGTCGGCCGCAGCCGCATAAACGATTGGTAGAGTGAGTGACTTGAAGCCTGATCTTCCCCAGTGACTGTCCGAATCGCCGAGCAGTCGCAGCTTTTCCAATTCTTCGTTAGTCAGAATTGGCGACGAGAGCCGGATTTGACGAGCACACTCCGGCGACGGCTCGAGCATGTTCGCCTCTGGACCAACACACGTGTCAGCGGACATCACGAGCTCTTCGCGAATTCCGTCGACAGGCGGATTCGTTACCTGCGCAAAGAGTTGTTTGAAGTAACTGTAAAGCAACTGCGGATGATCAGACAGAATCGCGAGCGGCGTGTCAGTACCCATCGAGCCAATCGGCTCGCTTCCGGTTGTGGCCATCGGCTCGATGAGCAATCGCAACTCTTCATACGTGTAACCAAAAACACGTTGGCGCTGGAGAATCGTTTCAGTGTTCGTTGTGTGAACGTATGGTGGTTCAGGCAACTGGTCCAACGCGATCATGTTTGTGTCGAGCCACTCCTGGTAAGGATGTTCGCGCGCCAGCGTGTGCTTCAATTCGTCGTCATCGACGATGCGCCCGTGAATTGTGTCTACAACGAACATATTGCCCGGTTTGAGACTTCCCTTAGCTACGATCCGCTCCGCCGGAATGTCGAGCACTCCGACTTCAGACGCCATCACAACCAAATCATCCTGCGTGATGTAGTAGCGAGCGGGACGAAGACCATTGCGATCGAGTAACGCTCCGACGGTGAATCCATCGCTGAAGACGATTGCAGCTGGTCCGTCCCACGGCTCGGTAAGCAGCGAGTGATATTGGTAGAAGGCACGCTTTTCCTGATTCATAACGTGATCGCCGGTCCACGGTTCGGGAACCATCATCATCAGCGCGTGAGGCAGCGAACGTCCGGCAAGCAAAAACATTTCCAGTGCGTTGTCGAACATCCCTGAGTCGCTCGCATCGTTGTCGATCACGGGCAACACCTTTTGTAAATCCTCGCCGAATAGTTGCGACGCAAAGCGGGTTTCGCGTGCGTGCATCCAGTTGACGTTGCCGCGCAGTGTGTTGATTTCGCCGTTGTGTGCGAGATAACGGTATGGATGTGCGCGCGCCCAACTCGGAAACGTGTTGGTGCTGAAACGCGAATGGACGATAGCGAGCGCTGATGTTAGCGAGTCGTCGACCAGATCGGGATAGAACTGCGGCAACTGACTGGCAGTCAGCATGCCTTTGTAGACGAGAGTCTTGTACGAGAGACTCGACAGGTAAAAGCCCTCGATGTTCGCTTGTTTTACTTGTCGAGATGCACGGCGGCGGATGACGTAGAGCTTGCGTTCGAAAGCGGCGTCGTCCGTTAGATCGTCATTGCGCGCGATGAAGACCTGGCGGATGACGGGCTTTGACTCGCGGGCAGTTGGACCAAGGAGAGCGTCGTTTGTTGGAACATCTCGCCAGCCGATTACTTGCTGGCCTTCCTCTTCGACGATCTGCTCGAGTACGGCTTCGCACTGTTGTCGCAACGAGCCGGCCACAGGCAGGAAGACCATTCCGGGGGCGTACTGTCCAAAGGCGGGGAGTTCGAACGAACATTTGTTCTTGAAGAATTCGTGCGGTGTTTGAATCAGAATCCCAGCGCCGTCACCGCTATTCGCATCGCACCCCGACGCGCCGCGATGTTCCAGATTACGCAGCACCTCGAGCGCGTTTTTGACAATCTGATGCGATCGTCGCCCTTTAACATCAGCGACGAAACCCACGCCACAAGCATCGTGCTCATTGCGTGGATCGTAGAGACCTTGTTTTTGTGGTCCATCAATCAATGTATCCACAGATTACGCATATTAGACCGCGAGGCCTTCGTCCAGCGTTGGAACTGCTGAACTTGCCGCAACTGGAATGACGTCGGGTTGTGTGGTCGCGACGACAGGTGGCGCAGGCAGAAACTCTGGATACGCTTGAACGCCGATCTCGCCAATGTCCAAACCTTCCATCTCCACCGCTTCCGACACACGATTGCCAACCAGCGATCCAATAACCTTGAAGAACACGTGAAATGCGGGGAACGTGAATGCAATACACGCAACCGCACCGATAATCTCCGCAGTGAGTTGGCCCATGCCGCCACCATAGAACAAGCCGCGCACTCCTCCGGCCACGCCGTTGAGTCCGGCGCCGTAAGTCCCATCTGCAAATAAACCAATAGCAATCACACCCCAGGCGCCGTTCACACCGTGAACACTGATCGCTCCCACCGGATCATCAATCTTCAGGCGATGTTCCACGAAGATGGTCGCGCCGACGAGCAGGATGCCGGCTATCAGACCAATCAAAACGGCGCCGGTGCTGTTGATAAACGCACACGGTCCCGTGACAGCTACGAGCCCGGCGAGCATTCCATTCGCCATGAACGACAGATCCGGTTTGCCGCGCAGGTAATTGATCGCGATCATCGCCGACACGGCGCCAGCCGCTGAACCGAGCATCGTATTCACAGCCACTACAGCGATACGCAGATCGCCGCCCGATAGCGTCGAGCCCGCGTTGAAGCCAAACCAACCAAACGCCAGTATGAGAACGCCGAGAATCGCCATCGGCATGTCGTGACCCGGAATCGCGTTCACTCTTCCATCGGCTTCGTACTTCCCGATACGTGGTCCAAGAATCTTCGCGCCGGCGAAAGCCGCAACCCCGCCAACCATGTGCACGACCGACGAACCAGCGAAATCAACGTGGCCATGGCCCAAACCGAATTCCTTGCCGAGTTGCGCAAGCCATCCGCCACCCCACACCCAATTGCCGAAGATCGGGTAGATGAACATCGACATGAACAGCGCATACAGAACGAATGACCCCCATTTCCATCGTTCGGCCATCGCGCCCGTCGGAATCGTCGCCGCGGTATCCATGAAGACCATCGAAAACAGGAAGAGTCCAAAGACACTCACGTCGTAAGCGTCGCCGCTGAGAAAAAAACCTTTTGTGCCGAAGAGACCGAAGGAGTGACCGGCGATCGTGATCGTGTACTCGGAGGCGAGTGCGCCGGTGTTACCCAGTGCGGCAACTGCGCCGATGCCGCCCATCTGCAAAGCGTAGCCGCAAACCCAGTAACCGAGCAGACCGATGCCGTAAACCATCATGTTCATTGCCATCGTGTGCGATGCGTTTTTCGCGCGCGTGAAGCCGGTCTCGCAGAATGCGAATCCGGCCTGCATGAACATGACGAGAAATCCTGCAAGCAACATCCAGACGAAGTTGCTTGCTACTTTCGAGTGGCCAACTTCCGCAGCGACTTCCTGCAAGGTTGGCGCAGACGGGTTTGACGCGACGATGTCGGAAGCGCCGCCGGTCGCAGCACCGGTTGGATCAGCAGCAATGGCAATCAGAGGTGTGAATAAGAGCACGCACGCGAGCACAAGCACTTTGAGCATTTGTTTTTTTTGACTCCCCGAGATCTATTTGCTCCCGAGCGCGTTACAACAGCCATGCCAAGCCACAAAGAAGCACAAAAGGCACAAAACCTGCGCATCTTCGGGCTAGTCCCAGCGACAAATTTGTAGGCTCAGTGCCTGCGACCTACAAGAATGTAAGTGTGGTTTATGCGTCCATAAAACTTTTCACTTTGACTTGCGAAAATTTGCGCTTCAACATGCGCCATCCATCATGGTTGCCACGCTCAAGAGTCCGGAACTCGTCACGCGCGAACGGCGCGAAGTGCGGAAACTCGGTACGCTGCTCGAGATCAGTCGACTGCTCGCGGACACGAGCAATCTCAAAACAGCCTTCGCCGCCTCGCTCGAAACACTCGGCCGTCACCACGGGATGTTTCGAAGCTTTGTGATGCTGCTCGATCGCGAGAGCGAGAAGATTCGTATCGAAGCCAGTTACGGTCTCAATCAAGACTCCGCGCATCGCGTCACTTATCGCGTCGGCGAGGGCGTCATCGGCCGCGTCGTGCAAAGCGGCAAGCCGGTTGTCGTGCCGCAAACGAGCCGCGAGCCGCTGCTACTAAATCGTCTGCGCTCGCATGAGGAAAACACGACGCGCAAGGAAGTCAGTTTCATTTGCGTGCCCATCATGAACGGAGGAAAAGCGGTGGGCGTGCTCGGCGCAGATCGTGTCTACAAAGAAGAGCGCGACTACGACCGCACCACGAAATTTCTTAGTGTAACCGCGGCGATGATGGCGCAGGCGCTAAAGGTGAGAGAACGTATCGAGGCCGACAAGAAGCGCCTGCTCGACGAGAACAGTCAACTCAAACAGGAGCTGCGCGAACGCTACGACTTTGGCCACATTGTCGGGAACTCCAATCCGATGCGCCTGGTCTACGAACAGGTCACGCAGGTCGCCCGCACAAACACGACTGTGTTACTGCGCGGCGAGTCGGGCACCGGCAAGGAGATGATTGCCCACGCGATTCATTACAACTCACTTCGCGGCAGTAAACCATTCGTCAAAATCAGTTGCGCCGCGCTTCCTAACACGTTGATTGAATCGGAGTTATTTGGGTACGAGAAAGGCGCTTTCACCGGCGCTCAGACACGCAAGAAGGGCAGGTTTGAGCTCGCAGACGGCGGCACGCTGTTTCTCGACGAGATCGGCGATCTCGATCTCACGACGCAGGTGAAACTACTGCGCGTGTTGCAGGAGCGTGAGTTTGAACGGCTCGGAGGCGTGGAAACGATCAAAGTAAATGTAAGACTGATCGTGGCTACCAACAAGGATCTCGAGGAAGCGATTAAGCGGTCGCAGTTTCGCGAGGATCTTTACTACCGTCTGAACGTCTTCACCATCTTCATGCCGCCGCTGCGCGAGCGCAAACCCGACATACTTCTGCTCGCCGAGCACTTTGTCGAGAAGTTTGAGCGCGAGCACAGCAAGAGTATCAAGCGCATTTCGACGCCCGCGATCGACATGCTGACGAGTTATCACTGGCCCGGCAACGTGCGCGAGCTCGAGAATGTAATCGAGCGAGCAGTTTTGATCTGCGATTCAAACGTCATTCACGGCCATCACCTACCACCGTCGCTGCAAACTGCCGAAGGATCAGACACGATCACGCGCCTGTCGCTCGCGTCGGCAATGGAAGCCTACGAACGTGATTTGATCCAGGACGCTCTCAAAACCTCGCGTGGCAACCGAGCGAAGGCGGCAAAACTTCTGGATAGCACCGAAAGGATCATTGGTTACAAGGTGAAAAAATATGGGCTCAGGTGCGAACGCTTCCGCTCATAATTTCTGAACCTACAATCTTGTCAGGCTATTCAGCATGTCCTACAAATTTGTAGCCTGCACATCCACAGATTACGCAGATTTGATAAAGAACCATCTGTGTAATCTGTGGATTAAGGATTGCTCAAGTTCGGGTCAAGGAGAATCAAGGTGTCGAAGTTAGCTAACGTTGTTCCCACCCAAACTACTCGTGAGCTTTTGCGGATTGTGCGCGCGGCGCAGCCGATTCCGCGGGTTGCTGTTGCGCGGCGACTCGGCGTTCATCGCCGCAGGATCACCGTGCTCGTAAAGCCGTTGCTTGACTCAGGCGTCCTGCGGGAAGGCACGCCGGAACAATCGACACATCGCGTGGGCCGCCCGCCGATTGGGTTGTCGCTGCGAGCAGAAAATCATTTTTTAGTGGGGGTAAATCTTGGCGTCAGCCAGACAAAAGTCGGTGGCGCCACGGTTGACGGTAGAGTGATCTTCGAAGACGCGTTCGAAACCCCAGGCGATCCGGAGACAGCAATCGCCCAGATCAAATCAACCATTCGCCGTCATCAACATGATTTGCCCGATCGTGAATTGGTTGTGGTGGGCTTCAGCGTCTCTGGACCGACAGATGTTGAGGGAGGCCGGCTGCTCTACGCGCCGCACCAGGGCTGGCGAGATGTGCCGATAGCGAAGATGCTTGGACTGAAAGTACCCGTCATCGTCGAGAACAATGCGACGGCTGCGGCGATCTATGAATCGCAGCGACGACGGCGCCGCGCTGCGACGAAAACAGCCGGTGATTTTGTGCTCGTTCGTGCGGGAACAGGCATCGGAGTCGGTCTCGTCGTGGGCGGCGAAGTTTTCCGCGGCGCGACGGACATTGCCGGAGAGTTTGGACACATGACGATTGTTGCAGGTGGCAAGTCGTGCCCGTGCGGCAATCTCGGTTGCTGGGAGCGATATGCGTCAGCAGCGAGCGCCGTCGAGCTCTATCGCGGCGAGACGAATCGCGCCCGGCACAATGCGCCTCTAAGATTCATAGACCTGGTCGCGCGTGCAAACGCCGGGGAACGACGCGCGCAAGTGACACTCGATCGTGTCGGAACACATCTCGGCATCGGTATCGGAAACGTGATCTGCGGACTCGGTGTGCCGCACGTCGTCTTGAGTGGAGATCTGGTTCACGGCTGGAACTTTATCGAAGCGCCGGCACGCGCGGCAATCGCACGCTCCCTCTGCGGACGCTTGTCTGAATGGTCACTCGTTGCCGGTGAAACTCACGGTTCAGAATTGGGTGGCGCGCTGGAGGTCGCGATCGAGCATTACCTTCTCACTCTAATGAGAACAACGAAGATCGCCGCCTGACAAAACAGGTCTTATAGGACCTATACTTGCTTCGAAAAATTGGAATCTACAAAATGATGGGCCACCTCCCCTGGACCAATCGCTTGCAGACAACCTTGCAGTGTCGGTAAGAATCTCAAAGACCCTCGTAACACTAAACACTCTATGAAGCCTACCCTTCAAATCGTAGGTCGTGATGAAGCAGAAAGTTTGCCTGTGCTTGCCACTGCGGCAGACGTGCGCGAAGTGATTCGCTTCCTCAAACATCATCCGGAAGGAATCACCACGGTCCAGGCGGCGGACGCGTTTAGAAAACGGATCTTCGATGCACGAAAAGTTTCCGCGTACGAATTCTGGAAGATTATTGCGCGAAGTGGAGACCGTTTGAAGTTGACTCCGTTGGGTTGGGAACTGGCGCAGTGTCTGAACCCGGAAGCGAAGGTCTATCGCACGGTGCTCCGCAACAACGCACCTTATCACGGAGGGTTGGAATGGATTCAGGCGCAGGAGCTCGAACTCGTTACGCACCTGGATATCGGTGAGTTCTGGCGCGAGCACCACAGTCATGTTCTGCAAGGCGACAGTGAAGAACAACTCGAAGCATACGCCGCAAGTTTCTTTCATATCTGCCACGAAGCAGAAGTCGGCACGTTAACCGTTGGTCGCAAGGGCCAACCGACACGACTGCATATCAACCCCGAAGAGCTTGACTCGTATTTGACCGGAATTGAACCAGCTCAAACGGAGCCGGAGAAGCTCGTCACTCGCGGAACGCCTGCAAGTTCGCTTCGAGTTTTTATTTCACATCCGGCGACACCAGCTCTCGTAAAGCACATTACGAACGGCCTCGAACTCGCCGATCTGCAATTCGAAACCATCGATCGCGCCAGCATTGAGTGGACGATCGACAAAACACTCGCGGTGCTCAAGCAATGTGAAGCAGGCGTGATCGTGATCACTGAAGATAAGCGAAGCGATCTGCTGTTGATTCAGCTCGGCGCTGCGCTCGCGCATTTCGGACCGAGGTTATTGCTCGTGGCGAAAAAAGGCGTAGCGTTGTCGCCGGATTTTAATCATATCCAGCGTTCTGAAGTTGAAGACGAGATCACCTGGAACTCCGGCCTCGAGTTAATGAAAGCACTGAAACGTCTCAAGGCCGAAGAATAGTCTTGCCGCGGATTTTCGCGGATGAACGCGGATCCTTTAACGTGAGACTTCGTCGATCACTTTGATGATTCGTTCCGGTGACTGCAACCCGGGGGTCGTAGTCCAAACCCCCGTGCGATCGTTTCCAATCACTAACAGCGTCTCGTGCAAATCCGTGCTCACGTCGTCGGTGATCACGTCTCGCAAGACTTTTCTGACGACTGCCTCCTCACCAGTCAATAACGTCCAACCGGCGCCGACTCCGTATTCTTTTCCCCATGCTCTCAGCTTTTCCGGAGTGTCGACGCGCGGATCTTTACTGACGGAAACAATGAAGACATCGCGCCCCAGTCTGTCTCCCAGTCGCTCTTTTAGCTTCACGAGGGCCCGCGCTTGCATCGGACAGAACGCGTTGCACTGCGTGAAAAATCCATGGACCAACACCACCTTGCCTTTGATCAGATCCGAATAGAACCTCACTTTCTTTCCATTCTGATCCACGAGCCAGAGATCAGGAATCTCGGCACTGGTCAACGTCAGTACGATTCTTCCTGATCTCCTCTCGCGCGGATCCTGTCCAAAGAGCGGCGCCAGCAACAGCAGTGTCGCAGTGATAACGAAAATGGATTTCTTCATGCGACTCCTACGTCGTACCCACCCGCTACCGCAGGTGGTTCTGACTGTGTCCAAGTTAGAAGCTCGAGGCGTTGCCGCCGAGACGAACAAAGCCGGCCCACGTCGAGCTGCCCGCGGTTGACTGAACGTTGTAGTAGAGCGCGTTATCCAGGCCTCTCACCACCGCTGACAATTTTCCGTTTGCGTTCTGCGCCGGTGCTGCTCCTGAAGTTAGACCACCCCCAAGTGAGACCCACGACGACCACGTACTTCCCGACGGTGCGGTTTGCCAGATGTGTTGCAGTGTGTTGTCCGTGGCGCGCGAGAAGACTTCCAGCCTGCCGTCGCCGTTGATCCCCA
>Ga0068871_100003366_pt1 | contig 10985 bp, 10 predicted proteins | sample KBSMisM72_FD_72750 | JGI IMG/M metagenome (GOLD analysis project Ga0068871, IMG submission 72750) | Miscanthus rhizosphere microbial communities from Kellogg Biological Station, Michigan, USA - KBS Miscanthus M7-2 | ecosystem: Host-associated > Plants > Roots > Rhizosphere > Soil ...
ATTCCCACCGCGATCGCGGAGGTCCTCGTCATCGAGCCCGCGGTGTTCGGTGATGCGCGCGGCGCCTTCTTCGAAAGCTGGAACCGGCGCGCGTTCTCGAAGCTCGCGGGCCGCGACGTGGACTTCGTCCAGGACAACCATTCCGTTTCCGCGCGCGGCGTCCTGCGGGGACTCCACTACCAGCTGCGCCAGCCGCAGGGAAAGCTCGTGCGCGTGGTCGCAGGCGAAGTGTTCGACGTCGTGGTGGACCTGCGCCGCTCCTCTCCCACGTTCGGACGCTGGGTCGGCGAGACCCTCTCCGCGCAGAACCGCCGCATGATGTGGGTTCCCGAGGGATTCGCGCACGGCTTCCTCGTCCTCTCGGACCTCGCGGAGTTCCTGTACAAGACGACCGACTACTACGCGCCCGAGCACGAGAGGACGCTCCTCTGGAACGATCCGGCCATCGGCGTGACGTGGCCGCTGGACGGCGCTCCCGTGCTGAAGCCCAAGGACGCGGCAGGCACGCCGCTCGCCTCCGCGGAGACGTTTCCCTAGATGCGAGTGCTGGTGACAGGCGCTCTCGGCCAGGTGGGCGCCGACGTGGCGCGGCTCCTCCAGGGTCGGGCCGAGGTCACCGCGCGCTCGCGCGCGGACCTCGACCTCGAAAAGCCCGACGACATCCGCCGCAACGTGCGCGAGGCGCGGCCCGATGTCATCGTGAACGCGGCCGCATATACGGCCGTCGATCGCGCGGAGAGCGAGGAGGACCGCGCGCGCGCGGTGAATGGCGTGGCTCCCGGCATCCTCGCTGAGGAGGCGAAGCGCGCCGGTGCGCTCCTCATCCACTACTCGACCGACTATGTCTTCGATGGCGAGACCGACCGGCCATACATGGAGACCGACGCGACCCACCCGCTTTCGGCGTACGGACGCACCAAGCTCGAAGGCGAGCATGCAGTGGCCGCCGCGGGCGGGCGCTACCTCATCCTGCGCACGAGCTGGATCTATGCGCCTCGCGGCCGCAACTTCATGCTGACGATGCTGCGCCTCGCGGCGGAGCGCGACGAACTGCGCGTCGTGGACGACCAGCGCGGGGCGCCCACGTCGAGCGTGCAGATCGCGCGTGCAACGCTCGAGCTCCTCGACGCGCAGCGCGAGCACTCGGGCGTGTACCACGCGACGGCTTCCGGGGATACCACGTGGTTCGGTTTCTCCGGCGCGATCTTCGATGCGCGCAAGCGGGAGCTGGGCGAGGCCTTCCGCATGCCAAGGCTCATCCCCATCCGGACGGCGGACTATCCGACACCGGCCCGGCGGCCGAAGAACTCGGTGCTTTCCAACGCCAAGCTCGACAATGTCTTCGGAGTGCGCCTGGGCGACTGGCGCGAAGGGCTGGAAGAAGCGCTCGCCGCCCTAGGGGGCTGACGCACCGCCCGACAGGGCGAAGCACACATCGCCCGCGACGTTGCGAGCGAGCTCCACGCGATAGCCCGCCTGTTGCGCCTGGCGCGCGGCGTGATACAGGCCGATGCCCAATCCCCCTTCGCGCTCGATCGGTTCGCGAAAGAGCCTGCGCTCCACGTGCGCGTTGATGGCGCTGCCGGTATCGCTCACGGCAAGCCGCGTCGCATCCGGCGCGCATTCGAAGCGCACCGACAGTGCGATGCCGGGCTCGCGCGCCACCTTCGCCCGCGCGTTGTCCAGCGCGTTTTCGACGAAGCTGTCGAAGAGGGTCGACGGGACTTCGCGGTCGGCGTCGATGCGCCCGTCGAGCGCGATGCCCGATCCCTCGAGCGAGGATCGAAGGTCGCTCCACCATTGCGATGCGGGAACCGGCAGCTCGCGCGCCGCGACTTCCGGCGTGCGCAGCTTCTCCAGCGTGCCGCGCAGCCGCCTGGAGATCTGGGGAAGCTGGCGCTGCAGCAGCTCTGCGTAGCGGTCGTCGGTCCCGGACGGGGCAACCGACGTGAGCGTGTAGATCGACTGCAGCAGGTTCTTCACGTCGTGCGTGAGGCGCGAGCCCGTCTCGTGCACGGCCTGCAGGTAGGAGTTGCGCCGCAGCGCTCCCTCGCGCCGCTTGCCCTCGTAGAACTCGCCCACGACCTGCGCGAGGAGCCGCATGTGCAGGAAGAGCGCGGGCGAGAGGCTCACCTCCGTGTGGAACACGATTTCCAGCTGGTGATAGCCGAACCGCGTCGTGTAACCGTCGTAGGCGCCGCGGCCGCCGTCGCCGTCGGGCGATTTCCATTGCACGCCCCGCATCCACGGCAGCGCCGCGATATCGTCGAAGGCCTGCTCGAGGAAGCGCTGTGAATCAGATTCACGCTCCGCCAGCTCCGCGAGTGCGCGCATCCACATCTCGAAGGGCATGCCGACCGAAAGGAGGTAGCGCGAGAAATAGGTCCGCAATCCGCCGAAGCCGCGCACGGGGTTCCACAAGGCCGCGAGCACGAAGAGCGCGATGCCGAAGCCGAGCACCGTGAGCGCCACGGAGGTGAAATAGTGCTCCTCGGCCACCCGCATGAAGGCGATCGAGCCCAGCACGAGCACCACGCCCAGCTGGAAGACGAGCACCGCGTAGAAGAAATCGAACACCTGCCGCGAATCCTCCTCGCCCGCGCCCATGGGGAGGAAGGCGAGCGCGAGCAGCATGATGGGCAACACGATGGAGGCGAGCTGCGTGATCTCGTTCGGAATGTCCACGTCGAGCACGAGCACGGGCACCGCGCGCACGAGGAGGATCGCCAGCACGTAGCCGAAGGCCACGAGGTAGAAGCGGTTGCTCCGCGCGCCCTGGACGGTGAACACGCGCCCGCCGAGGATGCCCAGCAGGATCAGCAGCCACGCGACGATCATCCAGCCGGCGAGGAAGTAAATCGTGACGGTGGTGATCACGAACAGCAGCACGCCCGAGAAGAGCTCGATCTCGCGCTCGGCCGCGATGAACGGCTGCCACAGCAGGAAGAAGCCGAAGTGCACCAGCAGCCATGTGCGCTGGAACTCGCCGCCCGGCGTGGACACGAGCGCCGCATGCAGCGCGAGGAGCATCGTGAGCACGATCCAGCGCCGGCGCGCCGCCACCGAGACGGCGAGGCGCTGGGCGGCTGTGGACTGGAAGGCCATGCGCTCCTCGTGTCGGCATGCCGACAGCGGTTGTCGAAAGGCTGGACAACCGGGGGGCCGCAAACCCCCTTCCGAAGTCCAGCGTTAGCCGAATAATACTGAAAAACAGCAACTTATTGCTTGTGGCATGCCGCTTGCACTATGGTGGGTACCGACGCCCCCAAGGCGCCAGACAAACGGACGGAGAAAGAAAATGAGATCGCAGCAATCGGGCTTCACACTGGTCGAGATCGCCATTGTTCTGGTCATCATCGGCCTCCTCCTGGGCGGCATCCTCAAGGGCCAGGAATTGATCAACAGCGCGAAGGTGAAGAACATCGCGAACGACTTCCGCGTGATCCCCACGTACATCTACGCGTACCAGGACAAGTTCAAGGCGCTCCCCGGCGACGACTCGAATGTCGTTGCGCACCTGGGGACCCTGACCCCCGCCGCGACGGCGGGAAACGGCAACGGCGTGATCGATGGCGCCATATTGCCCACGCCTACCGGCGAGGCCCTTCAATTCTGGCAGCAGGTTCGCGCAGCAAACCTCGCGGCGGGTCCTACGGATCCGGCGGATCCCACGTATGTCCCGACGAACGCCGTGGGCGGCGTCATCAGCGTGTCGAGCATGTCGAGCGGGCAGGTCTGGATTACCGGGATGACCGGCAGCTACCAGATTTGCTCCAAGGGAATTCTCGGCAAGTTCGTGAAGCAACTGGATATCCAGATGGATGACGGCAATACTCAAACAGGAGCGATGCGCGCGGTGGTGGATACCCAAGCGGCCGCCGGTGGAACGCCCGTCGTGACCGCGACCCTCGATGAGGCGGCGGCGCATACGGTCTGCATGTCGTTCTAGGGTTTTCCCCGCTTTACCCGAAGGCCCGCTTGCCGCGGGCCTTTTTCTTTTCAACCCTGCAGGACACGGATCTCCGCTCGCGCGAGGCGGCCCTGCGTGCCCAGCAGCACGAGCACGTCACCGGCGGCGAGCCGCGTCTCGGGCGAAGGATTGATTTCGCGCGCGCCCTTGCGACGCACCGCGGTCACGGTGACTTCCATCATCGCGAGGTTGAGGGCGCCCAGCGTCTTGCCCACCGCGGCGGCATCGGGACCGACGAGGATGGTGCGAAGGATCGGCGCGTCGGCATCGCTCTCCTGGTCGGTGACGCCCGGAAAGAATCCGCCCATCGAACTGTAGCGCTCCCGGCGCACATCGCGAAGCCGCCGCAGCACGCGATTCAACGGAAGCCCCAGCTGCATCATCGTCTGCGTGGCGAGCATGAGCGAGCCCTCGACCACCTCGGCCACGACTTCGGCGGCTCCCGCCGCCTTCAATCGCGCGACGTCCGTGTCGTCGAACGTGCGCACGATGACAGGAAGCTCGGGACGCAGCTCGTGCACGTGCGCGAGGATCGCCAGCGCCTTGGGCGTGTCGGCGAAGCTCACCACCACCGCGCTCGCGCGCGAGAGCGCGGCCGCGACCAGCACCTCGCGTCGCGACGCGTCGCCGAACACGACCGATTCGCCCGCCGCGGCGGCCTCGCGCACCCGCTCGGGATCGGAGTCGAGCGCGATCAGGGGCAACTTCTCCCGCTCGAGGAAGTGCGCGAGCGCCTGGCCGCTGCGCCCGTAGCCGCACACGATCACGTGGCCGCGCGTGGACATCGCCTTCACGGCGAGCTGGTGCAGCGCCACCGCACGCTCGGTCCACTCGCTCTCGACGAAGTAGAGGACGATCCTCTCGGAGCGCGCGAGGATGAGGGGCGCGGCAAGCATCGAGAGGAGCGTGGCACCCAGGATCACCTGCGCGGCCGCTTCCGGCAGCGCGCCATCGCGCTGCGAGAGCGCGAGGAGCACGAAGCCGAATTCACCCGCGGGCGCGAGCGTAAGCGATGCCCGAAGGGCCGCGGGCTTTGTGATGCCGAACATCCTCGCCAGCACGAAGATCACGGAGAACTTGCCGACCAGCAGGAGCACGAAGAGCGACAACACGGCCGCGAGGTGCGCGATCAGCTCGCGCGAGTCGACCAGCATGCCGATCGTGATGAAGAAGAGTCCCAGCAGGAGGTCGCGGAAGGGCTTGATGTAGTCCTCGACCTGGTAGCGGTACTCCGTCTCCGAGATGAGCATCCCGGCGAGGAAGGCGCCCAGTGCCAGCGAAAGCCCCGCCTGCTCGGTGATCCACGCGAGGAGGAGGGTCACCAGCAGCACGAAGATCACGAAGAGCTCGGAAGACTTCTGGCGCGCGACCAGGTCGAAGAGCGGGCGCATCACGCGCTGTCCCACGTAGAGCACGATCGCGAGCACCACACCCGCCTTGACGAGCGCCACGGTGATCGTTCCCGCGATCGCATCGCCCGGCAGTGCCAGCGCGGGGATGAGGACCAGCAGCGGGATGACCGCGAGATCCTGGAACAGCAGCACGCCCATCACCTGGCGCCCGTATTCGCTCGAAAGCTGCATGCGCTCGGCGAGCGTCTTCGAGATGATCGCGGTGGACGACATGGCGAGGATGCCGCCCACGATGAGGCCCTGGCGCCACGTGAGGCCCAGGGCCACGCAAGCGGCAACGCCCAGCGCCATCACCACGGCCACCTGCGCGCCGCCGAAACCCAGCACGTTGCGCCGCATCGCGGTGAGCTGAGGCAGGCTGAACTCGAGCCCCACGGAGAACATGAGGAAGACCACGCCCAGCTCGCCGAGGAAGCGTTGCGCCTCGGTGTCGGCGACCAGCCCCAGGGCGTTCGGGCCCACGACGGCGCCCACCAACAGGTAGCCGAGGATGGCCGGCATCGAAAGCTGGCGGAACAGGACCACCACCGCGACGGCGGAGGCGAGGAGGATCAGCGCTACGGGAAGGGCGTCGTGCATCCCTGGAATGCCTCGGCGTCGATGATCGGAGGTTTATAATTTCCCGCGTGACCAATCTACTACAACCGCACCAGGTCGCCGACGCGGAGCACTTCCTCGAGCTCGCGCGCGGCGTGCTCGACATCGAGGCCGACGCGGTGCGCGACATCAAGGCGCGGCTGGGCGAGCAATTCCTCGCCGCCCACCGCCTGATCCTCGCGACCAAGGGACGCGTGGTGGTCACCGGCATGGGCAAGTCCGGCCACGTCGGCAACAAGATCGCTTCCACGTTCGCATCCACGGGCACGCCCGCCTTCTTCATGCACCCGGCCGAGGCGAGCCACGGCGACCTGGGCATGATCACCGCGGACGACGTGGTGCTCGCGATCTCGTATTCGGGCGAATCCGAAGAGATCGGCCGCATCCTGCCGCTCATCAAGCGGCGCGGCGCGAAGGTGATCGCAATCACCGGCCGCGCGGATTCGACGCTCGCACGCGAGGCCGACGTCCACCTGGACGCCCGCGTCGAGAAGGAAGCGTGCCCGCTCAACCTCGCGCCCACGGCAAGCACCACCGCCACACTCGCGCTGGGCGATGCGCTCGCGGTGGCCCTCCTCGACGCGCGCGGCTTCGCGACCGGCGACTTCGCGCAGCACCATCCGGGCGGCGCGCTGGGGCGGCGCTTGCTGGTCCACGTCTCGGACATCATGCGCAAGGGCGACCAGCTTCCGCGCAACCGCGCCGGCGACCCGCTCCTTCCCACGGCGCTCGACGAGATGTCGAGGAAGGGCATCGGCATGACCTGCATCGTCGACTCCGACGATCGGCTCCTGGGCATCTTCACCGACGGCGACCTGCGCCGCACGCTCGAGAAGCGCGATGGAGTGAAGGGACTCACGGTGGGCGACGTGATGACCCGCAACTTCACCAGCATCGCGCCCGACCGCCTCGCGGCCGAAGCCGCGCAGGTCCTCGAGCAGAAGAGCCTGGGCGGGCGCATTCCGGTGGTGTCCGGCGGCAAGCTGGTCGGCGCCATCACCTTCCACGACCTGCTCGCCGCGAAGGTCGTCTAGCGTGAACGAAGACGTCCTCCAGCGCGCGCGGGGCGTGCGCCTGGCCATCTTCGACGTGGACGGCGTGATGACCGACGGCACGCTCTGGATCGGCGCGCGCGGCGAGGCGATGAAGGCGTTCAACATCCAGGACGGGAACGGCCTGAAGCTGCTGCAGAAGGCCGGCATCGCCACCGCGATCCTTTCGGGGCGCAAGTCCGCGATGGTCGCCAAGCGGGCGAAGGAACTCACCATCGCGCACGTGATCCAGGGAACCGGCGACGACAAGGTTCCCGCGTTCGAGGCGCTCGTGAAGAAGCTGAAGCTCGCGGAAAGTGCCTGCTCGTTCATGGGCGACGACATCCAGGATCTCGCGGTGATGAAGCGCTGTGGCCTCGCCGTCGCTCCGTCGAACGGGGTGGAAGCGGTGAGATCTTCGGCGCACTACGTGACGAAGGCGCACGGCGGCCGCGGCGCGGTCCGTGAGCTGTGCGACCTCGTGATCCGCGCGCAGGGAAAATAATGCGGCCCACTTCGTGGCTGCCGCTCGCCGCGCTCTCGCTGCTGGTGGCGCTCACGCTGTGGCTGAACCAGCTGGTGCAGGCGCCCGACGCGAGGGCGGACAGCTCGCGCCGCCACGATCCCGACCTCATCGTCGAGAATTTCAGCGCTCGCAAGCTGGGCGACGACGGCCGCGTCCTCTACACGCTCGCCGCGAGGAAGATGGTACATTACCCCGACGATGATTCGGCCCTTCTCGAGACGGTGAAGGTCGAGGCGTACGAGCCGAAACAACCCCGCATGATGATCACAGCCGACAACGGCCGCCTCGAGCAGGGCGGAGAGCGCGTCCTCATCGAGGGCAACGTCGTGATCGTGCGCGACGCGGATGCGAAGACCGACGCGGCGCGCATCACGACGGAAAAGCTGCTCGTCCTTCCGGATGCCGGGATCGCGCGCACCGACACCGAGGTGAAAATGGACAGCGCCACGGGGCAGGCAGTCGCCCAGGGACTCGAAATCGACAATCGCACGCGCACCATGCGGCTGGACCGCGTGGTCGCCACATACCAGCGACCACGCAAATGAATTGCCGGAAGATCATGATGGCCTGCCTCCTCGCGACGATCGCGCCGGCCGCGCTCGCCGAACGCGCAGACCGCGAAAAGCAGATCGTCGTGGCCGGCGACCGGGCCATCGCCGACGACGCGCAGAAGACGCTCGTCTTCGACGGCAACGTCGTGATCACGCAAGGCACCATGCGGATGACCGCGAACAAGGTCACGGTGCGCGAGGACAAGGACAAGCACCAGTACTACGTCGCGAACGGCGCGCCGGTGACCTTCCGCCAGAAGCGCGACAACGTGGACGAGTGGATCGAGGGCTTTGCCGATCGCGCGGAATTCGACGACCGCAACGACGTCCTCAAGCTCTTCAACCGCGCGCGCGTGAAGCGCAACAACGACGAGCTCACCGGCGAATTCATCACGTACGACATGCGCCGCGACGTGGCCGAGGTCACCGGCGCCCCGGCCGGGACCGCGACCCCCAGCAACACCGGGCGCGTGAAAGTGATCATCATGCCGCCCAAGCGCGACGAGAAGGGCGCGGCCGCGAAGTCGCCGCCGCCCCTCGAGCTGAAGCCCGACGCCGGATCGCAATAGCGTGCACGCCGCCACCACCGGCGCGCAGCGCCTCACGCTCGTGAAGCCCGAGCCCAGTCCATCGGTGCTGCGCGCCGAGGGGCTGATGAAGCGCTACCGCAAGCGCACCGTGGTGCAGGACGTATCGCTCACCGTGGAAAGCGGCGAAGTGGTCGGGCTGCTCGGCCCCAACGGCGCCGGCAAGACCACGTGCTTCTACATGATCCTGGGTCTCGTGCCGATCGACGCGGGGACCGTCACGCTCGACGGGCGCGACCTCACGCACCTGCCGATCTTCCGCCGCTCGCGCCTGGGGCTTTCGTATCTTCCGCAGGAAGCGTCGATCTTCAGGAAGCTCACCGTCGCGCAGAACATCCAGGCGGTGCTGGAGCTGCAGGGCGTGGAGCGCGAGGAGATCGAAGGGCGCCTCGAGGGACTCCTCGACGACCTGCACATCGGACACCTGCGCGCGAGCCCCGCGATCGCGTTGTCGGGAGGCGAGCGCCGCCGCGTGGAAATCGCGCGAGCTCTCGCGACGACGCCGCGCTTCATCCTGCTGGACGAGCCGTTCGCCGGCGTGGATCCGATCGCCGTGCTCGACATCCAGCAGATCATCCGGTTCCTGAAGGAAAGGGGAATCGGCGTGCTCATCACGGACCACAACGTGCGTGAGACACTCGGGATCTGCGACCACGCCTACATCATCAACCAGGGGGCAGTCCTCGCGTTCGGGAAGCCGCAGGAGATCATCTATAATGAAGCGGTCCGAAAGGTGTACCTCGGGGAGAACTTCCGCCTCTAGCGGACTGTCGGTTCCTTCGGGGACCCCGACATGAAGCACAGCCTCCAGCTAAAGCTATCGCAGCACCTCACGCTTACTCCGCAGCTGCAACAGTCGATCCGGCTGCTGCAGCTGTCGACCATTGAGCTGAACCAGGAGCTGGAGCGCTACCTCGCAGAAAACCCGCTGCTCGAGCGTGCCGACCTGGGTCCTCCCGACGAGACGGTTGCCGCACCGGTGAACGGCACCACGCCCGCGGGAGAGACGCTTCGCCAGGAAGGCGAGCGCGAGGAGATCGCCCGCTCCGATTCGCGCGAGGAGCCCGCGAACCTCGCCGACGAGCATGGCTTCGGCGACGAGCACGTCGGCACCGGCGCTTCGCGCCGCGAGGACGACGACCGCGACGACTTCACCCAGTTCGCCGCCGCGGAGCCCACGCTCGCCGAGCATCTCGAATCGCAGCTCGCGCTGGTGGGCCTCACCGAGCGCGACAAGCGCATCGCCGCGATGGTGATCGGCCACCTCGACGAGGACGGCTACCTCAAGCAGGACCTCGAGGAGCTCAGGGGGGCGGCCGTCGCCGCGATGCCCGACATCGAGATCGAGGACCTGCAGATTGCGCTGAAGCACGTGCAGAACCTCGAGCCCACGGGTGTGGGCGCACGCGACATCGCCGAATGCCTCGAGCTGCAATTGCGCGCGATGCCCGAATCCACGCCGCACCGCGACGGCGCCATCGAGCTCGTGACCAGACACCTCGACGTGCTCGCCGCGCGCGACTTCAACAAGTTGAAGCGCCTGCTTGGCGTGTCCGAGGACGATTTGCGCGACATCCGCTCGCTCGTGCTGACACTCGACCCCAAGCCCGGGCGCGCGTTCGGGACGGGCGACGTGCGCTATGTCGTCCCTGACGTCGTGGTGCGAAAGGTCGCCGGGCGCTGGGGTGCCTCGCTCAATCGCGAAGCGATGCCGCGCCTTCGCATCAACAAGATGTACGCGGACATCCTGCAGGCCTCGCGCGAGAACGGCGGCAAGCACCTGTCCGGGCAGCTGCAGGAGGCGCGCTGGCTCATCAAGAACGTGCAGCAGCGCTTCGACACCATCCTGCGCGTCACGCAGTCGATCGTCGATCGCCAGAAGAACTTCTTCGAGCACGGCGAGGTCGCCATGCGCCCGCTCGTGCTGCGCGAGATCGCCGAGGCCGTGGGCCTGCACGAGTCCACGATCTCGCGCGTGACCACGCAGAAATACATGCTCACGCCGCGCGGCATCTTCGAGCTCAAGTATTTCTTCGGCAGCCACGTTTCCACCGACACGGGAGGCGCCTGTTCCGCGACCGCCATCCGTGCGCTCATCAAGCAGCTCGTCGCCGCGGAAGACGGGAGAAAGCCGCTCTCAGACCATCGCATCTCCGACATCCTGGCGCAGCAAGGCATCCAGGTGGCCCGCAGGACCGTCGCCAAGTACCGCGAGGCGATGCACATCCAGCCGGCCAACCTCCGCAAGTCGATCTGACAAGAGCGGCGCGAAGCCGCGAGAAGGAGCACCAGATGAACCTGCACCTCACCG
>Ga0068871_100003369_pt1 | contig 10979 bp, 5 predicted proteins | sample KBSMisM72_FD_72750 | JGI IMG/M metagenome (GOLD analysis project Ga0068871, IMG submission 72750) | Miscanthus rhizosphere microbial communities from Kellogg Biological Station, Michigan, USA - KBS Miscanthus M7-2 | ecosystem: Host-associated > Plants > Roots > Rhizosphere > Soil ...
CGCTGCCCGACGTGCGGCGGCTCGGGCTTCGAGCACGTCGAGATGCAGTTCCTCTCCGACGTCTACCTGCGCTGCCCCGACTGCGACGGCAAGCGGTTCCGCGCCGAGATCCTCGACGTCAGGATCGACCGTCGCATGCCGGGCGACGTCGTTCGCGAGCTCTCGGTCGCCGACGTCCTCGAGTTCACCGTCGCCGAAGCCGTGCAGCTCTTCCGCGACGACCGCGACGTCGTCCGCCTGTTGCAGCCGATCGTCGACGTCGGCCTCGAATACGTGAAGCTCGGCCAGCCGGTGCCGACGCTCTCGGGCGGCGAGGCGCAGCGCCTCAAGCTCGCGGGCTTTCTCGCCGAAGCCGCGCAGTCGCGCAGCGCCTCGCGCCAGCCGGTCGCGAAGAAGGGCACGCTCTTTCTCTTCGACGAGCCGACGACGGGGCTGCACTTCGACGACATCGCCAAGCTGATGCGGTCGTTTCGCAAGCTCCTCGAAGCCGGCCACTCGATCGTCGTCATCGAGCACAACCTCGACGTCATCCGCGCCAGCGACTGGCTGATCGACCTCGGCCCGGAAGGCGGCGACGCCGGCGGCGCGGTCGTCGCGGTCGGGCCGCCCGAGGAAGTGAAGCGCCATGCGACGTCGCACACCGCGAAGGCGCTGCGCGACTACGACCGCGCGCTCGGCTTCGATGGGCACGCGGTCGAGGAAGGCGCGCCGCTGCAATACCTGCTCAAGCCGGCGCGCGTCCGCGCCGCGGTCGACGAGCAGATCCGCATCGTCAACGCGCGTGAGCACAACCTGAAGTCGATGGACGTCGCGATCCCGCGCGGCAAGTTCTCGGTCGTGACCGGCGTCTCGGGGTCGGGCAAGTCGACGCTTGCGTTCGACATCCTGTTCAACGAAGGCCAGCGCCGCTATCTCGAATCGCTGAACGCGTACGCGCGCTCGATCGTGCAACCGGCCGGACGGCCCGAGGTCGACGCGGTCTACGGCATTCCGCCGACGGTCGCGATCGAGCAGCGCCTCTCGCGCGGCGGCCGCAAGAGCACGGTCGCGACGACGACCGAGGTCTGGCACTTCCTGCGCCTGCTCTGGGTCAAGCTCGGCATCCAGCACTGCGTCCACGACGACACCCCGGTCGAGCCGCAGAGCGCCGAGAGCATCGCCGCCCAGCTCCTGCGCGACCACGCCGGCGAGCACGTCGGCCTGCTCGCGCCGCTCGTGGTCGCGCGCAAGGGCGTCTACACCGACCTCGCCAAGTGGGCGAAGGCGCGCGGCCACACCCACCTGCGCGTCGACGGCGAGTTCATGAAGGTCGATCCGTGGCCGCGGCTCGACCGATTCAAGGAGCACACGCTCGAGCTGCCGGTCGGCGACCTCGTCGTCAGCGCCGAGAACGAAGGCGAGCTGCGCGACCTGCTCACGAAGGCGCTCGACACCGGCAAGGGCGTGATGCACCTGCTCGCGCCGCTCACGGGGCTGCGCGCGTCGATGCTCGCCGGCACGCCGACGCGCAAGGTCGGCGCGGTCAAGGTCTTCTCGACCAAGCGCGCGTGCCCGACGTGCGGCACGAGCTACCCCGAGCTCGACCCTCGCATGTTCAGCTACAACAGCAAGCACGGCTGGTGCACGACGTGCGTCGGCACCGGGCTCAGGCTGACGCGCGAGCAGCGCAAGGCGTACGACGACTCGGTCCTGAGCGACGACGACCGCGGCCGCGAGCAATCGTTCCCCGCCGAGGAAAGCGAGGTCGAGGGCGTCGGCGACGAGGCGTGCCCCGACTGCGCCGGCACGCGCCTCAACCCGGCGTCGCGCAAGATCAACTTCGACGACAAGTCGATCGCGTGGATTGCTCAGTGGTCGGTGAGCGACGCGCGCAAGTGGGTCGAGTCGCTGTCGTTGACGGGCCGCGACGCCGAGATCGCGCGCGACGTCGTCTCCGAGATCAGGAGCCGCCTCGAGTTCCTCGAAGAAGTGGGCCTCGGCTACCTCACGCTCGACCGCGCCGCGCCAACACTCTCGGGCGGCGAGGCGCAGCGCATCCGCCTCGCGGCGCAGCTCGGCTCGAACCTGCAGGGCGTCTGCTACGTCCTCGACGAGCCGACGATCGGGCTGCACTCGCGCGACAACGCCATCCTGCTCAACGCCCTCGGCAAGCTCGCCGACAAGGGCAACACGCTCGTCGTCGTCGAGCACGACGAGGAGACGATCCGCCGCGCCGACCACATCATCGACATCGGCCCGGGCGCGGGCAAGCGCGGCGGCACCGTCGTCGCAACCGGCAGCGCGAGCGAGCTCGCGTCGCATCCCGATTCGGTGACCGGCAGGCTGCTCGCTCGGCCGCTCGTCCATCCGCTGCAGCCGCGCCGCCCGATCGCCGGCGCGCCCGGCGCGCCGACCAAGTCCTCGCCGGCGATGCTCACAGTGCACAAGGCGTCGCTGCACAACCTGCAGGAGATCACGGTCGACATTCCGCTCAAGCGCCTGGTCGCCGTGACCGGCGTCAGCGGCTCGGGCAAGTCGACGCTCGCGCGCGACGTGCTGCTCGCGAACCTGCAGTTCATCGGCAAGCGCGGCGCCAAGCCCAACTGGCAAGGGTGCGAGCGGATCGAAGGCTGGCAGGCGGTCGACCGCGTGCTCGAGGTCGACCAGACGCCGATCGGCAAGACGCCGCGCTCGTGCCCGGCGACCTACATCGGCTTCTGGGACACGATCCGCAGGCTCTTCGCCGACACGCTCGAAGCGAAGGCGCGCGGCTACGGCCCGGCGCGCTTCAGCTTCAACACCGGCGAGGGCCGCTGCCCGGGCTGCGAAGGGCAGGGCGTGAAGACGATCGAGATGAGCTTCCTGCCCGACGTCAAGCTGCCCTGCGACGTCTGCCACGGCGAGCGCTTCAACGCCGAGACGCTGGCCGTGAGCTGGCGCGGCAAGAGCATCGGCGACGTGCTGAAGATGGAGGTCGACGAGGCGGTCGACTTCTTCGCGTCGATGCCCAACATCGCGCACCCGCTGCAGCTGCTCAAGGACGTCGGCCTGGGCTACCTCACGCTCGGCCAGCCGTCACCGACGCTCTCGGGCGGCGAGGCGCAGCGCATCAAGCTCGTCACCGAGCTCGCCAAGGTGAGAGACGACGTCACGCGGCGCGGCAACAAGGCGCCGCACACGCTGTACGTGCTCGACGAGCCGACGGTGGGGCTGCACATGGCGGATGTGGAGCGGTTGATCCGGGTGCTGCATCGGCTGGTGGATGGCGGGCACAGCGTGGTGGTGATCGAGCACGATCTGGATGTGATTGCGGAGGCGGACTGGGTGATCGACCTCGGGCCGGAGGGGGGTGTGAACGGCGGAGGCGTGGTCGCAGAGGCAGTCCCGGAGCGCCTGGTCGTGCTCGACGACAGTCATACCGGTGCTGCACTGCGCAGCGTGCTGGCTCGAACCGCTGCCGACGCTCCAGTGCTCGTCGCTGCCTGAACAAGAGACTGTTCGCCAGACTCGGCGTCCGGTGGAATGCCGGCGGGGGTTTGCAGTGCTACTTGGCTCGACACTGCTTGTGAATCAGGTCGCCTCGAGGGAGTTGCGCCACTGCGCTTCGTGCGGTGAGAACGTCCGACGGACGGACACGTTGCAACATCAGCCACGGGAAGACTTCCGGCGATCGACCACTGGCCAGGTCACGACGGTCGATTCGTCCGGCGATCTGCCCGACGCACTGCCGTAGGGTCCGACGGAATCGAACGCGATTCCTCCGCAGTCGGCGCACGGCGATGGGCTCGGAATCGGTTCGCTGGCGAGGCGCAGCCGGCCGCAGTCGCAGCACCGCCAGCTGAGGCTCATCTCGGACGTGGTCATGGATGGTTGCGCGCTGCCTGGCAGCAGCGACGCGGCGCACCGGTCAAGGCATCAGGGCGCGCTGGAGGGCGAGGTCGGCGAGGACGGCAGGGTCCAACTCGCTGCCGTCGGCGTCCTGGAAGGCGACTCCGAACCGGTCGACGATCCGAGCATCGAGCTCGTTGCGAAACCTGCGCCAGCCTGCATGGAGGTTCGCGGTTTCGATCGCATCTCGGCCGGAAGCGACGTCGGCCAGTTGCTCGCGCCGGTAGTCCCTGGTCTGCTGCGTCATGCCAGTCCTCCTTCGGCTTCGATGACCGAAGGGTGCGATCGGCGGGTGCGGTGGTCTGTCGGACTTCGCCGATGCGTGCTGTCGGCTGACCGGAACAGCGCTCAGACGTCGGGCGCCTCGTAGCGACGCACCCACCGCGCATAAACCGCGATGCCGATCGCCGACGCGATGCCGATCGCCGCGAAGGGGATCCAAAGCCGCCACGGGTCGTACGTGCTCCACAACAGGCGGGTGGCTGCGCCCGCATCGAGGTGGAGGGCGCGCTGCAGCGTCTCCATCGCGGCGGTCCGGTCGACGCCGACGTCGAGGCCGCCGTGCTCGCCAGGTTCGCCTTGTCGCCCATCGAGTCGTAGATCTGGCCGCCGAGGAAGGAGCCGTACGCCCAGCCGATCGCCTGCGGCATGTTGGCGTAGCCCATGTAGAGCGCCTTCTGCCCTTCGGGTGCGATCACGCCGAGGTAGTCGTTCATCTTCGGGCTCGCGAGCATCTCGCCCACCGAGAACAGGAGGATCGCCACGATGCACGCCGTGCCCGACATCGTGAAGCCGGCCAGCATGAGGCCGATCGACGCCACGACGATGCCGATCATGATCGAGTGCACTCGTCGCATGCGCGCGACCAGGTGCGAGATCCAGACCACGCAGACGACGATGAGGAAGGAGTTGGCGTTGATCATCCACTCCTGCGCGATCATCGTGCCGCGCGGCGTCTCGGTCGTGAACATCGCCGGCAGGTGGAGGGCGCGCACGATGGCCGACGAGTCGACCCAGTCGACGATGAAGTTGGGCAGCATGTCGAACAGCTGCATGAACATCAGCCAGAAGCCCGACATGATCAGGATGAAGATCGCCAGGCGCGGTCGCGCGAGGTTGCGGAAGGTGGTCGCGGCGACCCGCAGCACGCCGCCGCTCTGCACGCCGCCGGCGGCGACCTCCGGGTAGGTGAACAGCATCAGGAAGTTGAGCGAGACGATCACCGCGCAGCCGTAGAACACCGCCGGCCACGACACGCCGTAGAGAAAGTGCGCCAGCGGCGGGCCGAGAAATCCGCCGATGTTGACCAGCATGTAGAACGCGCCCCAGCCGATCGACGAGTTGCGCTTGTCGAGCTGCAGCAGCAGCGAACCCCAAAGCCCGGGCTTGAAGATCGCGGTGCCGAAGGCGAGGACGAGGCAGCCGATCGTGAACGGCCAGAACTCGCGCTGCGTGGCCATCAGCAGGTAGCCGGCCACCTTGATGGCGATCGAGGCGGCGATCGTCCGCTTGTAGCCGTAGCGGTCGGCGAAGCCGCCCGAGAAGACCGGCACGCCGGTCTGCACCAGCGCCCACAGCATGAAGATGAAGCCCTTCTGGGTCTGCGTGAAGTGAAGGCCGTGGATCTCGTCGGCCTGCGCGATGTAGATCGGGATGACGACGCGCACTCCGTAGTAGGCGAGGCGCTCGAACATCTCCATGACGTTGAGCATCCAGAACGCGCGCGGCAGCTCGCGAAGCTGCTGGGCCATCGTCTGCTGCCGGGTGGGCAGCGCTTCCGCGGTCGTCGACATCGAAGCTGCTCCACCGGGGGCGTTCACAGCAAGCGCAGCGACGGATCGCGCACGTAGCGCAGGTACGAGCGCACCTTTCTCAGCCCACCCCGGTCCGCGAACATCGCTTCGGCCTCCTCATCGCTGATGAACGGCAGCACGACCGTGTCGTCCCCCGGCTTCCAGTTCACCGGCGTCGCGACGCGGTACTTCGCCGACAGCTGCAGCGCGTCGAGCACGCGCAGGATCTCGTCGAAGCTGCGGCCAATGTACGCCGGGTAGGTGATGATCAGCTCGACGCGCTTGGCCGGCGAGATGATGAAGACGCTGCGCACGGTCATCGTCTCGCCGATGCCGGTGCCGTGGCGAAACGTCGTCGGGTCGAGCATGCCGAACAGCATCGCCACCTTGCGGTCCTTGTCGGCGATGATCGGAAAGTTCACCCGCGTCGACTGCGTCTCGTTGATGTCGGCGATCCAGCGCTCGTGGTCCTCGGCGCTGTCGACGCTCAGGCCGATGACCTTGGTGCCGCGCGAACGCCACTCCGGCTCGAGCTTGGCCGTGGCGCCGAACTCGGTCGTGCAGACCGGCGTGAAGTCGGCCGGATGCGAGAACAGCACGCACCACCCGTCGCCGATGAAGGTGTGGAAGTTGATCGGGCCGAGGCTCGTCTCGGCGTCGAAGTCCGGAACGCTGTCGCCGATCCGGATGTAGCCCTGCTTCTGCAGCTGCTCGTGGCTCTTGGTGAAGACCTTGTCGGGCCCGAGGTACTTGAATTCGAACGCGCCCTCGGGCGTCTCGTCGACGTCGGGCAAAAGCGTCTCGTACTCGTGGTCGAGCAGCTTCACGGTGCGCTTCTTCACCGTGCCGGCGAAGACGAAGCCGCCGTCGGCGCGGCGGACCAGCGGCAGGTCGAAGCGGAAGGTGCTGTTATCGAGGAAGTCGTCCTCGGCGACCGTGTTCGCGCGCTGCAGGATCTTGTTGCGGTGGGGAAAGCGCCCGAAGCGCTGGATCACGGCGACGTGGCGGTGGAAGATCTCGTGGAACGCGTTCAGCGGGTCGTCGGCCGCCAGGTCGGCCATCGCGCGGCCCCATTCCTCCATGCACAGGTGCTGGTCCTCGAGCAGCTCGGAGTGCGTCAGCACGAGGCAGAGGAACACCCGCTCGATCGGGCGCAGGCGCTCGCCGACGCCGACGCGCAGCCCGCGCCGGACGAGCTCGCGGCAGCGCGCATCGGTCGCGTACATGCGCGGCGTGTCGCGGTACATGTTGCGCGGGAACTGGTCGAGCATGATCACCAGCGCCACCAGCAGGCGGGGATGCTCGACGTCGAGCGCCCAGTGGTCGTAGTGCCCGTTCGACGCCAGCGCGACGTCGGCGCCGAAGCGCGCCGCGATCTCCTGGTCGGTCTGTTCCGACTTGCCGAACCACAGGTTGAGGCAGTCCTCGAAGCTCGGCCGCAGCATGTACTGCAGCACCTGCTCGGACTTGTCCATCTCCGCAGCGGCGACCTGGATGCGCTCGAGCTTCAGCAGCATGCGCAGCTCGCGCCGCAGCGTCTCGACGTCGCCCGCCGACAGCGCTTCGCGCTCGTCGAGGCCGGCGAGGATGACCTGCAGGCGCTGCTGGATGCGCTGGCCGAGCAGCTCCGGTGGCGGCGGCGGCTCGGAGGAGAACAGCTCCGTCAGCAGTGAGAAGAAATCGGTCATCGCAAACTACCCCAATCGACGTCGGTGCCCACGCGGCTGACGCAGGCGTTCGGAAACGAGGCATGTCCGGCAGTGCGGCATGATGCGCGGCAAGCGCCCACGGCGGCTACGAGCATGTTTACCCACGCGTCCGACACCGACAGGCCCGGCCGGGGTTCGTCGGCCGCGGTGCGTCTGAACGATGGTCAAGCCAGTCGCCGGGCTTGGCTGGTCGCCGCCGTTGCCTGGAGCGCATGCCGCTCGGCGCTCGCGCAGTCGACGACACGAAGGCCCAAGCGCGTCGGCGTCCTGCAGCCCGACACGGCACCCTCTCCCGTCGTCGAGGCTTTGCGCCAAGGGTTGCGCGCAGCCGGATGGATCGAAGGCCTCAACCTGATGTTCGAGTTTCGGTGGGCCGAGGGCCGACCGGAGCGGCTCGCGCCTCTCGCGCAGACGCTGGTTGCCGCGGAAGTCGACGCCATTGCCACGTTCAGCACGCCGGCCGCTCTCGCGGCGCTGCATGCCACCACGACGATCCCGATCATCTTCACCGGCGTTGGCGATCCCGTCGGCACGGGCCTGGTCGCGAGCTTGGCACACCCGGGCGGCAACGCGACCGGCTTGGCGACGCTGTCGCCCGAGCTGAGCGCCAAGCGGCTGGAACTGCTGCACGAGATCGCGCCGGGTGCGTCGCGCCTCGCGATGCTGTGGAACGACACCAATCCCAGCATGCAGACAAGCGCGCGCTACACCCGGCATGCCGGCGAGAGCCTGGGCATCGTTGTGGATTCGTACGGCATCCATGACCTCGTCGACTTCGAGCCCTCGTTCACCGCGATCGGCACCGGCGCGGACGCCGCGCTGCTGACGCTGGCCGATCCGTTCACCAGAGCGAATCGTCAGCGCATCGTCGACTTCGCTGCGCGCATGCGGCTGCCGGCGATGTACGAGGTCGGCGACTTCGTCGAATCGGGCGGGCTGATCAGCTACGGTCCGAACCTGGTCGAGATGGAACGACACGCCGGCGTCTACATCGACAAAATCCTCAAAGGAGTGAGCCCGAATGACCTGCCCGTGGAGCAGCCGACCGTGCTCGAGCTCTTCGTCAATCTGAAGACCGCACGAGCGCTCGGGATACGGATACCGGCTTCGGTGCTCGCGAGGGCAGACCACGTGATCGAGTGATGGGCTGATCGACGCGAGAAGGAGAGAGATGGAAGCATCGACGTCATGTTGCTGTTTCGGAAAGCATCTCCTGGAGCCGTGACAGCGCCCCCGAAGGCTCGCCCTTCCACACGAGGTGGGTGTGGCTGTGCCGAACGCGTGCCGGCAGCTCGTGTTGCCGCACTTCCCTGGCGGACTTCAGGGCAAGCAGCAGTGAACGAGGCACGACCGCGAACCCCGTTCCCGCAGCGACGCACGCGATCATCGCCTGGTACGACGCGAGCTCGAGGGTGCGCGCCGGCAACAGCGAAGATGCGCCCAGCCAGTCCTCGAGGCGCTTGCGGTAGGAGCAGCCGGCGGCAAAGGCCACCACCGTCATTCCGGCCAGGTCGGACGCGGCGCGCACCGGCGGCTGGCCGCGGGCGGTGATCAGCACCAGCTCCTCCTCGAACACCTTCATCGTCGAGAGGCCGTCGGCAGTGAACGGCTCGGACACGAACGCCGCCTCGATCTCGAACTGGGCGACGCGTTGCAGCAGTGCTCCTGTCGTTCCCATCAGCAGCTCCACCACGACGCCGGGATGCTCGCGGTGATAGCGCGAGAGGATCGGCGCGAGCCGGCTGCCTGCCGTGCTCTCCAGCGAGCCGATGCGGAGCAGCCCCATCGGCCGGCCGGAGCGCAGCTCGTGCTCCGCTTCCTCGGCGAGCCTGAACAGCCTTTGCGCATACGACAGCAGGAGCTCGCCCTCGGCCGACAGCACCAGGCCGCGGCCCTGCTTGCGAAACAACGGACGGCCGAGGCGCTCCTCCATTCGCTTGATGCGCGTGGTGACGTTCGATTGCACGCGGTTTAGCTTCCGGGCAGCCCGGATCACGCCGCCTTCGGTGGCCACGGCGCGAAAGATCTCCAGGCTGTCGAGGTCGATGCTTCTCGTCACGAGAACAGTGCTCCAGATTTATTCATTTGTCTCGCAGCGCGATTCTGGGTGCAATCGCTGCGCATGACAACGCACCCGCGACACGCCGGCACGTTCCTCCTCGTCCTTGCGGGCTTGCTGTCGCTCGCGGCCGCGATGGGCATCGGTCGTTTCGCCTTCACGCCGATGCTGCCGCTCATGTTGCGCGAGGACCTCCTCGACGTCGCCGAGGGCGGATGGCTCGCGGCCGCCAACTACGCCGGCTACCTGGCCGGTGCGCTGACCGCGTCGCGCCTGCCGCGGCAGCCTGGCGCGTTGGCGATCGTTGCCCTGATCGCCACGGCGGCGCTGACGGCGGCCATGGCGTTGCCGCTGCCGCTGCTTTGGTTGCCGCTGCGCTTCCTGGCGGGCGTGACTTCGGCGTGGGTATTCGTCGCCACCAGCGTCTGGTGTCTCGGCGCACTCGCAGGACGCGGCGCGGCGTGGGCGAGTGGCTGGGTCTACGCCGGCGTCGGCGTCGGCATCGCGCTCGCCGGCACGCACTGCCTCGTCGCGTCCGCGGCCGGCGTTCGCTCGCAGCCACTGTGGCTGCAGCTCGGCGGGCTGGCCCTGGTGCTGACACTTCCCGTGCTCTGGGTGATCGCCGGTCGCCAGACCGCCGGTGCCGCCGCACCGGCGGCGGCGCGCAGCGACGTCGCTGCCGCGAGTCACGGCACGCGAGGCATCGTCGTGTGCTACGGCGTCATGGGCTTCGGGTACATCCTTCCGGCCACGTTCCTTCCGGTGCTGGCGCGCAGCGTGGTCGACGACCCGCGCCTGTTCGGCCTCGCGTGGCCTGTCTTCGGCGCGACCGCGGCGCTCTCGACCCTCCTCACCGCCCGTCTGATGAAGGGCGCGGGGCGCCTGCGCACCTGGGCCGCCTGCCAGCTGCTCATGGGCTTCGGCGTCCTGCTGCCGGCGTTGCGGCAGGACGCGGGAACGATCGCCGCGTCGGCGCTCCTCGTCGGCGGCACCTTCATGGTCATCACCCTCGCCGGCGTGCAGGAGATGCGCGCCCGCGCCACGACGCCGGCGCGTGCGGCGTCTCTCGTCGGCAGCGTCACCGCCGCGTTCGCGTGCGGGCAGATCGCCGGGCCGGTGGTCTCCGCGCTCCTGTTGCGGCTCGGCCCGAGCGGGCTCATGCTCGCCCTCGCGACGGGGGCCGCTGCGTTGTTCGGGACGGTGCCGTGGCTGTGGCGCACGGGTTTGTCGCCGTCGTTTTCGGAGGAACTCTCGAATGGCTGATCCTGTTTCGCCCCGCCAGGGCCATGCCGCCGGCGCGACCGAGCGCCTGCCGATGCCGCCGCTCAGCTCGCTCGACGAAGCGCAGCGAGCCGCCGCGCAGGCGCTGATCGACGGCCCGCGCAAGGGCGTCTACGGCCCGTTCGTTGCGCTGCTCCGCAGCCCGGTCCTGCTCGAGCGCATGGCCGGCGTGGGTGAGTACCTGCGCTTCGACAGCGTGCTCGATGCGCGGATCCGCGAGCTCGCGACGTGCCTGGCGGCGCGCCACGTGAGCAACCAGTTCGAGTGGAC
>Ga0068871_100003373_pt1 | contig 10978 bp, 24 predicted proteins | sample KBSMisM72_FD_72750 | JGI IMG/M metagenome (GOLD analysis project Ga0068871, IMG submission 72750) | Miscanthus rhizosphere microbial communities from Kellogg Biological Station, Michigan, USA - KBS Miscanthus M7-2 | ecosystem: Host-associated > Plants > Roots > Rhizosphere > Soil ...
GATCTCATGGAAGGCCGGTGCCTTCTTCCACTGCATGTCTGCCATCGTTCTCTCCTTGTGTCGTTGGTGGGTAGTCACCGAGCGGGGCTCGCGATCTTACGAGCCCCTCTCCTCAGTCCGTGAACCTCGCGTAGGCCATCGGGCTGGTCTTCCACTCGTAGCCGATCTCCTCCTGCACCATCCGCAGCGCCTCGGCTTCGCTCTTCGCCTCGACGGTGCGGACGATGATGTGGCCGAACGCCTTGATCTCGACCGAGTAGCGGTAGAGCCCGTAGCCGTTGGTCTCGCTCATCGCTTCGGCTCCGGGTAGAGGATCTCGACGAAGACCATCTCGCCCTGGTCTTCCCTCATCAGGAACACGTTCCTGCCGAGGCGGTTGGCCTCGCCCTGGGCGAAGGCCCGGACGATGTCCTTCTCCTCCTCGGGGATGTTGATCCGGATCTGCCAGTCGTTCATCGCTGGCTCTTCTCGCTCGCGACGACGTCATGCTCGACCGTGAGCCCGAGCGTCAGGGCTCCCTGCTCGACCGCGGGGACGTCGCCGTTGCGGACGATGATCACGCCCGAGTCGTGGACGTAGAAGTCCGGGTCGGTCTGCGTCCATGAGTCGACGAACTCGACCCCGGCCTCGGTGTTGCCCTCGACCTGGGTGACCATCAACTCGCCGCTGCGGGTCAACGTGATGTCCTTCATCGCAGCACCGTCAGGATCGTTTCGGGATCCCAGTAGCGATCCTCTATCCCGCCGTCGACGAACTGCACCAGCACCCGGACGAGAGACTCCTTCGACCGGTTGGTGACGATCTCGGCGTCGCTGCGGGCCGTCCAGTAGGGCTGGCCGTCGCGGACGAACGTGTCGCCCTCGGTGACCTCTTCGGCCTTGATCTCGGTGATTGTCATTCCTCTCCTTGTGTCGCTTGGGATGATTCCCGAGGGGCTCGCGCCCCTCCCTACTGCCTGCCGAGCGCGGTGATGACGACGACCTCGTCGGGATCCAGGGCGACGACGAACCGCTCGCCGCCCCGGATCGTGACGACCTGATGATCGGTCGTCTGCTGGGTGAAGCCGTGCCAGCCGCCGTCGAGCGCAGCCAGGATCTCGGCTGCGATCTCCGCGAGGTCGACCGAGCCGCTGTGCCGCTCGGCCGTCCTCCACGTTGCGTGATCGGTGAACCTGACCATCATCGGAGCCCGAGCAGCTTCTCCAGGCCAGCCGGTGTGATCGTGATCAGCTTGAAGCCGGCGTAGGCGTCGCTGTCGGCCGAGACCTTCGACTGGGTAAGGGTGATCTTCACCTCGTCGGTGAGCCCCGCCTCGTCGATGGCCGCGTTGAGCGCCAGCCGCCGGGGGACGAGCGCCTCGGCCTTCTCCTGGTTCTCGGCGTACCACTCTTCCTGCCGAGCCCGGTGGACGTCGCGCTCGGCCGTGATCTCCGACCAGAGCCCGACGACGTGGCGGGCGGACGGGAGGACGTCCTTCGTGATCGCGTCCTTCTTCGCGTCCTCCTTGAAGCTGTCGACCCAGCCGCCGTCGAGTATCTCCTGGAGCGGCGTGTAGCCGTCCCAGCGCTTGACGACGGGCTCGTCGAACTGGATTGTGATCCCGCCGTGCTTGGTGGTCTTGCGACCCCAGGTGCCGCCCGTGTAGCCCTGGTACTCGCCGTCGAAGTCGACGATGGTGGCACCAGCCTTCGCCGTCGCCCGCTTGTTGACGTGGGCGAGGACTCCATACTTCTGTCCGATCTTGATGTCCTTCTTCTGCATGACTCTCCTTGTGTCTGTTGGGAGGATTCCCGAGGGGGCTCTAGAAGAGCCGCCCTCCGTTGCTCTGGACTGCGTCCTTGAAGCGGGTGACGAGCTTGATGCTCTTCACCTTCCTGCGCTGGCTCCGAGTGAGCCCCTTCAGGATCTCCTTCTCGGTGGCGTCGGCCTCGACCTCGACCACGATCCAGTCACCGAGCCTGTCGGTGTCGAGCGTGATGACGTACTGCACCTTGCTGCCGAACCGCCGCTTGGGCGCTGCCTTCATGCCGATGGCTTCCAACTCATCTCCTTGTGTCAAAGGGACGCTGCTACCACATTGTAGCAGACACCTAGAATCCCGCGTTGCAGCAGCCACCCCGGCCGGTTAGCCAGGATGGCTGCTACGGTGCCGACACAACGAGAGAGGCTGCTCCTCGGAGCGCCCCCTCTCCTTGTGTCCGATGTCCGGCCCTTCGCAAGAGGGCCGGTCGTCGTTCAGGGCTTCGCCTGGGCGACGATCTCGTCTACGAGCTTCTGAGTCTCGGGGTCGAGCTTCTCTTTCTCTGCGACCTTCTCGACCGCCTTGACGACGAGGGCGATCAGCTTCTTGTTGCTCATGCTGCCGCCTTCTGCTTCTCGACGGCCTCCATCGCCTTGACCCTCGCGGCCTCCTCGCGCTCGACCTGCTGCCGATCCCAGAGCGCGTAGCCGCGGTCGACCGTGACGACCGGGCCCGAGTACCAGCCGTGGTCGACTCGGTGCATGACTCCGACGTTGGTCTGGAGCCCGAGCATCTTGCGTACCGTGTTGGTGTCGACGAGCCGCTCGCGGATCAACTCCGCGAAAGCAGGCTCGCTCATCTTTCGTACTGCCATCGTCCACTCTCCTTGTGTTTGTCGCTGGGTTGATTCCCGAGCCCCGAGGGGCTCCCTAACAGAGGCCGCGGTTGACCCTGTCGCAGTCGCCGGGGTCGTAGACCGGCGTCGCTGCCGCCGCCTGGATCAACAGGACTGCGACCACGCACACGATCACCAGCAGGGCGGCTGCGAGGACGGTCATGCCGATCTCCTTCACCGCCTCCTTCATCGCCGCACCAGCACCGGGCTCGTCTGCCGCCGCATCCAGCAGCGCGCGTCGGAGCCGTAGATGGCCTTGCGGAGACCGAAGTCCTCCTCGGCCTCGACCTCGACCTGCACACCGCCGACGTTGATCACGTCACCGCGGCGGACGTACATGGCCTTCGTCCACTCCCAGCCGCCTGCTTGGCAGTCGGGGCAGATGTAGCTGTCCTCGTCGTAGAGGTGCAGCGTCCGGTCGCAGACGAGGCAGTCGGTGATGTCACCGTCCTCGACACGACCGTCTTGCGCTTCTTCCATCATGTTCCACTCTCCTTGTGTCGTTGGATTCCCAAGGGGCTCACGCCCCTCCGATCCCGGCGAGCATCGCCCGGATCTCCACCACGTCTGCGCTGGCGGCCTGCAAGACGCGGTAGTCGCTGTCTGGCCCGTCCTCCGGGCCGAAGGGCTCCTCCAGAGCCTCGTAGAGCCGGTTCAGCCGTGCCTCCAGCATGTCGAGCCGCGACAGAGCCGCGGCCAGCGCGAGGTAGTTCACGATGCCCCCAGGATGCGACGCATCCCGCGGATGTCGCTCTGGATCTGGTCGTAGTTGCGTTCGATCTCGCCGTTGGTCTCGGCCACGCGCTTCAGCACCTTGACCGCCGTGTCGAGATCCTTGCCGAGATCCTTGGTGCGGTGCATCCCGCCCAGGTACGGCATGTGGCGCAGGGCGCTGTCGATGGCCTTGCGCTCCTCGCGGACGTGGAGCAGGAAGTGGCGGATCTCGTAGGGCTGGAGCCCCGTCGCCATGCCGTCCTCGTTGACCGCGGCCATCGCGGCGATCAGGTCAGCGACGTTGTCGCATCCCGTCACGCGGTCTTCTTTCCATTCACCCATGATTCTCTCCTTGTGTCGTCGGGATGATTCCCGAGGTGCAGCTACTTCATGGTAGCTGCTACCTCCCCTAGATGCTGCGCGTGTCCTCGGTCTCCCACCAGTGGAAGCCGAGCGTCTTCTGCCGCTTGTCCATCGCCTCCTCGACGAGGCGCTCAAAGACGTTGTAGATCGTGCCCTCCTCACCTACGCTCTCGGGCTCGACGCCCGTCGCGTGGACGTGGAAGTAGCCGGTGTGGATCTCCTGGCCGCTGGTGCCGTTCTCAAAGTCGACGTCCCAGCCGTAGACCACGTCGACCTTCGCGACGTTGACGCCGCTGCGGTCTCCGAGGGTGCCGATCAGGCCCATGTTGCGGTCTCGCATCGTTCTCTCCTTGTGTCGGTGGGTTGATTCCCGACGGGCTCGCGCCCGTCCTCTAGATGCCGCGCTCCTCGACGCGGTGCGCGTTCGGGTCGATCCGCTTGCCGGTGAAGCCGCGCTCGACGAGCGTGGTCTCGGCGTCCGCGGCTCCGTTCAGAGCCCTCCATGCCTCGACGCGCTCGGTGTGGAAGTAGCCGCCCGCCGGGATCCGGCGGATGTCGACCCAGGTCTCACCGATGGAGTCGACGTAGACTCGCGCCTGCTCGTCGCCCTGGCTCATCGTGAACAGGGTGCCGCTCTTGCCCCAGAAGGTGCCGAGGTAGGTCAGTTCTAGCTTCTGCATCTCGCTCTCCTTGTGTCGTCGTACTGGGATGATTCCCGAGCCCCTCGCGGGGCTCCTCTAGCGCTCGGCGCTGAAGAGAGGCTCTGCCATCGCGCTGGCGAGCCCGTCGGCGCGGATGATCCACTTCTCGACCTTGTCGCCCATCTCGTCACAGAGGGTGACGACGAGCCCACCAGCCGTCGACTGCATCTTGACGGCGGTGGTGAAGCCGACGCTGTAGCCGTGCGCGTTCGCGTTGTTCGCCTCGTCGACGACCTTGGCGACGGCGATGACCTGCTCGCGGGTGATCACGATCTTGCTCATAGCTCTCCTTGTGTCGTTGCTGCTGGGTTGATTCCCGACGAGCCCGGAGGCTCGTCCTCTAGTTGATCTCCTCGGCCCAGAGAAGGCCGCTCGCGAGCCGCGGGATGATGTAGTCGTCCATCGTCCAGCCCGCGTTGTCGAGCCCGCCGATGACGACCAGGAGCTTGGGGCTCTTGTCGCCGTTCTCGACCTGGAAGCTCTCGACGAGCGCGTAGCCGCTCGGCAGGTACGCCTCGACCTCCTCGGGCCGACGAGCGTTGCGGACGACGGCGAACCGTGCTGCCTCACCGCCGACGAGCGAGCGGTACTGAGCCGGTGCCGACGCGAGCCGCCTGTCGGCGTTCTCGGGGGCAAGCACCGTGTTGTCGATGACTCTCATGCTGATCTCCTTGTGTCGTGGTGCGGGATGATTCCCGAGCCCCGAGAGGTCTTCAGCACCGGCCGGGACGAGTGACGGGTGCAGCGCTGGCATAGCGCAACAGAGCGTTACCGTGGCTTGCTTCCGGCAGCGTCGAACATGGGCTCGGGCTGAAGACTCTCTCTGTGCGGGGCTCCGAGAGCGCTATGCGCTCTCCTCCTTGTTGCGGTTCAGGATGTAGTCGGTGGCCTTACCGGCACCGGCTGCGGCGCTGACGACGAACTTCTTGTCGCCCTTCAGCACCTTGAGCCAGGACGCGATGTAGGCCGCGTTCTGGTCGATGCGGGGCTCGATACCCGCCTCGGAGCAGAGGTACGCTGCGCCGATCTCCGCGACAAGCTCCTCCTTGGAGTAGCTCTCGGAGCCGAAGCCTGCGAAGGCTTCGATCCCGTCGCGGCCGACGCGGCTCGCATGGCCTGTCGAGTGGACAAGCTCATGGAACAGCGTCGCGTAGTAGCCCTCGGTCGAGTCGAAAGCCTCGGTCGGGGGCATCCCGATGTAGTCGAGCAGCGGGCTGTAGAACGCCCGGTCACCGCCGTGCTTGATCTCGGGCCGCAGCGGCATCCCCTTCAGGATGGCCTCCGCGCGCTCGACGGGCTCGACGTAGTCGGCCTCGGTCGGCTCCGGGTTGGTCGGCATCTTGCCGTCTTCCCAGGTGGCCTGCTCGGCGTTGAAGACGGAGAAGAGGCGCATCATCAGGTAGCGCTCCTTCTTGCCGTCGACCTCCTTCTCAAAGGGCTTCCAGAGAACGACCTGCGTCCCCTTCTGCCCCTTGTCGACCTGCCCGCCGAGCGCTTCGATCTGCCGGTAGGTGCCCCAGTAGATGGAGTCGTAACCGGCGGCGAAGGACTGCATCGACAGCATCAACTGGTTGATGCCGCGGTACTCCTTGCCGGTCGAGAGCGACGTCGGGCCGAAGCCCGAGATGCTCTTCCACGGCTTGCGCCACGGGACGGTGCCTGCCTCCAGGGCGGCGACGATCTTGTCGGTGATGACCTGATAGCCGTCGACCTTGGGAGCCTGCTTGGTCTTGGTTGCCATGATTCTCTCCTTGTGTCGGTGCTGCCGGGATGATTCCCAAGGCCGGTTGTCGTACCGGCGGACGGCGAGGCGTCGCGGCCTGCTCGCATGGGGCTCTAGACGTGCCAGACGCGCACCCGGTTGTCGTAGAAGCGGTTGCGCTTCACGTCCTTGTCGTTCTGCCAGCCGTGACCGCCGCAGCGGTAGCACGTCCCCTTGAAGCCAACGAAGTGACCGTTGACGACCGAACCGGCTCCGTAGTAGATCCCGGAGCCGTTGCAACCGTCGCAGCTATGCGGACGGTCGGCGGGCTGCGGCTTCGCCCCCTGCACCTTGGTGTCGGGGTTGTCGCCGTAGACGTATGCGGGCATGAAGTCCATGTTGCTCTCCTTGTGTCGAGGTGCTGGGAGGATTCCCAAGGCCCGATGTCGCTCGGGCGGGCGGCGCAGCGTCGCGGCTGGCTCGCAGGGGTGCTACTGGGCGTCAGCGATCTCGGCGGCGGTGGCTACGAACGCCTCCGCGGCCCGCATCGCGGCCCGCTCCTGGCAGTGGTAGACGTCGCGGAAGAACTCCGCGATGTCGTGGGCGGGATTGACCGCACCCTCGCGCACCGCCAGCAGGTTCTCGACGTCCATGTCGTCGAGGCGCATCGTGAGCTTGCTGAAGGGCACCTGAGCGACCGTGATGACCGTGAACTGGCCGACGGTCTCGATCCGGGTGCCTTCGACGATGTCGTTGAAGAGAAGCATGTCTGGTCTCCTTGTGTCGCGTTCTGGGGTGATTCCCGAGGAAACGGGAGGGATGATCAGGCTGTCCGGCCGACAGCAGCACCGCTCTGACCACGCGGCTCACAACGCCGCGCCCCTCCCGCCTTTCGGCCATGTTCCCATCCATTGACCCGAGCCCATGGCCGACGTCGTAGAGACCGCCGCGGCTGTCGCCGCTCATCAGGGGTGAAGCTCGGTGGATTGACACACAAGAGAGAGTTTCGATCCCTCCCCGGCCGCTGTCGCTCTACCTGGGTTCGCGCCTCGGCGCTTCCCAGCCAGTCAGGATCTTGCCCGTCCCCCAGCCCTCGGCAGCGAGGGGGATTCTTCCACCCGGCGGCGGATACGAGGCTTCAGCGAGGGAACCGATGCTCCCGTCAGGCAGCGGATGTCCCGCCGTCCTGCGCTTCCACCCCGACACTCTTGCCGGTAGGAGTCACCAGTGTATGAGCCAGCTAGCCTGCTTCGGGCCGCTGGGCCTGGGAGGGAGTCGCTGCTGCAACTCCTGACAGACACCACTATGCAGGTGGCAGCAGCCACCCCGTGTAAACAGTTTGTAAGGATGTGGTGGACTAGTCCGAGAACGGCTTGTCGACTAGGATTGAGCGATGGCAGCCGATGAGATCAGGGAGGCAGACCGGGTCAACGGGCACGGCGCACGGGCTCGGAGGCAGGCGGCGAAGGCTGCCGAGAGCCCCGGCGTGGTGGTCGACGAGCGCGGCGACGTTCACCGGCTCACCTCGACGACCCTTGTGGTGCCCGAGGAGAAGCGCTGCACGGCCATGACAGTCCGCGGGGAGCGCTGCAAGGTGGGCCGGATGCGCGGGCTCGCCGTGTGCGTCTTCCACTCACACCTCGCCCTCACTGACGAGACCCTTGCGAGCATCGCGACCGAGGAGAAGCCGCGCCTATCCCCCCGCGCCGCGCTGAAGGCCGTGGTGGCCCTGCGGGCGGAAGAGCTTGCCGAGGCGGCTGTGACCGGCGCTCTCGGATCGGACGGCCTCGCGCAGACGAAGGCGGTGCTGGCCCTGGTCGACGCCGTCGACCCACTGGTGACAACGGACAGCAGCATCACGCTGACCAAGGACGGCGTGGACAGCGCCACCTACCGGCAGATGTCCGCCGTGTTCGGCTCCACCCCCGCTGCCTAGCGGGCTCGCAGCCTCGCGAGGAAGGAAGGGAGGAACGCGCACACATGCGCGGCGAGAAGGACGCGCGCAGGCGCGCGGGGAGCTAGAGGAGCGGGGGGCGGGGGGAGGCCATCCCCCGCGCTCGCGCGACGGCGCGGCTCCTCCCCGCGGGGGGTACCTGCCGCAACCCACCCCCCCGCAGCGTTTCTGGGGACTCCTCGCCCTGTGGTGTACTACGCTCTGCTGTGGTGTACTACGGCTGGCGTGGTGTACTACAGGTGGCGGGCGGGGCTGTCGTAGGGAAGCTGGTGATACGCCTTCTCGACGTCGACGCAGACCCACCAGAGGGACTGGGGGCAGTCTTCTCGGGAGCAGCGGTTGTAGGTCTTGTCGAACCAGACGCCGTCTTCGATCCTCTGGACGTGTTCGTTGAGGGCTTCGACCTTGTGCAGCCCGAGCTTGCAGAGGAGTGGCTGTCCGGGCATCGGGGTAGGTTCATTCTCATCTACAAGGAGGAGCGTTTCCATGAACCTCACCTTCCAGGACGTGATGTTGGCGTTGATCGCTGCCAGCCTGATCTTGATCTTCTGCTTCGGCACGAACACGGTCGGGTAGGGAGTCCAGCGTCAGCAGCGGCAGGGTCATCTCGTCGAGGACTCCCTGGCGCAGGATCGGCCATGCGGCCCAGAGGACTTCGCGGATCTCGCAGGTCTGGCAGCCGCAGAACGGGGCTGACGCCGGGGACTCCACGGCCTCTGTGACCTCACCGGCCTCCTCCCACTGCTCCATCGCTTCGCGGCAGGCTAGGAGGTGGGCTTCGGCCGCGGCCTGCGCTGTTAGCCCGTAGTCCACGGGGCTCTCGGGTCGAGGACTTCCCACAGTTGGAAGACGTGGTCTTGCTCGGGCAGGTTGACGTACAGGTGGGGTGGTGGCAGCAGCATCGCGAAGCAGAGGTCGAGGGGCAGCAGCCGGTAGCGGGCGACCTTGATCTCGTCCCAGGTCGGATGTCTGGAGGGGCAGGAGATCGTCAGGTGCCAGAGGGGCTCGCCGCCTCTTGCTGCTGGTTCTCGCGCGCGCATGATCGTGCAGGGGCCGAAGGTGAAGATCTTGAGCCCGATCTCCTCGACGTCGATGCCCTGGTTCCGGAAGGCTTCTCTGACCGAGAGGGGGATCCGCTGCTCGGTGATCTCCCTGTCCTTGTATCCGGGCTCGATGGTGCCGGGGATGTCTTCGATCTCCCGGATCCGTTCTTTCTTCACACCTCCCCTGCTCATGTGGTGTACCATAGCCGACATGGCTGAGAAACGTCGAGGTGGTGAGAGGGTCGTCGTCTACTTGCGTGTCGACGACGTGAAGAAGCTGGAGCAGCAGGACAAGGATCCGGCGATGTGGGTGAAGGGGCTCGTTCGTCACGCCCTGGATCGGCTCAAGTGAGCGAGTTCGACTCCCTCATCGACGGCTACGAGGGAGCCCCTAGCTCAGAAGAGGGAGAGCGCCCCGGTGACAACGGGGAGGTCGCTGGTTCGATCCCAGCGGGGCTCACTGACAGCGTTGTCGAGGAGTCGGTGGAGGTGATTGTCGAGTCGGGGGAGATGTCCGTTCTCAGGAACGGGGAGCCCGTCGGCCTGGACGAGGCTTTCGTCCTCGACGAGCCGCCGTTCGATCCGAACGACTGGCCCGAGGAGGAGCCCGAGGCGATCTCTTCGCACGGGATGACGGTGAGGGATCCCGAGACCGCGGCTGCGCTCGACGAGATCCTCGGGGTGCCGGTCGTCGTCGAGCCCGAGATGGACGAGGACACGCTCGTCCTCACCGACCTCCGTCCTCTGAAGCCGGATCAGCGGCCCAAGGTCGGGGTTCACTTCGTGATCTACGGCGGGGTGCCGATGCCGGTGCGGCGTGACCAGTTCGGCGCGACCGAGGACGAGTTCGTCCGCTCCCAGATCGACGAGTCGGACACGCTCAAGGATCCGGACGGGCAGCGGCGGGTGAGGGCTGACAGGGCTCTGCGCCAGCGCTACCGCGGCTACGTCTGCGGCGAGATGTCGAGCTTGTGAAGTGGGGCGGGGGCCGGAAGGGGCGTTCATCCCGCGAGCGCGGACAGGAGGAGTGACGCCGGGTCGGAATCCGGCGTTCGGGAGGGCCGCGCAGTCTTGCAGGACAACGACGAGGAGGGGTAAGGGATGAAGAAGTGGATGTGGCTGCTCGCGGCTCTGGCGGCAGTAATCATGGTCGGATCGACGACCGCAGCGACAAGCGACCAGGGGAGGAGGCTGGCTGGCCCCTTCTGCATCGGGAAGCGGTTCCTCCAGCCGGTTCAGCGTGGGCAGCAGACCACGTCCCCGGAGCTTCGGCTCTCGATCCTCCGGGCGGGAGTGGTTCGCTCGGTGTCGAAGGACGAGAAGTGTCGTCCGTGGGAGAACCGCCGGGACGGCGTAGCGGTCTCGGGCCCGAGAGGCCCAGCGGGGCCGCAGGGCGAGAAGGGCGCTCCGGGCGAGAAGGGGGCGAATGGCTCTGCGGGTGCGGTCGGCGCGCAGGGTGCGACGGGTGCTACCGGAGCAACTGGGGCCGCTGGCGCAGTAGGCCCGAAGGGCGAGACCGGGGCGAAGGGTGAGACCGGAGCCACGGGTGCTGCTGGCGCGAAGGGCGACACTGGTGCCACGGGCGCTCAGGGGGCTCAGGGCATCCAGGGTCTGACCGGGCTCACCGGCCCCAAGGGTGAGCAGGGTGTCATCGGGCTCACCGGAGCCAAGGGTGACAAGGGCGACATGGGCGACAAGGGTGCCACTGGAGCTACCGGCCCTGCCGGTGCCACTGGTGCCGTCGGGCCCATCGGCCCTGCTGGCCCCAAGGGTGACACGGGATCCGCTGGTGCTGCCGGGGCGACTGGCCCTGCTGGCCCCATCGGCCCCGCGGGCCCGAAGGGTGACACGGGCAACACGGGTGCG
>Ga0068871_100003375_pt1 | contig 10971 bp, 7 predicted proteins | sample KBSMisM72_FD_72750 | JGI IMG/M metagenome (GOLD analysis project Ga0068871, IMG submission 72750) | Miscanthus rhizosphere microbial communities from Kellogg Biological Station, Michigan, USA - KBS Miscanthus M7-2 | ecosystem: Host-associated > Plants > Roots > Rhizosphere > Soil ...
AGGTTCAGAGCCGCGCAAAAGAACGATGGCGCGTCCCGTCTCGCGGAAATCCGGACGCACTGCCTTGTGAACATCTTCGAGAATGCCAACCACGCCCAGCACCGGCGTGGGATAAATTCCCTCTCCCAGAGTTTCGTTGTAAAAACTGACGTTCCCGCCAGTGATGGGAATTTCCAGCTCCTCGCATGCCTTCGTGATGCCGTCGATCACCTGGGAAAATTGCCACATGATGTGGGGTTTTTCAGGATTGCCAAAGTTCAGGCAATTGGTTCCGCCGATTGGTGTGGCACCCGCGCAAGCCACGTTGCGCGCGGCTTCCGCCACCGCATGCATCGCTCCCAGTCGCGGATCGAGATAGCACCAGCGTCCATTTCCATCGAGCGCCATCGACAGTCCGCGTTGCGAACCTTTAATGCGGATCACTCCGGCATCGCCCGCGCCCGGACCTTCCACCGTGTTGGTCAACACCATGTGATCGTACTGTTGCCAGATCCAACGCTTGCCACAGATATTCGGACTCGCCAGCAATCTCTTTAGATTGCCGGTGAGATCGGACGTCTCAGCCAGCTTGACGTGCTCCGGCATCTCGCGCGGCACCGGCGGCTCCCAACGCTCCAGCGGACGCTTATAAATCGGCGCATCGTCGGTGAGCGCTTCGTTAGGAATGTCGGCAACAACTTCTCCGTGCTGCAGCACGCGCATCCTGCCGTCCGAAGTGACGCGGCCGACTTCGACTGCGTCCAGTCCCCACTTCTCGAAGACGCGAAACACTTCCTGCTCGCGGCCTTTTTGCGCCACCAGCAGCATGCGCTCCTGCGATTCGCTCAGCATGATCTCGTAAGCGCTCATGCCGGTTTCACGCTGCGGCACGAGATCGAGTTCAATCTCGGTCCCTACGTGTCCGCGCGCGCCCATTTCGCAGGTCGAACACGTGAGGCCGGCAGCGCCCATGTCCTGTATGCCGACAATGGCGCCGGTTTGCATGGCTTCGAGGCAGGCTTCCAGCAAAAGTTTTTCGAGAAAAGGATCGCCAACCTGCACGTTGGGCCGCTTGGCCTCGGACGCTTCGCTGAATTCCTCGCTGGCCATGGTGGCGCCGTGGATGCCGTCGCGCCCGGTTTTCGATCCCACGTAAATTACAGGATTGCCTTCGCCCGAAGCCTTGGCATAGAAAATCTGGTCGCGCCGGACGAGTCCCAGAGCGAATGCATTGACCAGCGGATTTCCGGAGTAACAAGACTCAAATTTGGTCTCGCCACCCAGGTTGGGCACTCCAAAACAATTTCCATACGAAGCCACGCCGCTGACCACGCCCTCAAGCACGGATTGATTTTTGTGGATGTCTTGCGCGGATGGTGTGGGAACGTGGCGGAGCCTGCCCTGAGCGGAGTCGAAGGGATCCGTCCGGTTGCTGCCAGGCGACGGTGCTATCGGCCCAAAACGCAGCGAGTCCATCACCGCCACCGGCCGCGCGCCCATGGTGAAAATATCGCGCAGGATTCCGCCGACTCCCGTAGCTGCGCCCTGAAACGGCTCGATGAACGAAGGATGGTTGTGCGACTCGATCTTGAAAGCACATGCCCAACCGTCGCCGATGTCGATGATGCCGGCGTTTTCCCCCGGCCCCTGCACCACAAGCCGGCTGCGTGTCGGCAAGCGTTTCAAGTGCACCCGCGAGGATTTGTAGGAGCAGTGCTCGCTCCACATCACGCTAAAGATTCCCAGTTCGGTGATCGTGGGCACGCGTCCGCCCAGCAGTTGTTTGATTTTTTCGTATTCGTCAGGCGTAAGGCCATGCTCCCGGATGATTTCGGGAGTAAGAACAGGTGTGGAAGAGGAATTCATATGGGGAAGTCTTATTGTCGCATAAGTAGAAAGCAGGAAAGTAGCGCCGGCGTCCCCCCGGCTGTCGGGTGGGCGCCCCGCCCACCCCTGCGGGCCGGCGAGACGCCGGCGCTACGTGCGCGACTTATACTGTCCTGAATGAAGTCCGTCATCGTCGGCACCGCTGGACACATCGACCACGGAAAGACCGCGCTGGTAAAGGCCCTCACCGGTATTGATGCCGATCGCCTGGAGGAAGAGAAGCGCCGCGGCATCACCATCGATATCGGTTTCGCCCATCTGGAATTGCCCACTCCGAGCGGCGAGACGCTGCGTCTGGGCTTCATCGACGTCCCCGGCCACGAGCGCTTTGTGCGCAACATGCTGGCCGGAGTGGGCGGGATCGATCTTGTCCTGCTGGTGATTGCCGCCGATGAATCCATCAAGCCGCAGACTCGCGAGCATTTCGATATCTGCCGCCTGCTCTCGGTACGCCGCGGAATTGCCGTCCTGACCAAGTCCGATCTGGTCGACCGCGAGACCCTCGATGTAGTGAGGCTGGAGGTCGAGGAATTTCTCCGTAATTCATTTTTAGATCCCGCGCAATCATCCGTCATAGCGGTCAGTTCGCTGACCGGGACCGGCCTCGATGATCTCAAGCAGGCTCTGGTGAAGGCCGCAGCCGAGATTCCCGCGAGAGACTCTTCCGCGTTGGCGCGTCTCCCCATCGACCGCGTGTTCACTATGAAAGGCTTTGGCGTGGTGGTTACAGGCACATTGATCTCCGGCACGATCCGCAAAGAGGACGAGTTAGAGGTTTTTCCGGCCGGCCAGCGAGTGCGCGTGCGCGTGCGCGTGCGCGGAGTTCAGGTGCATGGACAGCCCGCCGCGCAAGCGGTCGCGGGTCAGCGTACCGCGTTGAATCTGGCAGGAGTCACGACGCAGGACTTGGCTCGTGGCATGGTGCTGGCGCCGCCGTCGGCATTTCACGCTACGTCCCGTGCAGACGTCTCGCTTTCACTGCTGCCCTCCGCGAAGGCCTTGAAAGATCGCGCCAGAGTGCATCTACACGCATACACATTTGAAACCGTCGCTACAGTCGTGCTCCACGGGCAAAAGCAAGTCTCGCCGGGAGAAACCGCGCTGGCCCAGCTTCGCCTGGCCGAGCCCACCCTACTCTTGCCGGGCGACCGCTTCATCATGCGACAGTTCTCGCCGGTCCTGACCATCGGTGGCGGAGTTGTGCTTGACGCGTTGCCGATTCCCCGAATGCCCGAGCTGGAACCATTTCTGAAGATTCTGGCGGGCGGCGATGCTCATGCGATTCTGCTGGCTCGCATCTCGCGCCGCGGTCATGCCGGAATCAGTCTTGCAGAATTGATTGCGGAAACGGGCTGGCCGCGGCCGGTGATCGAATCGCATTTCGCCGGTGACCCCGGGCAGGGACAAATCGCGCGAATCGGCGAGCTGCTCGTGCACATGCCTGTGCTGGAAGCATTGAAATCATCGATCGTCAGCGCAGTCGGTAGTTTTCACAGGAAGAATCCGCTGGTCGCCGGCATCAGCAAGGAAGAATTGCGTGATCAGGGCAAGGCAACCACCGAAGTTTTCCCCTTCGCATTGGACACGCTGGTCCGTGAGAAAAAACTGGAGACGGCTGGAGAGATAGTCCATCTTCCGGGACGCGCAGTAGTCATGAAAGACGATGAGGCAGAGTCCAAAAAGATTATCGAACACGCCTTCGCTTCCAGCGGCCTGAAGGTGCCTGCGTTGAAAGACGTACTCGCCGGCCTGAAGCTCGACCGAGTTCGTGCTCAAAAAATCGTTACGTTGCTACTGCGTGACAAAATCCTGGTGAAAATCTCTGACGATTTAGTCTTTCATCGCGACGCGCTGCTTGACTTGCGGAAACGCATGTTATCGGAGAAGACGAAGTCGCCCAAGATCGACGTAGCCCGATTCAAAGACCTCACCGGAGTGAGCCGAAAATACGCCATCCCGCTGCTGGAATATCTGGACCGCGAACACGTGACGCGAAGGGTGGGCGACGAGAGGGTAATCTTGTAAAACCGGGCCACGGATTTTTCACTGATTTACACGGATAAGATCTTACTAAAAAAGGTTTATCCGTGAGATCCGTGCAAATCCGTGGCTGGATTTCAGGTAGCGTCGGCGGCGCTACTTGTCTAAATTTCGGTGTCCGTATAATTAGAACAGAAACTCTCAAAGCGCGTGAATCTCTTGCTCGACCGAACTTCCGAGCGTTCTCCGGAGACACTGAAAGGTATCTACGAATGCTTTCAATTCGTCCTGCTGTTGCCGGCGATGTGCCGGCACTGAACCTGCTGATTCGTGAACTGGCTGAATTCGAACGTCTCCCGGTAGCGGTGACCGAAGCGGACCTGTTGCGTGATGGATTCGGCGACTCTCCCAGGTTTCGAGCGCTCATGGCGCAATGGGATGAAAAGCCCGCAGGATATGCGCTCTTCTTCGATTATTACTCGACCTTCGAAGGCCGCCCCGGATTGTTTCTGGAGGATATCTACGTCCGCGAGCTGTATCGAGGGAAGGGGATCGGAAAAACTCTGCTGGCGCACGTTGCGTCAGTCGCGCGGGAAGAAAATTGTTTTGGCGTGCGCTGGCAGGTCCTCGACTGGAACACTCCGGCAATTGATTTTTACAAGGGCCTGGGCGCGAGATTTCTGGATGAATGGAAGACCGTCAGCCTTGATGGAAATGCGCTTCAGCTTGTGGCTGAGAGTGCCGGTGGTGGCAACAAAGAACGGAGTTCGCGGTGACGGCAGCAGTACGCGTGATAGGCGCCGGCCTCGCCGGATCGGAAGCGGCATGGCAGTGCGCGAAACGTGGAGTTGCGGTCGAACTCTGGGAAATGCGTCCCGTGCGCTCAACTCCGGCGCATCAGACTGCCGACTTCGCGGAACTTGTCTGCTCCAACTCACTGAAGTCCGACAGCCTCAACACCGCGCCCTGGCTGTTGAAGGAAGAAATGCGACGGGCAGGGTCGCGTCTGCTGGAGATCGCGCGGGAGTGTGCCGTTCCCGCCGGCCACGCGCTAGCTGTTGATCGCGCCGTATTCGCCGCGAATGTCACAACTGCGCTCTCGCATGAGCCGCTGATTACAGTTCGTCGGGAAGAACTTACGCTCATCAACGAAGATCAGATCACCGTCATCGCGACCGGTCCCCTGACTTCGGACGCCCTCTCCCATGAGATTGCCCGGCTGAGCGGTTCCACTCATCTGTATTTCTTCGACTCCATCAGTCCGATCGTTGAAGCCGATTCCATCGACATGTCCAAGGTCTACTTGGCGGCGCGTTACGACAAAGGATCGGCTGACTACATCAACTGTCCCATGTCGAAAGAAGAGTACGACCGCTTCTGTGATGCGCTGGTGGCCGGACAGTCGGTTGAGGATCGTGACTGGGAAAAACTGAATTATTTCGAAGGCTGCCTGCCCATTGAAGAAATCGCCCGCCGCGGCCGCGACACGCTGCGCTTCGGTCCCATGAAGCCGGTTGGACTGAAAGATCCGCGCACCGGACGCATCCCCTACGCTGCCGTGCAACTGCGCCAGGAAAATCTTCGAGCGGATTCCTACAATCTGGTGGGTTTTCAGAACCACCTGAAATTCGGAGATCAGGCCCGCGTGCTGCGCCTGATCCCTGGCCTCGAGAACGCGCGATTTTTGCGCTACGGCCAGATTCACCGCAACACATACATCAATGGCCCGGCGTTGTTGTCAGAGTCGTTGCAGATGAAGCAGCATCCGCGGATATTGTTTGCCGGTCAAATTTGTGGCGTGGAAGGCTATGTTGAGTCCATCACTACCGGCCTGATGGCGGGCATTCACGCCGCGGTCCTGGCGTCTGGAGCGGAACCTGTGCCGCCGCCCCGTCCCAGCGCTTTCGGTTCTCTGATGCACTACGTGACCCACGCCGACGCCAGGAACTTCCAGCCGGCCAACATCACATTCGACCTGCTGCCGCCTCTGGAGCACAGAATCTGCGACCGCCAGGAACGGCATCGCCAGCAGTGCGACCTGGCCTTGAAGCATTTTGATGAGTGGCTCGGTCAGCAATGTGAGGCGGACACTCTTGTCCGCCGCCTTTGACTTTAGATTTTAGGTAGTTGCACCCCACCTCAGCAGCACCCCCAACCCCAACTTCAAAGGCGGCGGACACGAGTGTCCGCCCCACACAATCCTTTCTGAACAAAATCAGGCCGGCCTTCGTATATCCATTAGGCGCCGGTACGCCGTCCCGGCTTACGTTCGGGCGGCCTCCGCGTCCATAACAGCAATGGTTTTACGCGACCTCATCAGCGACGTGTTGCGGACCCTCTGGTCCCACAAGCTGCGCACTTTCCTGACCATGTTCGGCATCGCCTGGGGAATCGTTTCCATCGTTCTGATGGTCGCAGCCGGCGAAGGCCTGCGTAAAGGACAGGAAGAACAGGCCCGCAACCTGGGCAAGGATATCCTGATCGTCTTTCACGGACGCACCAGCATGCAGGTCGGTGGAACCCGCGCCGGCCGCGCTTTACGCTGGGAAAATGCTGACGTCGCGGCCGTGCAGGACGAAGCGGACGATTGCGAATACGCCATTCCTGAACTCGAGCAGAACGATGTTCGCGCCCACAGCAACTTCAACAATGCTGCGTTTACCGTCACCGGGTCTCATCCGCCTTTCGGATACATTCGCAGCCTCGATGTGGGCGCGGGCCGTTTCTACAACTGGGACGATCAAAAGGAAGCCCGGCGCGTTGCCTTCATGGGCAGCGATGCGGCCAAGCAGCTTTTTCCTGGACGCAATCCCGTCGGTGAGAACGTTTATCTCAATGCGTTCCCTTACAAAGTCATCGGCGTGATGGCCACCAAGAAGCAGGATTCCAGTTACGACGGCTGGGACGTTAACAAGATATTCATTCCATTCGCGGCCATGCAGCGCGATTTTCCCGACAAGCCGCCCGGCACTGCGACGACCTTCGATCAGTTGCTGGTCACACCCCGGTCGGTGGAACAGCACGAAGCCTGCAAGCGCGAAATCCAGACGGTTCTGGGGCGCATGCACAACTTCGATCCCCACGACAAAGAAGCCTGTCCTATCTGGGACACGGTGCAGGAAGCTAAAGCGTTTCGTCAGATGACCAACGGGATGAAATATTTCCTCGGAGCGGTGGGCATTGTGACTCTGTTACTCGGCGGCCTGGGCGTGATGAACGTGATGATGGTTGCGGTTCGGGAAAGGACACGCGAGATCGGCGTGCGTAAGGCGTTAGGCGCGCCCGCGCACACTATTCTGAAGCAGTTCTTTATCGAAGCCTTGCTGATCGCGTCGCTCAGCGGCGCCATCGGGATGGGAGTCGCCTACGGCATTTGCTTCCTGGTAAACCTGCTGCCCATGCCGGACTTCTTCGCCGGCCTGGTCGCCACCTGGCAATCCGGACTGATCGCGTGTGCCCTGCTGGGTATCATCGCGGTATTTTCGGCGCTCTATCCGGCGCGCAGAGCGGCATCGATCGATCCCATCGAAGCGCTGCGGTATGAGGCTGGAGGATGAAAAGCTTACTGGTTTAAAGCATGCTGACTGAAATCATTCTCGAAGCCTGGACCGCTCTACGGCGCAACTACACACGCAGCCTGCTGACCATGCTGGGCATTGTCTGGGGAATTGCCACGGTCACCCTGTTGATCGCTTACGGCAGCAGTTTCCGCCGCATCCTGGTCGGCGGGTTTGACGCTTTCGGTAAAAGTGTTGTCGTCTGCTGGCCGCAGCAAACCAGCGAGCAGCCCGGCGGACAGCGCGCCGGCAAGAAAGTGCGTCTCGAACAGGCGGACCTCGACATCGTCAAAGAAACGGCTCCGCTGGTGAAGCACGTATGCCTTGAAACCGTAAGTCGCCCAGGCATCAGCTACGGCGAACGCATGGTTGGGACGGCCGCCATCCGTGGGGTTTGCCCGGAATACGGCGAGATGCGCAACGAAGTCCCGTCCGAGGGACGCTGGATTTCTGCCGGAGACGAACTGGAACGCCGTCGCGTAGTGTTCCTGGGCGGGCGGGTGCGCGAGCAATTGTTCAGCGGCCGTCCGGCGATTGGAGAAACAGTTCAGATTGGCGGCGTTCACTTCACCGTCATCGGCGTAATGGCACGCAAGATCCAGTTAAGCAATTATTTTTCCAGCGACGACGACTCTGCATGGATTCCCTATAGCGCAGCCGGCGACGTCTGGAACACGAAATACGCCGCGGTTATGGTCTTCGAGCCAATTGCGCCGCATTTTGAGCGTAAAGCCGAAGAACAGGTGCTGGCCGCCATCGCGACGCGTCAACAGTTTTCCCCGACAGACAAAAAAGCCTTTCAGATGTTCGGACGCGACGAGTTCCGCCCGGTGATCGATGGCCTGACCATCGGTCTGCAGGTATTGCTCACATTCGTCGGCACGCTGACTCTGGGGATTGGTGGCGTCGGCGTGATGAATATCATGCTGGTCTCGGTCGACGAACGGATTCGAGAGATCGGCTTGCGCCGCGCGCTGGGCGCGAAGAAGTGGCAGATCAAACTGCAGTTTCTCGCCGAAACTCTGCTTATCATGTTGCTGGGCGGAGCGGCGGGGGTTCTGCTTTCCTACGCAATCGCCGCCGCGGTGGGCACGCTGCCGTTAATGGGGCCTTTGTTTGAAGACGAGTCCGGTAAGGCCGACATTCATTTACAAATTTCGTTCGCGACGGTCATGATGTCCAGTCTCGTGTTGCTGGCGGTAGGCGTGGCCAGCGGACTGGTGCCAGCGCTGCGTGCCTCCAAGCTGGATCCGGTCGAAGCGCTGCGCTACGAGTAACAAAAATTGCAGATTGCAGATTGCAGATTTCAGATTGAAAAGCCAATCCTCCCCCTATGGCTCTTGCAGTGATGATTTTCAATCTGAAATCTGCAATCTGAAATCTGCAATCCCCAAGAATCCCATTGACCCAAATCCCGCTTCGCAGTAACTTGCTGCGAACTGCCATCTTCCGAGGTGCGATTTGCCGATTTCCGCTGTAGACGCGATTTCTCCGGCCTTTGATCACACCCAGCAGCAATTGGTGCGTCCCTTCCGGGCCAGCCAGTGGGCCAAACTGGGTCTGGTCGGACTGCTTGCCGGTGAAATGGGGTCGGGCGGTGGCGGAGGCTGCAATCCTGGCAGCTTTCAGATGCCGCACCCGAATCATACCCAGCGTCTTCTGGACACCGGTTTCCCGGCGATCAGTCCCATGCTCACCGCGTCCTTGATCGCTGTGCTGGTGGTTGCCGGATTCTTTTTCCTCATCCTGTTCCTTTACATAAACAGCGTCATGCGCTTCGTTCTTTTCGACAGTGTCGTGGCCAAAGATTGCCGAATCTGGCAGAGCTGGGTCCGGCGGCAAGGCCCGGGACGTCGTTTCTTTGTATGGCAGATTGTGCTGAGTCTGGGATCAATGATGGGTTTGACCATTCTCGTGGGCATCCCGGCGGGCTTTGCCTTCCTTGTGGGATGGCTCAAAGAGCCGAAAGAACACATGATTCCGCTCATTCTGGGCGGCATGGCGCTGTTTTTTGTGCTCTTTATTTTCATCATGACGCTGCTGTTGGTCCACGTGCTGACCAAGGATTTCGTGGTGCCGCAAATGGCGCTGGAAGAAATCGGCGCTTTTGAAGGCTGGCGCCGCCTGTGGCCCCAGATCAAAGGCGAGAAGCTCGGCTATGCCGCTTATATCGGAATGAAGATCGTGCTGGCGATCGGCGCCGCGATCATTCTGGGCATCGTGTCGGCGATTGTGTTTCTCCTGTTGCTGATTCCGATCGGCGGATTGGGCGCCGTGGCCGTAATCGGCGGAATGGCAGCGGGACTTACCTGGAACCTTTACACCATCACGCTGGCAGTTGTTCTGGGAAGCATTGCGATTTTTACTTTGCTCTACGTGATGTCCCTGGTTTCCGTGCCTGCCGTGGTTTTCTTCCCGGCGTATTCCATCCATTTCTTCGCTGCGCGCTATCCCTTGCTGGACGCTTTGATTCATCCAGCTCCCCCTGTAGTGTTGCCACCACCACCTCCACCGGATGAGCCGCCTCCTCCGGAGCCGCCGCCATTGTTGCCCACGCCTGAGCCGATCGTTTAAGCGCTGTCGCATTACAGTGCTGAACGCTCGCCCGGGGAACTCCTCATCAACACGGAGTGTCTAATCCTTCAGGACACGCGCGTGCCTGAGAGGAGCAACTCCGTATGGCGTTCTCAATGGCAGGCGGTGGTCCGTCCCGGCCCGAATTGAATGTCACTCCGCTGATCGACATTCTTCTGGTGCTGATTATTGTGTTCATGGTGATCGTCGCCACGAGCAAGGAGTACAAGGAGTACATGGTGGACACACAGCTTCCTCAGCCGGCGAATGGCGAGCAACTCCACCAGAACGAGCGCACCATCGTGATAGAGATCCTGTGGAGCGCACAGAGCCAGGTCCCGCTTCTAAAAATCAATAAGGAAAGCGTCCCCTGGGAACAGTTGGAGCCGAGGCTGGAACGTATCTTCCTGGGGCGCGCGGAGAAGGTGGTGTACGTCAAAGGCGACGAAAACCTGGATTTCGAGTCAGTGGCCCAGGTCATTGCGGAAGCGCACAATGCCGGCATAAAACGGGTGGGATTGATGACCAAGGGCGATTGACCTAACGTTATCGTTGAGACGTTAATACGCCCGATTGGGGGTTACGCCAGCGCTCCCGGCAGGCTATAATGTGCAAGGAATGTCGTCCGATGCGCAATCAAAGACCCAATTCGCACCTGCCCGCGTGCTGGCTGGAATTCCTGGTCTGTCCTCGCCGTCATTTGGCAGTGCTCCCCTCCCAGGCACGACCCAGCTTGTTCGGTAGCGACTAGTTCCCATCCTCCCAAACTGATGTGGCCTAAGGGCTGATTCTGCCTTTTTCGGCAAGACCGCCCAACCAACGACTAACGACCGACGACCGACGACTGCTTTCCGGAGGATCCAATGACCACCAAGACTCTTGCAGGACCAAAACTGAAGACCGCTCTGCCCGGCCCCAACGCCAAGCGCATTCTCGCGGGCGACGAGAAGTATCTTTCCCCTTCCTACACCCGCTCCTACCCGCTGGTAGCCAG
>Ga0068871_100003376_pt1 | contig 10970 bp, 10 predicted proteins | sample KBSMisM72_FD_72750 | JGI IMG/M metagenome (GOLD analysis project Ga0068871, IMG submission 72750) | Miscanthus rhizosphere microbial communities from Kellogg Biological Station, Michigan, USA - KBS Miscanthus M7-2 | ecosystem: Host-associated > Plants > Roots > Rhizosphere > Soil ...
CTGCAGGCGGCGCTGCCGTTCGTGGACGATTTCCTGCCGGTGCGCACGTTGAACAATCTCGCGCAGCTCGCGATACACTTGAACACGCTCGCCTGACTTATGGAAATTTCCGGATCCTTCACCTTCAACGCGCCGCCCGATCGGGTGTGGGCGCTGCTCATGGATCCGGCGGTGCTCGCGTCCTGCATTCCCGGCTGCCAGCGATTCGAGCCGGACGGCGCCGATCGCTACAACGTTACGCTCACGGTCGGCCTCGCCGCGATCACCGGCACCTATACCGGCACGGTCGTGCTCACCGACATGGTGCCGCAGACGTCGTACGGCCTCGTCGTCGAGGGGCAGGGGCGCCCCGGGTTCGTGAAGGGGAGTTCGGCGGTCGCGCTTCGCGCCGAAGGCGAGGCCACGGTAGTGGACGTGAGCGCGTCGGTGCAGACCGGCGGTCCGATCGCACGCGTCGGCCAGCGGCTCATCGGATCGGTGGCGAAGATGATGCTCGATCGATTCTTCGAGTGCCTGAAGTCGAAGCTGGCTTAAACGATCTCGAACAGGAGGTTAGAAGATCAGGAGAAGATCTTTTTGAAGAAGATAACTCCTGCCCTCCTAAACTTCTGTTTTTAGATTCGCGCCAGCGCCCCTTTCAAGGCGCGTTCGGTGAAGACCTGAACCATCGCGCGCCGATATTCCGCGCTGGCGTGCAGGTCCGAGTTGATCTCGTCCAGCTTCGCGCCCGCGATCCTGGCGGCGGTCATGATGCTGTCGGCGGACGCCGGCTTTCCTTCGAGCGCCTTCTCCACGTCCGTCAGGCGCGTCGCGTGCGAGGCCGCGCCGGTCAGTCCGATGCGCGCCGACTGAATCGCCCCGTTCTTCACGTCCAGCGCTGCCGCGACGCCGACGATCGCGAAATGTGACGCGCGCTGATGGAGCTTGGCGTAGGCGGCGGCCTTCACCGGAGTGAACTTCACGGCGGCGATGATTTCGTCGGCCGCCAGGTTCACGGTGAAGAGGCCCTGGAAGAAGTCGTGCGCCTTGACGACGCGCCAGCCCTTGGCGCTCTTCATGTGAATCTCGGCGTCGAGCGCCAGCATCACCGCCGGATAGTCGGCGGACGGATCGGCGTGGGCCAGGCTGCCGCCGAGCGTGCCGCGGTTGCGCACCTGCGGATCGCCGATCGACGCCGCGCACTCCGCGATCGCGGGACACACGCGCTGCAGCAGCGCGGACGAGGCGACGTCGTGGTGCACCGTCCCGGCGCCAATCTCGATCTGCTGGTCTTTCTCCTGAATGCCGGCGAGGCCGGGGATGCGCGCGATGTCGATCAGGATCTTGGGCTCGCTCAGCCGAAGCTTCATCAGCGGGACCAGACTGTGGCCGCCGGCAATCAGTTTGCTGTCGCCGGCGGTCGCGGCGAGCTTCGCCAGCGCATCGTCCAGCGAGGTGGCCCGGCTGTATTCGAATGGCGTCGAGATCATGATCGGCCTCCCTGGCGGCCCTGGCCTGCCTGAATGAGGCGCCACAGTTTTTCGGGCCGCAGCATCATGTCGATGTGCTTGACCCCGAACTCGCTGAGCGCGTCGACCACGGCGGCCACCACACTGGGCGTTGACCCGAGCGTGCCGGCTTCGCCGACGCCCTTGGCGCCGAGCGGGTTGACAGGTGTCGGCGTCACCGTGGCCTCGAGCTCGAAGCGCGGAAAATCGATGGCGCGCGGAATCGCGTAGTCCATGAACGAGCCGGTCAACAGCTGACCGTCTTCGCTGTAGACGACTTCTTCGATCATCGCCTGGCCGATGCCCTGGGCGAGGCCGCCGTGAATCTGGCCTTCGACGATCATCGGGTTGATTAGATTGCCGGCGTCGTCCACGGCGATGAGCCTCAGCAACGTCGGCTCGCCGGTCTGCCGATCGATCTCGATCATCGAGATGTGACAGCCGAACGGGTAGGTGTTGTTGGCCGGCTCGAAGAAGGCTTCGTCGCTCAAGCCGGGCTCGAGCCCTTCGGGCAACGGTACCGGGACGTAGGCGAACGCGGCGACGCTCGCGAACGACTTTCCCGATGCCGGCGATCCCTTGACTCCGATCATGCCGTTCTCGAAGACGAGATCGTCCTCGTGGGCCTCGAGCAGGGCGGCGGCGAACTTGGCCATCTTGGTCTTCACCTTGCCGCCCGCCAGATGCAATGCGGTTCCACCCACCGCCTGCGACCGGCTGCCGAAGGTGCCGATCCCCTGTTTGACGACGCCGGTGTCGCCATGAAGGATCGTGATCGACTCGATCGGGACGCCGAACTGGTCGGCGAGCATCTGCGCGAACGTGGTTTCGTTGCCTTGCCCGTGCGGCGACGCGCCGGTCGTCGCGCTGATCCGGCCGTCGCGCTCGATCGTCACCTGCGAGTGTTCCCAGCCTCCGGTTGGCAGCGAGGACGAGGGCCCAAGGCCGCACACCTCGACGTACATCGCCAATCCGAGTCCTACCAGGCGTCCCTGCGCGCGGGCCGCGTCGCGCTCCGCCTTCAACTGCTCCCATTTGGCGGTTTTCAGCGCAAGGTCGAGCGCCTTCTCGTAGTCGCCCGAGTCGTAGACCGCGCCCATCTGGGTCGCGAACGGGAACTGCTTCGGCTGGATGAAATTCTTCCGGCGGAGCTCGGCCGGATCCATCTTCAGTTCGTGCGCCAGCATGTCCATGGCGCGCTCGACGAAGTAGGTCGCTTCCGGGCGGCCGGCGCCGCGATAGGCGTCGGTCGGCGTCTTGTTGGTGAAGACCTCGGTGAGCGTCGTGCGGATCGCCGGGATGTTGTAGGTGCCGTTCGCCATCAGCATCGTCAGCGTCGGGATGGCCGCCGTCAGGAGCATGTTGTAGGCGCCGATGTCGGCGATGAGCCGCATCTTCAGGCCGAGGACGGTGCCGTCGCGTTTGGCCGCGAGGTCTATGTAGCCGAGAATGTCGCGGCCGTGCGTCGTGGCGACGAACGATTCCGAGCGGTCCTCCACCCACTTCACGGGGATGCCGAGGCGCTTGGAGATCGCGGCTGCGACGTACTCTTCGCCGTAGATGTTGATCTTGGCGCCGAACCCGCCGCCCACTTCCGGCGCGATGGCGCGGACCTGATCCTGGCCGAGGCCGGTCATCGCGGCGATGAACGACTTGAGAATGTGCGGGTTCTGGGTGGACGACCAGATGGTCATCTTCTCCTTGCCCGGCTCGAAGTGCGCGACCACGCCTCGCCCTTCCATCGCGCTCGGCGCGAGGCGCTGGTTCATCATCCGCTGCGAGATGACGACTTCGGCCTTGGCGAACGCGGCATCGATCGCGGTATCGTCCACGGTTCCCGACGCGCTGACACCGGTGCCGCTCGGCACCAGCGCGACCGCCAGGTTGTTCGGGAAGGCGGGGTGAATGACGGTCGGCTTTCCGGTCATCGCGAGTTCGAGATCCACGACCGCCGGCAGCGTGTCATAGGAGACGACGATGGCATCGGCGGCATCGCGAGCGACGTACCGATCGACGGCCACCACGACCGCGACCGGTTCGCCGCCGTAGCGGACCGTGTCCACGGCGACCGCGCGATGGTCGGGCGATGGGAACGGCGTCCCGATCGGCATCGGCGCCAGGAACTCGGCGATCTCGGCGCCGGTGTAGACGGCTTCGACCCCTTCCATCGCTTTCGCGGCGCTGGTGTCGATGGAGCGGATATGTCCATGCGCCACGTCGCTGCGCTTGAACGCCAGGTGCTGCATGCCGACCAGGGCGACATCGTCGACGTAGGTGCCGCGGCCTTGAATGAGGCGCGGATCTTCGCGTCGTTTGGTGCGCTGGCCGACGAGCTTCGGCAGGACGGGGGAGATGGTGGCCATGGCTCAGCCCTTCCTCGCGGCGTGTTGAATGGCGTTGACGATGTGCTGGTAGCCGGTGCAGCGGCAGAAATTGCCGGAGATTCCCTCGCGGATTTCCCGCTCCGACGGCGTCGGGTTGTCCTGCAGCAGGGTCACCGCCGCCATGATCATGCCCGGCGTGCAGTAGCCGCATTGCAGGCCGTGCTCTTCCCAGAAGCCTTCCTGCAGCGGGTGCAGTCCGCCTTCCGGCGCCAGGCCCTCGATGGTGGTGACGGTCGAGCCGTCGGCCTGAACCGCGAACAGCGTGCACGACTTCGCGCTCCGGCCGTCGACCAGGACGGTGCAGGCGCCGCATTGGGTCGTGTCGCAGCCGATGTGCGTGCCGGTGAGACGAAGTTGCTCGCGGAGGAAATGTACGAGCAGCAGCCGCGGGTCAACATTTCCGGTGCGGACCTTCTGGTTGACCGTGATCGAGATGCGAGCCATGCGTCTGCCTCCTGGTGTCGAAGCGGGCAATAGCCTACTCCAAAAAGGGTGCACGCTACATCACTGACGAAGGGCGCGAAGGCGCGGAAGGTCGCGGAGAATTGATCCCGCTCGTCCTGAGCTTGTCGAAGGACGAGCAGAGGTGGAGGGATGCGGTTCTGGACCTACATTCTCCGGTGTGCTGACGGCTCGTACTACGTCGGTCACACTGACGATCTCGAAGGGCGCATCGCCCGACACGCCGACGGCACGTTCGGCGGATATACGGCCAACAGGCGCCCCGTCACACTGGCTTTCGCTGAAGTGTCTGACTCGCGGGACGAGGCCTTCCGGCGTGAGCGACAGATCAAGGGTTGGAGCCGGGCGAAGAAGGAAGCGCTGATAGAGGGCAACTGGGAGAGGCTGCAGCAGTTGGCCAGGACTGCTCATCCTTCGACAGGCTCAGGATGAGCGAGCGTGGATGCTTCGTGCGTACCTCGAGTGCTTCGTATTTTGTGGTACTGGACGCTTATCGGGCCGCGGCGGCGGCGTAGGCGTCGGCGGTCTCGTGCGCGTGGTAGGAACTGCGCACCAGCGGGCCGGACTCGACGTGGACGAAGCCCATCTCGAGGGCCGCGCGTTTGAGGTCGGCGAACTCGTCGGGGTGGTAATAGCGGACCATCGGCGCGTGCTGGGCGGTCGGGCGCAGGTATTGTCCGATCGTCAGAATGCCGCAGCCCGCCTCGCGCAGGTCCCTGAACGTCGCGAGCAGTTCGTCGCGCTCCTCGCCCAGGCCGACCATGACGCCGGTCTTGGTCGGGATGTCCGGCGCATAGCGCCGCGCGCGATCCAGGAGCTCGAGCGTCCGCTGGTAGCGGCCGCCCGAGCGCGCCATCCGGTACAGGCGGGGCACCGTCTCCGTATTGTGGTTGAGCACGTCCGGCCGCGCGTCGAGCACCGCGTGCAGCGCCGCCTCGTTGCCCTGGAAATCGGGAATCAGCACTTCGATGCGGCACTGCGGCAGCCGCGCGCGCGTTTCGCGGATCGTGTCGGCGAAGATCGACGCGCCGCCATCCTTCAGGTCGTCGCGGTCCACCGATGTGATCACGACGTAGTTGAGATCGAGGGTGCGGATGGCGTTGGCCACGCGGATCGGTTCGGCGGTGTCGACCTCGGCGGGACGGCCATGCGCGACGGCGCAGTACGAGCAGGCGCGGGTGCAGACGTCTCCGAGAATCATGAACGTCGCGGTGCCGTGATTCCAGCACTCGCCGATGTTGGGGCACTGCGCTTCTTCGCAGACGGTGTGGAGGTTCAGCTCCCGCATCAGGCCCTTGAGCCGCGTGTAGCTCGGCGAGCCGGGGGCGCGCACTTTCAGCCATTCCGGCTTGGGTTGACGCGGCTGGGCGGAGGTGGTCGGCGTGAGCGAAATGACGCGGGGCACTTCTCTGTATTATATCGGGCCGTGGCACTCTTTCATCACATCGACCTTCGCGTCATGTGGTCCGACACCGATCCGGCCGGCATCGTCTGGTTCGGCGTCTTCTTCCGCTACTTCGAGCATGCCGAGGAGGATCTCTATCGCCGGCTGGGCAGCGACCGGACGTCGCTGCTCCGGGCGCTGAACATCTTCATGCCGCGGACGGCGCTGCAGTCCGGCTTTCGATCGCCGGCGAAGCTGGGCGACGAGATCGCGGTCGGCGTCGGCATCTCCACGATCACGGACCGCCGGATCGGCTTCTCGTTCGACATCCACGAGCGCAAGACCGGCCGGCTGATCTGCGAGGCGTCGTACCGCGTCGCGTGCGTGGATGCGACGACGTTCGCGACGCGGACGTTTCCCGAGGAGATCGTCGCGCTGCTCAAGGGTGCGCAGCGATGAACCCGGCGCTGACCGCCGAGGCGCTCGGCGTGCCGGAGACCTTCAACGCCGCGGTCCATTTCGTCGATCGCCACGCCGCGGACGGCCGGGGCGGCCACGTGGCGATCGAGTGCGGCGACGCGCGCATCACCTACGACGAGGTCCGGCAGCACGTGAACCGCTGCGGGAACGCGCTGCGCGGCATCGGCGTGCGTCCCGAGGACCGCGTGCTGCTGCTCCTGCTCGACGGTCCTGAGTTCGTCTACAGTTTTTTCGGCGCGATCAAGATCGGTGCGGTTCCGGTGCCGCTCAATACGTTGTGGAAGCCGGCCGACTATCAGTACGTGATCCGCGACTCGCGCGCCGCGGTGCTGATCGTCAGCGCGGAACTGCTGCCCAGCATCGAGCGCCTTCCAGTTGCGGACCGCCGCTCGCTGCGCCACATCATCGTCGTCGGCGATGCCGTCGCGCACAGCCATCTCTCGTTCGGCCTGTTCGAGTCGCAAGGGTCTGCCGGGCTCGAGGCCGAGCCGACGAACCGCGACGCGCCGGCCTTCTGGCTGTACTCGTCAGGCAGCACCGGCGCGCCCAAGGGCTGCGTGCATCTTCAGCACGACATGGTGGTGTGCGCGGAATTGTTCGGCAAAGGCGTGCTCAGCATCAGGCCGACCGACCGCTGCTTCAGCGTCGCGAAGTTGTTCTTCGCGTACGGCCTCGGCAACGCGCTGTATTTCCCGTTCTCCGTCGGCGCGACGACGATTCTGTGGCCCGGAGCACCGACGCCGCAGAATGTGTACGGCGTGATCGAGAAGCACAAGCCCACGCTGTTCTATTCCGTGCCGACGGGATACGGAATGCTGCTGGCGCACGAGCGGGGGCGCGATGACGGCGATTTCGATCTCTCCTCGATCCGCCTCGCCGTGTCTGCCGGCGAGGCGCTGCCCGCCGCGCTCTACGATCGGTTCAAGCGGCGCTTCGCGGTCGACATCATCGACGGCATCGGATCGACCGAGACGCTGCACATGTTCATCTCGAACCGTCCGGATGCGATCCGTCCCGGGTCGAGCGGGCTGCTGGTGCCCGGATACGAGGCGCGGTTGCTGGACGAGGAGGGCGACGCCGTCCTGCCCGGCGAGATCGGCAACCTGTGGATTCGCGGCGATTCGATCTGCGCCGGCTACTGGAACCAGCACGAGAAGACCAAGAACACGATCGAAGGGCACTGGATCCGCACCGGCGACAAGTACACGCAGGATGTGGACGGCTTCTACTGGTATGCCGGCCGTACCGACGACATGCTCAAGGTCGGCGGTCTCTGGGTGAGCCCGGTCGAGGTCGAGAACGCGCTCGTCGCGCACGCCGCCGTGCTCGAATCCGGCGTCGTCGGCCGCGAGGATCATGACGGGCTGACCAAGCCGATGGCGTTCGTCGTGCTGCGGGACGGCGCGACCGGCTCGGTCGAGTTGGCGAAGGAGCTACAGCAGTTCGTGCGCGAGCGGCTGGCGGAATACAAGCGGCCGCGGTGGGTGGAGTTCGTCACCGAGTTGCCGAAGACGGCAACCGGCAAGATCCAGCGCTTCAAGCTGCGACAGGGGCAAGCAGTGGGGTCAGATCCGGGACAGACCCCAACCTGACCGGGGTCAGACCCGGGTCAGACCAGGGTCAGATCTAGATCTGACCCTGATCTGACCCTGGATCGCCGGGTTTGGGGTGATAGTGGTCAACATTGAGATGGTCGGTGTCGTCTAAGGTGGCAAGATGCGCGATCTTCGATACGCCGTTCGCGTCCTTCGGAAGAATCCCGCCTTCACGATTACCGCCGTGGCCACGCTTGCCCTGTGTATTGGCGCGAACACGGCAATTTATACCGTCGTAGACCGCGTCCTCCTGCGACCTCTGCCGTACCCGCAGCCCGAACGGCTCGCGCAGGTGATGACCCATTTCGCGCGCGGCTACGACCAGGGCGGTCAGACCGGTGGCACCTGGGAAGTCCTTCGCGACGGGGTGACGTCGGTGGATCTCGCGACGAGCAGCGGCGGCTTCGGATCGATCGGCGTCAACATGGTCGTCGGGACGCACGCCGAATACGTCGCCCAGCAGCGCGTGTCGGCCGGATTCTTCCGGGTGCTCGGCGTGGCGCCGGCGCGCGGGCGGGAGTTCACCGCCGAGGAGGATCGACCCAACGGTCCCGCCGCCGCGGTGCTCAGTCATCGCCTCTGGATGCGGCTGTTCAACGGCGATGCGGGCGCAATCGGCCGCTCGATCACGCTGCGCGGCGAGCCGCACACGATTGTCGGCGTGATGCCCGACGGCTTCACGAGCGGCGAACCTGCCGATCTCTGGACGCCGGTGCGCCCGTGCCGGACCTGCGAAGGCGGCGGTCAGAACTACGGCATCATCGCGCGGCTCAAGCCCGGCGTTTCATGGGCAGAGGCCGACGCCGACGTCGCCGCGGTGGCGCAGGCCGCCATGGACGACCTGTATCGCGTACCGGGAAACCCCGCGCATGAGCGGCTGCTCCCGCTGCAGCGGATCGAGACCCGGGAAGTGCGTCAGCCGATTCTGATTCTCTGGGGCGCGGTCGCGATGGTGCTGTTGATCGGCTGCGTCAACGTCGCGGGCCTGCTGATGGCGCGCGGCGTCGCGCGCGCGCCCGAGATTGCCACGCGCATGGCGCTCGGTGGCGGCCGCGGCGCGATCCTCCGCCAACTGCTGACCGAGAGTCTCGTCCTCGCCGTCGCGGGCGGCGTCGCCGGCGCGGCGCTCGGCTATGCCGGCTCGCGCGTCTTTGCCTCGTTGTTGAAGGACGCCTTTGGCGTCGCGCCCGGCGGACTCGGCCTCGACGGACGCGTACTGGCGGCGACTGCCGCGATTGCCCTGGGCACCAGCCTCGTGTTCGGCGTCGTGCCGGCGCTGCAGGCCAGCCGGGTCAACCTGCGCACGGCCCTTGTCGACGCGGGCAGCGCGTCGATCGCGGGCGCGGCGCGCAGCTGGCCGCGCCGCATCCTGGTCGTGGCCGAGGTCGCGCTCGGCGTGGTGCTGCTCGTCGGGGCGGGACTGCTGATTCGCACGGTGGATGGTCTGGTGAACCTCCGCTCCGGATTCGACGCCACGCACGTGATGACCGCAACGCTCTCGCTGCAGGACGCGCGCTATCAATCGGCCGATCGTGTGAACCGGTTCTTCGACGCCAGCCTCGCGCGAATGCGCGAGATCACCAGCGTCGAGAGCGCCGCGGCGGCGCTGACGCTGCCGTACGAGCGCGCGCTGAACGTCGGCGGCCGCTGGGTCGGCGTCGAGCCTGGCGCAGATCGCATCCCGATCATGAACCTGACGTACGTGACGCCGGCGTACTTCGAGACGCTGCGCATTCCGGTGGTGCGCGGCCGCGTGTTCACCGAGGCCGACGCGTCGGGCGCGGCGCCCGTGATGGTCGTCAACCAGGCGTTTGTCGCGCGCAACTCGAAGGATCAGGATCCGATCGGCCGTCAGGTGACGTCGGGCGGCGTCTCCCGCACTATCGTCGGCATCGTCGGCGACATCCAGCAGAAGGCCGGGTGGGGCAACTTCGGACCGGTGGCGGCGGTGCCGGCGAGCTACATTCCGGCGGCGCAGACAGACGATGGGATGCTGAAGACCGTGCACGCCTGGTTCGCGCCGAGCTGGTTCGTGCGGCTGCGGGGTCCGCATAGCGGCATCGTCGCCGCCATGTCCCAGGCGGTCGAAGCGGTCGATCCTCTGATGCCGTTCGCAAAGTTCAGGACCATCGACGACGTGCGCGGGGAGGCGATCGCGATGCAGCGCGCGCAGGCCGTGCTGCTCGGCGCGCTCGCCGGCCTGGCGCTGCTGCTCGCCGCCGTCGGCCTCTATGGGCTCGTTGCGAACACCGTCGCGGAGCGTCGCCGCGAGCTCGGCATCCGCATCGCGCTGGGCGCCTCGTCGCGTCAGGCGCTCGTGTCGGCTGCGCTGCCGGGTTTCCTGCTCGCGCTCGCGGGCGTGGCGATCGGCGTGGGCGCCGCGCGTCTCGGCGCGTCAGCGCTGCGGCACCTGGTGTGGGGTGTGTCGGTCGCGGATCCGCTGACCTTCGCCGCCGCGACGATCACCGTGCTCGCCGTCGCCGCCATCGCGACGCTGGTGCCGGCGCTGCGCGTCATCCGGTTGAATCCGATCAAGGCGCTGAGGTAGAGCGCGATTACCCGACCGTCTCGCCGACCAGCACGTCCTGCTCGCCCGTGAAGTAGTTCGGGACATCGCCGATGACCTGGCCCATCTTCGGGTCGCTCATGCAGCGCTGCAGGTCTGCCGGCGAATCGAAGTAGGCGCTGAACACGTACTGGTACGGCGCGGTGAAACCTGGGACGCTGCCGGACACCTTTACAATCTCGACCTTCTTCATGCCGAGCGAGCGCATGATCGCGCCGGCCATCGGGATGTGTTTGTCGAAGTAGTACTTCTCGTTGAAGGGGAGACCCTGCCGGTAGCAGACGCGGAGTACGGTCATTGCGAAGCTCCTCCAGTGCGGAATCCCGCCACGAAAAAATCGGCGAACAGACCCGCGATCGCCTGCGAGCTCGCAGGACCGTCCGGACTGTACCACCGCGGGATCCAGTTCACCGCGCCAAACAGCGCAAAGGCGAGGAGCTTCGGATCGCCGTGCGCGAAGACGCCGGTGGCCATCCCTTCCTCGATCACCCGGCGGACGCCCTTGTCGAACGCGTCGCGGCGGGCGATCACCGCCTTGAGGTGAGCGGGGGAGAGCGCTTCGAGATCCAGGAAGAGCGCGGTCCCGTGCAACTCGTCGAGGATGGTGTGGAC
>Ga0068871_100003377_pt1 | contig 10969 bp, 10 predicted proteins | sample KBSMisM72_FD_72750 | JGI IMG/M metagenome (GOLD analysis project Ga0068871, IMG submission 72750) | Miscanthus rhizosphere microbial communities from Kellogg Biological Station, Michigan, USA - KBS Miscanthus M7-2 | ecosystem: Host-associated > Plants > Roots > Rhizosphere > Soil ...
AGCTCATTTGGAGGATCGGGAGTACGCGAATACCGTCCTGCCGCATCCCTATGCTTTTAATCTTTTCAGCCACAACTCAAAGATCGATCCCGCCACTGGCTACAACGAAGAAGAAACCAAGATGGTGCAGGAAACCAAGAAGATTTTCGGCGACGCAGACATTCGCATTAGCGCCACGTGTGTGCGCGTGCCGGTGTTACGGGCGCATTCCGAGGCTCTGACGTTCGAATGCGAGAAACCCATCACGCCTGCCGAAGTGCGCGAAATTCTGGCGGCGGCTCCCGGAATCAAGCTGATCGATGATCCGGTGAAGAACTATTTCCCTATGCCCAAGGACGCCTCCGGGCAAGGCGACGTCTTGGTGGGCCGCATACGGCAAGACACCAGTGACCCCAGCGGCAAATCGATTGCGATGTTTGTCGCAGGCGACCAGTTGTTAAAAGGCGCCGCGCTGAACGCGGTGCAGATAGCCGAAGTCATGGTGGAGAAAGGACTCCTGCAAGGAGCCGCAGCAAAAAGATGATTGTGATGAAATTCGGCGGTACGTCCGTCGAATCGGCGGAAGCCATCGAGCGGATAGCGGGCATCGTGCGAGGACAACTCGCGCGGCGGCCGGTAGTCGTGGTGTCTGCAATGGGCAAGACCACCAATAAACTGCTGGCCATCGCCGACGCGGCCGTTGCAGGCCAACGCGAAAAAGCAATAGAGTTGCTCGACGACCTGCACAAGTTCCATCAAAAGGAATCAGCGGGCTTGGGCGTTGAAGATCAAATTGACGCTCACTTTCAAGAGCTAACGGAGCTAGTGAAAGGCATCGCCGTGATGGGCGAGATCACGCCGCGCGCCACCGACGCGATTTCCGCCTTTGGTGAGAGGCTGTCGAGCATCATCGTCACGGCGCGCTTCCGTAGCTTAGGAATCGACTCGGTGCACTTGGATTCGCGCTCCGTGATCGTGACCGATCGCCGCCATACCCAAGCCGCCCCGATGTTCGCTGAGACCTACCGGCGCACGTGCAACACGATTCCCGCACTCGCGGCGAAGCAGGTAGTGGTCATGGGAGGTTTTATTGGCTCGACCGAAGACGGCGTCACCAGTACGCTGGGGCGCGGCGGGTCGGATTACACGGCATCGATTGTCGGAGCGGGCATTGGCGCGGAAGAAATTCAGATATGGACCGACGTCGACGGCATGTTGACCTCGGACCCCACGATCTTACCAGGCGGCTACCGCGTGAAGCAGTGCTCCTTCGCGGAAGCGGCCGAGCTCGCGTACTTCGGCGCGAAGGTGTTGCACCCGGCCACGGTCCTCCCGGCCATCGAAAAGAACATTCCTGTGCGCATCCTCAATTCGCGGCGGCCCCAGGTGGAGGGGACGCTGATCACGGCGGAGGCTACGCGGTCGTCAAGTCCCATCCGCTCGATTGCTTGCAAGCGCAATATCACGTTGGTCAACATTGTCTCGACGCGGATGCTGATGGCGCACGGCTTCTTGAAACGCATCTTCGAGATCTTCGACCGCTATGAAACGCCGGTGGACATGCTGGCGACTTCAGAGGTCAGCGTGTCGTTGACCATCGATAACACAAACTCGCTCGCGGCGATTACCAAAGAGATCGAAGAGTTCGCGGAAGTAACGGTGGAGGAGAACCAGGCCATCGTCTGCATGGTGGGCGACAACATCCGCCATACTCCCGGAGTCGCGTCGCGGGCTTTCGCGGGTCTCAAAGACATCAACGTGCGCATGATTTCGCAGGGAGCGTCGCTGCTGAATATCAGCGTGGTGGTGGCGGCGGCGGACCTGAAGGGCGCGGTAGAATCGCTCCACCGGGAGTTTTTCACGAATCCCGACCCGGCGGCTTTTGAAAAATGAAACTGGCGATCGTAGGTTACGGGAAGATGGGTCAGATGGTCGAACAACTGGCGCCGGAGTACGGGTTCACGTCGATCGCAACCATCGACATCGGAGATGATTTCGTCAAGGCGAAAGGCGCCGACGCGGCGATTGAGTTCACCACGCCCGAAGCAGCGCTGCACAATATCGAAAAATTGGCGGCAATGAAACTACCAGTTGTGGTCGGTACCACGGGCTGGCTCGCGCACTTGGATCAGGCTAAGACGGCGGTCGGCAAGAGTGGCAGTGCACTGGTGTGGAGTCCGAATTTTTCCGTAGGCGTCAATGTGTTCCTCCGCGTGGTCCGCGAAGCCGCGCGGCTGCTGGCGGATGAAAAGGAGTATGGCGCGTGGGCGTGGGAAATCCACCACGACACCAAGAAAGACGCGCCGTCGGGAACCATGATCAAGCTGGTGGAAGAGATGAAGGCCGCCGGTTACGCGCGTAACATTGATGTGAGCTCCAACCGCGCGGGCCGGCACCCGGGAACACATGAGATCGGCTTCGATTCAGCGGCGGACACTATCACGCTGCGCCACGCGGCGCGGTCGCGGGAAGGGTTCGCACGAGGGGCGCTCAAAGCGGCACAATGGATCGTGGGCAAGCAAGGCGTATTCGAATTCGGCGACGTTTTATTTTCCAAGAGGTGATTTATGTTCACAGGATGCGGTACAGCGCTAGTGACTCCGTTCAAAGCGGATTTGTCTCTGGATGAAGCGACCATGCGAAAGCTGGTGCAGCGCCAGATTCGCGAAGGCATCAATTTCCTGGTGCCCTGCGGCACGACGGGAGAAAGCCCCACGCTCACGCACGCGGAACACCTGCGCGTGGTCGAGATCACTGTCGAAGAAGCCCGCAAGGCTAACCGCAAAGTTCCCGTCGTTGGCGGCGCCGGCGGCTACAACACGGCTGAGGTCATCGAACTCGGCAAAGAACTACAGCATCTGGGCGTCGACGGACTGCTCTCGGTGACGCCTTACTACAATAAGGTCACGCAGGACGGCTTGTATCGCCACTACAAGGCCATCGCCGACGCGGTGCCGCTGCCCATTATTGTTTACAACGTGCCCGGCCGCACCGGCGTCAACGTCGAAACGGCCACGCTGAAGCGCCTGTCAGAGATTCCAAATATTTGCGGAGTGAAAGAAGCCTCGGGCAACATCAGCCAGATGGCGGCCGTGTGCCACAACCTGCCGGACTCCTTCGATGTATTGTGCGGAGACGATGCGTTGACCATCCCGTTATGCGCGCTGGGCGGACGCGGGCTGATCTCAGTGGTCTCGAACCAGATCCCAGGTGAAATGACCAAGCTGGTGCAGTCCGCCATGTCCGGCGATTTCGCAGGAGCACGCAAGCTGCAGCGCCAGTGGTTCGCGCTCATGGAAGTAAATTTCGCGGAGTCGAATCCGATTCCGGTGAAGGCCTCAATGGCGATGATGGGTTTGCTGGAACCTGTCTATCGGCTGCCCATGTGCCCGCCGCTACCGCAGACGCAGTCGAGAATCGAAGCGGTGCTCAAGCAGGTAGGACTGCTCGCTGGCGCACTCGCGGGGGCCGGGAGCAGAAATGCAAACTGAGATCGAACACCTGTTCGACCACAAACCAACCACTTACACCGCGGAACATTTTGACCTTTTCTATCAGTTCAAGCACAAGCTGAACCTGGGAGAGGTACGCGCGGCGCAACCGGACGCTTTCGCCAAAAACGGCTGGCGGGTGACGCCGTGGGTGAAGAAGGGAATCCTGCTGGGCTTCCGCATGGGCGCGATTGTCGACATGTCGATCGACCGCTCGCGCCAGCCTTTCTTCGACAAGGCCACTTACCCGGTTCGCCAATTCAGCGCCGATGACGCGGTGCGGATCGTGCCCGGCGGGTCGAGCATTCGCGATGGCTGCTTTATCGGACGCGGTGTGACCTGCATGCCTCCGATGTTCGTCAACGTCGGCGCGTACGTCGGCAATAATACGATGATCGATTCCCACGCGCTGGTGGGAAGCTGCGCGCAGATCGGAGGGCATTGTCATATTTCCGCGGCCGCGCAGATCGGTGGAGTGCTGGAGCCGGTGGGCGCGATGCCGGTGATCGTCGAGAACCACGTGATGGTAGGCGGCAACTGCGGCGTCTACGAGGGCACCATCATTAAGGAGCGCGCGGTGCTGGGGAGCGGCGTGATTTTGACGCGCTCAACGCCGGTGTACGACGTCGTCCGCGGCGAAGTGCTCGCCGCCACCGATGACGATCCGCTGGTGATCCCCGAAGGCGCGGTGGTGGTAGCCGGGTCGCGGCCCATCAGCAAAGGGCAGGGAAAAAATTGGGGGATTTCGCTCTACACACCGGTCATCGTGAAGTATCGCGATTCGAAAACCGACGCACGCGTGCAGTTGGAAGATTTACTGCGCTAGGGCTGATTTCGTCTTGAGAAATCCCGCGATAAGCAAGCTTCCAAGGATGAAGTCGGGCACCGCGGGCGTTATTTGGCCGCCCTGCAGACGCCCCTGGGCGTAGAGGACAACCACCGTTATCACGTAGCTAAATTTTTCGAGAATTGCCACAGCCATCATGGGCCGAAAGCGGACCGGGTCCGTCGCGATCACAAAAAATGCAACTTGCCAGACGAGCGCAAGCCCGATGAACCCAAAATAGAAATCGGGGTGCGTGATCGCTGGAGGGTACTGCCGCCCGATCCAATCCAACGTGAAATATAGCGGAGTCAATGTAAGCACGCCCCACACGCCCGCTATACGGAATACATGTTTCGCGAATCTCAAAGCGGTCACCTATGGTTGACTGGAATGTCCGAGAATCCCGCCCCGCCGAAGCGCAGCGCCAGAACCGTCACGGCGCCATTGGGTACGGAGACCACCACGCGGCCTTGTTTGCCGGAAACTCCGGCCATCCCCGCATAAGCGCTTAGGATATTTACGGATTTCGCATGCGGGGCCAGCGCCAGTTGTGCGGACCCGACCTGATCTCCATCCGCTCCAAATGCGGTGACAGTGACGTTACTCTGCTGGCCGCTCGGGTTCAAGATCGCGACTGCCGTCGTAAAGGAAGTTTCGTCATAGGTGAATTCTGCCGTTTGACTGGATTCGGGAGCGAACGGAACCAACGCCTCGCGATCTGCACGCCCCTCGATCACTTCACGCGATATCCCGTAGCCGATGACTCCCGGTGGCAGAGAGATGTCGGCCCAGCCCTCGGCGAACGGGCCCGGTCCGTTGAGGGCTTCGAGCAGGACCGTCGTTCCGGGATTCAAAATGACGATCCGCGAGGAGACCGAGCCAATCCCGGCCAAAGGGACGAGCAGCGGCGCACCGTTATCGTTCGTGAACTTTACCTGAACGCTTTCCAGTGCATTGGTTGTATTCGAAAGATAGATTGCCGAGTACCACGGGCCGCCGAAAACAAAATGCGGCAGGGCCAAGTGTGTGATCATACCGTGACCCGGGGCGGCGACTGTAAAGAAGAAAATATTCGATAGCTGCCCGTCGCCGCTCAGGACTTGCGCCGTCCAGTTTCCAGGCGCGATCCCGAAATTGAAGCTCAAGCATAGCTGGCTGGGGTTAAAGAAGCTTGCCGGAAGATCGACCTGCGCAGCGGGCCACGTCAGACGCACCTTCAGCCCCGGGCCATTGATGAACCCACTGCCGTTGACGCAGAAAGACTGGTTACTGGTGATACCCAACGCCGGGTTCGGGCTAACCGAAGTAATCACAGGTGGAGGTGGAACCACTGTACCCGATGGATGAATCGTTAACGATAAAGTGACGCTGGCTACCGCGCCATTGGAGTCGATGACGGTAAACTTCGCATTAGGGTAAATGCCTTCGCTGCCAAGCGCTGGTGTTCCGCCTAATACACCGGTAGCTGCGTTGATGAAGAGGCCTGCGGGCAACCCGGTGGCCGCCCAGTCTTTGTCTGCTGTTCCCCCGGCGGCTGTAAACGGGACTGGCCCGTAGGGCGCGCCCACGGTCCCAGGCGGTAGCGAAGCCGGACTCGTAATGGTGAGCGGCGCCGCCGGCGTGAGAAGGTAGGCGTGGAGAGTGTTCGCGCTGTTAGCGATGATCTGCCCCGACGAGTTGATGCCAAGCGCCTCGGCCAGGACGTCGCCGGGAGGCAGGATGTTCGCGGGGATGAGATCCGTTAGGCTTCGCATCACTCCGCCGCTGTAGAGAAAAGCGCGGGTTGGTTGATCTGAGAAAGCTGATAATCCCACGATCTGACCATTGTTATTGATCCCAATCGCTGAAGATGCGCTGGAACCGCTCAGAGTGCCCAGATCCTGCATCACACCGCCGCTATAAAGAAAAGCGTGCCGGGCCGCGTTTCCAGGGATATCTGACGATCCCACCACCTGACCCAGATCGTTAATTCCAAAAGCCTCACTACTGGTGCCACCGAGGGTGCCCAAATCCTGCATCACGCCCCCGCTGTAGAGGAAAGCGTGCTCTGCGGCATCTCCAGCGATATTCGACGAACCCACCACTTGACCGGAAGCATTGATAGCTTCGCCGAAGCTGCTGGTACCTCCCAGAGTGCCGAGATCGCTGATCGCGCCCCCGTTAAACAAGACTGCGTGGCTTGCCCCGAGCCCATCCCTGTAGGACCAACCGGCCACTTGACCACTGTCGTTGATACTCGAGCCGACGCTGTCCGTGGATCCAGGGAGAGTGCCCAGATCGTGCATCGTACCGCCGCTGAATAGAAACGCATGGAATGCCGCGTTACCCACCGTGTGCGAGGTACCTACAACTTGGCCCGAGCCGTTCAGGCCGAAAGCGTGTCCGACCGTGCCGCCCAGAGTGCCCAGGTCGACCATCCTGCCACCGCTCCACAGGAACGGGTGCTCGGCCACATTGCCGTTGAGCAGGGAGTTGCCCACGACTTGGCCGGAGTCGTTGATCCGGATGGCAATGGCTTGGGAACCGCCGAGAGTCCCCAGGTCAACCACGGTATAAGCAGGCTCGGCGGCATAAGCGCGCATCAAAAGGCTGCTGGTCACTGCCAGGCGCAGAAAGAGTGACTGGAACGACAATTTGAAAATCCCCTTACTTGGAATTAACCCCACTATGGCATTGGATGCGCTCAAAACGATGTAGGATTTGTAAACAGGTTGTAAAAAGGACGTCGCTAGCTATCTACGGCTTGAAATAAGGGAAAGGGATTACTGTCCCCGCTTTCGGTTTCGGTGGCACCGTCTAGATCGAGAAAACGCGGGTCGAGCAAACGGCCGGTCTGAATGTTGCCCATCGCTGAAAGCATTGTCTCTTTCAAATGGGGGTGTTCCTTTTCGAGTTCGCCGAACATATCGCGCAGAGTCCGCCGCACGGTGCCGGTACGTTGCGAGCAGCCGCAGGGGATCACGGGCGCTCCTAACGATTCGGCAAAGCGCGTGGTTAATTCTTCGGTCACATACACCAGCGGGCGGATCAAGCGGAAGTCACGCTGCCGCGAATAAGTGATGGGCGGCAGCGCGCTGATGCGTCCCGTGAACAGAGCGTTGCGCAGGAACGATTCGCAGAAATCATCGGCGGTGTGCCCGAAGGCGATCACGTTGGCGCCGAGCCCGCGCACGATTTGATAGACCGCGCGGCGGCGATAGCGGCTACATAAATCGCATCCGTGATCCGGCTGCTCGTCAATCAAGCGGATCGAAGGATTGTCAGTGTGATACGTCCACTCCACACCGCGGGCCTTCAGATAATCCCCGAAAGGCTGAATGGGGCGCAGAAATTTCCCCTGCTCCACCGTAAACGCGCACACGGTGAAGTCGATGGGCGCGCGCTCCTTCAACAGCAGCAGCGCCTCCAGCATCGTCACGGAATCCTTGCCGCCCGAAAGCGCCACCGCCACGCGATCGCGATCGCGAATCATCTTGAAGCGGGTGACGGCCTCGCCCACTTTCCGCAGCAGTGTCTTTTCGAGTTCCAAATCACCATTATATGGGGGGGCGGCTGCTACAGTGGAAATTACATGGCGAATTTGTACGATTTGGATCCCGGCCCGGAGACTCCGGAAGTCATCAGAATGATTGTCGAGATCCCCAAGAACTCGGCCAACAAATACGAATACGACGGCAAGCTGGGCGTCTTCCGCCTGGACCGCCCGCTGTATTCGCCGCTGCACTATCCCGGCGATTACGGCTTCGTTCCCGGCACGCTGGCGGATGACGGCGACCCGCTGGACGTCCTCACGCTGATGTCCGAGCCCAGCTTCACCGGCTGCCTGATCGAAGTGCGTCCGCTAGGCGTGCTGGAACTGGTGGATTCATCCGAGCGGGACCAGAAGATTTTGGCGGTCCCCAAGAGCAGCCCGCGTTATCAGGAGATCGCCACGGTGGATCAAGTGTGGCCGCACATGCGGCGCGAGATCGAACACTTCTTCACTATCTATAAGGAGCTCGAAGGCAAGGAAACTCGCATCGACGGCTGGCGCGGCCCCATCGACGCACGCAAACTTATTTTGGATTGCCGCCAGGCGTACCTCGACGCGAAGGCCGAGACCGCATAGACTGGGAATTGAAGAACATGAGAAACCCAACTTGTCTCTTAGTTCTCGCGTTGAGCCCGGCGCTGGTGATGGGCCAGAAGCGCGACGACATTCTCTCCATCCAGCGCGACGTGGCGCAACTGCAGGATCAAGTGAAGCAGTTGCAGGCCGGGCAGGATCAGAAGATGAGTGCGCTCGAAAGCCTGATCCGCCAGGCCCTGGAGCAATCCAACAGCGTTTCAGCAGCGGCCGGAACGCTGCAGCGCACCCTCACGGACCGCCTCAACGATCAGCAAGCCAAAGTGGAAGCGCCCATCGCCATCCTGGGGACTAAGGTGGATCAATCCGCCGACGAAATGCGTGCCGTGCGCGAAAATTTGGCCGACCTGGCGCGGCGCCTGGCGGCGCTCGACAACAAGCTGGCTGACATCTCGAGCGCCGTGCGCACGCTGAACACGCCGGCAGCGGCTCCTCCGCCTCCGCCCGCGGCGAGCGGCGCGCCCGTGTCAACCGCCCCCGCTCCGCCCCCCGGCGTTACTGCGGAGAGCCTGTGGCAGAAGGCCGTACGCGACTACACCGGCGCGAAAGACAAGCAAGCGCTAGCCGAGTTCGCCGATTTCCTGAAGTACTTCCCGGACCACGCCAACGCCGCCGAAGGCCAGTACTACATGGGCTTGATTTACGACCACGGCGAACAATATGACGACGCCGCCCAAGTATTTCAAGCGGTGGTCGAGCGCTACCCGGACAGTCCCAAGGCCGCCGACGCCATGTACATGAAGGGCGTCGAATATCAGAAGGCGGGCAGCGACAAAGAAGCCATCGCTGCCTATCGCGCGTTCGTGAAGCAGTATCCCAAGCACGCCAACGTGCCCAAAGCGCAAGCCCGCTTGCGCACGCTCACCGCCGCTCCCGCCGCGAAAGCCACCAAGAAGCGCAAGTAGCACCGAACCGCGCGCGCAGCAAGCGGCCTTTCGCTAAAATGCCAGCATGCCGCCACTCGACCTCTCCCAGCTGTGGGAAGAACACACCCAGCATGAATTCGCCACCCGCGACACCGAAGCCACGCTAGCCACCATGGTGGAGGACGCCTACGTCAACCACGTCCCCGTGATGACCGGCGGTTTCGGCAAAAGCGCGCTGCGCCATTTCTATTCGCGCGACTTCATTCCCAGCATGCCGCCCGACACCACGCTCACGCCCATCTCGCGCACCGTCGGCGCAGACCAGTTGGTGGACGAGATGATTTTCTCGTTTACGCACACCCAAGAGATGCCGTGGATGCTGCCCGGCGTGCCCCCTACCAACGCGCGCGTCGAAGTAGCGCTGGTGGCGATCGTGCGCTTCCGCGACGGCCAGCTCGCGCACGAACACATCTATTGGGATCAGGCGTCGGTATTAAAACAGATTGGTCTGCTCACCGACCCGTCGCTGCCCGTCCGCGGCATCGAGTCCGCCAAGAAAGTGGCCGCCGGCGCCAAGGCCGCGCCCAAAATCGGCTAGAATGTAAGAAGCCATCGATGCCGGAGTGTCGGAATTGGCAGACGAACCGGACTCAAAATCCGGCGCACTTCACTGGGCGTGTGGGTTCAAGTCCCACCTCCGGCACCATTTTTTCCCTCCACAATTTAGAAAGACTGTCCTGTTCGCGTACTCAATACGTACCTACTCGGCCACTTCTACGGTTTGCGCGTTATTCGTCCAAGTGCCAACCGGATGCAACCGGGTAAGATATGCAATATGAAGGCGGCTTGCTTCCTTTCGATCATTTGTGGGCTACTTTGCGTCGCGCAGGGGATCACGCCTTTGAGCGATCGCGCGGACGGGCTTTCTTCGCCTGCGCTCTCGCCCGATGGGACGACGCTAGCTTACGACGCTGTGGGTCCCGATTACTCGATCTGGATCGATGTGCGTCCGCTCAGCGGTGGAAAGGCGGTGCACTTTGCAGGGTGGCAAGACAACGGTGGTCCGAACAGTCCGCGCTGGTCTCGGGATGGTAAGCAGATCGCGTTCTTGCGGTTCTACTGCCATAGCTGCAATCACAAGCTGTTCGTGAAGGATTTCCCAAACGGTCCTGAGAAACTGCTGGGCGAGGTCTGCGGAGGCACGCCTTCCTGGACCCCCGACGGACGCTTGTTGATTGCTACGGAGTTAGCGGGAAAAAATGCTGGTTGGGACCCGTGCCGAGTAGTGCTAGTTCCGCTCGATGGCGGACCGCGTGTGAGGCTCGCCAAGGACGGGGATGAACTCGCGCTGACGGCCGATGGGAAACGCCTTGCATACGCGGTGGGAAATGCTGTGAAGACGGTCCATCTGGACGTCAATTATCGCTTCGCCGATGCCCCGGTCGAGATCGCAAAGGAGCCTCATGCGATTTCCTCGCTCCACTGGTCGGGTGACGGGCACACCTTGGTGTATCAGGTCTGGAATTACACGAAAGCGGTGACGGACGGGGTAGCACGCCTGATCCATCCCGGCACGCTTATCGGCATTTCGCAAATCCTGGCAGATGGCAGTGCGCTGGGGACGGAAGAACGCGGGTCCACTGCGTTGTGGCGCGTCGATTTGAAGGCAGCGCAGCAAGTG
>Ga0068871_100003378_pt1 | contig 10968 bp, 10 predicted proteins | sample KBSMisM72_FD_72750 | JGI IMG/M metagenome (GOLD analysis project Ga0068871, IMG submission 72750) | Miscanthus rhizosphere microbial communities from Kellogg Biological Station, Michigan, USA - KBS Miscanthus M7-2 | ecosystem: Host-associated > Plants > Roots > Rhizosphere > Soil ...
TTGCCGGAGCCCGGAGCGCCTCCGAGGAGGATGATTTCCTTGGGGAAGCGCAGGTTTTCGCGGCCGACCTTTTCGGCCAGCGCCTGCCAGACCGAGGTGAAGATCAGGTGCGCGTCCTTGATTTCGAGGTCATGGGCCGGCTTGGTGCCATCGACAGGGATGGCGGGCGCGATCTTTTCGAGGGTCGGAATATCCATGGAAATATGACGGAGAGGTTTAGCGGTAAACCGAAGCGCAATTCGACACTAGAAATGGGGCAGCCCGCATAATTGTGCAGGGTTTGAATCTGAACACACGGTCATGCGTTTTGCGCCCAAGGCCGTCCGATGCAGGCTGTATCTTGCACGATTTTTGTCAGATTCAAATCTGGGGCGTTGCGGTTTATTTCATAAATAACTGTAAGTTAATATATTGAACTGGACTCGTGCGGATTGGCACACGTTGCGCATCTTGAATGGTGAACCTCACGTAACCCTCAACCCCTTACCGCCATGTTAAGCTGGTCCGCCCTTTTTCTGATTATCGCGCTCATTGCCGCCGCGCTTGGGTTTAGCGGAATCGCAGGCACCGCCGTGGGTATCGCGAAGGTGCTGTTTTTCATCTTTATCGTGCTCTTTTTGGTTTCGCTGGTTTTCGGGCGAAAACCGTCCGCCTGAACCGTCCGATTGCCCAACCGTCAAGCCCGACCGGCCGTGAATTCGTCCCCCCGCCCAACTTCCTCTACGCGGCGAGATCGTTCCGGAGCCGGTGGTGGCGCGACGCTTACGTGGGGTGTTACATGCCTGCTGCTCGCATTGGCTTCGGCTATTTTTGCCGTGGGTGGAACCGCCGGCGAGCCGGGTGGTCTTTACGGACGGATTGCTGCCGCCGGTTTTCTGGTGATCGCGCTGATGATCTTTTTCATCCGTCGCTCCCATCGGGGCCGTCGCCGGTGATCCGCGTTAATGTGTGTTGTGTGATAAAGGCAAAATTCCCGGAGGTGCGACTTCCGGGGTTGTTAGTTGAAGCTGGACCTGGCGGGGTCGCCCTCAAGGCGGCCCCGCCTTGCTTTTGACGCCGGCGGAGCCGGCGAGTAATCGAACCTTGCGAAAGGGAGGAACCGAAACGCTTACTCAAGCACCCTGCCATACCATGCGCGTATTGATCGTTGATGATGAGCCGTCGATTCGGAAAACCACCGGTCTCGCCGTCGAGGCGATGGGACACGAGTCGGTCGGCGTTCCCAACGGCCTGCGGGCTCTCAAGGAAATCGAGACCGAGTCGTTCGACGCCTGTTTTCTCGACGTAAAACTGGGCGCCGAGGACGGCCTCACCGTCCTGGAAAAAATCCTGAAGCTCCAGCCCGCGCTGCCCGTCGTGATGTTCACGGCCTACGCCAACATCAGCACCGCGGTCGAGGCGATGCGCCGCGGCGCCTTCGACTTCATCCCGAAGCCCTTCACGCCCGAGCAGGTCCGTCAGGTGCTCGACAAGATCGGCCGCACCTCCCGCCTTGAAAAGCGCGTCGCCCAGCTCGAGTCGCAGCTGACCGAAGAGGCGCCCGCGATCGATCTGACCTCCGCCGAGGTCTCCATGCAGCGCACGCTCGCCATCGCTTTCAAGGCCGCCGAGACCTCCGCCAGCATCCTCATCCTCGGCCCCAGCGGCACCGGCAAGAGTGTGCTCGCCCGCGAGATCCACCGCCGCGGCGCGCAGAAGGACAGTGCGTTTGTCACCGTTAACTGCCCGAGCCTCTCCAAGGAGCTGCTGGAGAGCGAACTCTTCGGCCATGTGAAGGGCTCCTTCACTGGCGCGGTCAACGACACGCTCGGCAAGGTCGCCTCGGCCGACGGCGGCACGCTCTTTCTCGACGAGATCGGCGAACTGCCGCTGGAGATCCAGCCGAAGCTCCTGCGCCTGCTCCAGGAGCGCGAATACGAGCGCGTGGGCGAGTCGCGCGTGCGCCGCGCCAACGTGCGCGTGATCGCCGCCACCAACCGCAACCTCGCCGACGAGGTGAAGGCCGGGCGTTTCCGCGAGGACCTGTATTACCGGCTCAACGTCATCACGCTCACGCTGTCCGGCCTGCGCGACCGTCCGGCGGATTTCGCGCGCATCGCCTCCGGCTACCTGGATTTCTTCGCGCGCCGCATCGGCAAAAAACTCGCGGGCTTCACTCCGGAGGTGTCCGACGCCTTCGCCCGTTACGCCTGGCCGGGCAACCTCCGCGAGTTGCGCAACGTGGTCGAGCGTGCCGTCATCCTGGCCGGCGGCGACCGCATCGGGCTCGAGGACCTGCCGGAGGAGTTCGGCACCCCGGCCGATTCCCGCGTGGCGGTCGGCGGCCGCGTGACGCTCGACGAACTTGAAGCCGAGCACATCCGCCGCGTGCTCGGACACGCCAAGACTCTTGACGACGCCGCGCGCGTGCTCGGCATCGACCCCGCCACGCTCTATCGTAAACGCCAGAAACTCGGACTGCTCTGACCCCGCCGCGTCCGCCGCCATGCTGCGCACCCGCCTCTACCTCGGCCTGCTTCCCCTGCTGCTGCTGTTCATCGCGGTGGCGGGCGTGACCACGCTGCTTTACCGCAGCCTGGCGCGGTCGCTGGAACACACGCTGGTCGTCAACTACCGCGCGATGATCAGCGGCTACGAGATGCGCGAGGCCGTCAACTTCATGACGGGCGCCCTCGCCACCGCGCAACGCGGCGATCTCGTCGCGGCCCGCGAACTCTACGCGCAGCAGCGGGCCCGGTTTCAAAAGAACTACCTGGAGCAGTCGCTCGCCTCGGCGGGCAGCCCGCGCACCGCGCTGCTGGTGAAACTCGACGCCGCCTTCACCGGGCTCGACGAACTGGCGCGCGGACCGCTGGAGCACGGCGGGGACGCGACCCTTGCGGCCATGCGCGACTCCGAGATGCTGCGCTTCAAGCTGATCGCGGCCATCGAGGATCTCGCCAAGGCCGACTACGCCGAGTTCCAGTCCGACGCGGCCCGGGCGGCGCGCCTGGCGCGCACCAGCATCAACTTTTTCTTCGCGGCGATGGTCGGCGCCATCCTGCTTTCGGTGTTTCTCTCCTACCGGCTGGCCCGTTCGCTGCTCGGCCCCATCGCCGTGCTCAAGGACTCCGCCGCCGCCTTGGGCGAGGGCCGCCTGGACCACGACGTGCCGGTGACGACGGAGGACGAACTGGGCGAACTCGCGCGCACGTTCAACGCCATGGCCGCCAAGCTGCGGGCCTACCGCGACGCCATGAACGAGCATGTCACCCGCGCCCGCCGCACCATGGAGGCCACGCTCACCTCGACGCCCGATCCGCTGTTTGTGGTCGGCTCCGACGGGCGGCACGAGATCCGCAACCCCGCCGCCGAGGCCGTCGCCGCGCTGCCCGAGTTTGCCGGCGGATTGCCCGCGGCGCTGGCGGAGCCGTTGAAACAGGTGCTGGCGACCGGCGAGCACTACCTGCCCACGGGCTACGACCAGGTGGTCACCGTGCACGTGGACGGCGGCGAACGGCACTATCTCCCGCGCATCCTCGCCATCGGCGATTCGCTCACCGGTTTCGGCGGCGCGGCGGTGCTGCTGCAGGACGTGACCAAGTTCCGCCTGCTCGACGACGTGAAGAGCAACCTCGTCTCCACCGTGAGCCACGAGTTGCGGACGCCGCTCACCAGCCTGCGCATGGCGATTTACCTGCTGCTGGAGGAAGGGTTCGGCCCGATCACCGACAAACAGCGCGAGCTGCTGGAAACCGCCCGAGGCGAGTCCGAGCGTCTTATTCGCATCATCAACGACCTGCTCGACCTGAGCCGACTGGAGAGCGGTGCCTCCACGCTCAACCGACGCCCCGTGGCGGTGGCGGCGTTGCTCGACGAGATGGCGCAGGAGATGAAGGCCATCACCGAGGCCGCGGGCCAGACGATCGAGCGGCGCAGCGACGCGACGTTGACCGAGATCAGCGTGGACACCGAGCGCCTGCGTCACGTGTTCATCAACCTCCTCGCGAACGCCTCCAAGTATGCCGGGGCGGGCACGGTGATCACGCTTTACGCCGAGCCGGCGCCCGACGGCTTTGTCCGGTTCGGCGTGCGCGACCGCGGCCCGGGCATTCCGGCGGAGAGCGTGCCGCACATCTTCGACCGGTTTTATCGGGTGCCGGGACAGAAGATCAAGGGCGCGGGGCTTGGACTGGCGATTGCGCGCGAGATCGTCGTCGCCCACGGCGGATCGATCGCGTGCGCCAGCACGCCGGGCGAGGGCAGCGATTTTTATTTCCTCTTGCCCGCCCGCTAGCGGCCCGTCCGGCCTCCTCGTGCAGTTTGCAGCGACTGTGTCCGGCATCATGCAGGATGCATGGGCGCGACCCTTCCCGAATCGCATCCCCGGGGCCCCGGCTTCTTCTTCAGTCTCATGGGCAGGCAGTAGTGGGATCGCAGGTGGCGATGGCACGCGCCGTGGTAGCAGGGTAGGGCAGTCAAAACCCTTAACCCCCTCACATCATGAGCACCAAAAAAACCACCGCCGAATCTCCTGAACAAATCGTCGAGCACCTCCGGGCCCTGCTTGCGGAGGCCGAGCAAGCCTTCGGCTCCGAGCTTACGGAAGGCGCCGGGGAAAAACTAAGCGCGTTGCGCGAACGGCTCTCCGAGGCCAAGGCCAAGCTTGAGCATGGGCTGTCGGTTGCCCGGGAAAAGGTCGTGCACGGAGCCAAGCAGGCCGACTCGGCCATTCGCGCGCATCCCTATGAATCGCTCGCCATCGCCTTGGGCGTGGGCGTGCTGCTGGGCGCCTTGCTGCGTCGCAACCATTGACCGCGGCGGTTTCACGCCGCCCGCACTCATGGAAGATCACGCATCCGGTCCGCCCGGTTTCATCCGAAATCTCACCGGTCTTGGAGATTCGTTGCTCGGCGCGCTGCAGGAGCGCGTCGAGCTGATTGCCGTCGAGGTTCAGGAGGAGAAATACCGGCTGGTCCGGCTCATCATCTGGCTGGCGGCCGCAGTCTTCGCGGGAGTGATGATGATGTCGTTTGCCACGCTTACGCTGGTCTATCTTTTCTGGGAAGGCTCGCGGCTGGCGGCGCTCGCCGGAGCCGCCGGATTTTATGCGATCATGCTGGCCGGAGTAATCGTGGCGCTGCGCCGCCACTTTACGCACCAACCGAAACCGTTCGAAGCGACCCTCGACACTATCAGGGAGGACCGGGCATGTATCCGCAGGCAGAGCTGACCCTTCTCGACCGGCGCAAGCAGGCGCTGTTGATGCGGATCACGGTTCGCCGGAACGTGTGTGTCGCGCAGACCAGAGCGCTGGCGCACCCCTTTCGCTGGATCGGGACGGTGCGTCGCGTATGGAACGCGGTGTCACCGCTGGCAAAAATCGCGGCGGTTCCCGTGGGGCTGGTGCTCGCGCGCAAACTTTCCCCCTGGCTTGGACGCCTGCTGCGGTGGACGCCCGCCGCGCTGAGGGTTTATCGTGTATTTTGCCGCTGATGCGTAACCATTCTCCCGATCAAGGGTCTATCCACTTATCATGAACAAAATCATCGGCCTCATTCTCATCATCGTCGGTGGCGTGCTCATCTACCAGGGCGTCCAGCGCAAGGATTCCCTCGTCGGAGCGGCGGCCAAGGTCGGCACCGATGTGGCCAACGCGGTGGACGGCGACACGCGCATCCCGAAGCACTACTACTACATCATCGGCGGCGGCGTGCTCGCGGCGGCCGGTCTGGGCGTGGCGCTGGGCGGTCGGAAGAACTGAGACCGAGCCTTATCGTTTCTTAAAGATCACCTGCGGCGCGGTCTCCATCTGGCCGCGGGTGACGCCGAGCTGGTTGAGCAGCTTCAACTCGCGCCAGAGGTCGGCGCCGCCGATTTCGCCGCGCAGGAGTTTTTGGTAATGCGCGATGGTGCGCGCGACCTCGGCGGCGTTCTCGTTGACGAATTCGACGCGGAAGTTGCGCGCGCCCAACTCGAGGAAGCGCTGGAAGTATTCGGCGCCCGTCTGCGCGCGGTTGTTGTAAACCGTGTTGCGGCAGCCGGCGTCGGCCTTGAGCGGGAGTTCCGCGCCCGTGCGGTCGCGCAAGGCGACGGCGTGTTTTTCGCAGGGACGGCCGCAGTCGTGGTAGTCCTTGCCCTTCGAGAGGAACGCGCAGAACACGCAGTGCTCCATGTGAAACATGGGCATGTGCTGGTGGATCGTGAGGTCGAACCAGGCGCCGGGCGCGGCCTGAAGCAGCGATTCGAGTTGGAAGACGTTCAGGTCGTAGCTGGCGGTGACGCGCTCCAAGCCGTAGTGGGAGATGAAATACTCGGCGGTGAGCGGATTGGCGACGTTGAGGGAGAAGTCGCCGCGCTTGCGGTCGGCTTTGAAGAATCGCAGGTGCTCGTGGTTGCGCACGAGGTAGCCATCGGCCTCGGAGGAACGCACCTGCTTGAGGATCCATTCCTCGCCGGGTTTGAAGATGCGGGGGGGCGCGACCCAGATAGCGGGAGAAACTTGAGGGCTGAGACCTGAAACCTGAAGTCCGGCAGGGGCCGCCTGCCAGGCGCGGAATTTCTCGACGGCGTCGCGGTAGTGCTTGGGGTTTTCGAACTCGCAGTAGATGTCGGCGAAGCCGCCGGCGGCGAGGGTGGCGTCGAGTTGCTCCAGGCTGCGGACGACGATGATGAGGGCGGGGGCGGCGGGGGTTGCGACGGACTGCGGCGCGAGGGCGCTGGCGGCGATTTCGGATTTTGCGACCAACTGCCAGCGCTTGGGCAGGCCGCGCAGGCGGTCGAGTTCTGCGGAGGCGTCGCGGCGCAGGCGGTTGAGTTCGCTCATCGGCAGCATGACCGCGCCTTCGAGGTGCGAGGTGAGCGTGCCGAGCTTGAAGGGCGTGCCGCCGAGGCGGCCGAGCTGTTCTTCCAAGCGCTGCTGCGTGAGCGGCTGGTTTTGGGCGGCGGCGAGCGCGACTTGCGAATCGAGTTTCACGACGTGGCCTTCGCGGTCGTTCAGGATGAGCGTGAGCGGCGTGCCGGCATGGCCGTGGACCTCGACATCGACCGGGCGGGTGAAGCGGATTTTTTCGCCCTCGAAGGTGGTGCGCAGCTCGCGGTCGAGCGCAGGGTCGTTGTTTTTCCAGAGCAGATTGCCCGGCTTGATGCGGCGGAAATTGAGGTCGCCGTGGCCGAAGCGGAGGACGGTTTCGCCGTTGCGCTGCGGTTCGACCTGATAAACGCGTCCGCCTTCCTCGCCGGCGGCGTGGTTGCCGGCGTCGAAGACGACGCCGTCGCCGGGCTTGAGGGCGGACTCAAGGATGATGGCGACATGGTCGTCGGCCACACGCGTGACCTTGCCGAGGAGGACGCCGCGCTTGGTGCCGAAACGGCCATGGGCGAGCTCCTGATTTTGGATGCCATTGAACCAGCCGGTGTAGAGGCCGCGCGAGAACGTCATCGACAGTTCGTATTTGGCGCGGGCGGCGTCGAAGCCGGTTTTCTGCTCGGCGAAAATGGTGTCGAGGGCCTGGCGATAGACGCGGGTGATGCTGGCGACGTATTCGGGGGACTTGAGGCGGCCTTCAATTTTGAGGGAGGCGACGCCGGCCTTCACGAGCTCGGGAAGGACGTCGAGTCCGGCGAGATCCTGCGGGCTGAGGAGGTATTTGCGGTCGCCGAGGGGAACCTGTTGTCCGTCGGAAATGAGATCGTAGGGCAGGCGGCAGGCTTGGGCGCATTCGCCGCGGTTGGCGGAGCGTCCGCCGAGCGATTCGCTGGTGAGGCACTGGCCGGAGTAGGCGACGCAGAGGGCGCCATGCACGAAGACCTCGAGGGGCAGCGGCGTTTGGGCGGAAGCGCGCTGGGCGTCCTGGATGGCGTTGATTTCCTTGATGGAATTTTCGCGGGCGAGGACGACGAGCTCGGCGCCGAGTTCGCGGGCGAATTCCACGCCGGCGTCGCCGGTCACGGTCATCTGGGTGGAGCCATGGATGGGGAAATCGGGGGAGATTTTGCGGATGAGCCGGCAGATGCCGATGTCCTGGACGATGGCCGCGTCCACGCCGGCGGCGATGATGGTGCGCAGGTAGTCCTCGGCGTCGGGCAATTCGGCGGTGAAGACGAGGACGTTGAAGGTCACGTAGCCGCGCACACCGCGCTTGTGGAGAAACTCCATGAGCGCGGGGAGGTCGGCCTGCGTGAAGTTCTTGGCCCGCATGCGGGCGTTGAAGCGTTCGAGTCCGAAATAAACCGCGTCGGCTCCGTTCTCGACGGCGGCGCGCACGCATTCCCAATCGCCGGCGGGGGCGAGCAACTCCGGGCGGACGAGCGGGCGGGGGGCATCCGGGGTGGAGGCGGGAACGGTGCTGGTGGTGGAGGCGGACATGTCGGCGTGTGGGCGACGAACCATGCGCGGGGAGTCGGCAGGGGCAACTCCGGAGGTGCGACGGTCTGCAAAGCCCCGCCGGGGCTAAATGGGTTGCATCACCTTTGGCGGCTACCAACGTCGGAAGCGCTTTGCGGCGTCGGAGGGTGCATGGGCGTCATGGTGACGACTGCAGCGGAACGATATCATGAAATTAGACCGGAAAACCTGGGGCATTGTGGTGGCCTGCCTGACCAAGGCGGAAAACCTGCCGTATGTGGTGCTGGGTGGTTTGGCGGTGATTTCGTTGGTTTCGCGTGTGTATTTACTCACCCGATGAACATGTTGCCTCTCGGTGGCCTGGGTCGGGTGGCGCGGGTCATCTCGCTGGTGATGCTCGGTTATTGGGCGCTGTTCGCGTTACTGGCCCCGGTGATGACGGTGGATTCGCAGATGTATAATCTGGCTCGGATCCACTTGGCCGCCGAAGGAGGACTTTTCGGGAATGCGTTATTCACGAGTGTGTTTCATGTGATCATGCCGTGGGGGTTCGATGCAGTGCATCTGCCGTTTTTGTATTTGGGGTGGGGGTTTGCGCTGCCGTCGTTCGCGTGTCTGGGCGGCATTTGTTTTGTGGCGCACCGGATGATTCGCGACCGGTTTGGCCCGGATGCGGCGTGGGTGGCGGTGCTCGGGCTGCTGGGGCTGACGTGTCTGGTCTATCAGGGGACATCGACGAAGAATGACATCCCGTTGGTTTTCGCCGGTGCGGTCTGGATCTATGCCCGCTGGCGGTGGCGGCGGGAGGGCGGCGCCGCGCATCTTTTTTGGATGGTGTTGGCGGTGGGGTTTATGTCCGGAGTGAAGACGACCGGCGTGCCGTTTGCCGCGCTGCTGGGGCTTTGGACGTTGTGGCAGGTGCGCCGGCAGCGACGGGTTCTGGGTGGCGTGCTGGCGGGCTTGCTGTTCGCGGGCGTCTTGTTTGGCAGCGTCGAGACCTATGTGGAAACTTGGCGCATCTATCGTGATCCGCTGGGACCCGAAACCGTGGCCGGGCCGCTGAGAAATCGCGACGGCATGGCCGGGGCAGCGGCCAATCTGAGCCGGTATTTTGCGCGCGGGGTTTATTGGGGACCTACCACGGGACGCGATGGACCGGCGGTGGTGGCGTGGTGGTCGGGCGTGGAGCGATCTTTGTTAAAGGTCGCGGGGTTGAGTGATCGGGGGGCGTCGCCGCAGTTTCGGGACGGGGAATTGTTTTTGTTTCAGTCAGGCCAGGAGGAACTGAGCGGCTATGGCCCGGGGGGCACCTGGGCGGTGGGGATTTTGTTGCTCGCCTGTGTGTGGATTCGGCCGCGGAGGGTGTGGTGGCGGCTGTCGGCGGGAGCGTGGTGCGTTTTCGGGACGTTGTCGCTGGCGGTCGCCTACACGGACTGGGCCAACCGGTATGTGTTGGGTGGTTATGTTTTGGCCATCTGTGCGGTGGTTTGCCTTTTGTGGGAGCGAGACGGACCCGTTGCACGGGTGGCGCGGGGAATCTTTTTTGTGATTGCGGCGGTCGGAGCGATCGGAGCGCCCCTGGGTTCCCACAACCGGGGCCCCCGGGCGTTGGCGGATTGCCTGGTTGCTCGCGAACGACTGGAAACCAGCGCGTTTCCGCTGGCGGGCGCGGTGCGGGCGAAGTTGCGCGAGTTGAAGCAGGAGCGTCCGGACAGCCGCGTGTATTTCGTGGTCTGTAACGACTCGGTGATCCTGCCTTTGATGGAGGATCGGCGGATCGACCCGATCCTGGCCACACCGCCGACGTTCGCGGTCTGGTTGGCGAGTGGCGAGGTGCGTGCGGGCGATTTGGTGATCGAAGATTATTCGGTGGCGCTGGACCGCCTGTCCGCCCTGGAGAAGGTTATCGCGCCGGATGCGTTTTCCGCGGACGGCGTGCGCTCTCAAATCATCTACCGCGTGGTCGGGGCCGGAGCGACGTCGGCCACGCAGTAAGGGCAATGCGTCCGCAGGGCGGCCGTCGTCAGGCCGAGGCGAGGACGCGGAGCATGGCGTCGTGGAGGCGGCCGTTGCTGGCGACGTAGCGGCCGCGGTCGAGTTGCTGGGGGTTGGGGCCGCCGGCATAGTCGGTCACGGTGCCGCCGGCTTCGCGGACGATGAGGAGGCCGGCCATCGCGTCCCAAGGCTTGAGGTCTTTTTCCCAATAACCGTCGAGGCGGCCGGCGGCTACGTAGCAAAGGTCGAGGGCGGCGCTGCCGAGGCGGCGTTCGCCGCGGATGTGGCGGAGGAAGGCGGCCCACTCCTTGAGGTTGTTGTCGGGGTTGGTGTGTTTGTCGTAGGGGAAGCCGCTGGTGATGACGGCGTCGATGAGCTCGGCGGTGTGGGTGACGCGGATGGGCTGGCCGTTGAGCCAGGCGCCGGCGCCGCGGATGGCGGTGAACAGTTCGCGGCGGGTGGGATCGTAGATGACGCCGACGAGCGGCTGGCGGTCGGGCGTGGCGAGCGCGATGCTGGTGCAGAAATGGGGGAGTTTGCTGGCGAAGTTGACCGTGCCGTCGATGGGATCGACGAACCACTGGAACGGCGCGGTCGCGGCCGGTGCGCCCTGGCCGCCGCCTTCCTCGCCGACGATGTGGTGGCCG
>Ga0068871_100003382_pt1 | contig 10964 bp, 5 predicted proteins | sample KBSMisM72_FD_72750 | JGI IMG/M metagenome (GOLD analysis project Ga0068871, IMG submission 72750) | Miscanthus rhizosphere microbial communities from Kellogg Biological Station, Michigan, USA - KBS Miscanthus M7-2 | ecosystem: Host-associated > Plants > Roots > Rhizosphere > Soil ...
TCGCCGTCAAGATTTCATCGCGGTGCCGCAGCAGCCTCACGGGAAAATAGAGGCTTCAAATTGACACGGAGTTGCCTAGCTGCTGTTGGTCTTTCTCGCGATGGCCACATAGTCGCCACCCGACTACTTCTTTGCCCCATGAACAGGGCGAAGAGGTAACGATTAAGGAGGGGCGTTGGTGGATGTGACCATCGAAGCGGACGAGAGAAAGACTACGAAGAACAAGGCAAGCTAAGCAGCAGCCCAGTGTCGAAAGCCAACCTGGTGTGCGACGCAGTTGTTTGGCGGCATCTGGTGCCTGCGCCCCTAGGGACTCGTTCTTCGCGTTCTCGGGTGAATACTCGATGCCAAGTTGCGCCTACCGGATCTATATTCCTTTATGTTAGACACGATGAATCGCACTTCGTTCGGACGGCAATGCCTCGTTTGCCGTCCTTTTTCATGCTCAAGGAGATTTCAATTCCGTGACATTTGAGGCCCACTGCCCTTACTGCAATAAGACCGTGAGCGCCTCGACGATACTAGACGACAGCAAAGTAAAACGGGCACTCGAAACCCACTCGAATGTGAGGGTGATGCATCCCACACCGAAGGGGGACCACGTGTGGGGTTTGGACCAAACCGCCAAGACTAACCTTCGGAAGGCGATTGCCAAGAGTTTGCTTCACTAACCGCGAATCTCCCGCCACACTTCGGACACCTTTCGGAAATTTCGCTCCTTAGACTTCGCCCATTTTTCGCCTTCACTCTTGCTAGCTTATCGTTGATGTTTGCAGCCTTCCAGCCGATTCCACTCATGAGAAGGTTGCGCCCTTTCGACGATGCTCAGTGGAGCTCGAGCTTAAGTACGATGGATTTCGGGCGCTCGCCTTCTGGATAACGGCCAATGCCGATTGGTCTCCCGCAATGGCCACGCGTTTGCTTCATTCCCGGACTTAGCTTTGTCCATCGCACAACAGGCGGATGCAACCACAACAGTCTTCGACGGTGAAAGTCGTGTGCGTGGATGGTTAAGGGCCGGCCGCGATTTGATGATCTTTTGTTCCGGCGCCGCAAGTCAGAGGTCGAGGGCACTCACCTCGATACTATGCTCACCACTGTTTGCGAAAAGTTGTCTCGAAAGAGAAGCCGCCGTTCTGGTCACGAACCGTGTTGACCGCAGTTCTGCGATTGATCTGATATTCGAGTTTAACGACCTGACGATCCGTCGCCGTCACGTCTGTGGAGAAAGTCACGAACAGCTTGCTCGTTACTCTTTGTTGAATAGCAACGCGCGCACCCGGATTCTGCTGGCTATTTCCTAAGAGCGGATCAATGGACAACTGAGAAATGCCCGCCAGTTTTTCCACGCGTTTGGTGACCTGGGTACTGACCTGCGACGCAATCAGAGACTGAGCTCCCAAATCGCCGGGTGGGGTCGGATTCGCAGCGTCGGCTTCCGAAGTTTTTCCGAACGCGATCAGATTAATAATGTCCGACGGCGGAAGAGCCGGGTCAGATGCGTAATTGGTGTGAAGATGGTCGGCGGGACCCCAGAAGTGCATTTGAATATCGTATTGACTGATGGTCGTGTTGACGGACAGGTCAACTACCGGCTGAGTGCGAGTGGTATTGGCGAAATCGATGGTACCACCCTGCAACTTGTACCGATTGCCGGAGAAGATCAAATCCCCTCCGCTCAAGTTGAGGCGGCCCAGCACCACGGGTTGCGCCGCGGTACCACGGAGGTGGAGGTTCGCAGATCCTGCAAGGCTAAGGGTGCGACTCACGAGGTTAAGTCCCTGAGGTGTCTCGACGCCAATATCCAGGTTCAGGTTCTGACTGAATCCTTGAGCTGGAGGCGGCGAATCGTCTCCGCTGAACTGGCTCATGAAATCCGAGATATCGAAATCCGAAGTGAATGAGAGTTGCTCCATGCTGAGTTGTCCGGAAAGAAGCGCATTGTCCGCTGTTCCCGAGAGCGAAAGGTTCGAACCAAACGTAGTTCTTACACTTTGCTCGTAGAGAAGTCGTACACCCTGGGCTGCCATCGCAAGATCGAACTGCAACTGAGGCCGGTAAACAATTCCTCCGCTGGCTGTCACGGTGCCTCCGCCCACATTGCCTTTGAACTGCGTAATATTCAAGCGGTCGCGAGTGAGGGTGAGAACACCGTTGCCGTTCTGCAGCCCAAGAGGCGCGCCGGCAGCGGCGAAACTGGCATTGACGACCCGAATCTGTCCTTCAGCATTTTGATCAGAGCGGCGGCCCGAAGAATCGATATCAAACTGCAGTTGGCCTGCGCTGGTGATGTCGGGACTCATCAACTGCGCGAGACGAAGATCGACGCTCCCGCGGAACATGATGGTTGCGGGATCATCCTTGGTGACCGGCACATTGGCCTGGAACGTCACTTCGGTTCCGGTACCGCGAATCGTTGAAGGCTGCACGTTCAGCACACCTTTGGCGAGATCAGCCTGAATCGGCGCTGTTGCTGCGAGCTGAATGCTGTCTTTATAGTTCACGGCCATCTGCGGGACGCGCAAATGCGCTTCAAGACGACTCTTGTCCTTGAGCGGACCGCGCACAGTAGCATGAAGTTCGGTCTGGCCCGTGACATTTCCAGCCTGGGAAGGAGCGTAAAGCGCCACCAACGGCGCAAGAGGAATCGATTGGGTATCGAGGCTTATGTCTGCCAGATAGTCGCCGCTTAACTGAACAGTGCCGTGTCCGCCGGCGTGAGTGTTTAGAACATCTGAATCGAGAGTGAAATTCGCAATGTGGTTGGCCACAGCACTCTGCAGCTTCAGTCCGCGAATCACCTGATCCCGAACCTGAAGCTGCGGCACTTCAATCGTGGCCTGCATCTGTGGATCTTTCAGTGTGCCTCGTCCGGTGGCACTCACGTTCAGCACGCCCTGAATTTCCAGTTTACGAGCCTTCAGCGTTTCCAGCTGGTCGAGCTTCACGCCGGGGGCATGAAGTTCCGCCTGGTACGCCTGGGTTGCAGGCTCATACCGGAGGGTGGCATTCGCCGCACCAGCGGGAAAATCGATCTTGAGGTTCGCATTCACTTCAGAGCCGTTGCCCTGAAATTGCAAATCGACAGCAAGAATCGGCTCATCGCCTATCCGTGCGGATGCCAGGCCGATTGTTCCGTGTCCTACAGGGGAAAGCTGCGTGCCGCTAGCCGTGACCTCGGCGGATAGAGTTCCAGTCGCTGGCAACGTAGACCCCGAAGCCTTTAACAGCTCGGCCAGATTGATCTGAGAAGCCTTTGCCCGCAAATTAAATTCACTCGAATTCGTGAACGACCATTGTTTCAAGACTGTCCTGCCGTTAAAAGCGATACGCCCTTGAGCGGCAGAGTCAAGCCCCCCGTTCTCGATGCGAATCTCTGATGGGCTGGCAGAAACGTTGGCTTTCAAACTCTTCCACGCACTGCCTCTCACCTTAAGACCATCTCCTGTAAGCTGTCCGGCAATGTGCGGGCTTCGCGTTGATCCACTGACCGTCGCGTTCAGATTTGCTCGGCCATAAAGCCCAACAGGCGTGGATCCTGATGTCTGAAATGCAGTGGCAATCGTTTCGAGCTCGTGCAAATCGTTGCTGTTGAACCGAACTTGCAGAGAAGCATGATCGCTGACGGTCCCGGTAAGACTTATCGAGCTTTGCGGAGTTCGGAGGTCGCTCTGATCGAAGGATAACTCCCCACTCTTTCCGGAATATCGAGTGTGGATTGCTCCATTGATAGGAGTAATGGTTCCGCCTTGCGCCGGCTGGGCGTTCGCCTGCAGAGTGGCGTCAGCGCGCGCCAGAAGATTTTGCATTGTCTTGTCGAAAGTTGCGTCGGCTGTGGCACTCATCGAACCGCGCACTACAATCTGGTTCTTTAGTGACGACCCTACTGTGGCTTGCAACTCTTTCTGCAACTCGGCAATCGAGATCCCCTGCAAAGAAGCCGATAAATGTGACGCCATGGAACCGGCGAGATCCTTCGTTACCAAGGTGCCCCTGAGTGCGCCCCCCATCAATTGAGCGTGAATGTCCTTCACTTCGGCGTTTCCGTTCGATACCGAATAGTGAGCTCCAATATCTCGGACCTGCAGTCGAGCATTTTCATGCCTGACAATCAAGGCAGCACTACGAATATCTCCGCTGGCGATGACCGTAGCCAGTAAAGGCTTATCGGACTGGCTTGCGTAATCGAGACTTCCCGACAGCTGGACGAATCCCTCAGGTAAAGAATCCTGCTTCAGCACACGACGAAATTCCCCGCCGTCAATTACGCCTTCGTAAGTCGCGTGAAGTTGCGGCTGGGAATAACTGCGGACCCGAGCTACGAGCGACACCCGTGAACTCGAAGTGGTGAGAACAGCGCTTTCGAGATTCAACTCTTCCGGGGTCGCGACGAAACGGGCATCCAGGTTGTGTTGAAGAGGATTCATGTTTTGCAACTGCAAATGTCCGGCGCGATAAGAAAGCGTCCCTGAATAACTGCTGGTCAGAAACGCGAAGCCGGACCGGAACGTCAGCTCGTGCAGGTCGGCGCTCAGTTCGCTCTTGCGATCGTTGTAGTAAACCTCGCCCCGCTCAAGCAGAAAGTGCCGGACGCCGAGATCGAATACGCTGGTCCGGCTCTGCGGCCCCGGTTGTTCCTGCTTCGAGGGAGGCAGGTTGGTGTGGCCGTTGCTGTCCGCGAAAATTCGGACTACCGGATGTTCGATGCGGACATCATTGACATACCAAGCCTTATGAAGCAGAGAAGTGACGGTGACGCCCAAATGGAGCGCGTCGGCCTGCAGCAGCGGAGGATTGGGATACGGAGCCGCCCCATGGACGACCACGTCATAGAGATCGGCCGTGGGACTGATGCCAGACCAGTGAATCGCGAAATCCTTCATCTGGACCTGGCTGCCGAAGGCTTCACTCGCCCTTTGCTGGGCAGTCCTGAGGAGGTAAGCGTGAAAGCGTTCACTGTGCAAGAGAGCAACAACTCCCAACAGGACGACTACCAGCAGAACCCCAAATCCACTCGCGACCGAGACGGCAATTGTCTTCCATCGGGCCGCGTTGGATCGCCGGACAGCCACCGGCTTTGGCGGTTCGTGGTTCGGGAATTGAGGTTGTGGTAATGCGTTCAAAATGCCTGCCTCGTCATGAGTATTTTCAAAATGCTTGGCCAAGCGTGATAAAGATCTGTGTAGCCTTGATTCCGGCGATAGGGTTCAGGTTTCGTCCGACATCAATGCGAACCGGTCCAATCGGAGTTGCGTAACGCACCCCGAGACCTACGGTGTTGGAATAGTTGTTTCGGAAGTCGCTGAACCCGACGTGCTCAAACACGTTTCCGCCGTCATAGAAGGCAACCACCCCAAGGCCTTTCTTGAGCGGGACGGGAATGCGGAACTCAGAATTTAGAATGAACAGCTCGCGTCCACCGGTCGGCACCTGGATAAAAGAGCAGGTTGACGCGTCAGAAGGATTACTGCAGACACTCACCGCGCGCTGCGGGCCGGCACTGTTTAACGGAAAACCTCGCAAGGTGCTGCCACCGCCTGTATAAAATAACTCACTTTGCGGGACGTGGCTGCCGGCAAACGGTTGTTCGATTCCAATTCGAACGCTGTTTGCCCATATGATTCCTTTACCCAAGTTCTTGTAGTAAGCCTGCTGCGCCCTGAGTCTGGCGAAATTGACGCTCGACCCAAGAAACGTGGGATTGAAAGCAAGTTCGACGGTTTGATAAATTCCTTTTTGAGCATCCAGGGGATGGTCGCGAGTGTCACGTATATACGTACTCGAAAGGGTCGAGAGTCGTACATGCTGATCCTCAGGCGAAACTAAATCGGGTATCAGTAAGTTGCTCAGCGCCGTTTGCTGATAGTCGTAACGCACAGAAATAGTCTGAGTCGCCGCCTCGTTCAATGGCCTTTCGAGTTGAAAGCCTGCATTCCCCAGGCGGGAAGTAAAGATTGGGTTCTCACTATTGCGTTCACCGGAAAGCGTCAGGTTCGAAGCCCAGTTGGTCCCGATAAAATGCGGATCCACATAGGTCGCGGAGGCTCGCTGGATCAGTCTCGCTCCGAGAACTGCGAAACTCAAAGTCTCGCCCAGCCCGCGGAAATTGTGCCTAAAGTACTGAAACGTACCGCGAGGGCCCCAAAACGTTTTCTGGCTGGTTTGGAAAGATGACGGCAAACCGACTGGCGGAAGTCCAGGTAAAGCTACGGTGCCACTGGGTATGCTGCCGCCGCGATTTACCACTTCGAAACCGAAGCCGTATCGAATATCGTTTTGCCGGGCCTCGTGAAGTTTAACCAGAGCGTCCTCCGCGGTTTGTGTCGTTATCGGGCGACGCGGGTCAATCTCGGCCCAATCAAAAACCCCGGCCAAGGAGTAGAGGCGGCCCTCGGCGGCCAGAAGGTCGTCGGCGCGAAGCGGCGTTTCGGTTTTGAGTTGAACAGTCTTGTCGATAAGTGACTGTTTCGTGACTTTGGCGCCGAGAGTCATCACTGAATCCAAAAGAACTTTTGGTCCTTCGGAGATGGTGTAGGTGACGTCGAGCTGGTGGGGATTTTTTTTAAAAGAAAGCGCAGTGGATCGAAAGGTTGCGTTCAGGTAGCCCATCCGCAGATACTGTGCGCCAATCTGATTGCGGTCTTCGTCGACTTTCTTGACGGAATACGGCTGACCTTCGGTGACTTTCAGTCCTGCAGGCGCGAGGGTTGCAACCGGAACGGTATTGTTGCCAACCACATGCAATGAGGCGACGACATCCTGAGGTCCCTCGTTGACACGAAACTGCACGGAAATGTTGCCGCCGCTTCTCTTCACCTCAGGCGTAACCGTTACACTGCTGAATCCTTCAGCTTCGTAGGTACGTTTGAGATTGTCGGCACTGGTTCTGACCAGACGCTGGCTGAAATTGCCACGAGAGAAGAATCTCCCTTTTTCCACCTTGATTCGGCCGCGGAGCTGCTTGTTCGAAAGGCTATGGTTGCCCTCGACCGCAACTTCCGTCAATTTATGACGCTCTCCTTTAATAATGCGGAACAGTATGGTTTGACCATTTTGTGAAGGCTGAACATCAGACTGCACGGCAACGTCGAAATAACCCTTTGTCTGAAAGTGCGAGATGAGATTCTCGCGGCTTTCCTGGATCAGCTCGGGATCAAGGCCAGCGATTTGGTATATCGGCAGCAACTTCTTTCGCGTATGTCCCCATAGATGCGCGCCCTCAACTTTGACATACGCAAGTGCTCCCGGTGTGACCTCGAATCGAATATCGGCGCGGTGCGTGGCGGCATCGTACTCGGCGCCCGCCAGTTGCACCCTGCTCCCCAAATAATTATGGTTAATCAGCTGCCCCTCGAGGTATTGGGTCGCGTTCTGAATCGTTTTGAGTGAATAAGATCTTCCCTGACGGATGGCAGAACCTCGAACCCGTGCCCGCCACGACTTCAAGGCCTTTTGCAGCCCATCTTGCTCCTCCGGCGGCGCGCCATGAAGAAGTACTCTTCCGAACTTGGCGCGCCGACCAAGGCTTACATGGAAAATCACGTTTACTAGGCCTCGCTGATTGTCGGTAATCACCTCGGGATTTACCACCGCCTCGAAGAAGCCATTCTGTTGAAAAAACTTGAGTAGAGAGGCCTGTGCGTTCTCGATATCGACCGGAGAATAAGCGCCGCGTGGAGGATAATCAGAGACCTGCAGCAAACGAGAATATGGAAACCGTCCGTCAGCCCCAGGAAATTCGAAAATTCCGAAATAAATCGCGGGCTGACACACGAGCAGCACTCGAACTCCGTTCGCCTGGGGCCGGATTTCGAGTTCTACTTCTTTAACCTTCCCGCCATTTTTTAGCGCTGCGATGGACTCGTCGATCTTTGCCTGGGAAAAAGGCTCTCCCTGTTTTTGGATCAGCAAAGCGAGCAGCTGTTGCTGGTCCAATTCGGGCCGCCCGGCTATCTCAACAGAAGCTACGGTCTGCCCTTCGTAGGACGGCAGCACTTCTCTAACTTGCGGGGCAGTGGCCGGAGCCTGTTTTTGAGCCAGTGTCTTGGCAGAGTCCTGGGCTCGTAGACAAACTCCGGCAAACAAGGTTGCCGCAAAAACCAAACGAATGAAATTGATTTTCCCGAATTGCATGGCCTCAGATTACATTCATGTGCCGCCCGAGCCGGGCGGAAGCTGGCTCCTTGTAAACACACCGGCGGCAGACGATGAAACAACTCCTCTCGATCTTGGATGACGAGAAAGTTGATTGTTTTGTATGGCCTTCGGAGAAAACCCCGACATTCGATCTACCGCTCCATGCCGCAAGATAATGCGCCTGTAACTCTTGCATTCTCGAGACAAATGGCATCTAAGGCGCTGTGCAAATCCGGAAAGTAAAGTCGGCGGTCGTTCGAACCTATGCCAATGTTGAGCGCAACCGCACTCTGCAAATGGGCGCCGCCCTGTCCTATTATTTCGTGATGGCGCTTTTTCCCGCGCTAATCTTCCTCTCCGCTATCGTTGCTTTCTTGCCTGTTGCCGGTCTTTTCGATCAGACGCTTGACCTCATGGGCCGGTTTGTTCCCACCGAGGGTATGGGCATTGTGCGTAAAGTCCTCTCCGACGCCGTGACGCCGAACCGTGGCACTTTTTTGTCGATCGGTTTTGTTGGAACCTTGTGGACGGCCTCGGGTGGTTTTGCGGCGGCGATTGAAGCTCTAAACGTGGCCTACGAGGTCGATGAAACCCGCCCTTTTTGGAAAACGCGCCTCCTGGCGATATTGCTCGCGATAGTAATTGGTTTCCTTCTACTGGTTGCGCTGTCCATCATGATTGTGGGTCCTCATTTCGGAGCGTGGTTGGCTGCTCGAGTGTATTTGTCGCAAGTGTGGTTGTGGAGCTGGCCCTATCTTCACTGGCTCATTTCGGTCAGTTTCACCATTCTTGCAGTCGAGACTCTTTATTTTTTGGGACCGAATGTAAAGCAGCGTTTTTGGGCAACATTGCCCGGCGCAATTCTCTCTGTGGCTTTCTGGATCGGCTTTTCTTACCTGCTGGGTATCTATTTCAGGACGTTCGCAAACTTTGACAATACCTACGGAACCTTGGGCGCGGGCATTGCGCTCATGGTGTGGCTGTACTGGACCGGTTTCGCCATGTTGGTCGGGGCAGAGCTCAACGCAGAACTGGCAAAACGCACGAAAGAAGGGGCCATCGAGCAAAAAGAGGAAAACAAAGAAGATCCCCCGCCGTCAATGAAGCTGAGTGCTTAATGAAGTTCGATTCTTTCCTTCTGAGGGTCCTTTTCCGACGCAGAGACCTCAATCCTTTGCACGCCCTTTATCCTCGGTCATGGCCTAAAGTGCCTTTCGGATTTGCCATACCGCTACCGAGACTCCGAGCCATGTTTTCGGTGACCCACCGCGACCTTTCTTGGAGTGCGCACAAATTCTGATTAACGGGCAAACCGGAAACCAGCGGCTTCGGCAATTTCTTATTTGCCGAGCAACGGGCCCAGAATCTTCGCGCACGGATAAGACTGAGCGTTCTTGGATTGCGTATCTTCACAAACATCCTGCGGCGGAGCTGGTAGCCAATTTCTTTAAACTCACGAGTTGATTCACACCTCCAGTGCAATCGTGGATTCATGGTTGGCGAAAAATCGCCATTACACTCATTGAGGGGGCGGACCTGTCCGGGTCAATGAGTGTAATCGCCTGTACAACAATCCAGTTGACCCTACTCGGTCCGCGGGGGTAGGTTTGCGCTCTCCTTTAGCTCCGCAGAAATATGGCCTCAAAAGAAGCGACAGCAGTCTCCACCCCATCGACCGGTGTACGCCCTAAGCGTCCGTTTCATAGGTTCTTCCCCGGCATGTCATTATTCGCTCTTGCCGTTCTAATTTTCGCCTTTGTACCGGAATATGTTCAGTATTCGCAGGGGAGCTTCCCAATTGCCTGGGTTTTGCACATCCACGGCGCAATCATGGTGGCGTGGGTCGGGGTCTTTTCATTGCAGGCTTATCTCGGCGCAAGCGGGCGCATTGCGCAGCACCGAAAAACAGGCAATCTCGCATTTGCCATAGGGTGGCTCGCGTGGGTCTCGATGATTTTCGTCGAGTGGCGAGCCCTGATTGTGAAGGCGCCTTCTGACGACATCCGCGCTTACGATTGGGTGCTTCCCGGCCCTTGCGTCTATTTGACCTTTCCGCTGTTTCTCGCGTGGGCATACCGAACCCGGCAGAGACCGGAGTGGCACAAGCGCCTTATAACATTTGCTCTGTTCCTGTCACTCCAAGCTGCTCTCCAACGATTCTTATGGATTCCAGACCGTTACGGGTACTGGCCTTTTGCTGGAGTATTAGACGTTTGCCTGCTAGTACCGCTGGTCGTCTACGATCTAAGCATGCCAAAGCGGAGCCTGCATCCTGCGACCATTCGAAGTGCGCTGTTGTTGTTCGCTGCTCAAGCGATTCTCTTTTCATTGTGGGGGACAGCGGCCTGGAGGCAGTTCGCATATGCCGTGGCCCACGCGGCCCGGCGGTAATCGTCCGCTTGCGATGGTTGACGTAACATCGCCATATCACTCATTGACAAGCTTTCGGAAATTGGAAAAAGAAGTCGCACAATTTGTCGATTCTGGCCTTGTTCGTTCGATGTACTCACAGAAGGAGTGCTGGACATGCGATTCGCAAGCGCCCACCGAGTGGCTGACCTGCAAGGTGTTGAACTGCCGAGTGGAGCAGAGCTGGTTAAAACGCAGCACCGTCATTCACGGCTGAAGAGGATTGCGTTGGCCGCTCTGTACCTGTTTGCAGGCGGACTACTGTTGCTCCTAATTACTATTCGCGTAGCGTTCGACACGGGAGGAGAAACTATGGGAGCTGCGCACAAAACAGTCAGTTCCACGGACGGTACGACCATCGCCTACGAGCAATCCGGCGCTGGGCCGGTGCTGATCCTGGTTTCCGCCGCCCTGGCTGA
>Ga0068871_100003392_pt1 | contig 10944 bp, 8 predicted proteins | sample KBSMisM72_FD_72750 | JGI IMG/M metagenome (GOLD analysis project Ga0068871, IMG submission 72750) | Miscanthus rhizosphere microbial communities from Kellogg Biological Station, Michigan, USA - KBS Miscanthus M7-2 | ecosystem: Host-associated > Plants > Roots > Rhizosphere > Soil ...
GCCCACCACACGGGAAACATCGAAAACGTAAACACTCGCGGCCGGATGAACGTGCACTGCCAGTAACCGGCGCTGAGAATCTTTTCGACGCGCTTGACGTCGGGCCATGCCTCCGCCTCGGCGAACTCGCTGACTTTTCGCGCCACGGCCGCGTCGCGGACCCAGGTCAGACCGCCGCCAAACGTGTTGAGTGGCTTGAACGCCTGAAAGCTGAAGAAGGCGGCGTCTCCGTGCGTGCCGACCTTCTGTCCTTTGTATTCAGCGCCGAGCGAGTGGGCGCAGTCTTCGACGACCTTGAGATTGTGACGCTTCGCGAGCGCGAGAATCGGATCGAGATCGCACGCCATGCCGTAGAGGTGCGTCGGCAGGATGGCCCGCGTGTTCGGCGTCAGCGCGCGCTCGGCCGCTGCAGGATCCATCGTGAACGTCGCCGGGTTGACGTCGACAAACACGGGCTTGAGGCCGGCGACGCGGGTAATCTCGGGAACGACCCAGAAAGTCAGGGCCGGCACGATGATCTCCGAGCCGGCGGGAAGGTCCAGCGCCTTGAGGATGAAGTACAGGCCCATGCGCCCGTACTCGGTGGACACCGCTCGGACGTGACCGCCACCGAGAAAGTCCGCGTACTCCTGCTCGAAGGCCGCGATGTGCGGACCTTCGACGAGCTGACCCTTTTCGCGGCACTCGCGGATGATCTGTTCCCGCTCGGGAACCATACGCGCGCCGAACCGTCCTATTGCTGCCATGTCTACCTAAGAGAATTGGCGAAGGGAGTTCGCAGCGATTCTACGCCGATGCTCTTGGTTTTACACCAATTCGGCCCGCAATGCCTGCACCGGGTCGACCGCAATCGTCCGGCGCGCGGGGAGACAGCACGACAGCGGCGACCAGCAGCGCTGACACCGCGACTCTACGAGCGTCGCTTGTAGCTGAACACGACGATGGTCTCCTCGTCGACGACGAGCGGTTTGACGAACCGGTGCGACGTGCCGGCTTTGGGTACGTCGATGCGCACGGGCAGAACGCCGGCGGCGCGCTGCTGCAGGTTGATCACGTTCTGCGAAGGCTGAACCAATGGGCTCGAGTCTTCCCGCGCAACCGATTGCGTATCGACGCGGGGCGTTGCGCCGCTAACAGTGACCGTTTCCGCCACCTGACCCACGTTCATCGTGAAGTCCACACGGACCGGCGATCGGTTGAACACCCAGTCGCGGCGCTGGGTGGTAAAGCCCGACAGATTCGCCGTCATCGCCACCTTTCCGGCCGGCACGCCAGTGAGGACATAGTCGCCGTTGCTGTTCGTCGTCGCCATGCCGCGAAAGGGCCCGGCGACGAGCTCGATGGTGACGCCTGGTATCACGGCTCCCGACGCGTCCCACACGCGGCCCCTCACCTCCCCAGGTTCTCCGTTGGCCACATGTCCGATGAACGAACCGCCGGCACTTCGTTCGACGGCAGCCGTTTGTTCGATGACGTTACCGCCGGTCGTCCGCAGCGCGTAGGTGTCCGGTGCGAACACTTCCCAGTCGATTTGCCCGACGGGCACGTCCACCTTGGGCAGGGTCATCTGCATGTCGCCTTTCTTCGTGAACGACGTGCCCGCGTGCAGGTACACGAACGAAACGTTGTACGTGCCATTCGGTTTGAAACCGGGACGCAGCAGCGGCACGCGCACGCCGTCCGCACCCAGCACCGGCTTGGCGGCCGCGCCCGCCACCTCGACCGAGACGATCGACGCGCCTTCGGGAAGATTGACCTTCATGAACGGCTGCGCCCGATTCTGCAGCTCGAACGCGACCTCCGTCAGCGCTCGTCCTTCCGCCGTGATCATCGTCGTCGCCGTCGCGTGCTCGGCGTACGCCGCGAGAACGCCTGCGTCGGCAAACCGCTTCGCGTCGAGCGTCAGACCCGGCGTCATGCCCGACGTCCGCTGGTACCGGAACGCCGACAGCACACCCGCGCGTGCGAGCGATCGCAGCGCGGGCTGCAGCTCGCGGACGTCGATTCTGTGCATGCCGTCCCGATCGGCCGTCGTCAGATCCATGGTGCCTGCGGCTTCGATCGCGATCTCTCCCCGTTCGCGCAGCACGTCGGACACGCTCGCGACGCCGGTCTCCAGCGTGAACGATCCGCCGCCGTGCGGCCGCTCGAGGCTGACGAGAAACTGATGGCGGCGCATGGTCGGATCGCTCACCGTCAAGGTGACGAGGGTGCCATCCTGATCGCTCTTCTCGAGCGTGCCGCCCGAGATGCTCGTGAGCTCGTAGCCGGCCGGAAGGCGCAAGTCGATCGTCTTCGGCTCGCCCTGCACGACGGTGACGTCGACGAGCGCGACCATGCGGACGTCCGCGTCGCCGAGCGTGACGAGCGTCATCACGTCGGCCATCGCACGTGTTTCGCGTGCCGCCGCGGCCGGCGCGCTGTCGCGCATCGACCACGACACCTCGGTCGGCGTTCCGGGCGTCAGCGTCGCTTCGACGATGGTCCTGCCGCCATTCGTCGTGCGCCGTGTGACCAGACCCGACGACAACCTCAGGTCGGCCTGCTCGCTCGGCAGATCGATCGTCGCCTGGACGCTGCCCGCGGAGAGCGCCGGCAGCACGAACGATCCCTTGCCGGGCGCGAAGGTCAACGGCGCGCCCCAATCGAGGTTGAGCGTGAAGGGCCCTGGCCCCGGCAGCAGCGCCGTATGCGTCGTGCCTTCGGCGATGAGCGGCAGCGGTCGACCGCCGATCGTCGCGTCGACGAGCGTCGCGCCGCTGAGGAGCGAGACCTTCGCGACTCCCGGCCTCAGCACGTCTCCGACGACTCTGAATGTGCCGCGGGCGGTTTCGCGATCGACACGGACGCGGAGATCGGCGCTCGACAGTACTGCTGCGACGGGCGCCTGTGTCGTGACCTGCGGCGGACGCGCGGCAAGGTCGATGAGTCTGTTGTATTCGGTCACGGAAAGCGTGACGGTGCGTGGCGTCTCAGCGGGCCGCGGCGGCTGTTGCGCTAGGGCGGTGTGACAAATGGCGACGAAGAGAGCAGTGAGCGTCGTTACGGTGAGTTTCGTCATCACACACCTCTACTTCGTCCGCCTGTATGCGAGTTCGACGCAGGGAGCCGCCGCTTCGGCTGTCAGCTCCGCTGCCAGGAAGATCGACGGACCGAACGCGGGGAAGGCGACGTGCACCGGCAGTGAGCCGACGACGGAACGTCCGCCCGATTCACTTCGAAATCGATCGACGAGCGTCTGCAGGCCGGCGGCGGCACGATCGCCCTGAACCTTCTTGTCGGCCACAACCGGCGCGGCTGCTGGTGATTGCCGCAGCGCTTCGGCCAATGGACCGGGATCGGCCTCGACGCGGAATGTCCCCGCCTGCGGCTCGATGTGGAAACGCGGCGAATAGAAAAGCTCGACGCCTGTTCGCGAGATCGGCAGGTCGAGCGACGGAAGATCGACACGGGCACGTCCCTTCTCGAGCCACGCCGCTCGCTCGCCTTGAAGGTACACGAGCCCGACAACGAAGGTCGGCGCGTCGTCGCCGGCGCGTCCTTTTTCGAGCGGAAGGAGAATCGATCCGGCTTCCGCCAGCGCCGGACGAACCGGCCGGCCCGCGACCTCGGCGCTCCACAGGATCGCGCCCGCGGGCAGGACGACTTTCAGAAAGCTGCGCTGGTTGTTGCGCACGGCATACCGGCCTTCGACAAGGAGCTTCCCGTCTTGGGACGCGAGCGCGCGGTAGCGGGCCTCTTCGACATTCGCGATGAGCACCGCCTGCGGGGTATAGCGAACCACCTTCACCATCAGCGATCGCGCGTCGGTTCCCGCCAGCGGCCGCATGCGGAACGCCACCATCGACGGCGATTCACGGCCGGCGACCAGATCTCCGAGGTCGGAGGGATCGGCGGGATCGAGTCCTCGCGCGTCGCGCTCCGCGATTTCTCCCGCGCCGACGACGTCCACGGCGACTGCACCGTTTTCGCGCTCGGCTGACGGCATGCGGATGATCGGGACGGCAATCGCGCCGTCGCGCGGCGCCCGTATTTCGCCGGATACGACAAACGAGGTGTCGGATGCGCTGGCGTCGAGCAGGCGCACTCGCAACGTGCCGCCGGCCGATTCCCAGTCGCCGACTGTCGATCCGTTCACTTCGTTCACGACGAGGCCAGCGGGAATTGTGAGCGCCAGCTCGCGCGCGACGCCCTGGAGTATTTCGACGCGAACGGCTGCGGTGAGCTGCCCCGATTCTTCACCGAGTGCGATCGTCTGCGTGACGCGCGCACGGACGCGCAGCGGCTGCTCGCTGCGACGGTCCACTACCTTGCGCTTCCACGACAGCACGAGTGGCTGATTGGAGCGGCCAAGCACCGTCCATCGGCTGTCCGTTCCCGCTTCGGTGCGTTCGGTGATGAAGCCGCCGCTCACCGACACCTCCACTTCGCTGCGCGGGAGCGCGAGCGTGGCGGTCGAAATCGGCGAAGGCGACGGCGGCAGCGCAATCGATTCCGATCCGGCGGCAGCCGTGAGCGGCAGCGCGAGATCGAGTGCCAGCACGAAACGGCCGGCGCGCGATAGCAGAACGTGCGGCGACGCTCCGCCAACGAGCGACACCGGCTGGCCGTCGAGACGCGCGTCGCGCACGAGCAAGCCGGCCGGAATCTGGACGCGCGTCCAGACGTCGCGGAGGACGTCGATCGTCAGCCGTGCGCGGCCGGTGACCGCGTCTCCCGCGACACGCAGGTCGTAGTCAACCCGCGTCAGCGTCGCATCAACGGGAGGCGGTGCCGGAGCCGGCGCGACCGGCAGGGCTTTCTCTCGAAGTGCCTTGTATTCGTCGAGCGGAAGGACAACCCAGCCTTCGGGCGGGGCCGTAGTTTGCGCCGTCGCGCGCGCGGTGGCCAGCGTGCTCAGTGCAACACTGATCAGAAATGCAACACACCATCCAGGATGTGCCTGGCGCATACTCGTCCCCCCTTGCTCCATCCGTGAGTTATCGGTCGGAGCGGTTATTCAGGCGAGTGGCGCGCGCCTCTCTGGGTCGAGCTCTTGTGCAAACGCGTGGCCGAGAGCGGGGATCAATATTTCGAGGGATTTCGAACAATCGCCGTACGAACGGGCCAGTCGATCCAGAACCGTGGACCGAGTATCCAAAAGCACGGGCAGACGCGCCCCCCGCGCGCCTGCCCTACGTTTCCTTAGCTCGTGTACTTTTTCAGCCAGGCGATCGTCATCGGCCAGGCCTGCTCCGTTGCTTTCATGTTCGCGCCGTCGTTGCCCGTCTGCGCGCGGAGGAAGCCATGGGCGGCCCCGTCGAAGATGTGCGGCTCGTATGTCTTGCCGAGCGCTTTCATCTTCGCTTCCGTTGGCGCGACGGTGTTGCCGATGCGCGCGTCCTGCGCAAGGCCGCCGTAGAACCCGATGATCGGCGCTTTGACGTTGGCCACGCGGTCGGACACTTCGTACGGACCGGGAGGTGTACCACGTGCGACAGGCGGCGCATCCGTCGGCGCCTGACCGTAATACACGACCGCGGCGTTGAGGCCGGGCTCGGCGACGGCGAACGCGAAACTCTCCGCGCCGCCAAAGCAGTAGCCCACGCTCCCGCTCTTGCCGTTACTGCGCGGATCCTTCAACCCGAATTCACGCGCGGCTTTCAGCTTCGCGATGCGTTCCGCGGGGGGAACACTCGTCACGGCTGTCACGATCTCCTGCTGCGTCGAGAGCGACGACGTATCGCCGCCGTCTTTGCCATGCCCGACGACGATGTCCGGCGCGATGGCAATGAAGCCTTCGGCTGCGAGCTGGTCGGCGACGCCGCGGATCCAGTCGCTCAACCCGAAGATCTCCATGATCACGACGACGACTGGCGCTTTGCCGTTGCCAGCCGGGTGAACGACCCACGTGCGCATCGGCTTGCCGTCGACCATGACATTGACGTACTCGCCCTTGCGCGGCGACGCCGCTAGACGCGCGACGACGCCCTCGGCATCGGCGGGCAGCTTTGGATTGTTCGCGGCCGCCTGCGCGACGCCGCGCGCGAACTCGTCGAGCGCGTGGCCGGCGTGGATGTCGCCCGCTGCCGACATCGCCTTGATGTGCTCCATGTGCTCGGCGGCGGTCATGTTCATGGCCGGCGCGGCATCAGGCGACGCCGCGTGTCCACCGCGGTTGGCAACAACCGCAACGATGCCCGCAACAACCGCGATCAGCAAAAGAACTTTGACTACTCGGATCATCTCAATCCTCCACGCGTTTATTTCTTCGATCCCGCCTTACGCTTCGCTTTTTTCGCTTTCTTCGCGACCTTCTTCTTTGTCGCCGCCTTCTTCTTCGGCGCGGCCTTCTTCTTCGCCTTCTTCTTCGGCGCCGCGGCTTTCTTCGGTTTCGCAGGCGCGGCGGCCGGCATTGCGCTCGACTGATGGAGAGCGAACATTACCCCTTGCGGATCGACGGCCATCGTGATCATTCCGCCCGGCACGTCGGCCGGTCCGTGCATGATCTGCGCGCCCAGCGACTTCGCCGTCCTGGTGGCGGCCGTGACGTTGGCCACTTTCAGGTACGGTAGCCACGCCGGAGACCCAGGCTGCCCGGCCGGCTTGTTATAGATCCCGCCGACGCCATCCTTGGTACCGTTAGGCGCGAAAAGGCGGTACGTGCCAGTCCCCGCCATGTTCATGTCGTTCACGAACTGCCAGCCGAACAGGTTCTGGTAGAAACCGAACGCCGCCTTGTAGTCCGTCGTCGCCAGCTCGTGCCACGAGGCGTGGCCGAGCGCGACGTGCGAGGGCGGCGCGTCGGTGGTTTTCGGATTCGAGTAGATCGCGAAGATCGCGCCTTGCGGATCCTGGAGAATCGCTATGCGTCCACCGTCAGCGATGTCCCAGGGCGCCTTCGCGATTTTCCCGCCGAGCGCTGCCGCCTGCCGCGCGGTTTCGTCCGCATTCGGCGTACCGATGTACGAAATCCAGCAGGGCGGAGTGCCGCCCGCCTTCGCTTCGGCGGGCAACGCCATCAGCCCGCCCATATTGCCCTTGGTTCCCTGAAACATCGTGTAGTTGGGATCGAACGGCGCTTTGGTCGTCTTGAGACCGGCGACCTTCTTGTAAAAACCTGTCGCTGATGCGACATCGGTCGTCATCAGCTCTTCCCACACGAACCAACCGCGAATCGACATGTCGGCTCCTGCCCTTCTACTTCTTCTCTTCGGCCCGCGCCGCACTCAGGATGTTGCGCATCGCATAGTTGCCTTCGTGGCAGGCATACTCGAACACCGGCTGCGACGGGTCCTTCGTGAGGTTCAGCGCGAAGCTCCAAGGCTTCACCCACGTGTCGGGATCCTCGACCGCCACCTTCCATTCCATCGCCTTCGGCGAAAGCGGCGTGAAGCGCTCGACCAGGCGGAGCTTCTCGCTGTGCCGCACGCCGCCGCCGTTGACGCCGAGCGCGGTCCGGTCGGTGAAGTTCGCGGTCTCGACGACGAGCGTGTTGCCTTCGAAGTGTCCGCGCGCGTCGCCCATCAACATGTGAAGCTTCGGCGAGATGCGGGCCCGCGTCGTCAACGGGATGACGCGAGTCTCGTGAATCATCTCGTAACGAATCGCGACGTAGCCGGCGCTTTGGATGAACTGGAACGAGTTGCCGTAGATCACGGGCAGCATCGATCCGACGATGCCGCGCGTGATGCAGCGATCGTACAGGCTGCGATCCTCGTACGAATCGGCGGCGCCGCGCCCGCCTCGAGCCGCAGCGCGCGCCGCATTGCGCTGCCCCACTGCAGGCACCTGCTCCGGAATACGTCCCTCGGCCGGATCCAGCACGAGCCACGCGCGGCTGTTCTTCGCGTCGTAGTGTTCGTACCAATGGACCGGCCCTGCGCCGGTGTCGGTGCCGCCGATCGCCGCCGCACCGGCAGCGGCCCGCTGCTGACGCTCGCGAACAATATCGGCGAGCTCCGAGTCATCGACTTCCTCGAGCGACTTGCCCTGGAACTGCGCGGGCTTCTCCATCGGGATGCCGTTCTCGTCCTTGTCGGTGTACATGCCCTGCAGATCGGGATCGCCCCACGCAGTTTTGGGCGGGACATACGCGGACGCTTTGCCGCGAGCGACCGGACTTGGACTTTGCGCCACGACCGTGACGGCGGCGGCCATGACAAATGTCAGCGCTAATGATTTCATCGCCGAATCCTTCTGCCAACGCGAGATGTAGTGCAGACCTTCAGGTCTGCAGGAGGGCAGGCCTGAAGGCCCAGTGATGCGCCGCACAGTGTAGCGCACTGCGTTATCATCGCCCCGATTGTGAAAGTCATCGCCCTTCTCCTCCTCCTCTGCGCGACCGCGTTGGCCCAGGAAACGGGGACGGCTCCCCCATCCTTATATAAGGTTGAAATCGACAACGCCTGGGTTCGAGTGTCGCGGCTGACACTCGGCCCTCGGCAGAAAGCGGCGCCCCGCCGCCACATGCCTGAGGTCATCGTGTTCGTCACGCAAGAGCCGGGACGCACGTCGTTCCGGCCTGCCGGCACCGACAGCGATGAAAACCGGACGGATGCGCCGCTCGAACAGGCGGTGATCGAACTCAAACAGAATCCTCCGACCTCGACGCGTGTCGGCCTGGATCCCGTCGTCATCGATCCCCAGTACCACAAGGTGTTGCTCGACAATCAGTACGTCCGCGCCATCCGCACGGTCCTCGAGCCAGGGATCAAGAGCCCGCTCCACGAGCATCCGCACTACGTCGTGGTGTACATCACGGAACTCCACACGACGATGAAGCTGGGCGATGGACGCGAAGTCGACAACCCGCGACGCGCCGGAGAAATCGGCTGGCGCGACTATATGAAACACGAAACCCTGAACATCGGGAAACAGACCGCCGCGGAAATCCAGGTCGAACTGAAATGAGAACGCTCGCGTTCGCACTGGCCTTCGCCGTCGTGGCTGTCGCACAGCAACTTCCGCGCGTCTCGCCGCTCGGCGCCCGCAACGACTTACCAAACCCTTACAAGCCGGGTGTAAGTTGGGGACAGTTGCCGAACGGACGCAAATGGGGTTCGACGGCGGGCATCGCAATCGCGCGAGATGGCAACATCTGGGCGATCGATCGATGCGGCGTGTCCGGATCGCAGGCGACGAACTGCCTCGGCTCGCCGCTCGATCCGATTGTCGAGTTCGACCCGTCCGGCAAGTTTCTGAAGAGCTTCGGCGCGGGGCTGTTCGTCACCCCGCATAAGATCAGCGTGGACCGTGACGGTTTCATCTGGGTCGCCGACAACGGGATCGGCGGCGGCAAGGGACAGCAGGTGTTCAAGTTCGACCACGACGGCCAGGTGCTGCTGACGCTCGGCAAAGCCGGCGTCAAAGGCAACGGCGTCGGAGACGACGTGACGTTCGACCAGCCGACCGACGTCGCCGTCGCGCGAAACGGCGACATCTTCGTCGCCGACGGTCACGGTCGCGAGCCGACCGACAACGCACGCATCGTCAAGTTCGACAAGACCGGCAAGTTCGTCAAGACGTGGGGCAAGAAAGGCACCGCCGTCGGCGAGTTCGATGGTCCGCACGCGCTCGCGTTCGACTCGCGCGGACGCCTGTACGTCGGCGATCGCCAGAACAACCGGATTCAGATCTTCAATCAGGACGGCGCGTTCGTCGCGGAATGGAAGCAATTCGGCCGTCCCAGCGGCATCTACATCGACCCGAACGACGTGATGTATGTCGCGGACTCCGAGTCGCGCGGCGGCGCTCCAGGCTACGGGTTCGATCCCGGCACGCGCCGCGGCATCCGCATCGGCGACGCGCGCAACGGCAACGTCTACGCGTTCATCCCCGACACGACCGAATACCCGTATCCCGCCGCCCTCGAGTCGACCTCCGCTGAAGGCATCACGGCGGATTCGACGGGCACCATCTACGGCGCGGAGTTCACGATGGACGTCAAGAAGTACGTGCGGAAATAAATGCGAACGCGTCGGATCCTCTGGGGCGTCCTCGTGCTCTCGCTGGTGATGGTCGCTGCCGTCGCGCTCGCGCAGCGGCGTCGCGGCTTCGGCGGCGGCTTCGGGTTCCGCTCCCCCATGCCGATGCTGAAGAACACTCCGTACGACGGGCGCTTCATCTTCGTCCGGATGAACTACGAAACCACGCCCGACGGGTATTGGTATGGCGGGCAGCCCGCGTGGGCGCATGGTTATCCGGTGGCCGAGAAGAACTTGATGCAGATCATGAACGAGATCAGCTATCTCGGCGCGCACGACGACGGATTCAACTCCATCCGCTTCGACGATCCGGAATTGTCCAAGTATCCAATCGCGTACGTGATCGAACCCGACTGGTGGGCGATCACCGACAGCGAGTCGAAAGCGCTGCGCGACTACATGCTCAAAGGCGGCTTCGTCATCGTCGACGACTTCAAGCTGCGCGAGAACATCGGAGGACGATCCTGTGGCGGGCGGAACTTCGAGTACGCCCGCTCGCATGGAGAAGGCGGAGGCGGCTGGCCGAGCTTCGAGGAGATGATGAAGCAGGTCATGCCCGGCGCTCGTTTCGTCGACGTCTCGGCCGAGCATCCGGTGTTCCATTCGTTTTTCGAGATCAAGCAAATCGAGAACTTCCCGCAGGCCTACATCTGCGGTCGCCCAATCTTCCGCGGGATCTTCGAGGACAACGATCCGTCGAGGCGCCTGATGATGATCGTCAACTACAACACCGACATCTCGCAGTACTGGGAATGGTCGGGGCGCGGATTCCAGCCGTTCGACGACACCAACGAAGCGTACAAGCTCGGCGTGAACTATTTGATGTACGGACTGACGCATTGAACACGCGCCGCACGAACGTCGATCGCCTGCTGATCGACTGGGCCGACGAGTTCATCCAGGATCTCGTGGCGTCGTTCAGTGCCACACGTCCGACGATGGCGCTGCGCGTGGCCGTTGCCGCGCTGTATTTGTCGGC
>Ga0068871_100003395_pt1 | contig 10943 bp, 9 predicted proteins | sample KBSMisM72_FD_72750 | JGI IMG/M metagenome (GOLD analysis project Ga0068871, IMG submission 72750) | Miscanthus rhizosphere microbial communities from Kellogg Biological Station, Michigan, USA - KBS Miscanthus M7-2 | ecosystem: Host-associated > Plants > Roots > Rhizosphere > Soil ...
GGTTCACATGATCTTGAACGGCACCGTCGCGACCGCCTTGTCCCACATGATCGTCAGCTTGCCGCCGGCATCGCTCATGTCGGTGAAATCCCAGGTGAGCTGCTCGACCGAGAACGGCAGCGTCCCGAGCGTCATCGGCGCGCGGACGACGTCCTTGTCGGGCGTGTAGCCATAGGCGCCCCAGATTTCAGCGGTGTTCTTCGGGTCGTAGCGCGTCTGCGCCTTCCAGGTCGACACGATCAGCGTCCACGCATTCGGCTTCAGATCGATGAACATCGTGTAGGTGCCGGGTGCGATCGTCTTGCCGTTGATCACGAGCGGCACCTCCGTCTTGAGCTGCGTCGTGTTGTTGGCGCCCGCGCGCCAGACCGGCGCGTCCGGGTTGGCAATTTTCCCGTAGCTGGCCCCGGTGCCGCCCAGCACGTCGCGGCCGCGCTTGATCGGCCGGCCGTAGGTGATCTCGATCCATTTCCCGCCCTTGTAGGACGGCTCCGCGGCGTTGTCGTACTTGCCTCCCACTTCGGTCGCCGCCGTCCCCGCCGGGCTGGCCGGACGGCCGCCCTGCGCGAACACCAGCACGCCCGTCGCCAGGACGGCCGCGCTCGCCGCCACCAGGTTTTTCATCATCGCTCTCTCCTCCAGTAAAATCCCGCCGTGCCCACCCGTTCGCCACTCGATGACGACGCGACCATCGGACCGGCGCCGGCGCGGACGCCGGCGCCAGGCGGCTTCGAGCCCGGTGCGATCATCGCCGGCCGCTACCGCCTCGTCGCCCTGCTCGGGCGCGGCGGCATGGGGGAAGTGTATCGCGCCGACGACCTGACGCTCGATCAACCGGTCGCCCTGAAGTTCCTGCCCGGCGGCGTCGCCGAGGACGACAGCCGGCTCGCGCAGTTTCACAACGAGCTGCGCGTCGCGCGGCAAGTGTCGCACAAGAACGTCTGCCGCCTGTACGACCTCGGCGCGGCCGGCGGACGCCGGTTCCTGACGATGGAGTACGTCGACGGCGAGGATCTCGCGTCGCTGCTCCGACGGATCGGACGGATCCCGCAGGACAAGGCGATCGAGCTCGCCCGCCAGCTCAGCGCCGGCGTCGCCGCGGCGCACGAGCGCGGCGTGCTGCATCGCGACCTCAAGCCGGCCAACGTGATGATCGACGGCGACGGCAACGTCCGGATCACCGATTTCGGGATCGCGACCAGCGGCGGCGAGGACGACACCGCGGTCGTCGGCACGCCGCAATACATGGCGCCGGAACTGCTGGCGGGCAAGCCGGCGTCGATCCAGAGCGACATCTACGCGCTCGGCCTCGTGCTGTTCGAGATCTTCACCGGACGCCGCGCCTACGATGGCAAGTCGCTGGGCGATCTGAAACAGCTCCACGACACCGGCACCGTCACGACACCGTCGTCCATCGTGCGGGATCTCGATCCGGGAATCGAGCGCCTGATTCTTCGCTGCCTCAACAAGGATCCGGAGAAGCGGCCCGGGTCAGCGCTCGCCGTCGCGGCGGCGCTGCCCGGCGGCGATCCGCTCGCCGCGGCGCTGGCGGCGGGCGAAACACCCTCGCCGGCGATGCTGGTTGCGGCCGGTGAAAGCGAGGCGCTCAGCGTCGGCCGCGGTCTCGCCGCCGTCGCACTGGTCGTGATCGGCCTCGCGATCCTCGTCGCCTTCTCATCGAGGACGACTGTCGCCGGACGCTCGCCGCTCGACAAGCCGCCGGCAGTGCTGATCGATCGCGCGCAGCAGATCCTGGCGTCGGTCGGTTACACCGACCCGATCGCTGACTCGGCCTACGGCTTCACGGCGCACATCGTGTTCCTCCGCTGGATCGCCGCCACTGATTCGTCGGCCCGGCGGTGGGACCGCCTGCGGGCGGGCCTGCCGTCGGCGGTCAACATGTGGTACCGCACCAGCCCGCGTCCGCTCGCGACGACGCGCGCGTCGGCGCTGGTCGGACCAAGCGATCCGCCGATGGCGGTGTCCGGCATGGCGTCGGTCGCGGTCGACTCGACCGGCCGGTTGATCGAGCTTCAGGCGGTGCCGCCGCAGATCAGCACCGACGAGGATGGCGCGCCGCCGACGCCGCCGTGGCGCGCGCTGTTCGATGCCGCCGGGCTCGACATGTCGACGTTCGCGCCGGTGACGCCACAGTGGTCGCCGCGGGACTTCGCCGATACGCGCGCCGCATGGGAAGGACCGATGACCGGCCATCCCGACTATCGCGTGCGGGTCGAGGCCGCCGCGTATCGCGGACGCCCCACTTCGATGTTTCTGCTCGGCCCATGGTCGCGACCGAGCCGCATGGCGCCGATTGCGCGCTCGACGTCACAAGTCGTGCTCAGCGGGATCGTCTCGCTCCTGCTCATCGCGTTGACGGTCGCGGCCTTGATGCTGGCCCGCTACAACCTGAAGGCGGGGCGTGCGGATCGCCGCGGCGCCACGCGTCTCGCGTTGTTCGTCATGGTGGGCAACGCCGCCATCTTTTTGATTGCGGGGCATCACCTGCCTGACGTCAGCGCCGAGCTGAGCTTGTTTACCCGGAGCTTCGGCAGCGTCCTCTTCGACGCCGGTATGTTGTGGATCGTGTACCTGGCGCTCGAGCCGTATGTCCGGCGCTTCTGGCCCGACGGCATCCTCGGGTGGACGCGCCTGCTTTCGGGCTACGTCCGCGATCCACGCGTCGGACGCGATCTGCTGACCGGCTGCGTGATCGGCATAGTGCTCGGCCTGCTGGAACAGTCCAACGACGTCCTGCCGCCGCTGTTCGGCTTTCCGGCCCGAGTCCCGACATCGCAGGCCATCAGGACGCTCGCCGGTGCGGCCCCAACCCTGGACTACATCTGGGACTCCATCGTCAACGGCATCGTCGTCGCGGTGTTCCTCGTGCTCGGGTATGTCCTGCTGCGGCTGACCCTGCGGCGAACCGGCCTGGTCATCGCCGCGTCGGTGATCCTGGTGGCGATTGTGCAGGTCGGCGGATCAGGGGCACTCTCGACAGAGACGGTCTGGTGGATTACGGCGATCCAGCAGGGCATCATCGTCGCCGCAGCGACGACCATCGTCATCCGCTACGGATTGCTGGTCACCGCCGTGGCGCTGCCACTCGTGAACATCGTCGCGAACGTGCCGTTGACCTTCGCGCTCTCGCACTGGACGGCGACGACCTCGAACGTCACGATCGGCGCGGTGCTCGGGCTGACGCTGTTCGCCTTCTACGCGTCGCGGGCGGGACAACCCCTGTTCGGGAACTTAGAACTGAAAACTGAGAACTGAGAACTGAGAACTGAGAACTGAAAACCAGTTCTGAGTTCTGAGTTCTCAGTTCTGAGTTCTAACTTCTGAGTTTCTTGGTCGTCCGCGCCGAAGGCGTCGCCGTCCACGGATCCTCGGGCCAGGGGTGTTTCGGATACCGGCCGCGCAGTTCCTTTCTCACTTCCGGATACGTCCGATCCCAGAAGCTGCGCAGGTCGCGGGTGACCTGAACCGGCCGGCCGTTCGGCGCGAGGAGCGCGAGCACGACCGCCTCGCGTTGACGCCCAACCCGCGGTGTTTCCGCGAGGCCGAACAGCTCCTGCAGCTTCACCGATGCGGACACGCTGCCATCCTCGTGGTATTCGAGCGGATGCCGGCGTCCGCTGGGAACGCCAAGCGACTCCGGCGCGTCGCGCGCCAAATCGCGGACCAGATCCGCTTCGAGGGCGCGGTCGATGCGCACATCGTCGAGCGTACGTGCTCCATATGCCGCGGTGCGGACCAGGCTCTCGACATCGATCTGGTGACCGGCGAACCGCGCCCGTCGAAGCAGCGTCGTGTCCTCCTCACGAGGGCCGCGCGCGAGCCAGGCCTCTGCCAGCAGCTGCGCGGCGATTTCAGGATCGGCCGGGACCGGACGTTCCGAGAGTACCAGCGCGTCGTAGCGATCGACGACCGCGGCCCGGACCTTTCCGCTCGCCTTGTCGAAGCGGTGGACCGTTTCCGAGTCTGTCGGCGTCAGCCAGTCGCGCTCGATGCGGCTCGCGATCCGGACCTTCGGCAATTGCGAATTCGATTGTGGATTCCGGCTGACGTCGAGGGCGACGAGAAACTCTCCATCACGGACACCGCTCTCCGGAGCGATCGTCGCGCCGGTTCCCGATGCGAGGAGGAGATCCGGCGATCCTGGCTCTCGCCGCTGAGCCACGCGATCGGGGTACCCGGCGAGAATCGCGCGGCGAAAGTCGAGCTCAGACAAAAGGGCGGACGGCCCCTTTTTCGCGAGATCGTCCGCCACGCGGTCCACATGCGGCGGCACGTCCCGCCAGTTATCGATCGCCGACAGGAGGTCCGACGAAGTCGATGCGGTGCGTGGCGGAAGAAAATGGCGCTCGGACAACAGGGCACACGCCTGAGCGACCTGCCGCGCGCCGCCCGCGGCCACCAGCATGCTCGCCAGGCGCGGATGCAACGGCAGGCGGCGGACCTGCTCCCCGAGCGGCGTCAGCTGCGCAGGCCCGCTGATCAACCCGAGGCGCGCGAGCAGCGTCAACGCCGCGTCGAGCGCCTCTTCGCGCGGCCGCTCGAACCACTCCAGCGTGCGAGGATCGCCGCCCCACGCGATCACGTCGAGCGCGGTGCTCGACAGATCGATGCGGTTGATCTCCGGCTCCCGGTGCGGGCGCAGCCGATCGCGCGCGTCCCAGAGACGCCTGACGAGACCGGGCGCCAACCGGCCGGCACGCCCAGCGCGCTGATCGGCGGCGTCCGTGGTGATCCGCTCGGTCTCGAGGCTGTCGATGCCGCGCTCCGCGTCGTACCGCGCGACCTTCTGCAGACCGGCATCGATCACCGCCGTGACGCCGGGCACGGTGAGCGACGTCTCGGCGATGTTGGTCGCGACGATGACGCGCCGGCGGGGAGAGGGCCGCAGCGCCAGGTCCTGCTCGTCGGCGTCGAGCGATCCGTGCAGCGGCACGATTTCCGCGTTCCCGGCCTTGTGCTGCAGCTCGCTGACCACTCGCCGGATCTCCGGTGCGCCCGGCAGGAAACACAGCACCTGACCGTCGGTCGCACCGAGCAGATCGATTGCGGCCCCGGACACCGATTGTCCGGGATGGTAGGTGATCGCGATCGGATGGGTGCGGCCCTCGACGTCGATCACCGGACAGCCGCCGAGAAACACCGACACCGGCTCCGACTCGAGCGTCGCCGACATGACGACGATGCGGAGGTCGCCACGCGCGCGCCAGGCCTGTCTGGCAAGGGCGATCGCGAGATCCGCGTGCACGCTGCGCTCGTGGAATTCGTCGAGGATGACGGTCGTGAAATCCGACAACAGCGGATCGCTCTGCAGGCGCGCGGTCAGGACGCCTTCGGTCACGACGAGCAGCCGGGTGTCGGCGCTGAAGCGACGCTCGAAGCGCACCTGCCAGCCGACCTCGCGACCGAGCGTCCAGCCTTGCTCCTGCGCGATCCGCGCCGCGATGGCGCGCGCCGCCACCCGCCGCGGTTGGAGCAGGATGACGGGGCCGTCCGGCAGGAGCGCCGGGGGAACGCGGGTCGTCTTGCCCGCGCCGGGCGCCGCGGTAATCACCGCCGCTCGCGATTGGCGGACGCGATCGACGATCTGGTCGAGGAACGGATCGATCGGGAGCGAGGTCAGAGCCAAGAACAGACCGCGGGGAGCGCAAAGAACACGACGATGATCACGCCGTCGTCGCGACCCCGATCGGGCAGCTCACGCCGGTGCCGCCCAGACCGCAATAGCCGTCGGGGTTCTTCGCGAGGTACTGCTGGTGATAGTCCTCGGCGTAGTAGAACGCGGGCTCCGGCAGAATCTCCGTCGTGATCGCGCCATAGCCGGCCGCGCTCAGCTGTTTCTGAAACGCGTCGCGGGACGCTTCAGCCGCGCGCTGCTGCTCGGCGCTCTCGTAGTAGATCCCCGAACGGTACTGGGTGCCGACGTCGTTGCCCTGCCGCATGCCCTGCGTCGGATCGTGGTTCTCCCAGAACACCTTCAGCAGATCGCCGTAGCTGATCACCTTGGGATCGAACACCACAAGCACGACCTCGTTGTGACCGGTCATGCCGGTGCACACCTCGCGATAGGTCGGGTTCGGCGTCGGTCCGCCGGCGTAGCCGACGGCCGTGCTGTAGACGCCAGGCAGCTGCCAGAATTTCTTTTCCGCGCCCCAGAAGCAACCCATGCCGAACACCGCCCGCTCGAGGCCAGTTGGGAACGGCGCCACGAGAGGATGGCCGTTCACGAAATGCGCGTCGGGCACCGGCATCGGCTCCGCGCGGCCGGGCAGTGCGTCCGCCTTCGACGGGATGGTCAGTGGCTTTTTTGAAAAGATGGACATGGCTACTTCTTTTCTGTGAACTGGAACACCGCGAACACTGCGCCCTGCGGGTCGCTGATGATGGTGAATCGACCGGTGTTCGGAATGTCCTGCGGTCCGACCATCACGTTGCCGCCGAGCTCCTTCGCCTTCGCCGTGCTGCTGTCGCAGTTGGCCACCTGAAAGTACGGCATCCAGTACGACGGAATGTGCGCCGGCATTTGCGGGGGCTTCGGCATCATCCCGATGCTCGGCGTACCCGCGACGCTGAACTCGGTGTACTCCATCGGCGATCCTGCCGGGCTGTGCTTGGGAACCCAGCCGAGCAGCGCGGTGTAGAACGCTTCGGCGGCTTTGGTGTCGGAGGTCGTCAGCTCGGTCCAGCAAAGCGCGCCCGGCTCGTTCAGGATCTGCGCGCCGATGCTCCGATTCTTCGTCCACAGCTGGAACACGGCGCCGGTCGGATCCTGAATCACCGACATGCGACCGGCATCCATCACGTCGAAGGGCGGCGCGAGCACCTTGCCACCGAGCGACTCGGCCTTCTTCGTGCTCTCGTCGACGTTGGCGACCGTCACGTACGAATTCCAGTGCGACGGGATCCCCATCTGCCGTTCATCGGGGCGCATCGAATAGCCGGCGCCGACCGGCTTGCCGCGCATCTGGAACATCGAGTACACCTCGGTTGGACCCATCGGCACGTCGTTGATCTCCCAACCGAACAGTGCCTTGTAGAACGCGACGCCGGCCTTTTGATCCGTCGTAGCCAGCTCCGGCCACGAAAATGTTCCAGGGGTATGCGATGTGAATTCCGCCACGGCAGCCTCCTCAGTCATTGCGGCGCGCGCGCCAAAAAGTCAGTATACCGCCATGCATCTTAGACGCTGCGCCGGGGCGCTCGTTTCGGCAGCGGTCGCCGTCACGGGAACGTTACCGGCAGCTCAAGGGAAGCGCGCCATCTCGGTCGACGACCTCATGAAGCTGCGCTCCATCGTCGACGTGCAGATCGCACCCGACGGCCAGCGGGTCGCTTACGTCGTGTCGACGCCGAACCTGGCCAGGAACGAACACGAGGCGGCGCTTTTCGTAGTTCCTGCATCGGGCGGGACACCCACGCGGCTTGGGGAGACGGTTCGGATCTTCAACCTGCCAACGCCTCGGCCGCAGCTGCGCTGGTCGCCTGACGGCTCGACGCTGTCGGTCATCGGCATCGAAGACGGGCGGCCCGAAGTGATCGGGATTCCGGTGTCCGGCGCGGCACCGGAGGCGATCACGAAAGCGCCCGAAGGCGCCTTCACCTACGAATGGGCGCCCGATGGCAAGAGCCTCGCGTTCCTGACCCGCGATCCCATGCCGCGCGACGAAGAGCGCCAGCGGCAGGACAAATCGTTCGTACTGCGCGCGGATGCGCCCGAGCGCTCGACGCGGCTGGCGCTGGTCAGGGTCGGCCAGCCGTTCGCGATGCGGTTGCTGACGCCGCCGGCCGACTACGTCGACGCGCTGTCGTGGTCGCCCGACGGCCGCGAGATCGCCTACTCGGCGGCGCCGCGCACCGGCTTCACCGCCGCCTACGACGCGCGCGTCTACGCCGTCGCGCTCGAAGGCGGCGCCCGCCGCACGATCGTCGATCGCGCCGGCATGAACACCGGCCCGCGCTACTCACCCGACGGCCGATCGATCGCGTTCATCTCGACCAACGGCCGCAACGACATCATGGCGTCGCGCAGCCTCACCGTCGTGGCGGCAGCCGGCGGGACGCCGCGCGCGTTCGTGCTGGACGATGCGTGGGTGAACGAGTACGTGTGGGCCCGCGACAGCCAGTCGATCTTCCTGCAAGCCAACGACGGGACCTTCGGCAAGGCCGGCCACATGTTCGAGCAGCCGGTGGTGCGGCTCTCGCTCGCCGACGGCAAGGCGACGCGTGTGGGATCGGGCCCGACGGTCGCGTTCTCGATCAGCCGGAGCGACGACGCGAGCCGGCTGGCGTTCAAGTCGGTCGGCGCCCGGAACATGGGTGACGTGGCGGTGATGGAGGTCGCGACGGGCCGCGTCACGACGATCACGGACGTGAACCCCGAGCTGCGCGGCTTCGCGCTCGGCGATCTCAAACCGGTGAAGTGGCGCTCGTTCGACGGGATGGAGATCTGGGGACTGCTGCTGACGCCGCCAGACGCCTGCGGGCAGGCCGATGCCGACACTGGTCTACATCCACGGCGGGCCCGGCGGCGGCGTCACGTTCGGCCTCTTCCCGCAGTTCATGCACATCGTGCCGCAAGTGGATCCGTATCCCACCGCGACGATGGCAGGCGCCGGATACGCGATCCTGTTTCCGATGCCTCGCGGCGGCGCCGGATACGGCGAGGCGGGCCAGCGCGCGATCGTCAATGCCTGGGGTGAGCCCGACTACAAGGACATCATGGCCGGCGTCGATCAGCTCGTCGCGCAAGGCGTCGCCGATCCGAATCGCCTGGGCGTCATGGGCGCCTCGTACGGCGGCTACATGACCAACTGGATCGTGACCCAGACCGGCCGCTTCAAGGCCGCATCGGCCGGCGCGAGCCTGAGCGATCTCAGCGACACGTTCTATCTCTCGGAAGGGGGCGCCTTCCTGATCGACTACTTCAAGCGCCCGTGGGAAAACCGTGACGGCTACGCGGCGCATTCGCCGCTGACGTTCGCCGACAAGGTGACGACGCCGCTGCTGATCCAGCACGGCGAGGCGGACCCTCGCGTGCCGATTGCCGGCGCGTGGAAGTTCTACCGGGCGCTCAAGGCGATGGGCAAGACCGTCGAGCTCGAGGTCTATCCGCGCGGCGGGCACGTGCTGCGCGAGCCGATGCAACAGCGCGAGCAGATGAGACGTAACATGGAGTGGTTCGCGAAGTGGATCAGGACGGGCTCTTAGAGCTTCGCAGGTAGTGCGGACCTTCAGGTCCGCCTCTCCGGCAGGCCTGAAGGCCTGCACTACTTGACTACGGATCAGCGGAACGTCAGCTCGGCGGCGGCCAGGCCCTGCTCGCCGCAGATCGAATAGAACAGATAGGTCTTCCCTGCCTCTTCGAAGATCGCGGGATCGCGCAGCTGACGCGCGGGGCCTTCGATCTCTCCCGCCGCGGACGGCACGTTTGGCAAGCCGGGACACTCGTACGGCGCTTCAGGCCTGAGCAGTTCCACAGGTGCTGACGCCTTCCACGTCTGCCAGTTGTCCGTCAGCTCGATCGTCGACAGCATCACGCGCTCCGGCGCATCGCCAATCCCGGTGAAGAACACAAACAGCGTCCTGCCGCGCCGAAGTGCGGCGACGTGGCGAACGCGGCCGGCGTAAGGGCCCGCCGCGAACGGATTCGGGCCGATCTCGAACGACGCGAGCGGGTCCTTCGATCGCAGCAGCTGTCCGAGGCGTGCCATCCCGTACAAATAGCCGTCGAGCGGAAATACCCGAAGATAGCTGACCTTCGTGATCGCCGGCTTCAACGCGAAGTGCAGACCATCGGTCGACTCGCTGGACTGCGTGAACTGGCCGTAGCCGTTCCGCCGCGCCCACTCGCGCGCCGCCGCGGCGTCCAGGGGCCAGCGCTGACCGTCGGTCCACCAGCCGTGCGCCCACATCACGAGCCGCTTGCGGGCTTCGTCCACGTAGATCTCGGGCGAGGCGACGTGCGTGTAGAACTGATCGGACGGGCCGTCAGGCGGATCCGGTTGTGGCCGGTAGAACGCCGACCCGCTCACGGGCTCCACGCCCGGCGTGTAGACCGACCACGGCCCGGTGATGGCGTCGGCATAGGCAAGCCGGATGAACTGCCCTTTGTGATGGCCGAAGTACGCGTAGTAGCGCCCGAGCGGATGCGGGATCCACGCCGGCACGCGGATGATCGACGGGCCGTTGACGTTGTCGCCGAGCGACGGCGATGCGGCGACGGTGATGAGCGGGTTCTGCGTGACGCGGATCGCGCGGACGCGTGTGGCTTCGTCGCGCGCCGGCTGAACGGGCAGCAGCGCCAGCGCGCACACGACGGCGCGGGAAATCGCGCTCACCTACCGCCGCGTCGCGTGCGAGGTGATCATGATCCAGCGCCCCTCGCGCCGGACGTAGACGCGGGTGAAGCGCAGCGCGCCGCCCGACGGCTTGCCCTTGTATTCCACCTTCGAGTCGCTGACACCGGCGGCCACGGCGGTGTCGCCGTAGAGGCGGACCGTGAAGTCATCCTGCTTGACGTCGCCGAAGAACTTGCGCACGCCGGACTTCAGGTCGGCAAGATACTCGGCTTTGGTATTGATCGTGCCGTCGCCGTGGGTGACGGTCCAGCGTTCATCCAGCAGCCTGTCGAGCGCTGCGACGTCGGCCCGAACCCGCGATTCATTCCACAGCTTTTCCATCGCACGGATCTCCTGCTCGGCCTTGCCCGTCTGCGCGAGGACCGGACAGACCGCCAGCACGAGTACGGCGACGATGGCGAAGAATACACGTCTCATTTCAATACCCATACAGCCTGGCGGGGTTGTCGACGAGGATCGTCTTGCGCTGAGCGGCATCGGGCGCCCACACCGCCATCTGATTCAATACGCGGCCATCGTCGATCTGCAGCAGCGGAGCGATGTCGGTCGGTTTTCGCCCGCCGACCC
>Ga0068871_100003398_pt1 | contig 10938 bp, 8 predicted proteins | sample KBSMisM72_FD_72750 | JGI IMG/M metagenome (GOLD analysis project Ga0068871, IMG submission 72750) | Miscanthus rhizosphere microbial communities from Kellogg Biological Station, Michigan, USA - KBS Miscanthus M7-2 | ecosystem: Host-associated > Plants > Roots > Rhizosphere > Soil ...
CAACGCGGCGGGGCTCTACGCCGACGAGGTCTCGCGGATGCTCGGCGGCGAGACGTTCACCATCTACCCGGTCCGCGGCGAATACGCCGAATTCGCGCCGGCAAAGCGTTCGCTCGTCAACGGCCTCGTCTACCCCCTGCCTCACGGATCGGGCCATGGCCTCGGCGTCCATCTCGTCCGCACGACCGGCGGACAGGTCTGGCTCGGGCCGACGGTCAAGTATCAGGAACGGAAGGACGACTACGAAAGCGATCGGCTGCCGCTCGAGGACTTTGCCGAGGCGGCGCGCCGGCTGATCGACGGCGTGACGATCGACGATCTGCGTCTCTCGGGAAGCGGCATCCGCGCCAAGCTGCACCCGCCGTCGGAATCGTTCGCGGACTTCATGATCAGGCGGGATCGGGAGAACCCGTCGGTGGTGCAGGCGTCCGGCATCGAGTCGCCGGGGCTGACTTCGTCGCTGGCCATCGGCAACATGGTGCGCGATCTCGTCGGCGAAACACTCGGCCAGCGCCCGTCCACATCCTGATTCACGAAGCGCTCCTCCACCGGATTGAATGAGGCGGCGACCCGCCGCCCGTTCACTCGGCGATTTGTCCCATTCACCCCGCAATCGGCACACGCACCCCACGGCATTCCGCTTGCTCCTGTCGCGTCCACGCGACGACACCAGACCAGATGTCGTCACGCGGTGTCCTACTCAGTAACCGCCGCCTGCTTTCAGGAGGACCTATGAGACGCCACAGGATTGCTGCGCTCGTCGTGTCGGTCGTCGTCATCGCGCTCGCCGTTGCGTCCGCGCAGTCCAGTCTCGGCCACATCCGTGGCGTCGTGAAAGATTCGCAGGGTGCGGTGTTGCCGGGCGTCCAGGTCAAGGCCGCGCGCGACGGCGCGCCGGATCGGACGACGGTCACGGACGCAAAGGGTGAGTTCGCCTTTCTCGGGATCGCGTCCGGCCACTACGCGATAACCGCCGTCCTTGCCGGCTTCACCTCCCTCAACACCACGGCGGATGTGCATGTCGGAGCCACGACCACGCTCGCGCTCACGCTCCAGATCGGCAGCCTCGCCGAAACGGTGACGGTCGCCGCGGCGTCGCCCACGATCAACGCGATGACGTCGTCACAGATGTACATGCGTGTTCCGGGGCAGCGCCTCCGATTCAACACGGAAGCGTACGATCGCATCACCGACAACGACTGGACCGAGGTCGCGCGCCATCCGCTGTCGACGTTTTCGAGCGACGTGGACACCGCGTCGTACTCGAACGTGCGACGCTTCCTGAATCAGGGACAGGCGCCGCCGAAGGACGCGGTCCGCGTCGAGGAGCTGATCAACTATTTCACGTTCAACTACCCTGAGCCTCGCGACGGCCGGCCGATTGCCGTCACGTCAGCGATGGGCGATTGTCCGTGGAACCCGAAACATCGCCTCGCGCTCGTCGGCCTCCAGGCCCGGCGCATCGACGCGAGTCATATCCCGCCGCGCAACCTCGTCTTCCTGATCGACGTGTCGGGATCGATGGACGAGCCACACAAGCTCCCGCTGGTGAAGGCGTCGCTGGCCATGCTGGCGCCGAACCTGACCGACAAGGATCGCGTCGCCATCGTCGTCTACGCCGGCAACACCGGCCTGGTGCTGCCGTCGACGTCCGGTGGAGACACGACGACGATCCTCGACGCGCTGCACAAGCTCGAAGCCGGCGGCTCGACCAACGGCGGACAGGGGCTGATGCTCGCCTACAAGGTGGCGCAGGAACACTTCATCGCCGGCGGCGTGAACCGCGTGATTCTCGCCACCGACGGCGACTTCAACGTCGGCATCACCGATCAGGGATCGCTGCTGCGCCTCATCGAGGAGAAGCGTGAGGCCGGCGTCGCGCTGTCCGTGCTCGGGTTCGGCATGGGCAACGTCAAGGACTCGACGATGGAGAAGCTCGCCGACGCCGGGAACGGCAACTACTCATACATCGACTCGCTCAACGAGGCGCAAAAGGTGCTCGTCGAACAGGCCGGCGGCACGCTGGTGACGGTGGCCAAGGACGTCAAGATCCAGGTGGAGTTCAACCCCCGCTCGGTCGCGGCGTACCGGTTGATCGGCTACGAGAACCGGCTGTTGAAGGACCAGGATTTCAACGACGACAAGAAAGACGCGGGCGACATGGGCGCCGGGCACTCGGTGACCGCCCTCTACGAGCTGATTCCGGCCGGCCAGCCGATCGAGACGACGTCAATCGATCCGCTGAAGTACCAACAGGCCGGCACGCCCTCTCGCGCGGCGGCGAGCGATGAGGTGATGACGGTGAAGATCCGCTACAAGGCGCCGGACGCCAGGCAGAGCGCGCTGATCACGGTCGCCGTCAGGGCAACCGCGACGCCGTCGCCTGAAATGGGCTTCGCGGCCGCGGTCGCCGAGTTCGGCATGCTGCTCAGGGACAGCGCGTTCAAAGGATCCTCGTCCTTCAAGGACGCGGTCGCGCTGGCGAGGCAGTTCAAGGGGGAAGACGCGCACGGGCACCGCGCCGAGTTCATCCGCCTCGTCGGCGCGGCGGAAGGCGTTACGCGCCTGCAGGCCGCGCGGTGAGATAGCGCGCCAGGGCATCCTGCCACGACGGCATCTCGATGCCGAGCGCGCGCAGTTTCGCGTTCGATAGCGCGCAGTAGACCGGACGCGCGGCCCGCAGGTTCATGTCGGCAAGGTGAACCGGCGTCAGCCGCGCGTCAATTCCCAGCAGGCGGGCCATCTCCTCCGCAAACTCCATCCAGGTGGTGACGCCGGAGTTCACGCAGTGGTACAAGCCGCCCGGCGCCGGCATTTCCAGCAACTGACGCGTCGCCCGCGCCACATCCGCTACATACGACGGCGTAATCGTGCGGTCCACGAACACCTTCGCGGTGCCGCCGGCTCTCAGGGCGTTCAGGATTCCGGCGGCGCTGCCCTTGGCCGGACCGCCTCCGGGCGTCGTGCCGAAGATGCCTTCGACACGCAGCACGTAGGCGCGGGGCGCATCGCCCGCGAACCATTCACCGAGGAGCTTCGATGCGGCGTAGACGCTTTGCGGATTCGGGCCGTCCGTCTCGACATACGGGACGGCCGCCTTCCCGTCGAACACGAAGTCGGTGCTGTAGTGGACGAGCGTGGCGTCGTGCACCGATGCCGCCCGCGCCAGCGCCCGGACGCCGAAGGCGTTGCTGTTCAGCGCCTCGATCGGGCGATCCTCGGCGGCGTCCACCGCCGTCAATGCCGCCGCGTTGAGGATCACGCCGGGTTTCACGCTGGCCATCGCCGCATCGACGGCGTCGACATCGCTGATGTCGAGCTGCGCCCGGGTGAATCCGACAATCTCGTGGTGGCTGGCGAATTCGTGGATGAGGGCGGCGCCGAGCTGGCCTCCGGCGCCAACGACCGCGACGCGCATCAGGCGGCCCTGGATTCGACGCCGTCCGCAAACGCCCGCATCCGCTCGTCGTCGAACACGCCTTCCCAGCGCGCCACGACGGCGGTGGCGATGCAGTTGCCCATGACGTTCACGGCGGTGCGGCCCATGTCCATGATCTGGTCGATCGCGAGGAGGATGGCGGCGCCTTCGAGCGGCAGGTTGAACGTGGCGAGGGTGGCGGCGAGCACCACGAGCGCCGCGCGCGGCACGCCCGCCACGCCCTTGCTGGTCAGCATCAGCGTCAGCATCATGATCAGCTGCTGGCCCAGCGTCATCTCGACGCCCGCCATCTGCGCCACAAACACGCTGCAGAGCGACAGGTAGAGCGTCGATCCATCGAGGTTGAAGCTGTAGCCGGTCGGCAGCACGAAGCCGACGATGTTCTTGGGGACGCCGAAGCGCTCCATGATCTCGAGCGCCTTGGGCAGCGCCGCTTCGGAGCTGGCGGTGGTGAACGCGATCAGCATCGGCTCGCGGATCGCCTTGACGAACGTCAGGAACGGCACGCGAATCAGGAATGAGACGGTGCCGAGGACAATCAGCGCGAAGATCGCGAGGCCCAGGTACATCAGGCCCACCAGCTTGCCCAGCGTCAGCAGGATGCCGAGCCCCTTGCTGCCGACCGTGGCGGCGATCGCCGCGAAGACGCCGACCGGCGCAAACGCCATCACGTAACCGGTGAACTTGAACATCGCCTGCGCCGTGCTCTCCATCAGGTCGAGCACGGGCTGACCCTTGGCGCCGATCGCGGCGACGGCAATGCCGAAGAACATCGAGAAGATCACGACCTGCAGGATGTCGCCGCGGGCCATCGAATCGATGACCGAGGTCGGGAACATGTGCAGCAGGATGTCCCAGGCGTGCTGCTGGTTCTGCACCATCGCCGCCGCGGTCCTGGTGTCCGCGCCGATCGGCAGCGCGACGCCGACGCCGGGCTTGAAGAGGTTGACGAGCCCGAGCCCGAGGAACAGCGCGATCGTGGTGGCGATCTCGAAGTAGAGAATCGCCTTCAAGCCGATCCGCCCCATCGTCTTCATGTCGCCGGTGCCGGCGATGCCGACCACCAGCGTGGAAAACAGCAGCGGCGCGATGATCATCTTGATCATGCGCAGGAACACGTCGGCGAGCGGCTTCACCTGCTCGGCGAAGCCCGCCACGTGCACGCCGTTGGCGTCGGACGAAGGAAACAGATAGCCGACGCCGATGCCCAGCACCAACCCGATCAGAATCTGGGTGGTGTTGGAGACGGACGGTCCGGGGCGGGTCGTCATTGTCCCGAGCCCGCCGGCACGCCGCGCTGGACGAACTGACCGATCGCGGAGACGACCGCTTCCTGCTGATCGACCGTCAGCTCGCCGTAGACCGGAATCGCGAGGCTCTCCTGCGCCGCCCGCTCGGCGTGCGGGAACGCGCCCTGGCGGTACCCGAGATCGGCGAAGCAGGGTTGCAGGTGGAACGGCACCGGGTAGTAAATCTCGTTGCCGATGCCCTGCTCGTCGAGGTGGCGCTTCAAGCCGTCGCGGTCGGGCGTCCGGATCACGAACTGGTTGAAGATGTGCAGGCGATCGGCCGGCGCATGGGGGAGCGTCACCGTCGCGAGGCCCGCGGCCTGGAACAGGCTGCGATAACGCGCGGCATTGGCGCGCCGCCCGTCGGTCCATCCGGCGAGGTGCGGCGCCTTGACGCGCAGCACCGCGGCCTGGAGCGCGTCCATCCGGAAGTTCGCGCCGACCAGGTGATGGTAGTACTTCGGCCGCATCCCGTGCGTGCGCAGCAGCCTGGCGCGCGCCGCGAGCTCGTCGTCTTCCGAGGTCAGCAGGCCCGCGTCGCCGAAGGCGCCGAGGTTCTTGCTTGGGAAGAACGAGAAGCAGCCAAAGGCGCCGATGGTGCCGAGCGGCCGCGAGTGATAGGTCGAGCCAATCGCCTGCGCCGCGTCCTCGATCACCGGAATCCCCGCGCGACTCGCCGCGTCCATGATCGGGTCCATGTCCGCGCCGAGGCCGAACAGGTGCACCGGCATGATCGCCCTGGTGCGCGGCGTGATCGCCGCCGCGGCCTGCGCCGGATCGATGTTGAAGGTCTCCGGATCGATGTCCACCAGCACCGGCCTCGCGCCCACCCGGACGATCGCGCCGGCGGTCGCGAAGAACGAGTAGGTCGTGGTCACCACCTCGTCGCCGGCCTTGATGCCGAGCGCCATCAACGCAAGCAGGAGCGCGTCGGTGCCCGACGACACCGCGATGGCGTGCTTGACGCCGAGCAGGCCGCAGAGCTCGCGCTCGAGGCCGTCGATCTCCGGTCCCATGATGAAGCGCTGGCTGTCGCACACGCGGGTGATCGCGGCGAGGATGTCCTCGCGCAGCGGGCGGTACTGCGCATCGAGATCGAGGAGAGGCACGCTCATCGGGTTATTCTACCTGCCGCGTGATTTCACCGCCGCGCGGGTCTCGCGATCGGTCTCGCGCTTCTTGATCGTCTCGCGCTTGTCGTAGTCCTTCTTGCCCTTGGCGATGCTGACGGCGACCTTGACGCGGCCGTCCTTGAAGTACAGCTTCGTCGGCACCAGCGTCATCCCCTTCTCGACCGTCTTGCCGATCAGCTTCCGGATCTCGGAGCGGTGCAGCAGCAGCTTGCGCCGGCGCAGCGGCTCGTGATCCGCGTAGCCGCGATGGCTGTAGGGGCTGATGTGGACATTGTAGATGAAGACTTCGCCGTCCTCGACGCGCGCAAAGCTGTCGCGCAGGTTCACCCGTCCCTCCCGGATGGCCTTCACTTCGGTGCCCAGCAGCACCAGCCCCGCCTCGAAGGTGTCCAGCAGGTGAAAATCGTGGAACGCCTTCCGGTTCTCGGCGATGCTGCTCTGCGCTTTTTCGCGTTCTGTCTGTTCAGCCACAACAAGTAACAAAGAATGAGATTTAAGAGTTCAGATTTCAGAATTCAGATTGCCGAATGCTGCGCCAGGCGCGCGGCCAACAGCACCGCGGTAATCATGCTCTCGGGATCGGCCACGCCCTTGCCCGCGATGTCGAACGCGGTGCCGTGATCGACCGACGTCCTGATGATCGGCAGCCCGAGCGTGACGTTCACCGCCTGGCCGAACGCCACCAGCTTCACCGGAATCAGCCCCTGATCGTGATAGCAGGCGACCACCACGTCGAAGTCTCCCCGCCTGGCGCGCACGAAGACGGTATCGCCCGGATACGGCCCCGACACCTCGATGCCGCGCGCGCGGCACGCCTCGATCGCGGGACCGATCGCGGTGTCCTCTTCGTGGCCGAAGAGACCGTGCTCGCCGGCATGAGGGTTGAGCCCGGCAACCGCGATCCGCGGCCGCGCGATCCCGAACCGCGGCAGCTCGCGCGCCGTGAGCGCGATCGTCGCCTCGAGCGACGCCTGGGTCAGCGCCCGAGGCACCTCCGACAGCGCGATGTGCACGGTCGCCAGCACGACCCGCAGCGCCTCGGAATAAAACATCATGGCGACGTGACTCGACGCGGTCAAGTGCGCCAGCAGATCGGTGTGGCCGCTCCACTCGAGGCCGGCCAGCCGGAACGCCTCCTTGTTCACCGGCGCCGTCGCGATCGCCTGCACCACGCCCTGCTGCGCGTCCGCGACCGCGCGCACGATGACGTCGTAGGCCGCGCGCCCGGCGGCCGCGCTCAGCGTTCCCGCCGCGAAGGTCGCGCCCGACGGCGGGCCGTACAACACCGGCTCGCACGCGGCGAGCACGCGCGGATCCGCGGCCGCACGCGCAGCCACCTCCGGCCCAATCCCCGCCGGATCGCCGGACGTAATCGCCACGCGTGGTTTGCTCACGGGATCAATGGCTGCAGGAGCCGCAGCCGCCGGAACCACAGCTCTCCGAACCGCATCCGCCGCCCGATCCGCAGCCCGAGGGATTGTCGCAGCCGCCCTCACTGCCGCAGCCGCCATGCTGCACACCCTTGGCGTTCGGCAGCTCGTAGCGCAGGCAGCACTTCAACCGTCCGCACAGGCCGGACAGCTTCGAGGGGTTGAGGCTCAAGTCCTGCTGCTTGGCCATCTTGATCGAGACCGGCTCGAACGTCTGCAGGAACGTCGTACAGCACAGCGGCCGGCCGCAGGTGCCGTAGCCGCCGTACATCTTCGCTTCGTCCCGAACGCCGATCTGCCGCATCTCGATCCGCGTCCGGAACTCCGACGCCAGCTCGCGAACCAGCTCGCGGAAATCGACGCGGCCGTCCGCGGTGAAATAAAAGATCAACTTCGATCCGTCGAACGCCTGCTCGACCCTCGCCAGCTTCATCCCGAGACCGCGCTCGCGGATCTTCAGCAGCGCGATCCGGTACGCCTCCTGCTCGCGGTGCTGGTGCTGCAGCCGCGCGACGATGTCCTCTTTGGTGGCGACGCGGACGACGCGCTGCGGCGAATCCTCGGCAGGACGGCGCTTCGCCTCGAGCTGCGGGATGGCGCGCACCACGGTGCCGACCGCCGGACCGCCGTCGGTCTGCACGACGACGCGATCGCCGGGGCGCGGCTCCGGCTGCGCGGGTCCGTTGCCGCGCAGGTAGGTCTGGACGCGGCCCACCGGCGTCAGCTTCACGGCGACGAGCGGCAGGCGCGGTACGGTGCTCACAGCTGGAGCACCAGCCAGTCGGCGACCAGCTTGACCCCGGCATTGCGCTGCAGCGCAAACAGCGCGCGGTCCACGGCGGCAAACGCCCGCGTGCCGCGTTCGCCGCGATAGGCGATCGACAGCCGTTCCAGCGCCGGGCGCACGTCGGCATTGGCGAGCGTGCGCTCGTCGGCGCCGGTCGCCAGCACTTCGACGTCGCGCAGCAGCACCGCCATCGCGCGCAGATGGGTCGCGAGTTGATCGCGCTCGGTGACGCCCGACGGAGGCTTCGTAATCAGCTGCTGCGCGCTCTCGACCCGTTTGGCGGGATCGGACTGCGCCGCCGCTTTCTCCAGCACTCTTTGCGCGAGCTCACGGGACTCGACCAGCTCGCCGGCGCTCGCCTGCAGCGCCTGGCCAAGGCTGCCGTCAGCGGTGGCGGCGACGGCGCGCGCTTCGGCCTCGCTGCGGCCGCGCGCCATGAGCGCGGTCGCGATGTCCGCGGCCGAGAGCGGGCGGAACCGGAGCTGCGGGCAGCGCGAGAGCACCGTCGGCAGCAGCATGTCGGGGAGCGCGGTGACGAGGATGAACACCGACGAAGGCGTCGGTTCCTCGAGCGTCTTGAGCAGGGCGTTCTGCGCCTGGTGAACCAGCCCGTCGGCGTCGTCGATGATCACGACGCGGCGGCGGCCTTCGAACGGCCGGTACTGCGCGCGATCGATGACGTCGCGGACCGGCTCCATCTTGATGTTGCCGTTTTCGTTCGGCGAGAGGAAGAGGACGTCTGGGTGCACGCCTCGTGCAATCCGCGAGCAGGCCGGGCAGGCGCCGCACGCGTCCGGCGCTGAACCATGAACCTTGAACCGTGAACCGTCGGTGCAGTTGAGGGATTGCGCGACAGCGAGCGCCGTCAGCCGCTTGCCAATCCCCGCGGGACCGGCAAAAAGGAGACTGGGCGGGAGCGTGCTGCCGGCGACCGAGCGCGACAGCAAGTCGATCAGCCGGACGTGGCCGACAACGTCCCGGAAGGGCATGGTCGGATGCTATCACGCGCCAGCGGCGCGTCCTCTAGCCGCCCTTTTTCTTCGGCTGCTCGTCCCGCTGCTGATCGTTGTTCCCCTTGCCGAAAAGGCGCGACCAGAAGCCGCGCTTCTTCTGAGGCGGGGGCTCCGGCGCCACTTCGACCGGCGGCGGCGGCACCGTGCCGGCGGTCGCCGTCGCACTGTGGGGCACGCCGGTGTCCTCGACTCGCGGCGGGGCCGGCGGGTGGTCGGCGCCGAACAGCCCGGCGAGCTTGGTCATGATGCCCCGCGACACGTGCTGATCGCAGAACGTCGTCGGCTCCGTGCCCTTCGCGAAGTACTCGGTGTAGATCATCGAGCGGCGTTCGAGCTGGCCGCTGGTGGCGACGACCTCGACGTCGTCGCAGCCATCGGCCGCAAGCTTTCCCGAGATCCGGCACACGCGCGCGCTGGTGACGCCGGCGGGCGGGACGAGCCATTCGGGCTTGTCGTTGCGGGTCGCGGCCTTCATGAACTTCGCCCATGCCGGCACCGCCACGTCGGCGGCAAAGCCGTTCGGCAGAATCGTGCGCGGCTGGTCGAAGCCGACCCAGACGCCGGTCACCAGCTTCGTAGTGAACCCGATGAACCAGGCGTCGTTGAAGTCGTTGGTCGTGCCGGTCTTTCCCGCCGCCGGCAGCGTGAAGCCCAGCGCGCGAGCGCGGTTGCCCGTGCCCGCGTTGATGACGTCGGCGAGCATCGTCGACATCAGATACGCCGTGGTTTCGCTGATGGCGCGGACGGGAGTTTCCTGCCACTGGTACAGAACGTGGCCCTCGAGATCCTCGACGCGGCGAATCAGCGTCGCGGACGGCACCAGGCCGTGGTTGGCGAACGCCGCGTACGCCGCGGTCATCTGCTGGAGCGTCACCTCGCCGGACCCCAGCGCGAGCGACGGCACGCTCGGGACGTCGCCGACGCCCATCGTCTTCGCATACTGGACCGTCTTCGGGATCCCCACTTCCTGCAGCAGGCGCACCGCCGCGCGATTGCTCGAGGTCCGCAGACCCGTGCGCAGGCTCATCGTCGGCGACGCCGAGTGCTCGTCCTCCGGCGTCCATGCGCCCTGCGGCGTGTCAATCGGATCGTCGAGATGGTCGAGCACGGTCGCTGGAGTGAAACCCGCTTCGAGCGCCGCGGCATAGACGAACGGCTTGAACGACGAGCCGGCCTGACGGTGCGCCTGGACGGCGCGATTGAAGTGGCTGGCCTCGAAGTCGCGGCCGCCGACCATCGCACGCACCTGGCCGGTATCCGGTTCGAGCGCGACCAGCGCCGCCTGGAGGAGATCCGACGGATCGGCGGCGGCGGGCTGACCTGCTTTCTGACGCGCCGCCGCGCGGCGCGTCTGCCATGCCGCGCGCCGGCTCTCGATCGCGGCTATCTGGTCGCCGATCGCGGTCTCCGCCGCCAGCTGCATCGGCATGTCGATGGTCGAGAACACGCGCAGCCCGCCTTGATACACCCGCTGCCAGCCGAACCGGTTCACGAGCTCCTGGCGGACCTGCTCCTTGAAGTACTGGCCGTGCGGCTCCTCTTCGCGCAGGGTGTCGTGCAGCGCCGCCTTGGTGGCGCGCGCGGACTGATACGTCGCACGGTCGATCGCGCCGTTCTCGAGCATGGCCTGCAGCACCATGTTGCGGCGGGCGATCGCTCGCTCCATGCTCACCGTCGGGGCATAGCTCGACGGCGACTTCACGAGCCCGGCGAGCAGCGCGGCTTCCGCGACGGTGACCTCGGACGCGTGTTTGCCGAAGTATCCGCGCGACGCGGCTTCGACCCCGTAGAGGCCGTCGCCGAAATACACCTTGTTGAAGTAGAGCTCGAGGATCTGGGGCTTGGTG
>Ga0068871_100003409_pt1 | contig 10920 bp, 11 predicted proteins | sample KBSMisM72_FD_72750 | JGI IMG/M metagenome (GOLD analysis project Ga0068871, IMG submission 72750) | Miscanthus rhizosphere microbial communities from Kellogg Biological Station, Michigan, USA - KBS Miscanthus M7-2 | ecosystem: Host-associated > Plants > Roots > Rhizosphere > Soil ...
TTCTGTCCCACTACAAGCCGCGGCAGCAGATATTTGAGCTGTGCAAGCTCGACCTGCAACTTACCCTCGCGACTCTGAGCGCGCTGAGCAAAGATATCCAATATCAGCTGAGGCCGATCCATAACCTTCAGGTCTGTCGCCTCGGACAGGACGCGCACCTGCGTCGGCGAAAGCGCCGTGTCAAAAACTATCAGATCAGCACCCAATCGCATCGAGCGGATAAGCAACTCATCGAGTTTTCCCTTCCCGATAACGGTCTTCGGATCTATCTGCGGGCGGCGCTGAATTATTTTGTCCAGAACAAGCACATCGGCCGAATTTGCTAGCTCCTCAAGTTCATTCAGCGACTCTTCCGCCTCGTCCGTCGCACCTGTCGTCACGCTGATCAAGATCACCCGGTCGCGATTCGTCTGCCGCTGACGTGCCGTCTGACGGATCCGGGCCATTTCATTCTCAAGAGAATTTATAAGCGAGGTGAAATCGGTATCTAGCTGCGATGGAATATTCGGTTCCAGAAATTCGTACGGTGCCAAGGGATCATTGATTCCCGTGTCCGCATTTTCTGACCCGTTTGCGGACAAGGATGTCCGCGTTTCATTTGCCGGCAATAAATGCGCCGAATGAACAAGGCCCGGCAGGCCCGACTTGCCATCAACCTGGATGGCCGACATTAGATCAAGCCGAAGCAGAGCCAAATCCGTTAGGTCGTCCTGCGTCAGTTTTTCCCCGAGGAGATGCGTGTGCACACATCGCAGTCCGCGAAAACGTTCGGTTGACGCGCGCGAGCGCCCGAAATCCGGCATTTCTATCTGCTTTGCATTACCGACCATCACATATTCGACCTGCCCTTTTCGATTAAGCAGAACGCCGACCTGGCGCCCAGTCTCGTGTGAGATCTCGGACATTTGACGCGCAAGCTCTGGTGAAATTATTTGATCGGATGGTACGCGGCGAGTTGCGAGGCGCTCGATGCGTTTGAGCTGATTTTGCTTGAGACCACGAGTAAGGCCTGTGACGTTACTGATAGAGACGAAACCTCCGGTGTTAACGTCATTATAACAGGTCTCAACATCAGAAAGTGAAAAAGTAGAAAAGGTGCAAAACGAAGCGATCGGGGTGCACAGACATACCTGTTTTTTATTCTTTCACTTTTCTCTATTTCCCCTTAAACTTTCCTCATGCAAACCCGGACGCGACGGCAGCGAGAGGTGTTCGACTTCATCGTCCGCTACATCGATAACCACGGTCACGAGCCTTCGTATCAGGTGATTGCTCGTTCGCTGGGACTTCGATCAAAAGCGGGAATTGCAAAACACGTTAAGTCATTGGAAGAGCAAGGTTTGCTGACGCGCCGAAACGAAAACGGCGGCTTTTCGATCGACATCAAACGGGACAGCGGTATCACGGTCGCCGGAAGCGAACTTCATTGGCTGGACGTTCCGCTGGCAGCAGAGCCTAGAGAGGACTGGGAACTCCTTCCCCTCGTTGTCCCGCGATTCATGATCGGCCATCGTTCGGCGGACCGGGTATTTGCCTACCGAATAGCTGACAACGGAATGTCCGGAAGCAACATCTGCGAGGGAGATATCGCCCTCGTCGAAGAGCGAGCTTTCGCCAGGGACGGTGAATGGGTGGTAGCGGTCATCCGAAAAAAGACTTCCATACTTCGCGAATACTACCGCGACGGTCCGCACGTCGAACTTCGTCCCACAAATTCTGACTTCGTCTCAGTTTTCGAAGCCGCTGACAAAGTCGACATTCGAGCTGTATTTAGAGGATTGCTGAGGCCGATAAATTAAAGGCAGAACCCACCTGCGTAAGAGTATGGTTCTGCCTTTTGGTAGTCACTCGACCACACTTGCACCACGAGGAAGCGGCTTGAAAAACTTCGGTCTTCGATGGATTCGTTGGAAGATGAGGAGATTAAAGAAATGCATTCCGCCGAGCACTAACAATACAAGCCCGACCTTGTAGGACAAAGCCTCGATCCCTGCTCGAGCGGTCTCGATTTGATAACCGATCTTTAGAGCAAGGCTGACATATCCCAGATTGATAAGATAAAACCCTACTACCAGAAGGTGATTGACCGAATCGGCTAACCCTTCCTCACCATGAAAAACCTCAACCAGAAAGACACGCCCGTTCTTATGCAGGGTTTGCGCGACCCAGATCGTGAGCAGTACGCTTATCAAAGCATAAACTCCGTATGTGATGACTACTATATCCATCTTTCCTCCTAACCGTTCTGTAGTTTGGTGCCTGAAGATCCCGACACTCTTGTCCATTTCAGTTACAACCGCCGTGCCAGATGCAAAGGCCTATAATAGCTTGCCGATTTCTGCGAAAAATGATTGTGAAGCTTTGCACAATGCAATTCTCGGATCGGTCGGTTCGCATTTTGCCACCGAGGGAATTTCTCCGTGATCGGGAAGCGGACGATGGCGAACAATTGTACATACTCCTGAACAGATGTTCAGCTAAATAGACGCATTGCAACAATTTAAGAGTTTTGGTCGTAGTGAGATGCCGGAGGGAACTATGAAGATTCTTTTTGTGATAACCGTTCTCGTTCTGGCTTTTGCCATGCCCGAATTCGGGCAAGCGATAAAGATCTCCAAAGACAAGTTGAAAGAAACATTGGTCGATCTGGAAAAACAGTCCTGGGAGGCCTGGAAAGATCGCGACGGCAAATTCTATCAGGGTTTTCTTTCCGACGATCATCAGGAGATAGGCGCGAGCGGCATAACGACCAAGACTGAGATCGTTCCGTTTGTCGGCAGCGATGTTTGCGTCGTCAAGAGCTATTCGGTCGACAGCTTTACCCTCACTATGTTCGACAAGAACACTGCTCTTCTCACTTATCATGCGGCACAGGACACGACTTGCGGCGGCTCGCCGGTTCCGAGCCCGGTTTGGATAAGTTCTCTTTACGTGAAACGTGGGAAAAGATGGCTTAATGCTCTCTATCAACAGACGCCGGCTCACAAATGACCGCGGCGAAAATGTGCTTGAGAAAGACATTTTTGATATATGATTGTCGGCGCTCTACTGGATCCTAACCTCAAAGGAGATCAACATGCCGATCAATATCCCGCAACCCTCGCCGCTGATCATTTCGTATCTGGGCCTTCGAAAAGCTGTCGGATTCATAGGCCTCGGGTTGCCATTTGTCCTGGTCTTTGGCGGAAAGGCATTTCCCGACGCGCCGTGGTTCCAATATTCGATCAGCGATTATTACTACACTGGCATGCGAAACGTGTTTGTGGGCAGCTTGTGCTCGATCGGGGTATTTCTGATAACGTATCGCGGATACGACATTCGCGACCGGATCGCGGGCGCTTTGGCGGCTGTCTTCGCGATCGGGGTCGCCCTGTTTCCCACTACCCCGGAAGTGATGACTGAGGCCCATATGAGTATTACTGCCGCCCAAACGATTTTCGGCCGGATCCATCTCGCAAGTGCGGCTCTGTTGTTCTCAACTCTCGCCTATTTTTCGCTCGCGCTGTTTACCAAATCCGATCCCGTCCAGCCTATGACCATGCAGAAAAAGAAGCGGAACGGAGTTTATATTGTATGCGGAGTATTGATCCTTGCCTGCATCGTCCTGATCGCGTTGAGCGAGTGGCTCTTCTTGAACAGCTATTCACCTTTTGAAAACCCGAACATTAAGGAGCTACACCCAGTCTTCTGGCTCGAATCGGCAGCGGTCATCGCCTTTGGCACCTCGTGGCTTACAAAAGGCGAAGCGATCCTTGCTGACCAACGCTAATTTGCCCTGCGAAGGCTTTTTCGTCATACTTTTTGAATGCCAACACGTTAAGTTAAGCGGTTATTGAACAGCTTGAACGTGGACGGCCTAGCAATCATTTTCTATGACAAATGCACCTACACCGAATGCAAGCTACAGCCTGACGCTGCGCGTTCGCATTCATAACAAGCCCGGTAAACTGGGCGAGATCACCACTGCTATCGGAAAGGCCGGGGGCGATATCGACGCGGTAGATATCGTAACCGTCGGCAGGGATTTTCTTATTCGTGATATCACTGTAAACGCAGCTTCGGAGTCGCAGGACAAGGAAATCATCGAAGCGGTCAGCGATATCGATGGAGTGGAGGTCGTAAACGTAAGTGACCGGACCTTCCTTATTCATCTTGGCGGCAAGATCGAGGTTACCTCAAAGATACCGCTGAAAACGCGCTCCGACCTTTCAATGGCATACACGCCCGGCGTCGCTCGCGTCTGCGAAGCGATCCACAAAGACCCGGAGAAGGTTTTTAACCTGACCATTAAAAAGAACACCGTGGCGGTAGTCTCGGACGGAACAGCCGTGCTCGGTCTCGGTGATATCGGCCCCGCGGCAGCGATGCCTGTGATGGAAGGTAAGTGTCAGCTCTTTAAGGAATTTGGGGGAGTCGATGCGTTCCCGATCTGCCTTAACACGAAGGACCCGCACGAGATCGTCGAAACGATCAAGAATATTTCCGTTCCGTTCGGTGGCATCAACCTTGAAGATATTTCTGCTCCGAGGTGTTTTGAAATAGAGGACCGCTTGAAAGAAATCCTGGATATTCCGGTCTTTCACGATGACCAGCATGGGACTGCGGTTGTTGTTCTCGCAGCTTTGATCAACGCGCTGAAGATCGTTGGGAAAAAGATGGAGGACATCAAGGTGGTCGTCAACGGTATCGGGGCAGCTGGTGTTGCCTGCTCCAAGATCGTGATGGCCGCAGGTGTGAAGAATATAATCGGCTGCGATACGGTCGGCGCGATTTATCAGGGCCGTAAGGAACACATGAACTGGGTCAAAGACTGGTACGCTCGCAACACCAATCCCAGTAAAGAAAAAGGTACGGTCCACGACGTGATCAAGGGGGCAGACGTTTTTTTTGGCCTCTCGGTTCCGGGCGTCATTGACCAGAGCGACCTTAAGAATATGGCAAAGGATCCGATAGTGTTTGCAATGGCGAATCCGATTCCGGAGATCATGCCCGAGGACGCCGAAGGCCTTGTCTCGGTAATGGCAACGGGACGTTCGGATTATCCGAATCAGATCAATAATGTTCTATGCTTTCCCGGCATTTTCCGCGGTGCACTGAATTGCCGGGCTTCGCGTATCAACGAGGCGATGAAGCTTGCTGCCGCGAACGCGATCGCCGGAATAATCGCCCCAGACGAACTTCACCCCGACTATATAATCCCGTCCGTATTCGATAAGCGTGTCGGTGAAGCTGTAGCAGCGGAGGTGGAAGAAGCCGCTTACAAATCAGGTGTGGCCCGCCGCGAACGGACAATATCGGACACTACCTTCGAGCCGCGTGTTACCGCCGGATAGCTTGAATTTCCATCTGTCATCAAAGCCGCCGACGTACAGAACATTTTCGTTGATTTGATCGTTCTGTTCCATGTACTCTGAAGTCGACGTCATATGATACTCAAACAGCTTGGAGAACTATCCGTTGAAGAAGTTGCCAATTCGCTGACGCATGGCTTCGGCCTGATTTTGAGTATCGCCGGGTTTGCTGCCTTGCTCTTGATCGCGGCGTTCAATGGCGGTGTCTGGCAGATCACGAGCAGCATGATTTACGGGGCTTCTCTCGTAACGCTTTATGCGGCATCAACACTTTATCATTCGACGATCTCTTTAGAATTAAAACGCAAGCTTCAGGTTCTCGATCATTGCTGCATCTACCTGCTGATCGCCGGAAGTTACACGCCCTTTGCCTTACTGCTATTTCGAGAAACGTTCGGATTCTGGCTACTTGGGTTTGCATGGTCTTTCGCCCTGGTCGGGATCGCAATCAAGTTGTTCTTTGGAAACCGATATTCGGCGATTGGAGTTGTCTCCTATCTCGCCATGGGTTGGGTGGGCGTTTTTGCGGTCCAGCCGATGTATCAGGCTCTCGGACTGATACCGCTCGTGCTTGTTGTTGCGGGTGGGCTTGCATATACGCTAGGCATGATCTTCTTTGGTTGGCACAGCCTCCGGCATCACCATGCTATCTTTCACGTCTTTGTGCTCATCGGCAGTGTAATCCACTTCTTCGCGATCACTATCTACGTCCTGCGGTAAAGCCTTCTCTGATGCAAAAGCGCGAGATCCAGATAGGCACATGCGGTTTTAGATGGTCGAAAGACGAGTATGCCGAGCACCTTGACTGTGTCGAGATCCAGCACACATTCTACAAACCACCCCTTGTAAAAACGCTTGAAAAGTGGCGAGAAGAAATGCCTGCCGATTTTGAATTCACCTTAAAGGCATGGCAGTTCATCACACACGAAGCCGGAAGCCCGACGTATCGTCGACTAAAGCGTGATCTGAGTGAAAAAGAAGAACGAGAGGCCGGAGCGTTCAGATCGAGCGACACTGTTAATGAGGCATGGAGAGTAACGCTTGAATCGTCTAAAGCGCTAAACGCACGAACCGTTCTCTTCCAATGCCCCGCAAAATTCACCCAAACGAAAGAACATATCGCCAACCTTCGCAAGTTCTTCAAACGGATCGACCGCGAAGGACTGAATTGCGTTTGGGAACCACGCGGACCTTGGGGAGACAAGGTGATCAAAAAGATCTGCGATGACCTTGATCTCTGGCATTGCACCGACCCTTTTGTGCGCCCGACCGCAACCCCTGACCGTTGTTATTATCGGTTACACGGCATCGGCGGCTGGCGTTACAAATACGAAGACGGCGAACTTGAAGAACTCGCCTTCCTATTGCCAAAGAAAGGCCCATCGTATGTCTTCTTTAACAACAACGAGATGTTCGCTGACGCGATAAGATTTCGGAAGATCGTTGGTATCTGATCTCAGACAATGAATTTGTATCCGAGGCCATGGACCGTCTGAATAAATCGAGGGCGGCGAGGGTTCGCTTCGAGTTTTTGACGGAGCCATGCGATGTGGACATCGACGGTTCGCGTTGAAGGCATCGCATCGTAGCCCCAAACCTCGTTTAAAAGATGATCGCGGGTGTGGACCGTTCCGTGGTTGGTGATCAGATACTGAAGCAGTTTGAATTCCATTGCCGATAGATCCAGCGACTCGCCATCTCGCTGAACCTCCGCTCGCCGAAAGTTCACGCTGACATTCTCAAATCGGAAAGCCTCGTTGGTCACACCGGCGGCGGGGGCTGGCGCACGTCTTATCAGAGCCTCCACGCGTGCAAGAAGCTCAATGACCTCGAATGGCTTTGTCAGGTAATCGTCGGCTCCGAGCTTTAGGCCAAGCACCTTATCAATCGTCTCGCCCTTCGCCGTCAGCATAAGGATCGGCGTTGCAATTCCCTTTTGCCGGAGGTCACGAGCGACGTCATGGCCATTCTTTTTGGGAAGCATGACGTCAAGGATGATGAGATCGAATGTTTCAGAAGACGCAAGGTTAAAGCCCGCAGCACCATCTTCCGCAGAAACGACTTCAAAGCCCTCACTCTGCAACCGATCAGTCAGGGTAATGATCAAGCCTTGTTCGTCTTCGACAAGTAATATCCGCATTCGATTTAAACTACGCGACGGGCAGCTCGATCGTAAATCGGCTTCCCTTTCCTTCTTCGCTGCTCACCTTTACGCGGCCTCCGTGAGCCGCGGCGATCTGCCTAACAAGCGAAAGCCCAAGACCGTTGCCGTGAATTTGTGCGTCAACTACTTTCCTCGATCGAAAGAAGGGCTCGAATATTTGCCTCAGATCCGTCTTCGAAATTCCGATGCCATGATCTTCGATAGATATTTTTACTGTGCCGCCACCGTTCTCTGCATCTACCCGCAGCCACCGCTCGCCATTGCTGTACTTAACAGAATTGACGATGAGATTTTGTATTGCCTGGCTAAGGGCCACGCGGTCGGCCTCCAATTTAGGCAGTGAATCCGAAATATTAGTTTCGACAACCACGTTCTTTTCCTCGATCAACGGAGCGCACTCGCCAAGGGCGTCTTTAACGACATCGCTAACATCGGCCTGAGTAAAGTTGTACTTACGTCGGCCCGACCTGGCTCCGGCAAAATCGAGGATCTGCTCGACCATGGCCGAGAGCTTTTTCCCCTCGCCCTTGATCAACTGGCCATAGCGAGAAACCTGCGCGTCTTCTTTGGCGACGCCGTCTGCAAGATTTTCTCCCGCCGAATAGATGACCGCAAGCGGGGTCCGGAACTCGTGCGAAACGCTCGAGACAAAATCGATCTGTCGCTGTGCCAGCATTTTTGCCCGCTGAGCCGAGAAAATGATCGCCGCCACGGCTGCCCCCAGCAAAAACAGAATGCCGAAACCGACCGCTAGACTTCTAAATTTCGTTTGTGCCAGGAATGCTTCGATCGATCCACCGCGATGTTGCACCATCAGGGTCCAAGGCGCCTCGATATTTTCCGTTCGCGCCGTAAAAATCGAGGTCCGGGGCTTTGCATCCGACTTCAACTCAACCTGTACCGTGCCGGTTGAGTTTGAGTTGCTGTTCGCTATCACCTTGCTAAACGTCCGGCTTTCAACGTGAGAGCTGACAACCATGCCTTCACGCTTTTCCGGTTCTCCCGACGACAGAACATCTTTGTTGGCGTAAAAGATAAAATTTTCGGGCGTCACGTTAAACATGCCGGCCTTGGCGTCCGTTCCGTCAGCGCCGGTCTGCGTATTGAAAATTGCCTCCTGATTTTTATCCACAACAGACAGCTTAAAATCGCCTTCTCCAAAATGGCTGGCAGCCAGATCCGGCAAAACCCTCTGATTAAGCGTGTCTTTATCCAGGATGATCGCGAGGTAGCCGTATGTAACCGGCATCTCCATTCCCGGCATTTCGTCGTTCGCCGTTCGCCTCAGCAGGATCTTCTGAATTCGACGGCCCGACTCATGGGTCGGCAGCAACAGCGTGTAAATATCCGCATTAACGGCCTGAAATTTTTTCTCGTCGGCAAACCTCGATACGATCGTTTTAAGTTCAGGATTCCAATCGACCGGCGCAAATGCTCTTTCTTTCGTGTCGTAATGGAGAGGGAGTCCTGGATTCTTAACGTCAAAATAATAAAAATCTTTGATCAGCGTTGGATACGAGGTCTTGCCTAGCCAGTAATCGTAGCGGTCGTTAAAATCACGCCAGTCTTTTCCCTTCCAGGCGAATTCGTCTGTCTGAAAATTAAAATAAGCGTTTTGGACCTCGCGGTTAAAATCGTCCGCGAATCGTTCGGCTTCACCTTGAGCCCGTTTGTGCATCCGGTCGCTCTCATTCGCAATGATCTGTGTCTGCCATCGATATTGCAGTAGGCCCAAAACGACCAGCAGGCCGATAAGGCCGGAAAAAAGCAAGATTGTTGTCCAGGACCGCTTCATCGCCTCTCATTTTCCGTTTTCCGCTGTCTGCTGTCCATTGTTTTCCGGCACATTTTACATTCTTAACAATTTCTTTGCGTCCTCTTAACCAAACACCTGTTAGAATCTGGAATAATCGCTGACAAGTTGAGCGAGCCGCTGGCTAAATTCTTTGTGGACTTCTTCCTCCAATATTAAGAAGTATCTCTAACGACGGTGGTTCGCTCAGCCAAATATTCCGGAGGCAAATTATGAAAAGATTTTTTACTACGATTTTGTTCGTTTCGGTCTTTTTCATCGGGCTCGGTTCTCTGATCGAAAAGGCCGGAGCCAAATTCAAATCGGATGAGAAGGCTCTTGCCCTGATCCGTGCAGCCCGTCAGGCTATCGGGGGCGATAGTGCTATCGCGGGCGTTCAAAGCCTGCGGATCGTCGGGCAGACCACCCAGACGGTCTCCATAAACGGAGCAGCTCAAACCGAGCAGGGTGAGACAGAGATCGCGCTTCAATTGCCAGACAAGCTGATGAAAATGGTCAAGATCGGACACGGTGACGAAAGCGGCGAACCGATAAAATTGGTTAACAAACAGGTGGACGTCGTCGTGCGGTCGAACAAGGATGGCAGCGTGACAGTCACCGACCAAGATTCGGCACCGGAAACGAGCGGCGTGAAAACCATCATTGTCAAAAAAGCGGATGGTAATGTTCAGGAAGTAAACACTGCGGAGGGCCGAAAGATCATCCTCCGCCAAGCAGAAGGCTCTGGTAATATCCAGTGGAAAACTGCGGACGGCGACGCCGAAAACGCTGTCATCACCGGAGCAGCCTCGGATCCGAATGGAAAAAGAATGCTTGTCCGAAGCGGCGGCGGCGAGCCACATGATAACGAACTCCTGCGCACGACCCTCGCACTTCTTCTCTCGGCCCCTAAGGGCATGGATGTAAGTTACACCTTCGGTGGCGAGAGCGATGTCGATGGCACGGCGTGCAACGTGGTGGTCGCAGATTTTGCCGGATCGGTGGTCAAGCTTTTCCTGAATCGAGATACAAATCTTCCGATGATGATGTCATATTTCGGCACGCGAATGCCGAAGGCTATTACCTTCGAAAGGCAAACGGCCGCACCTGCCGACGGTTCAGGAAACGTGTACTTCTTTAAGAAAACAGGTCCGGGACCAGGTGATGGTCCGGGTGACAAGGCTGAATTCCAGGTTCGATTCTCTGACTATCGCAGCGTCAATGGCGTACAGCTCCCGTATCATTGGACAACCAACGTAAATGGAACGTTGGATGAAACGTTCGACGTTACGACCTACGAAGTGAATTCTCCGGACGTTGCAGCAAAGTTTCAGAAGGGAACGGTGTTGCTTCGGACGAAAAAGCCCGAGGGACAGTAATCAGGGAGATTTATGGAATGATCTAATCCGCGGGGGCCGAAGCTTCGGCCCTCTTTTCTTTTAGCTTCCCCGCCAATCCTTGAACCACCGCCTTTCCGGCATCGATAGCACCTTTAATATGCCGATGATTAGTGAAATGCCCGGCAACAAAAACGCCCGAAACATTGGTTTCGAATGTTTCAGCGTCGTACGCCGGGACCTCGCCGTATTTTGATTGCTCGGTTTCAACGCCCA
>Ga0068871_100003415_pt1 | contig 10917 bp, 6 predicted proteins | sample KBSMisM72_FD_72750 | JGI IMG/M metagenome (GOLD analysis project Ga0068871, IMG submission 72750) | Miscanthus rhizosphere microbial communities from Kellogg Biological Station, Michigan, USA - KBS Miscanthus M7-2 | ecosystem: Host-associated > Plants > Roots > Rhizosphere > Soil ...
TCGTAGAAGGTGAAGTTGCCGCGAACCGACTTGTTCAGTTTGCCGTCCGCCTTGAACGCGTAGTTGTTGAAGGTGGTGTTGTCCGCCTGCCCATTCAGGGTGAGGAGATCGATCCTGGTCCAGGCCATCGCTCCCCACACCCAGATGGCGTCCTGCAGGAGCGGACCACCGAGCTCGAATCCGGTGTCCCGGTACAGGTCGGTGCGGTTGCCCTTGCCGGTCGTGTCGCCCAGGGACGCCGCGAGCGTCGGCGAGATGTTGACGGCCTGCAGCGCCTCGTTTTCGAAGTAGAACCGCGTGCTGCCGTGAGGCCCGCTGCCTCCCGACTTCAGCACCATGTTGAGCTGAACGCCGGAGGTGGGATTCTTGGCGTCGGCGCCGCCCGTCGTGATCGCCATCTCCTGGAAGCTGTCGAAGTCGTAGTAGAACGCCGACGATCCGGTCGCGTGCTCGGGCCGGACGATGTTGTCGCCCATGTCGGTCACGGGCACGCCGTCGATGCTCCAGGTGTTGTCGGTCGCCTGCGCGCCCTTGGCGTTGTAGTTGGACTGCTGCCCCGACTCCGATCCGCCGACGTTGACGCGGTCCATGTAGACCGTAGGGACGGTTTGCATCACCACCCACGGGTCGCGTGAGCTCGGGATGTCCTGCAGTTCCGGTTGGGCCACGTGCGTCGTCGTGGTCGCACGCCTGATGTCGACGACCGACGTCACCGCCGCGACGTTGACGGTCTCTTCCGCTCCGGCGACGGCGAGTTTCAGCGCGAGCGCTGTACTTGCGCCGCTCAGCACTTCGACGTGGCTGCTGGTGCTGGGTGCGAAGCCCGGCTGCGAGACCCGGACGGTGTAGTCGCCCACCGGCAGGTTGAGGAAATGTGCCTCGCCCTGCGCGTCCGAGATCTGCGTCTGCGCCGAAGCCCCCAGCAGGTCCACCTTCGCGCCGGGCACTCGCGTGCCGTCGGAGTCCTCGATCGAAACGTCGATGCGACCGGTAAAGACCTGCGCGCTCACCGGCGCCGCCAGGGCGAGGGTGAGCATCAATGCCGCGGCGAGTGCGGCCGTTCGGTTCCGACGCTTCATTTACGAGGCTCCTTGAGTCCCGTACATGATAGCCCGGACGGCGCTCGTGCCGCCCCGGTGTCAGTGCCGCGCTGAGGCTTTCTTGAGATCGTCTTTGAGCTGCGGGTTCACGCGGAATCCCGACTTCTCCGCCGCCGTGATCTCGGCGTTTGCCTCCGCGTATCGATGGGTCAGCATGTAGACGACGGCGAGGTTGTTGTGGGCTTCACCGAGCTTCGGGTCGGCCTTCACCGTTTCGAGGTATTCGCGTTCGGCATCCATCATCGAACCGGAGCGAAAGTAAGCGCTGCCGAGCGCGATGGAGATCCACGCCGGCGTGTCGGGTACGCCCTTGGCATCGCGGAAACGCCGGGACTTGAGATCGGAAATGCGGCGATCCAGGTCGATCGGCCCGCTCGACATCATCGCTTTCACACGGCCGGACACGAGGAGCGTCTTCTCTTCCTCGAGCGAGCGAATCTCATCGTCGAGCGCGCGCTGTGCCTCCATGTCGTTGCTGGCGCGCCGCGCGGTGTTCGCGGTGAAGGCGTCGCGGCAGGCGAGATACGCCCTGACGGCTTCGGGAAACCGTTTCGTGTTCATGTACACCTGGCCGAGACCGTAGTGCCCCATTTCGAGGCTCGGTTCGAGCTTCACCGCCGCGTGGAACTCCGCTTCCGCCTTCTCCCATTGCTCGGCGTGCATGTTCTCCTGTCCCAGCCGGAGATGGCGCAGCGCCTCGAGATGGTCGCGGGAAGGCGCGGACTGCGCCGCGCCGGCGGCGGCCGTAAGCACGGTGATGGCGCACGCGAGGCACACGGCACGCATGTCAGCTCCTCCCCATCGCGCGCTTGAGATCGGCCTTGAGCTGCGGATTGACCTTGAAGCCGTGTTTCTCGGCCGCGATGATTTCCGACTCCGCTTGCGCGTACCGGCCGGTCTGCAGGTAGACGACGGCCAGGTTGTTGTGGATCTCACCGATGTCGGGAGCGATCTCGAGCGCCTCGACGTATTCACGCTCGGCGTCGGCGATGGCGCCGCTCCGGAAGTAGGCGCTGCCGAGAGCGAAGGAGATCCAGGCGGGAATCCCGGATACGGATTTCGATTGGCGCTGAATCGCACGGAGATCCGCGATTTGCCGGTCCAGCTCGAACTTGCCGCCGCTGAGCACGTTGCCGCTGCCGCTGCCCAGCGCCGTCTCCTGGTCTTGAAGGGCCTGAATCTGATCGTCAAGACCGCGCTGCGCCTGCAGATCGCCCAGAGAGCGCTGACGGTTGCTGATCACGAACGCGTCGCGGCACCCGAGATACGCGCGAACGGCGGCCGGATAGCGCCGGGTGGCCATGTAGACCTGACCGAGGTGGTAGTGCGCCATCTCCAACGACGGCTCGAGCCGGATTGCCGATCGGAATTCGACTTCGGCCGACTCCCACTGCTCGAGACGCATGCTGTCCTCGCCCAGGCGCAGGTGACGCATCGCCTCGCGATGATCGCGGGTGTCCTGTGCCGTGGCGGGCGCCACGAATACGACCAGAAGGGCGGCGGCGATCAGCAGACGCATGGACGACTCCTTCATCGATCCAGTGTCGACAGATACTCGCGAATCTTCGGCTGCGCCGGATCGAGCTCGAGCGCGCGCTCGAATGCGCGCCGGGCGCCGGCCCTGTCGCCGGCGCAGAGCCTGGCGACGCCCGAGGCACTGAAGGCGGCGGCGCTGTCGGCGGCCAGTGCGATTGAACGATCGAAATCCTGAACCGCGCCGCGGCAGTCGCCGGCTTCGATCCGATAGCGCCCGCGGAAGAGCCAGAGCTCGGGATCTCGGGCGTTGGCGGCGACCGCGGCATTCATCAGCCGCAGGCTGCGGGTCGCGTCACCGCTGCGCTGATAGGCGATCGCCCGCCCGATCAGCGTCTTGGCTCCGTCGGGCATGCCGCCGCCGAACGCCTGCACCAGCAGCGCATCGGACCGATCGAGATCCTGCCCCATCGCGTACAGCACGTCGCTCAGGTTCCATTGCGCCGACGCGAGCCTGGCGTCGACCGTCAGGGCCTTCTCGAACATGGCGATCGCCTGGGGCAGCTTGCCGCGCTCCTTCAGGATCACGCCCTCGTTGTTGTAGGACCCGGCGGTACGGGTCGATCCGCGGCTCCCCGGCGGCGCGGTGTCGCTCTCGGACGCGCCGATGTAGCCGAGCGACCGCAGGTTGGCCACCGCCTCGCGATCCATCTGCGCGCCCGCTTTGGCCGGCTGCGCGGACGCAGGGCGGTAGCCGGCCGCGTAGTCGGCGCGCGGCGCCGCGTTCGGCGTCGCACCGTCGAGCGGCTCGCCGTTCACGTCGCGACCGGGCGGCAGCCCGGCGACGGCGAGGACCGTCGCGGCGACCTGCTGCACGTCGCCCTGTGCGCCGTGCCCCGCCTTCGCCGGCACGCCGCGTCCCCAGAGGAGATAGATGCCTTGCGGCGCGTGCCATTTCGCCGCGCTCGCGGTCGCCACGCTCGAGAGCTTCGTCGGCCGTCCCTCGCCCCAGTAGAACCCGTGATCGGAAACGATCATCAGCACGCCGCCCACGGCGGCGGCAGCGTCCCGATACTGCCCGATGCGCTGATCGAGCGCGCGGAAGAAGCGCTCGGGCACGCCACTGTAGCGGTCGTAGTCGTCCTGCGGGATCGACGCCTGCCGCGGCGGCGCGTACGGAGCGAACACGTGCCCGATCGTGTCGGTGCTCTGGAAGTACACGACCGCGACGTCGGGCTTCCGCTCGCGGATCCACTGCAGCGAGAGATCGCCGTAGACGGTCGTTTCGATCAGCATGCGGCGCAGCGCGCTCACCGGCTGCGAATAGGGATCGTCGGACTCGGCGACCTTGCGGTAGTCGGCTTCGCCCAGCCACGGCAGGTAGGCATGAAGCGCGTCGTAGTTCACCTCGCGCTCGGCGCGCGTGAGGCCGTCGCGCGCCCACGCCTCACGATCGGCTGGGAACACGATGCCGCCGGGCGGCGCCGATTCCTTATAGAGAAATGTGAACAGCCGATCGGAAACGACAAGGCCGTCAACCGCCTCAGCGGGAAACGTCGCCCAGAGGCCGAACACCGCGGACGATTTGCCTGCCGCCGTCGCCATGTTCCAGAGCGCCGGCGCCCGGCGCTCGCTGCTCGTGATCGGTTCCTTCTGCCCCGTCACCGGATTGAACTGCACGAAGTCGAGGATGCCGTGCTCCAGCGGGCTGGTGCCGGTCATCATCGTCGTCCAGATGAGCGGCGAGAGCGCGGGAGACAGGGTTTTGAGGTGACCGCTGGTGCCCTCGGCCGCCAGACGGCCGAGATTCGGCATTACGCCGCGGGCGATGTAATCGTCGAGCAGGGACCAGTCTGCCGCATCAAGGCCCAGGACGATGACCGGGCGCCCTGAGGGCTGAACGTTACGGGCGATCGCGTCAACGGTGGGCGGCGCTCCGGACGTCCGGTCTCGCGCCGGCGCCGGCGCCCCACCGCCACACCCGCTTGCCGCGAGCATCGCGGCCAGCGCGAGGGCCATCAGGGTGCGAGACGCGGCTCGAATCAACGTGGGACTCCAGAAAGAACAAGGGCCTCGCCGGTGCGAGGCCCTTATCCTATACGACCGAATTACGCCCTCAGAAGGTCAGCCGGACGCCGATGCGCAGGCTGCGCGGGAGCGTGAACTGCGTGCCGACGCCTTCCTTGAGGAAGTCGGGGTTGGTCGCGGTCGCCCTCGGATTGGCAAGCGATCCTACGGCGGTCGTCGTGTTCGGCAGCGCGATGAACCCGCCGTCGCCGTTGCACTGCGCCGACGGCACGCCGGCGCAGGCGCCGTCCTTCTGCAGGTTGTACCGCTGATCGAGGATGGTGGCGCCCTGCCGGTTGAACACGTTGAAGACGTCCAGCAGGATGTTCGCCTTCATGCTGCTGCCGATCTTCACCGGGTAACCGGCGTGCAGGTCCATTTCCCAGTCAGACGGCCCATAGCCGAGCGAGCCGCGCGGCGTCAGGTAGTACTCCCAGTTCGCGTACGCGAATGAGTAGCCGTAGGCGGTGAGCGGCAGCCCCGAGTACCAGTGGAAGGCGCCGCCGAAGTTCAGGCCGTCCAGCTTGCCGCCGGACAGCACGTAGCTGCCGTCCGCCTTGACCTGGTTCTTGTGCTGGTTGCTCAACTGGCCCTGCGCGTTCACCATGAAGTCGGCGTAGTCGAACGCCGAGTTGATGTTCGGATCGAGCTGGCCGGTCGAGTTCTGGAAGGTCCCGTCGTAGTTGCCTTCGAGCTTCGAGTACACGTAGCTCAGCATGCCCTGCCAGTTCTTCGCATAGCGCTTCCGCAGCGTCAGTTCGATGCTGGTGTTCTTGCGCTCCGCTTTCGGCGCCGGCGCCGACGTCACGAAATCGTAGAACCCGAGCGACGTGCCGAGCGTTCCCTCGCCGGGGTTGGCGATGAAGTACTCGCCGCTCGACGGCACCAGGAAGTCCTCGATGACCCGGCCGAGGTTTCTGTAGATGAACCGCACACCGACCGTCGTGTCGGGCCGGATTTCGAACTCCCCGCCGGCGACGTACTCGTCGATGTACTGACCCTTGAGATCCGGATCGACCGGCTCGGCCGAGCCGCCGAGCAGCGAGCTCCGGGACGGTGTGCCGGGCGCCACCGCGGTGTTGGCCGGATCGGGCGAGAAGTTGTACGCGAACGCTTGCGTCTCGCCGCCGAACGCGCGGATGTTGATGTCCTGCGGGATGTTCTCGTAGAAGCGGCCGTAGTTGGCGTAGATCTTCGCCTTGCCGGTGCTCGACGGATCCCAGACGACGCCGACGCGCGGCGCCCAGTTCTTGTTCAGCGCGAAGCCGGCGTCCGCGTCGCGGCCCAGCACATGCTGGCGCTCCCACCGCACGCCGTAGTTCACAGACAGGTTCGTGAGCACCTTGTAGCTGTCCTGCGCGTAGAACGACGCGTTCTTCGTCTGCGGCGTCGCGGTGAGCGGGCTCAGAATCGTCCAGGTCGCCGAGTTGGTGCGGCTGAAGCCGGCCGCCTGATCGTTGACGTAGTAGCGGTGGCGGTAATAGACCACGCCGCCCGAGACCAGCTTGTTGATCTGCTGGCCGGCGCCGCCCTGGAACCGATCGACCGTGGCGCTGATGTCTTCCATGTCGCCGCCGGTCTTGATCGTGTGGGTGCCCCAGTACTTCGTCAGGTCGCCCTTGATGACGTTGCGCTTGAAGTTCTGGTTGTCGTAAGCGCCGAAGCCGCCCGACGTCTGGGTGGGCGCGACCGTCTGGTCGGCAAAGCGAGGAATGGTCGCGCCGTTGCCGCCGTAGATGTTCTTCTCGCGATGCTGCCCGCCCATGACGCTCACCAGCATGGTGTTGGAGAACACGCCTTCGTAGCGGCCCACGGTGTCGACGCTGCCCTGATCCAGCGTCCCCTGCCAGGTGCTGGCCGGTCCGTTGATCAGGAACTGCTGACCGTTCGCCGTGGTGAAGATGGCGCCGTCGCGCGTGCTCGGATCGCCGAAGACCGTCGCAGTGAAGGTGTGGCTCTGCGAGGCGCGGAACGTGCCCTTGACCGCAAACAGGTTCTTCGCGATGTCGGCCGGCACGGTGCTGCCCACCGTGGGGCTGCCCGGCGCGGCCAGGACTCGGAGAATCGTCGCCTCGTCACGCTGATCGACGCGGTCGAACGCGCCGAAGAACCAGACCTTGTCCTTCACCAGGAAGCCGCCGAGGTCGCCGCCGTAGTCGGCGCGGTGCGCGGTGTTGAGCGAGGTCGTCGACGTCTGCGGCAGCTTGGCGCCGGTCACGTTGGTCGCCTGCAGGCTGCCGCCTTCGCCGAACCCGAAGATGTCGCCGTGGAAGGCGTTGCCGCCGGACTTGGTCAGGACGTTGACTGCGCCGCCCGTGAGCCGCCCGTACTCGGCGTTCAGGCCGCCGGTCTTGACCTCCACTTCCTGCACGAAGTCGAAGTTCAGCGTCTTGCCTTCAGTGCCTTTCTCCATGCCGGTCGTGTTCAGGCCGTCGATGATGTACTGGTTCTCCGCGCTCGTCGATCCGTTGAACGACGGACCGTAGGTATCCTGCGTCACGCCGGGAGCCAGCTTGGTGATTCCGTAGAAGTCGCGCGCCACTGGAAGCTGGTTGAACACGTCCTGGCCGGCGGTGATGCCGCCCGCCGTCGACGTGGTGTCGACCACGGGAGACGCGCCCATGACGTTGACGGTTTCAGCGACACCGGCAATCGCCATCTTGATCGGCAGCGTCACCGTCTGATCGATGGTCACGCGCACGTCGTTGTCGACCGACTTGAAACCGCCGAGCTCGGCCTTCACGTGATACGCGCCGGGAGGCAGTGACGGAAACCTGAACTGCCCGTTGGCATCGGTGGTCGTGGCACTGGCGCCCTGCAGTTGCGGGCTGGTGACCGTGACGGTCACGCCGGGCAGCACGGCGCCCTGCGCGTCCTCGATCGTCCCGACGATGCGGCCGCTCGTTTGAGCGAACACCGGCGACGCCAGCGCGATCATCGCCGTCACCATCAGGGCGACCGTGCGCGCTGTGATCTTCGCGATAGTTGATTTCATTCGTGATCCTCCGGTGTAGTCAAAAACGATACGAAACGACGCTCAACGGACGAGTCCGGCTGCCAGGTGATACGACTTTTCGAATCACAGGCCATTTCGGCATCATACGATAACGAACAGTGTCCGTAATCGCCTTGATTTCGCGATCTCGGACTAATTTCGTCAAGGGATTCAAATTTCAGAATTTTCGCCGGTACTTCGCCTATGACCGCGACGTCTATAATGCGCTCGAGGTGCTTGCTCTCGTCCTGACCTGCCTGGCTGCGCTCATCAGTGCGGCGACGGCTGCGGAACAGCCGCCTGATTCGCAGACCGGCGCCAGCCGCATCGCGCTGGCGGCGGTGACCGACCCCCGGAACCGGCCGCTCGTGGACGTCGGCGCCGATGATTTCGTGATTCAGGAGGCGGGCGTCACCCGTGAGGTGCTCTCCGTCCGCCCCGCGGACTACCCCATTGCCCTGCTGATCGACACCGGCAGCGAATCGCGTGAGGATTTCCCGCTGCTGCAGAAGGCGGCGGCGCATTTCCTCGACCGGATCGGACAGCGGCCCATCGCCCTCGGCACCTTCGGCGGCACCGCGACCATGCTGACGACGTTCGAGGACGAGCGGCAGACGGTCATGGCGAAGCTCGCCGAGACCACGGCGGATGGGTCTGCCGGCAGCGTGCTGATGCAAGGCACGTCGCTCGCGGCGCAGGCGATTCGCGCCACCGGCACGCTGTTCTCGTGCATCGTGATCCTGTCGGCGACGCAGAACGATGCCAGCCGCGATGCGCCCGACACGATGATCGCGCCCGTCGTCGACAGCAACGCGACGCTCCACGTGATTGCCAACCGCCCCGGCCAGACCGCGGCGGGCGGTCAGCGCTCGAACCCCTCGCTCCGCGCGCTCGCCGAGCAGTCGCGCGGCGAGTTCACGGTGATCTACTCGGCCGCGTCGTACCAGGCCGCGCTCGATCGCCTGGCCGATCGGCTGACGAGCGAGATGATGATCGAGTATCTCGTCCCGGTCGGATCGAAGCCGAACGACGTGAAGGTGGGCGTGCGGATCGTGGGCGCCCGGGTTCGCGGGCTCGGCGTCGCGCCGCGGTAGACATGCCTTCGGATCGCGACGTCAAACGCAGAACTCGCGGAACGCGCAGAGCCAAATCTTTTTCAGCGATCTCTGCGGTTTCTGCGTTGATCGTCGTGGTCGCGGCTCTTGGCGCCTGGCTGTGGTGGTGGCGAAACACCGCACCGCCGATCAGCGCCGGTTCCTGCCGTGGCTGCAACGTCCTGCTCATCACGATCGACACCCTGCGCCTCGACCGCGTGGGCGCCTTCGGCGGGCGGGCGGGCCTGACGCCGCACCTGGACCAGCTCGCTGCCGAAGGGCTCCGGCTCACGCGCGCGTACAGCGCGGCCCCGCTCACCCTTCCCTCACACGCCTCGATCCTGACGGCCGTCTCCCCGCCGGTGCACGGCCTTCGCGCCAACGGTCTGTTCCGCCTTGGACCGAAGCTGCCGACGCTCGCGACGCTGCTGAAGGCGGCCGGCTACCGGACGGGCGCCTTCGTCGGCGCGTTCGTCCTCGACGCGCGCTTCGGACTCAACCGCGGCTTCGACGTCTACGACGATCGCTACGGCGAAAAACCCACGGGTGACGCGGCCGAGGGCGCCGAGCGCCGCGCCGAGGACGTCATCAAGCCGGCGACCGCCTGGATCACGGCTCGTGGTTCGACAAGCTCACCACGAGCGAACAGCAACTCGAGCGCGCCGGACGGCACCGACACCGCTCGTCCTGAGCCTGTCGAAGGACGAGCATGGTTCGCATGGGTCCATCTCTACGATCCCCACGAGCCGTATCGCGCGCCCGAACCATACGCTTCTCTGCACGAGCCGTATGACGCGGAGGTGGCCTATACCGACGCGATGGTCGGCAAGCTGCTCGCGGATCTGCGCGCCGCCGGTCAGCTCGATCGCACGCTCGTGATCGTCGCAGCAGATCACGGCGAGAGCCTGGGCGAGCACGGCGAGCGCACGCACGGCGTCTTCGTCTACGACGCGACCATGCGGGTACCGTGGATCATCTCGGGTTCGGGGTTCAGGGTTCAGGGTTCAGGGGCGACTTTCGACGGCCTCGTGCGGTTGATCGACGTTGCGCCGACGGCTCTCGATCTCGTCGGCGTCACCGCGCCGCCGGAGTTCGAAGGCCGTTCGGTGGTACCCATCGTGAGTGGCGGTACGACGGTCCGGCGTCATCCGGACACTGCCGAGAGAACGGCCTACCTCGAGGCGATGGACGCGAACCTGACGCGCAACTGGGCGCCGCTCACCGGCCTCGCCACGCGCGACTACAAACTGATCGATCTGCCGAACGCCGAGCTGTACGATCTGCGGGCGGATCCGCACGAGACGGCGAATCTGTTTGCCCGCGACGCCGAGCGGGCGCGCACGCTCGGGTCGCTGCTTCGCGACATGACGACGTCGTTTGCGTCGCGCGGGTCGTCGGGGGAGAAAACCACGCTGAGCGCCGATGCGCGCCAGCGGCTGCAGGCGCTCGGCTATGTCGCGTCGAGCGCGGATCCGGGCGCGCGCGTCTATACGAGCGCCGACGATCCGAAGACCTTGATCGCGGCGTCCAACGACCTCGATCGCGCGGTGAAGGCGTTCAACGCCGGCTCGACGGCCGAAGCGATGGCCGCCGTGCGCGCGATCATCCGCGACCACCCCGGCTTCTCGACGCCGCGGGGCCAGCTGGCGTCGATGCAGCGCCAGAGCGGCGATCTTCCGGGCGCCATCAGCACGCTCGAAGAGATGATTCGTCTCGGCATCGCGGACCAGCGCATCATGATCGTGCTGGCCGACTACCTCGCCAGCTCCGGGGCGCTGCCGAAAGCGCTCGCCCTGCTCGACACCGTCGTGGCCTCGCATCCCGACGAAGCCGACGCGCTCAATTCATTGGGGGTGGTGGCGATGCGGATGGGCCGCCACGATCGCGCGAGGGACGCGTTCAGGAAGGTGATCGCGCTCGATCCGACGTCGGCCACGGCCTACGCCAACCTCGGCGCCGACTCGCTCGCGTCGGGCGACATGCGGTCCGCCGTCGACGATCTGACGAAGTCGCTCGAGCTCGAGCCGAGGCAATACACGGTGCTCTACAACCGCGCGCTCGCGCTCGACATGCTCGGCCGGCGCGACGAGGCCCGGCGCGACATGGAGCGCTTCGTCACCGAGGCGCCGCCCGATCGCTATACCCGCGAGATCGCTGAGTTTAGAAACCTGCTGCGGAAGTAGGGGGG
>Ga0068871_100003422_pt1 | contig 10912 bp, 10 predicted proteins | sample KBSMisM72_FD_72750 | JGI IMG/M metagenome (GOLD analysis project Ga0068871, IMG submission 72750) | Miscanthus rhizosphere microbial communities from Kellogg Biological Station, Michigan, USA - KBS Miscanthus M7-2 | ecosystem: Host-associated > Plants > Roots > Rhizosphere > Soil ...
AACCTTCGCAATTCTCATCCGGTGTGGCTGATGCTCAATGTTTGAGGCTGGCGAGAACCATATCGACATGCTCCATGCCATCCTTGGCCGCCTCACGCGCGCAATCCCAGCCGGAATAGCCTTCGAGGATGGGATATTGGGCGGGCGGGTATTGTTTGTCGAGCTGCTCGCAAACCAGCTGGGCGGCGACGTGAATACGCTTGCCCATCTCGGTCACGTCCGGCTCTTTGCCGAAATCGAGATCGGAATAGGGGACCGGGATCGAGGCCGAAACCAAAAAGGCCGTGCCCAGCCGCGACGCCGACAAAGCCAGGCGCCAATTTTTGGGAGGCGCGGCGCGGACGATGATGGTTTCCACGCGCGGCCGCCAACGCTCGGTTGCGTGCTGGGCCTGTGCGTTGGTCCCAGATGCAAGCAGGGGTACGAGAATCACAAGGTGATGAAGGGTCTTCATGCCAGACTCCTTTTCTTGCGGCGACATTCATACTGACGTTCGGATTGGCGGTACTATTCCTTCGTCCAGGCGGAAAATGACTCGTAAAGGCTTCGACCCGGCAAGCCTGATCCCGGGCAATCCTCAAGTCCATAAGGCCGGGAAAATATAGGCTTGGTCCGACGGACTCAGACAGTTGTCGGAGCTAGGTTTTTGATAAACCAGCTCTTTTTGCGACAAGCTGCGGCTGGACGGCTGGCGGCCAAGGGTGCAGTCTCAGGCACCGGACAAAGAAGCTGGGGTGTGAGTCATGGATCGTCGGCATCTTTTGAAGTCGCTGGGCTTGGTAGGGCTTGGCGCCACCCAGGCCAGCGCACAGACCACCACTGGGGCCACCACTCAGGCCGCCCGCACGTCTTTCATGGACAGGCCGCCCAGGCTGATGCCGATCCGGGCCCATACCGACCGCATCTATGACATCAAATGTTGTCTGCGCCCGTTCCGCAGCAAGGGCTTCAATCTGGGTGTCGAGCAGATCGGCGACGCCACGGTGATCCACAATTACGGCCATTACGGTAGCGGCTGGTGCCTCAGTTGGGGTTCGGCCGAGATGCAGGTGCAGAAGGCCCTGTCGCTGGCGCCCAAAAAGATCGCGGTGATCGGCAGCGGCATCATCGGGCTGACCTCGGCCCTGGTGGCCCAGCGCTCAGGGCTGGACGTCACCATCTATACCCGCGAGCTTTTGCCCCGTACCCGTTCCTATCGCGCCAATGGCGTGTGGGGACCCGGCACCGTGGCGCTGGCGTCGGAGGCACAGCCCAATCTGGGCGAGACCTGGGAAAAGATGGTCCGCACCTCGTGGAAATATTTCCGTCCCTATATGGGCATGGCGGGCAACCCCATCGCCTGGGTCGACCACTACAATCTCTCCGACACGCCGTTCGATGCGCCGCCGCCGCCGCTGCCGCCCATGGCCAACGGCGAGGCGCGCCCGGTCTTCTACGATATGGGCAACCGCGCCGCGGACATCGACTCCATACCGCAAGTGCTGACAGCGGACTCCAATCCCTTTCCCGTGCCTCACGCCACCCGCGCCACCAAGATGTTCTGGAATTTCAGCGAGTATGGCCATCTGCTGAACACCGAATTCTATGAGCGCGGCGGCAAGATCGTGATCCGCGATTTCCACTCTCCCGATGAGCTGGCGCATTTGCCGGAAAAAGTGATCATCAATTGCCCCGGCTTTGCGGCGCATGACTGGTGGAAGGACAAGGCAATGATCCCGGTGCGCGGCCAGACCGAATGGCTGATCCCGCAGCCGGAAGTGAATTACGGCTTCACCTATCGCAATGTGGAATGCCGCTCCAAGAGCGACGGCGTGATGGTGATCGCCATCGGTCCGGGGCAGTTCGCCAAAAGCTGGCGCAACAGCAACGAAATCCCCGACCGCGCGGAAGCGGAAGGCGCGGTCAAGGTGGTGGAAGAGCTTTTTTCGCGCTTTCCCGCCAACCCGGTCTAAACGGCACCGATTTGGTGGAAATCCGGTAAGCATTCGCGGCTGGAATTCAAGCCCGGCAAGGTCCAATTTTCCCCTTGCGGTTCCGCGCGCAAACCCCATCTTTCAGCGCGGGTATTTTGCCCCCACTCGGAGGAGCCTCCATGACGATTTGGAAACAGTTGCCCAAACTGGCCGCCGCACTCGGCCTTGCCTTGGTTTTGGCGGGCTGCGGCGTCAACAATATTCCCACCAAGGATCAAGCGGTGAAGGCGCGCTGGGCCGACGTTCAGGCCGCCTATCAGCGCCGCAGCGATTTGATTCCCAATCTCGCCAACACGGTCGCGGCCTATGCCAAGCAGGAACAGACCGTGCTGATCCAGGTCACCCAGGCACGCGCCTCCGCCACCCAAGTAAAGGTGGATGCTTCCACCATCACCGATCCCGCCAAATTCGCCGAATTCCAGCAGGCGCAGGACAAGCTGTCCGGCGTGCTGGGCCGGTTGATGGCGATCAGCGAAAATTATCCCGAGCTGAAGTCCAACCAGAACTTCCTGGCGCTGCAATCGCAGCTGGAAGGCACCGAGAACCGCATCGAGATCTCGCGGCGCGACTATAACGGCGCGGTGCAGGAGTATAACACCGAGCTGGTGACCATCCCGGGCTCGATCTGGGCGGCGACGTTCTATAAGTCATACAAGCAGGCGACGCCGTTCGCGGCCTCGGCGGCGGCGCAAACCGCTCCGACCGTCTTCCCGAACGCCCAGAGCGCCGCGCCGCCCGCTGCGCCGGAAGCCGCTCAGCCCGGTACGCAACCCGCAAGGCCGTAAATTAAATGCGGCTGGTTACAGCCCTTCTTGCATTCCTTGTCTTAGTCACCCCCGCCTGGGCGGCGCCGAAATTTCCGGCGCTAACCGGGCGGGTGGTGGATGACGCGGGCATTCTGTCGTCCGACACCAAGACCGGCCTGACGGAAAAACTTGCGGCGCTGGAACAGAAGACCTCGCGCCAGCTGGTGGTGGTGACCGTGCCCTCGCTGCAGGGCTATGAGATTTCCGATTACGGCTATCAGCTGGGGCGCGCCTGGGGCATCGGCCAGGCCAAGCTGAACAACGGCATCCTGTTCCTCGTCGCTCCCAATGAGCACAAGACCCGGATCGAGGTGGGTTATGGCTTGGAGCCGATCATCACCGACGCTTTTTCCTCGGTGGTGATCCAGACCCAGGTGCTGCCCAAATTCCGCAGCGGCGATTTCAACGGCGGAGTCGTTGCGGGCGCCAATGCGCTGATCGAGCAATTATCGCTGGAAACTTCCGAAGCGGAAAAGCGCGCCGCGGCAGCGCAGCAGCAATTGCAACGACATGACGATGGCGGCGGCGGGCTGGTCGGCTTTCTGGTGATCCTGTTCATCTTCATCGCCATCAGCCGAATTTTCGGCGGCTGGGGGCTGTTGCCCTTCCTGTTCATGGGCGGCGGCCGTGGCGGCGGTTATGGTGGCGGGGGCGGTTGGTCCGGCGGTGGTGGCGGGTGGTCCGGCGGTGGCGGGTTTGGCGGCGGCGGCGGCAGTTTTGGCGGCGGCGGTTCGTCGGGAAGCTGGTAGGGAGGGATAAGTCATGCTGAACGACCAAGGCCGGGCGCGCATCAGTGCGGCGATCACTGAGGCGGAAAGCAAAACCTCCGGCGAAATCTTCTGTGTTCTGACCGAGGGCGTATCGCGTTACCGCGAGGTGCCGTTGCTCTGGGCAACGATAGCGGCCTTTGTCGTGCCGCCGCTGCTGGTCCTTCTGGGACTGCATAGGCTGGCGCTGGCTTCCATTTTTTCCAGCTGGACGGATGAAAGCGCCCGCGCCATGGAAGGCCTGATCTTGCGCGCGCTTTCCACTTTCGAGTTGGCGCAGGCGGGAGTCTTCCTGTGTGTCGCCGTCATCGTGGCTCTGCCTGCGGTACGCCGGGTGATGACGCCGGGGCCGCTGAAAACCTATCGGGTGCGCCAGGCGGCGCGGCGGCATTTTGTGGCGGTGGGGGCGCGGTTGTCCCATGCCGAGCCGCATATTCTGATCTTTGCGTCCCTCGCCGACCAGCGGGTGGAATTGGTGGCGCATGACAATATCCATCAAGCGGTGGGCGAGGGGCCGTGGAATGACAGTGTCGCCGCGGTGGTCGAAGGCATGAAAACGGGTAAGCCCGCTGACGGTTTTGTCAAAGCCATCGGGATTTGCGGCGCGGCGCTGGCCCAGCATTTTCCGCCGACCGGAGTACCTGCGAATAGGCTGCCCAATACCCTGCTGGAAACCTGAAGCGGGCTGCGGTTATCTGCGGGCGCTTTCGTTATATTCCATGGTATATAGCGGCGGATATCGCTCCAGGAGACAAAGATGAAAAGGCTTGTGATCTCCCTGTTCGTACCTTTGCTGATGATTGGCGCGGCCCAAGCTCAGCCCGCCTGTCCCCCTGCCAGTGGCGCCGTCGAAGTGAAAGCGGCCACCGCTTCGCCTGAGTTGGAGGCGGCGCGGTTGATGCCAGGTAAGGCCGCCTCCGTCACCTTGCATCCCGGCAATGATGTGCACTTTGTCCTGGCGTCGGAAAGACACGGCGATGCCTCCAGCTATGGCGGGATGGTGGTGGTGGATGTGCGCGAGGCAGGGACCTATCAAGTGGCGCTGTCGGCCGGCGCCTGGATCGATATGGTGCAGGATGGCGCGGCGGTCGCTTCCGGCGACCATGGCCACGGCCAAGGCTGCAAGATGGTGTCCTTTGAATTGAAGCCGGGCCGGCATGTGATCCAGCTTTCCCGCAACAAGGATGAGACCATCGGCGTGGTGGTGGCGCACAAGTAGTTTTTCCCCGATGACAGGGCTCGCGGGGCGTGTATAAACTCAGACAAAATAAATCCTAGGAGGGAATTTCATGCTTAAACATTTTGCTGCCGCCTTGCTCGCCACCGTGCTGGCCGTGCCGGCGCTGGCGCAGGGAACATCGATCAAAAAACTCGATCCGGCGCTGGACAATGTCATCGCGCCCGGCGCCAAGATCGAGAAGGTCGCGGGCGGCTTCATCTTCATTGAAGGCCCGATGTGGAAGGAGGGCAAGCTGTGGTTCTCCGACGTGCGGATGGACAAAGTGCGCACCTATGATCCCAAGACCAACAAGGTCGAAGTGATCCTCAATGACTCGGGCGGCAAGAAGAACGCCCCGCCGGACAAGAATTTCGGCTCCAATGGCATGATCACCGACAAGGATGGTTCGATCCTTTTGACCCGCATGTTCATGGGCGCCATCGAGAAGATGGATGACAAGGGCAACACCAAACCCTTCCTGTCCAAATATCAGGGCAAACGCTTGAACAGCCCCAACGACCTGGTCTTCACGAAGGATGGGGCGCTGTGGTTCACCGATCCGTCCTTCGGCCTGCCCGACATGGACAAGGACCCCACCAAGGAGCTGAAGTTCAACGGCGTGTTCCGCTATGCCGGCGGCAAGCTGACGCCGGTGGTCACCGACATGACCCAGCCCAACGGCATCGCTTTTTCGCCGGATGAAAAAACGCTTTATATTTCCAATTCGCTGCCCGACATGTATGTGCGCGCCTATGACGTGGGCGCGGACGGCAAGCTTTCCAATCCGCGCAATCTGATCAAATGGCCCGGTTCGGCGCCGGACGTGCCCGATGGCATGAAGGTGGATTCCGCCGGCAATGTCTGGGCCACCGGTCCGGGCGGCATTCGCATCATCTCACCCCAAGGCAAGGTCTTGGGCCAGCTGATCGTGCCGGAGATCGTGGCCAATATCGGCTTCGCCGAAGACGGCAAGACGGTCTATCTCACCGGCTCGACCAGCCTGTATCGACTGCATACCAAAATCGCGGGCGAGATTCCCATGTACTACAGGAAGTAGAGCTTGCGCGTGCCGGCAGCGCGGCTCGCGTTGCCGGCACATCGTGTTCTCACGGACTGAACTGTTAGTGGAAGTAGTGGTATCCCGCCCAGATAGCGACGAGCCACAGCAGGGCCGTGGCCAAGATCACCAGCAACCCGCGTTGCGCGCCGCGCGCGGACTCCTGCATGGCGCTTGAGATGCGTCTGGTGTGCCGTCTTCCCACTTTCGTCTCCCATCAACCTTGGCTCACCCTCTGTTCAGGTGATGCTCCCCCAAGATCAGGCAAAGTGGTGAGCATAATTCGTGCCAATTCGGGACGGTTTGAAAATCTTGGTAAATTTCGCCCCATGTAAGGCGCATTTACATTTTGATGACAAATTGTCTTCAGAACTGTATCCGTGGCTTTACACCGCCATATAACCTTTTCAGGTTAAACGAATTTTCCCCAACCTTGCGTTGCACCAACCTTGCTTCAAGAAAAGGCAAGGCGTGCGAATGGTTTAGTTAACGGACATGGTTGAGAAAGACCGGTTTTAGCATTGGTTGCCCCCATATCGGGTATTCGAGGGCGCCTTTGGGGTGGGGCGCCTAAGGCTGAACCGCCACCCGGTCGCCGTCGTGCAGCTTGTCGAGATTGTCGCTCGCCAGCCGGTCACCGGCCGACAGGCCCGACAGGATGGTGACGGCCTGCGGCGTCTTCAGCCCCAGCGCCACTTCGCGCTTTTCGATTTTGTCCTCTGCGCCGATTACGAACACGCTGCCGGTTTTGCCATTGGCGATCACAGCGCTGGGCGGCACGGTCACGCGCGACACGGTTTGCGTCTCGCCTTTTTCCGGCGCGCTCATGAAACCCACCCGCGCCGCCATATCCGGCAGGATGCGAGGATCCTTGCTTTTGATCCTGACGCGCACCGCCACGGTGCCCTTGCTTTTGTCGGCGGTGGGAATGACGGCGATCACCGAGCCGGGAATGTCCCAGTCGGGAAAGGCGTCCAGATGGATGACGGCTTCGCCATCGACTTGCACACGCTCGATATAATTCTCGCTGACATCCACCTGGACCTCGAGGGAGTCCATGTCAACGATGGTCAAGATACCGGTGCGGGTATCGCCGCCGCCGGACGCTTGCGGCGCGACCACTTCGCCGACCTGCGCCACCTTCACAGTGACAACGCCTGAGAAGGGCGCGCGCACCACTGTGTCGCGCAGCGCGGCCTGGGCCATTGCCACCTGTGCCTGGGTTACGCCAAGTTGGGTGCGGGCGGTGTCATAAAGAATGCGCTGATTTTCCACCAAGTCGGTGGAGATTGCGTTTTGCGCCCTCAAACCCTGATAGCGGGTATAGTATCGCGAGGCATTGTCGAGTGCCGCTTTTGCCTGAATTTCCAGCGCCTGCGCCTGGTGCAGCGAGGCTTGATAGTTGGAATCATCCAGTCTCGCCACGACGTCGCCTGTTTTGACTTTCTGACCTTCCTCGAAATTCACTTCCAGAACCTTGCCCTGGATCTTGGCGGTCAAGGTCGCCCTGCGTCGCGCCACCACATAGCCCGACGCATCCAGGCTCGCGCCGGCACTGCCCGAGCCTTGCGCGGACGCGGTGATGGCATGCACTGGAATGCGGTTGTCCGGCCAGAAATACCAGCCGCCCGCCGCCGCGATCAGCAGCGCGGCGCCGACACCGGCGTAAAGCCAGGGCGAAGGGCCGCCGCGCTTGACCGGCGTGCGCTCGATCTTCAAGGAATCGAGCAGTGACGATTTGTCATTATGAACGGTCATATCTGGCCTATGTCGCTCTTAGTGCTTCTACCACGGGACGCCTGGCGGCGCGAATGGAGGGCAGAAGTCCGCCCAGCACCGCCACCGCCACCGCCCACAGAATGCCCATGCCGATCAGCGCCGGCGATACGGTCAGTTTGAAAACATTGACATTGAAGCTGCCCAGCTTGCCGTCATACAGCGCCCAGGCGATGCCTGCGCCGATCAGTGCGCCTGCCACCGACAGTGCTGCCGCTTCCAGGATCACCGACGCCGCCACCGGAAAGGCGCTGTAGCCAAGGGCGCGCAAGGTGGCGATCTCACGCCCGCGCGCCGCCACCGCCGCATACATGGTGTTGAGACAGCCGAACAGCGCGCCCACCGCCATGATGATGGCAATGCCATAGGCGATGACATTGAAGAAGGTGGAAAAGCCTGCGCTGATTTTCTTGTACCAGTCCGATTGGCGCATAGGTTCGACCGACAGCGCGGGATTGGTGGTCAGCGCCCGCTTGAAACTGTCGAAGGCGTTCAGGCTCGACAGCCGCACCAGCACGCTGTTGTAGGCGGGGCGGCGGATGGCCTTCATCACCGTCTCGGTGTCGCCGATCAACTGGCCGTCCAAGAGGTCGCCAGTGGTGAAGCTGCCCACGATGGGCCATTCGCCGTCGGGAAGAATAACTTTGTCGCCGACATTCATGCCTTTGAATTGGCTCTTGGCCGATGCGCCCACGATCAACTCGCGGGTGCCGAAGCGGAACATGCGGCCTGAGACCAGATGAAATTCGGGGCGCAGCAGGATGCCCCTGGGACCGAAGCCGCGCAGATTGTTGTAGGCCCGCCGTCCGTCCAGCCGGAGCACCGGCACGCCGGAATTGATGCCGGGATCGGCCATGGGCGAGCCGTCCGGCGCCTTGGCGATGCCGGGCGCGTCCATGATGATGCGGGCTTTGTCGCGGGCAATGCTGCTATTGCCTTCGCTTTGCGCGCCGGCCGACACCACCAAAGCGCGGCCGGGATCGCCAGTGTCCTTATAGGCCTTCAGCATGCCTTCGGTGAGGCTGAGCATGGACAGCATGACGCCGATCACGCAGGCCATGCCCACCACAATCACCAGCGAGCGCCACAGCCGAAGCCTGATGCTGCGGAAATTGATCAGCGAAACGATCCAGATTTGGCGAAGAATATTCATGTGCGTCCCGATAAGGCACTGGCGATGTCCATCCGCGTCAACCGCAGGATGGGCATGGCGGCGCTGAGCAAGGCCACTACAAAGGCGCTGGCGGCGGCCCAGGCGATCACCACCGGCGAAATGTGGGGCAGCGGAATCCCGAAATTGGGCGGCATTAATGCCGGAATTTGCCGCGCCAGGAAGGCGGCGACCACCACACCCAGGCCGGCGCCGATCATGCAAGGCAGCGCAGCTTCCAGCACCACCATCGTGGTGACGGCCCGGTCGGAAAAGCCGATGGTCTTCAAGGTGGCGAACTCGGCGAAACGCTCGCGCACGGATTCCGCGATGCCATTGCCGGTGAGGAACAGCACCATGAACATGCCGGCCAGGGCGATGCCGCGGGTGATCGGCTTGATGGGCAAGCCGGCGAAATCACCGCCGGCGCGGGCCATCTTTTCGGTGATGGTCACCAGAGGCGTAGCGGAGTTGGCGAAAGCATGATCGATCCGCTCCGCCAATTCGGCGGAGGTGGTGGGATCATTGGCTATAAGATCGGCCTCGCCGATCTTGCCCTGGTCGGCCGGGGCCATGGCTTTGTCGATGTAATCGTAATTGCCGAAAATATAGCCTTGGCTGTTTTGCTGGAAATCCGGACCGATCGCCAGCACCTTGAAGGTCCAAGTCGAGCCGCCATCGGCGCGCTTCACCTGCTTGGAGATCATGGTGAAGGTATCGCCGACCTTTTTGTGCCAGCGCGCCGCCTGGATTTGACTCATCACGATGCCGGTACGGTCCTTCTGCACCACATCCCACAATTCCTGGCTGACGCCCCAATCGCCGAACACCTTGGGAAGATTTTCATCCACCATCAGCACAAAGGCCGAGTTCTTGGGGTCTTGTACGTAGCCGTTGATGCCGCTCACCGCGGTGACGACCTTGACGCCCGGTATGGCTGCGATCTGATGCGCCACCGCAATGGGCATGCCGTTGCCGCCGAAGCGGGCATTGGTGAAGATACGATCGGCGCGGGCCTTCGCCGCCACTTCGTCGAAGGTGGCGTTCAGCCCGATCATCAGACCGAACAAGGTGAAGGCCACCGTCACCGACAACAGCGTCAACATGGTGCGCATCGGCTTGCGCATGACGGCGGACCAGATAAGCGGCAGATATCTCATGTCGCCCTCAAGGCATCCACCACCGGCAGCCGCGCGGCGCGGACGGAAGGCAACAGCCCTCCCAAAAGCGCGACCACGATGGCCCAGATCACGCCCAATTCGATTTGGTGCGGCGAAACCGAAAGGTGGAAGACCACATTGCCGAAAAGGTCGAGTTTGCCATCATACAAGAACCAGGCGATGGCGGCGCCGATCAGGGCGCCCGTCACTGACAGCAGCACGGCTTCCAGCATCACCGATACCGCCACCGGAAAAGCGCCATAACCCAGCGCGCGCAAGGTGGCGATCTCACGCGACCTTGTGCTGATGGCGGCATACATGGTGTTGACGCAACCGAACAAGGCGCCGATCGCCATCACTGTGCCAACGACATAACCCAACAGAGTCAGCGCAAAGGTCGTTTGGTCGCCGACCCGCCTGTACCAGTCGGAATGGCGGACCACATCCACCGACAGAGCGGGATTTGTGGTCATCGCCTTCTTGAAGGTGTCGAGCGAATCCGGTGAGGCCAGCCGCACCAGCATGGTGGTATAGGCAGATTTGTGCAGCGTCGTGACCAGGGTTTCGGTGTCCGCCAGCAACTGGCCTTCCAGCTGATCGCCAGTTTTGTAAATCCCTACAATAGGCCATTCGCCGTCGGGCAGGATCACCTTGTCGCCGATTTGCATATGCCGGAACATGATCTGGGCGCCCACGCCCGCGATCATTTCCCGCTTGCCGGCCTGGAACATGCGTCCGGCCACGATCTTGATCTCGGGCCGCACCCCCAGGCCCTTGTCGGACAGGCCGCGCATGGTGGTGAAGCCCTTGCTGCCGTCCTTGCGCAGGAGGGGCACGCTGGTCATCAGCGTACGGTCGGCCAGCGGCTTGCCGTCCTTGTCCTTGGCGATGCCAGGTGCCACCGCGATCAAGGGCGCTTGGTTGCGGGCGATGGTGCTTTGCGGTTCCTGTTCCACGCCCTTCGTAACCACGATGGCGCGATTGGGATCTCCGGAAGCGTAATA
>Ga0068871_100003424_pt1 | contig 10910 bp, 10 predicted proteins | sample KBSMisM72_FD_72750 | JGI IMG/M metagenome (GOLD analysis project Ga0068871, IMG submission 72750) | Miscanthus rhizosphere microbial communities from Kellogg Biological Station, Michigan, USA - KBS Miscanthus M7-2 | ecosystem: Host-associated > Plants > Roots > Rhizosphere > Soil ...
GGGAATCTTGACGTTATTCATGTTCGGCATGAACCTTGCGCTATCAAATGCTGCCGGTGTCTCCTTTTCCAGCCACGCATCATAAAAAGGTATGTTCCGGCCCAGCGTCTCGTCGTCGACTTTGGATAACGGCAACGTCTTTAGTTTCTCTAAATCCTTTGGAGTCTCAGGTACAGCGGGAACTTTCTTTTCCTTTACGTAGTTGGACCACCAGAGCGCGCCAAAGAGCATCGGCACACCATGATCGATCGGAAAGTTGAAGAAAGGGTCTGGTGGTGAAACCTGTGGAACAATGCACTTGAGCGCCGGGTGTGACTCGACCGCCGCCGCCCACTGAACCCATCCAACGTAGCTACCGCCGATCATCCCGACCTTGCCATCAGACCAGCCCTGCTTCGCGATCCAATCGATTGTGTCGTAGCCGTCCTTACGTTCATTCACAAAAGGAATCCATTCACCCGCGCTTTCATTTCGTCCGCGTACGTCCTGAACTATGTGAACGTAACCGCGCTTCGCCCACCACTCACCCTCGAGTTGCGACAAGATTTCTCTGCCGTAAGGCGTCCGTTCAAGTATGGCGGGATGTTTCGCATCGTCAGCAGGCCGGATAACGTCGGCGACGAGTTCCACGCCGTCGCGCATTTTTACGCGCACGCCTTTCTCGGTTTTTGTCTGCATTGTCGGCTGACTTAGTTCCGGATAGAGCGTGCTTGGATCTACCAGGAACGATTCATAACCTGACCCGATCGCTCGCAACTTCTGCGACGGAACATCCCATGCTGCGAAGTTCGAATCCTGGGTGAGGTACACATCGAATTCGACAGTTGCCAGCCGCGCGAGATAAACGTTAGCTACTTGCTTTTTGCCGCCGGCGTCTACTGTGCGCGCCTTCTTCTTTAACACCTCCACGGGCACGGTCGCAGCTGCGTCAAGAATCAAAACGTCGATTTTCTGAACGCCGTCTTTCGTCGAATCCAGCACCTTGGACCATGTCTCGGTGAGAATAGGATGAAGATTGGCAAACAGAACCTTCGACGGTTTGTAGGTGGTTTCTCTCGTTTTCTCACCTGTCTTAAATCGGGCCTTACCGTCTTTTGCCGATACGGTAACCTCATTGCCAGCCTGCTGGTTGACGAGTTCGAATTCAGTGATTACACCGTCGACGAGTTTGCCGGTGAGACGGCTCTTGAGCGTCATGCCCGCAATGTTTAATTCAGTCGAGGATTCAAATGTCCCGTCGGCGTGGGTCTCATAACTGCTGCTTCCCGCATCATTGCCGCCAAATTTCCACTTGATGTTGTGGATATTTTGCGCAGCAACCGAAGATGCGCGTTCAGATGGCGTCTGACTCCTGGACACGATCGGTGAGCGCACCGCAAGAATCATTACCAGCAAAACAACCAAGACCAGTCGCTGACTTGTCGTCTTCATACGTGTTCTTTTGTCCTTAATAGAATCTTCGCGATTCCTCGGTAGTACGTGACTGTATGGCAGAAGGTTGCGCTTCACGAAATGCCACGAGTGACGATTTGGGTTCGGGCTCGGTTACGGAGCGAAGTGCTCTGGAGGAGCACGATGTTTATAGTCTTGCGGTTTTTATTAGCTCCGCGCTCCGGAGGAGCGCGATGTGGTGTGGGGTCAATTTACATGCCGCTCCTGACGGAGCGGAATAGCTAAGGAGCCGAAGTGCTATAAACATGTTGCTCCTCCGGAGCAAGACCTTCGATACCAATGACGACTTTGTGCAAAGCGTTGCCGATCGAGAATTCACGATAAGTTATCGTCAAAAGCATCGGTCAGAGGTTAAGATTTCCCGCTTCTTCAACTTTCTGAAAGGCCTCCTCATACAAGATGGCTTTTTCAAAACGGTTCAGACATCCATCGGTTCTGATGTGGATGTTTTTTTTCTGGTTTCGCCCACTACGGCTCAGGACCGTCAAGCCCTGGACATCAGTCTAATAACTGCCTGATAAATACCCCCGTGAAATAAGCTAGTGACGCCGCAATCGCGCCAACCACGAATGTCGTCAAACCCGACTGCCACCACGATGAAGTGGACCATCTGCTTTTTACTGAGCCGATGACAAAGAACACGACCCCGGTCAACAGCACAGACAGGGTAAGCGAGTGTTCACTACCGAATAAGTAAGGTAGTAACGGAGCTAACCCACAAATCAGAAAGGCCGTAAACGTGCAAAGTGCCGCTGTCCAGGGTGAGCGGACCGCGTGTGGTAATCCATATTCGTCCATCAGCATCGTGTGAACCCAGCGTTCGCGATCGGCTGTTATGAGTTCGACGATGCGCCTGAGTTCCTCACCTTCGAATCCCTTGCGTGCAAAGATTTGTCTAACTTCTTCTCGCTCACCTTCGGGCGCGAGGTCGATGTGACGATTCTCGATATCCTGCAGTCGTTGCCAATCGTCATGTTCGGATTTAGTGCCGAGATAATTGCTGGCCGCCATCGAGAACCCATCAGCAAACAGATTGGCAAATCCCAAAGCCAGAATTATCCATCCCGAAAGCTGCGCGCCGGCAACTCCCGTAACAACAGCGAGTGTAGTCACTGCGCCATCGATACCGCCGTAGATCCAGTCCCGAAGATAGTTGTGCTTTGGACCACTCTCGAGGCGTCTGCTAATGGCCTCCGGTGAATGATCGTGTTCCATGGGACCGGTACCCGCCGACAAACTAGATTCATTGGTCACGGCTGAGCTGATAACCTTTCCGAATGAGAGTCTGAGGGCAATGAGCATGCCGGAATTTCCACTTTGATTTCGCGAGGCTGTAGGGCAGTGCAAAGGTAACCTTCATCACAAAGATCATTGAGACGAGTAATTTCGCCCTTTGATTGGTGAACTTTCCGCAACCGCGGCGCCTCGCGACACCAATTTCTTCGACATTTCTCAAGAACTGCTCGGCACATACATTGCGATTGCAAGAATGAGATCTTTTTCTCGGCCCAACAGCCGTTAAGTGAGGAGTGTGCAATGAGCGGATACGACGAAGCTGATGCATACGAACTACCACACAGCACTCGACGCACTTTCTGCGCTGAGCTGATGGTGACTTCCGCGGGCGTATTGTTAGCGGGGTCGAAGCTAACCAAAGCTGCAGCCGCACAAGAGTCGATTGCTTACCCGCCGAGGAGGATCGAAGGCGCGGAGTCATTGCTGCCTGGATCCTGCCTCTACTTTAACTATCCCACGAGAAACGATCCGGCTGTGCTGGTTCGTACGAGAGACGTTGAATACACCGCGTACAGTCGCAGATGTTCCCACGCAGGATGTTCCGTCGATTTCGATCCGTCGAGTAAATGTCTGAAATGTCCCTGCCACCGAGGGATGTACGATGCGCGTTTGGGCTACGTGATGTTTGGTCCACCGCGGCGGCCTCTCGATACGATCATTTTACAGATGCGTGCCGGCGGAGAGCTTTGGGCCACCGGGAAGAATCCTGGCAGAGAGGGTGAGGTCATTACACTCACCAACGTAGGAGGGGACTGAAATGAGAAACAACGTAGATAGATCAAGAATTACTTTTACTGAGTTGGCATTCCTGCTACTTGGCATGCTTTTGCTACTTGCATTGGCGCGTATTGCCACTGGTCAAAGCGGGGCTCCGGGAGCAAAGGGGCTTCAGGCACATGCACAAGTCCAGCAACCGCTCTACAGAGAATATCGCGGTGTGCATCTTGGCATGACGGCCACGGAAGTGAGGGCGAAACTCGGTGAGCCGGCAATGAAGAGCGACGAACAGGACTTTTATGTCGTCTCGGCAAATGAGACGGCGCAGATTGCCTACAATGCGGCGAAAAGAGTCATGACCATTTCCGCGGATTTTACGGGTGGTGTGGGCGCGCCTGATTACAAAAATGTAGTGGGCGAGGGTTTGCTGGAAAAACCTGATGGATCTCTGTTCAGGATGGTGATGTACGACTCGGAACGCTTCTGGGTGTCATATAACAAGAGCGCGACGACTGTACCCATGGTCACGATCACAATTGGCGCTTACAAGTAAAAGCGCGGTCGCACAGTCACCCTGATTTGGCTTTGGCTACTCGGAACGTACTGTAGGGGCGGCCACGGAAGGCCGCCCTACAGTACGTTCCAATGAGGTGAACGGTGATGAAGATTCTCATCGGATATGACGGTTCTGAATGCGCAGACGCGGCACTCGACGATCTGAATCAGGCTGGATTACCAGAGACTGGTGACTTCCACATCATGTCTGTCGCTGAAGTGTGGCTTCCGCCGCCACCGCCGTCGAGTTACGAAATCATCGAGCAGGCCAGGAACGCGACGTCGCCCGCCGGCCTGCAGCGCGATTTTTCAAAGCAATGTGCTGCTGCGAAGGGGGCCCTGCTACTAGCTCAACGAGCACGCGATCGAGTGCAGGCGAAATTTCCGGATTGGAAAGTGACTGCTGATTCATCGTGTGGTTCGGCGGCGTGGGAGTTGGTTGCGAAAGCCGATAAGTGGAATCCTGATCTGATTGTTGTTGGGTCTCACGGACGCACAGCTATTGGCCGGTTCGTTTTAGGCAGCGTTTCCCAGCGTGTGCTAACTGAAGCTCGCTGCTCGGTAAGAATTGCACGTGGTCGTCTCGAAGAGTCAAACTCGCCCGTAAGAATCATAGTGGGTACCGACGGATCGGCGGCAAGTGAGGAAGCTTTGAAAGCTGTTGCTACGCGTAACTGGCCGCCGCAAAGTGAAGTCAAAGTGGTGATGGTTGACGATCCCCTGGCGCCTGACTTCCTGGGAAAAGTCATTCCTCCAGTGGGGAAGATGATCGAAGAGGACCGCGAGGAAGAACGGCAGTGGGTTGAAACGATTTCAATGAGTTCTCTGGACATACTGCGGGAGGCGGGGATCAAAGTTAGTTGCGTGCTCCGAGAAGGTGATCCGAAGCAGGAACTCTGCAAGACTGCAGAAGAGTGGCACGCAGACTGTGTCTTCGTTGGTTCCGCGGGTTTTAGTAATCGTCTCCAAAGATTTGTGCTCGGCAGCGTTTCGGCAGCTGTCGCCGCGCGTGCACACTGCACCGTTGAAGTGGTACGAGCCCCAGGCACTGCACGTAGTTTTTGGTCCTAAGGGATACGGATATGATTAAAGTGTTGAGTAACGAGGAGGCACGCGAGCTTTTTCAAACGGCGAGGGTTGCACGGCTTGGTTGCGTGGTTAACGGTGAGCCGTACGTGGTGCCTATAAATTGCCACCTCGAAGGAGATCGCCTGTACAGTCACTCACTCTCGGGTCTGAAGATTTCCGGCTTGCGCGCTAATCCTCACGCGTGTGTTCAGGTCGATCAAATTGAGAGTGACTTGCATTGGCGGAGTGCAATCGCGTTCGGCAAATACGAAGAAATCACCAGGTCGACTGAGCGTGCCGAGGTTCTATCAAAACTACTCCACCGGTTTCCAATGCTCACACCGGTCGAATCCTCGATCGCAATAGACGGCTATTCGGCCGAACTCATTGTCTTCAGCATCAACATTGAACGCGTAACCGGAGTTTCCGAAGAGTAGGCAGGTAGCTGGAACTCGTTACACATGCCCGAGAAGAATCAACCTACTCATAATGGTGTGAACGTGCATCGTGATGGCGACGTGGTGTTGCGTGATGGCTCGACGGTTCATATTCGTGTCATGAGTCATGCGGATGAAGCCGGTCTGTGTGCACTGTTGACCTCGCTATCGGAAGAATCCCGCTGGCTTCGATTTTACTGTCTGCAGAATAGTGCGGGCTTAGCTGCCGAAGCCCATCGAGAGGCGAACCTGGCCCAGTCTTTTGGATTGATTGCTTGCAGCGGCGACGAAGAACGCGTCGTGGGTCACGCATTCTATGTTGTCATTGACGAGCAACGCGCCGAGGTCGCTTTTACAATCGCGAATGACTTTCAGGGACGCGGTCTCGGCAGTATTTTGCTGTGTCAGCTTGCGGACGTCGCGGCGGCAAACGGAATCAAAATGTTTGAGGCAGATGTCGTTGCCGCAAATCATGCGATGCTGCACGTATTTCGGGCGTCAGGGTTTCCGATCGAGGTAAACGCGAGCGCCGGACAGCTTCAAGTAGTTTTCCCAACCTCTTTTACGGCCGAAGCGCGCAAGCAGTTCGAGTACCGCGAGTCGATCGCATCTGTTAACGCTTTGAAGCTCTTCTTCCAACCGCGGGCAGTAGCAGTGATCGGCGCTTCGCGGCAACGTGGCACCATCGGCGGCGAGATTTTTCATAATCTGTTGAGCTATGGGTTCAATGGTCCGGTTTATCCGATTAATCCAACCGCAACCTCGATTGAGAATGTCAGAGCTTACCCATCAATCGAGACTGTTCCTGGTCCAGTAGATCTCGCTGTGATCGTTGTTCCCGCGGCGAAGGTGGTCGAGGTTGCGAGTGAGTGTGCGCGAAGAGGTGTTAAGGCGTTGGTTGTCATCTCCGCCGGTTTCTCAGAGACAGGTGAGGAAGGGAAGAGACGACAGGCTGAATTGCTCGGCGTTTGTCGCAGTGCCGGTATGAGATTGATTGGCCCAAACTGCATGGGCATCGTCAACACCAATTCAGCAGTGTTACTCGACGCGACGTTTGCCCCCGGAATTCCACCACGAGGACGCGTGGGTTTCTCTTCTCAAAGCGGTGCGTTGGGACTTGCGATCATGGAGTTCGCGAATTCACTAGGTCTCGGCATCTCAACTTTTGTCTCGGTTGGCAATAAAGCTGATATTTCGGGAAACGACTTGTTACGGTACTGGGAATCCGATGCCGACACTGATGTGATTCTGCTCTACCTCGAGTCGTTCGGAAATCCAAAGAAGTTTTCGGAGATTGCGCGCCGCGTTGGACGCAAGAAACCGATCGCTGTGGTAAAGAGTGGACGCTCTGCCGCGGGTGCGCGTGCCACTTCATCGCATACAGGGGCGCTGCTTGCCGCTTCTGACGTCACGGTTGATGCTCTGTTTCGACAAGCCGGCGTAGTCCGTACCGATACGCTTGCAGAACTGTTTGACGTTGCATCCTTATTTGCAAACCAGCCACTGCCGCAGAGCAACCGCGTCGGGATCATAACGAATGCCGGTGGGCCTGCGATTCTTTGCGCTGATGCTTGCGAAGCTCGTGGACTCGAGATTCCGATTCTATCTGATGGTAGTCAGACACGATTGCGCGCGTTTCTTCCAGCGGGTGCAAGTGTTGCTAATCCGGTGGACATGATTGCGTCCGCACCGGCCGAAGACTACCGGAAAGCGATTGAAATTGTTGGCGCCGACGAAAATATCGACTCCTTGATTGTGATCTTTACGCCGCCACTTGTGACTCGCGCCAACGACGTCGCCAAATGCATTGTCGAGGCAGCGGAGCGTATCGACAGGACCAAACCAGTTCTAAGTGTTTTTCTTTCCGCCAACCAGGCTCCGCCGGAATTGCGAACGACGAAATTCCGTATACCCGTTTATTCATTTCCGGAAACTGCGGCGATCGCATTGTCCCGTGCTAACCGTTATCGCCAATGGCGCGAACGACGCGAGACTTATCCGGCGAAGTTTGCTGACATCCGTACAGACGAGGCGGCAGCCGTAATCGCGTCAGCGCTTGCTCGCGGCGAAGGCTGGTTGCTGCCGGACGAGGTAGCCAAAATCTGTTCGTGTTACGGCTTGCCGTTGATTGCGCAAAGTATTGTCACGAATGCTGACGACGTTCGCGCAGCCGTCAAAAAAATGGGTGGCGAGATTGCTTTGAAAGCGATTGCTCCGGGCCTGGTACACAAAACTGAAGCAGGCGGAGTGAGACTTCATTTACGTGATGCCGAGATGGTTCATGAGGCTGCGCTTGAAATGATTGATCGGCTGCGTTCTCAGGGACATTCGCCTTCAGGTTTTGTAGTCCAACAAATGGCGCAGCCGGGGATCGAAATGCTGGTTGGTGTAGTCCACGATCCACAGTTTGGTCCTGTCATAGCTTGCGGCGCCGGCGGTATCCACGTGGAGTTATTGAAAGACGTTTCAATCCGTCTCACTCCTCTTTCAAACGAGGACGCTACTGAGATGGTCCGCGAACTTAAGACCTATCCTTTACTGACCGGCTTTCGTGGCAGTGCTGTGTGTGATGTTGCCGCTCTTGAAGAGGGACTGTTGCGCGTTAGCGCAATGGTTGAAGATATACCGCAGATAGCCGAGCTGGATTGCAATCCGTTGGTTATCCACGAGCGCGGCGCAACTATTCTCGACGCCCGTATTCGCGTGACTGCAGTTGCGCCGCGTCCTCTGGTTGGTGCTCGACGCTGAGTTTATCCCTCGTACGCAAGGTCATCATACTCTTCGCGGCAAACTTCACAGCGAAACGGATTGTCTAAACCCGAAGTTATTGCGTCCATGTAAAGGCGATAGCCCTCGTCGTCCACGTAAAGCTCCTTGGCACACATCCCACAACGCACCTCGTGCTGGGTGTCGTCGGTCATGATTGACGGGGCCGCGACCGGACGTTGCTGAGTCTGATCTATATAAGAGCGAACTGTTGACATAATCCCTCCATTAGTTCTGGACGTTCCCGCCCGATGTATGAATGGCAAAGTTTGTGCCCTGAAAAATACCGGGGTTAAAGGACGGTTGGGCGGAAGAGTGCGGAAAACGGCTCTCATGAATGCGAAGTTTTCCTCAGTCCGGTCTAACAGTCTAACGGTCTCACCCTTAGACTTTTCGAAATTTATGCAGAAAACCGACGAACTCGCAATGGTACAGACCGTGCACAATAGTTGGTGACAGGTTCTGCCCGAATGGCCAAACGTGTCCGGCGGAGGAATTTCGCATTCACAGTTCGCAGTGGGGAGACAGTAATCATGAGAGAGAATCGCACAAGTCAGTTGGTGGAGATACCGATCGGAGAAAAGGACGGATTGATTTGGAGGCGCCTGCATGAAGAACGTGAAGAGATTTGCGAGACTTTGGTCGGAATCTCCGGATGCAATTCCGATATTAGCCGTGAGTTGCTTCAAGCGCGTCTGGGGAGGATTGATGATGCTCTCGATCGCTTGATGTCGGGATCTTACGGCATGTGTTCTGACTGTGGTCAACCAGTAAACGAGATAAAGCTGGATACCGACCCGGCAACGTCGCGGTGTCTCGACTGTTCAGGAAAACCGGAATCGGTCGTCTCCGGTAATGCCGCCGATTTCCTGTTGGAGAACTTAAACCCCTACGACACGATCTTGTTGCGGACACACAATAGCGAATATCGCATCTTGTTGCTCGATCCAAACACCGGACGCGCTCTAGTCGAAGGAGGTAGATATCTTTCTGAACCGAGTGAAGGGCTTATTATGGGCTCAGCACTTCCAGGATCGGATTTCAACGTAGGGGCTCTGTGTATAGGAGGTCGCCTTGAACTGTGGGTGAACGAACAGGTGTTTCTCACCTCACCAATCCAGTCGGTTGAAGTGAAACACAACTCGGTTGTGGAATCAGTGGAAACTATCTCCGCTGCATTGCATTGATCCGATCGCAAATCGTTCTGGATGGGGTCACTACAGGGAGCGGTAGCGACCTGGTAAGTGATCAGCGTCGCACATTTCGTAATGATTCGTGACTCCTATTGGCCAGGTCGCTACCGCTCGCTGTACTGACCCGATCCAAGCGTCGGATCCGACTTTTGAGAATCACGACTTTTTCACCGGGGCCGCCTCGCGACCAAGGTCACTCCATGCTGCCTCGAAGATACGCTTCTCAGAATCCGCGGGCGTCTTACTGATGTCGAGAAAGCTGAAGTTATTCGTCTTTCCATGAAGCGTGTTGATATCAATGCCGCGTGCGCCTTCGCTACCCACCTGAAAGCAATGAATGTTGTCGCGCAGCGGTGAAAGGGTGTTAATTCTCCCGTGAGACATCATTTCGTTGCGGGTTTCCCGCACGCGGAACGTTTTCTTCGAAGCGTAGTCTGGTGCTTCGCCAATAATTTCAAAGTTACGCAGGCGCACCTCACCCTCAAAGCCGAGCGTGCAAACACTAGCGTTCGGGTGGTTGTGTGCGGGAAGTAAAGCACCCGGTTCCATGCGCCACTGAATAATGAAAAAGGGCGATCCTCTGAAACTAGGCCCGAACCAAACGCGTGGTTCTACTGTCTTGTAAGACGCGAGCGCACTGTTAGGAATTTCCTTTAGACGTGTTGCCAGGGAACCTATGCGGTAGAGATATTCGTCAACACTGAAGGCAGGATCAGCGATCAGCTGTTGAGCCATGGGTACAGACCTCTTGAGAAACTCATCCCACGCGAGCCCGTCTACTCCCGCAGCCGCAGCCGGTGTTTGCGCTGGTAGACTTTTTGGCGTTGCTGTGAACGCAACGAGGGCCGCAATAGTTGCTAACGAACCGCGAAGGAAATGTCGCCGTTCATAAATCCCTGGGAAGACCTCCACTTCATTCGGGAGCTGCACGCTTGAAAGAATTTTTCGCATCGTTCATACATACGCTTTCCGGGAGACTCCTTGAAGTGCCATTAGTCACTTTCTGTGGTCACCTCGTACGTGACCTGGTGTCAGTTCAAACATGACTAAAGTCACTATCTATGGCCCGCACATCTGTACTAACCTGATCTGCTCGAAGCGATGACGCATGAATTCGAAGGCTCTTAACAAAACAAGCTTCTTGAGCAGCGGCAACATTGCCTTTGTGATCGTGGTGTGTGCCTCGTACGCTTCCGCCACTACCGCCATCATCTATTCGCGACGTCCGGTGCCTGCCTGGGAAGCTGCGGTGCTAGTGTGTGTGGGTGTGGCGTATATAGTTGTCGGGACATACGGCTTCGCAGTCTGCCGCCGCTCCCGATCGCTGTTGGCGCACGTCAGCTACTTTGTTATCCAACTCTTACTCGCGGTCACACTCATTCTGTTGCGCGGCTCCAGCGGAGAGCTTTCGCTGATACTGCTTCCA
>Ga0068871_100003431_pt1 | contig 10901 bp, 12 predicted proteins | sample KBSMisM72_FD_72750 | JGI IMG/M metagenome (GOLD analysis project Ga0068871, IMG submission 72750) | Miscanthus rhizosphere microbial communities from Kellogg Biological Station, Michigan, USA - KBS Miscanthus M7-2 | ecosystem: Host-associated > Plants > Roots > Rhizosphere > Soil ...
TGGGTGAGCCGGCGTTCGATTGGTCAGGCGTGTATACGCGCAGCAAGCTGAGCCTGCAATACGACCTCGACTTGCCGCCTGAGAGCGGTCCCCAATCCGCCAAACTCACGCTTGCGGGCCAGGCGGACGTGAAAGCAAAAGCGGATCAGTTGAAGCGTACCGGCGGCGAATACGATCCGCTCAGCGACTGCCGTCCGCCCGGCACGCCACGATGGTTTACCGAGCCCTTCCTCAAGGAATGGGTCGTCACGCCGAATCAAACGTGGCTGATGAACGAGATGGTCAACGACGTGCGCCGCGTGTACACGGACGGCCGTGCTCACACGCCTGAAGACGACGCCTATCCGAGTTGGAATGGCGACACCATTGGTTTTTGGGACGGCGATGTCCTGGTGGCCCACACGAAGTATCTATTCAAAGGGCAATATCAACGCGGCGTTCAACCGAATTACTCAGAGAAGACGACCGTCGTCGAGCGCTGGCACAAGGTCGATCCCAAGACGCTGCAGGCCGATGTCTGGGTGTTCGATCCGGTGAACCTTTTCAAGCCGTGGTACACACGGCAAAGCTGGACGAAGCTGAGCGACGACGAAAAGCAGCTGCGTATCCGGTACTGGGACTGCCGCGAGAACGCCAACAACAACATCATCGTGACCAAAGAGGGCACGAGTCAGTTTCCCGGCTTCACGTTCGTGCCGAAAGAAGGAAAGACCGACTATGCGAAATAAGATCGCGACGCTTTTGATCGCTGTCGCTGCCGGCGCGACCGCGGTCCCTGTGATGGCTCACCACTCGGGCGCCATGTTCGAGGAAAAGAAGGAAGTCACGCTGACCGGCGTCGTGAAAGAGTTCCAGTTCACCAACCCGCACTCGTGGCTGCTGGTGGACGTCAAGGGACCGGACGGCAAAATGACGACCTGGGGATTCGAGGCGGAAGGGCCGAGCAGCATGATGCGCGCCGGCATCCGGCTGAAGGACTTTGCTCCGGGAACACCCGTCACGATTACGGGACGGCCGATGAAAGACGGCCGCCCCGCGGCGTTGTGGGTCAAGGCGACGCGGACCAGCGACAACAAAGTGTTCGTGCCGGCGAGAGGCTTCGCGGTTCGATGAGAGTGATCGGCGTCGTTGTGAGTGTGTGCCTGCTCTGCGCATCGCTGTCTGCCCAAGTCGGCCTGACCGATCGCGGCGGGCCCGAAAACGTCGCGCCGCCGCAAGGCCCCGACGCGCTGCCCATCGTCGACGTCGTCGGCTGTCTCGTCGAAGGACCGAACCGGACCTGGACGCTGGCGAACGCCGCCCAGCCGATACGCGCCAGCCGCTCCGGTTTTTCGCGGCCCGAAGAAGTGAAGGCGGCGGAAGGCCGCGGGCTCGGCTCGCAGCAGTTCCGTCTTATCGGGATGACCGAGATGAATCCCGGCCCTCACCGCGATCGCAAGGTGCTCGTCAAGGGTCTGATCATCAAGGACGCTGGCGGCGATCGTATCAACGTGACGTCGCTCACGACGGTCGGTGAACGATGCGGCAAATAGCAGCGGCACTGACGGGTTGGCTCGTTTGTGCGGCGCCAGTGATGGCGCAGCATTCAGGCGCGCCCATCGGTGCGCCGAGATCTGAGTGTTTGAGCGAGGCCGATCGGACGGTGATCGCGCAGCTCAAATCACTGACGCGGCCGACGCGTCCAGACGATCCGCAACCGCCTTTCAATCCCGACTACTTCGTCGGCAGTTGGGCGATGGAGTACGAGGCGCCAGACACGCCGCTGGCGCCTGAAGGCATGCATAGCGGCACGTTGACGTTCAAACACGTCGACGGCTGCTACTACGAAGGTGAGCTCGTGGCGAAGGATCCGAAAGCGGCGACGTCCACGACCAGGATCCAGATGATGTACGACCCGGCGGGAAGATACTTGACGTGGATCGAAACGGACAGCCGCGGCTACACGCTCTTCAAGCCGGGGACAATCGGCGCCGATCTTGGTGGATACTTCACGCACTACTTCGAGACGCAAGCGTTCAAGTCGTCGAAAGCCGGACCGATTCTCCACGTCAAGGGCAGCACGTTCATCGCCTCGCCGTCGAACTTCCGGATCAGGCGGTCGCTGTCGATCGACGGCGGGCCTTACATGAACATAGGTGAAATGTGGTTCAGAAAACGCTAGCGGTTGCCGTCACGTTCCTGGCGCTTGCCTCGCTTGCGCAGGCAGCGGACGCGCCGACGTTCACCAGGGATGTCGCGCCGATCCTGTACAAGAACTGCGTCGTCTGCCACCGGCCCGGAGAAGTCGCGCCGATGTCTCTCATCACGTACCAGAACGCGCGGCCGTGGGCGCGGGCGATCAAGAACAAGATCGTCGCGCACGAGATGCCGCCGTGGGGCGCGAGCGCCGACAGCAAGAAGATGGCAAACGATCGCAGCCTGTCGCCGAAAGACATCGACACGATCGCGAAATGGGCCGACGGCGGCGCGCCGAAAGGCGACGACAAAGATCTGCCGCCGGCGCCGACGTTCCCGGAGGGCGGCTGGGCGTTCGGCACGCCGGACGCCGTCATCGATCTGCCGATCGAATCGAACGTGCCGCCGACTGGCGAGATCCCGCAGACCTCGTACTTCGTGAAGTCGCCGTTCCCCACCGACGTGTGGATCCAGAAAATGCAGGTCCGCACGAACAATCCGGCCATCGTTCATCACGCGACCTTGTTCGTCCGACAGCTGCCGGAAGGCACCGTGATCAAAGACGGCCGGCCGGTGATTGAGGGCGTCCGTCAGGACGGGGCGAGAGACGGTCTCGATCTGCAGGCAGGTCTACCGCCGGGCAGCGGTCCCGGCATTCGCCTCGTGTCGTACGTGCCCGGCCGCGGGTGGGAAGCGTACGCCGACGGCGTCGCGCGGCGCCTGCCGAAGGGCGCGTACATCGAGATGAACATCCACTATCAGGCGTCCGGCAAGCCGGAGAAAGAGCGCACGCAGTTTGGGATCTGGTTCGCGAAGGGACCGGTGCACTACGAGATGCAGAACGTCTCGACGCTCGATCGCGGGACGACGATGGTGGACGATCAGGCGCTGCCGAGCGATCGGATTCCGAACATTCCGGCCGGCGCCGAGTATTGGAAGATCTCGAACTTCAAGATCTTTCCAGAGCCGGCGACGCTCTACGCGCTCTCGCCGCACATGCACCTCCGCGGCAAGGATATGAAGTTCATCCTCACGTACCCGGACGGCCGTGAGGAACTCGTCCTCGACGTGCCGAAGTACGACTTCAACTGGCAGCTGTACTACGAGCTCGCGACGCCGCTGAAGATCCCGGCCGGCAGCAAGTTGACGGCCGTCGCGCACTACGACAACTCGGCCAAGAACAAATGGAATCCCGCCCCGGACAAAGAAGTGTACTGGTCCGAGCAGAGCTGGGACGAGATGTACAACCCGCAAATCCGCTGGACGTGGGATCTGCAGGACCTGACGAAGAAGTAGTGCAGGCCTTTAGGCCTGCCGTAGCGGTTCGCGTCGTGTGTCGGCGAGCGGCCGGACCATCGCGAGCGAGGCGAACGCGATGACGGCGAGTGCGCTCGCGGCATAGAACGCATATCGGTAGTCGCCGAATGTGTCGAACACGCGTCCGCCGATCATCGGTCCGAAGACGCCAGCGGCGCCCCACGCCGTGAAGAGCACGCCGTAGTTCAAGCCAAGATGGCGAGTGCCGTACAAATCGGCGGTCGCTGAGGCGAACACCGACAGCTGTGTCCCGTAACACCAATACACGCACGCGACCAGCACGAAGAAGAGAACGGCGTTCGTTCGCCAAGCAAAGAGCGCGGGCATCGCCACCGCCGACGCGAGGACCATCACTCGCAGCGTCGTCACGCGACCGAGCGCATCCGAGAGCCAGCCCGAAAGGATGCGACCGCCCGCATTGCCCGCTGCCGTCACCGGCAGCGCCAACGTGGCGACCGCGGCGCCGAGGCCGGCGCTTCGTGCAAACGGCACGAGCTGACTGATCGTCATTTGTCCGGCCGTCGTGCCGAGCGCGTACGCGACCCATAACGCATAGAACTGCGGCGTGCGCAGCATCTCAGCGGTCGAGTAGTCGCGTGCCTGACGCGCGCCGGCGGGAGGCGTCCAACCTTCGGGCCGGTAGCCTTGCGGCGGATTCTCGAGAAGCCACGCACCCGCGAGTCCCATGAGCAGGAACGCGACACCGAGAATGCGGAACGTCGGTCTCCATCCGGCCGAGCCGATGAGGCTCGTGGCGATCGGACCGATGACTGCGGAGCCCGCGCCGTACCCGCCGACCATGAGTCCGACGACAAGGCCGCGGCGATCCGGGAACCATTTCGACGCTACTGGCATTGGCGTCGCATACCCGAATCCGTTGCCGGCGCCGACCACGAGTCCGAATGCCACGTAGAGAAACCAGAGTGAGGTCGTGAAGCTCGCCGCGAAGAATCCGGCCGAGACGAGCAGCGCGCCGGCGATCGCGCACGGCCGTGGACCGCGCCGATCCTGAATGCGTCCCGCCAGCACGAACGTCGTCGCGAAGACGACGACGGCGATCGTGTAGACCCACGAGGTTTGGCTGCGCGTCCACCCGAATTCCTTCTCGAGCGGCAGCACGAAGACGCTCCATGCGTACAGCGAGCCGAGCGCCAGGTTCATCGACACGCCGCCCACCACCACGCGCCAGCGATTCATGGCGCGTATCATATACGCCCGGAATGGCCGGCACGCCACTGAAGACATTCGACGCAGGCACGCTTGCGCGCTGGCGCAAGTGGCTGGCCGCGAACGTCGAGTCGGCGCGGGAAGTCTGGGTGATCTTCCACAAGAAGCACACCGGCCGTCCGTCGCTTGATTATTTCGGCGCGCTGGACGAGGCGTTGTGCTACGGCTGGATCGACTGCGGGGTCAGACGCATCGACGACGATCGTTTCGCGCGCAAGTTCACCCCGAGAAGACCCGGGAGCAAGTGGTCGGCGATCAATCGCAAACGGTACGCGGCGCTGGAAGCGGCAGGACGCCTGGCGCCTGCAGGGAAAGCGCGCTCGCCGAAGGGCGCGGTGGTCGCGCGTCCTCCGAAGCTGACATTGCCCTCGAAACTGCCAGCCTACATAGCGAACGCGATCAAGGCCGTGCCGGTGGCGTGGGAGTACTTCAATACGCTCGCGCCGTCACACCGGCGGCGCTACGTGGGCTGGATTCACATGGCGAAGCGGGAGGAGACGCGGCAGCGGCGACTGCACGAAGCCATTCGTTTGTTGTCAGCGAACCAGAAGCTTGGTCTTAAATGACGAACACGCTTCGCAGGTCCACATCGCTCGGTGCTTTTTTGGCTTACTCACTCTCGCCGGCGATGTTGTTCGCTGACGTCAATCTGACGAGCCGTTGGGACATGATGATGAATCCCAACTTCAAGGGTCAGCGAGCGATTGAGGATTGTCGGATAAAGCAGGAGAAACAAACACTGCTGGTGCGGTGTGGCGGCGCCGGTGCGGAGATGAGGGGCGAAGTCAATGGCAGGGACGTCTGGTGGCGATATATTCTGCCTGATGGCGTGGTCGTGTCGTGGCAAGGCAAACTCGACAAAACAGCGACGCGGATCGATGGCAAGTGGCAGTTCGTCTTGACTGACGGATCCAAGCAGAGCGGAAAATTCTCAGCCACGAAGCACAGAAACTGAGGTCGATCAGGCGTCTTCGCGCCAGATTCCGAGCGCCTTTTGCGCCGGACGATCGGAAAAGCTGAAGAGGACCGACTCCTCGGCCGTACGGTGCGACACTGCGTGCCATGACGGGACGACGAACACGTCGCGCGGTGTCCAGGAAAACGTCTTGTCCCCGATGCGAGTCGTGCCGCGCCCTTCGACGGCACAGAAGATCGTGGCGTCCGTCGCACGATGCGGACGGCCGTCGAATCCCTTGGGCAGTAGCTGCAAATTCGCGCCGATCGTTGGAAGCGGAGGACCGCCGGTCTTCGCGTTGCGGTACTCCAGCTTGAAGCCGTGTCGTGGATCAATGTGCGTGGTCTTCGCCATTGTCACGAGCTGCTCGCGATGTGGCTCGTAAGGATATTTGAATACCGATGACTCTGCGTCGATCGTCTCTTCGTGTCCTTCGTGGTTGAGAAGTTCTTCGTGCCCTTCGTGTCTCTCAAGAAAGCTCGTGTCAAACATGTTGACGATGGGAATGTCGAGCCCGTCGAGCCACACCACGGGCTCGTGACCTGGATTCCCGTGGTCGTGAAACGACCAGAACGGGGTGAGGATGAAGTCGCCCGGCTTCATCGTCAAACGCTCGCCATCGACGGACGTGTACGCGCCGGTGCCCTCGAGAATGAAGCGCAGCGCGGACGCAGAATGCCGATGGCTGTGTGCCGTTTCCCCCGGGAGGATCAGCTGTAGTCCGGCATAGAGGCTCTGCGTGATGCGCGACATGCCAGGCAGGCCTGGATTCTCGAGAATCAACACACGGCGTTCTGCTTCTTCGGCCGTGATGATCCGTCCCGCTTCCTCGATGAACGGGCGCAGTTCGTCGTAGCGCCACAACGCCGCCTGCACGGCTGTCCGTGGATCTTTGCGGACGATGTCGCTGAGCACTTCCCACAACGGTGCCGCGCTCTTCGCTTTCAGCCGTGAGTAAAACTCTTTGCGTTCGGCAGCAGCTTCCATATCGGTCCGCTTTCACTGCGTTCTTGCTAATTCCAAAGTCCGTTTGTCACGAAGAACGAAGTCACACGAAGTGTGTGCCGTCGTGATGTGCAGGCGTCGCTACTTGGGTCTGTACGCCACGCGCGCGACTTCCGAAATCGGCACCGGCGCGACGGTCGCGCGGATTTCGGCCTGCTTGTGACGCTCCACCGTCGGCTTCGACGACCCTCGCGCCTCTTCGCCCCAGACGATCGTCACTTCCGTTCCCGGCGCGGCGGCGTCGTTGTTGACGATGCCGAGCGACAGCCAGGAGCGTTCGTTGTACGTGTAGCCGGTGTACGTCGAGAGACCGACGGGCTTGCCGCTCCGCATCACGCGGTCGTACGGGAGCGTCGAGTAGTTGGCGAGCGGGACGTCGATGAACTTCGTGATGTCGCCGTCATCCGACAGCGTCTTGTAGGCCCGCGCCACGTCGTCGCCGTTCCAAAGCAGCGTGACCTTCTGTCGTGGCGGGTTCGCCGACATCTGTTCGACCGCCGCGCGGCCGACGAAGTCGTGGTCGAACTTCACGAACGGACCGTATCCAAGATCGTAGGGCGTGAGGTAGTAGTCCTCGACGTTCCTCGAAACGAAGCTGCCTCCGAGCGACGCCATGGCTTCGTAGCTCTTGCCGGTGAGCCACTGCCGATACCCTTTCATCTCGTCGCCGGTATAAATCGCCGGAAGCGGCGAGGGAATCCAGCCCGATTCCAGGCAGCTCGTCGGATACGTGCGCGCGCCCACCTGGCGAATGCCGAATTCCTGTCCGGCTTCGACGATTGCGTCGCGCACCGCGTCGCCGTCGTCCCACGGCCCGAAGAGCTCCCAGCCCGGCTGACCGACCATGCCATGACGGAGCGCGCGAACGTCGCGGCCGCCGATTTTGAAGGTGTCCATCGCAAAGAAGCGAACGTCAGGGGGCGTCCTGCCGAGAATCTTCGCCATCAGCTTGAGCGCGTTCGGCCCTTGAACCTGGTAGCGGAACGTCTTACGCCGACCGTTGTTCTGCGCGGATCGTTCGTCGCGCTCGCAGGTCGCGTTGTATTTTCCGGCCTCCACGTTGTACTGCACCCAGTTCGCCGCAGGCGGACGGCCAACCAGGTTGAACTTGTTCTCCGAGAGATAAAACAGAATCGCGTCGCCGATGACGTACCCGCGATGGCTCGTCGCGACGAACTGTTTCGCCGTGTTGACCTTGAAGTTCTTGAAGCTGTTGATCGCCAGATCGGACAGAACCTTCAGTGCGTCCGGGCCTTCGATGTACAGGTCGGTCATGTGATGCGATTGATCGAACAGCGCGCACGTCTCTCGCCACGACCGCTGCTCGTCGCGCCAGTTCGTGAACTCGTGGCGGACGACCGGGAACGCGTACGGCCCGATTTGCGAATTCCGCAGCATGTCGACTGCGCTGCCCACACCTTGCAGTGCCTCTTCCAGGTTCCGATAGGTCATGACGGTCTGTTGTCTCCCTTATGTAGGGCAGGCCCTTAGGCCCGCGAAGGTCGTGCGGCCCTGACGCTCACGCGCATCGTGCCGATCCGGTTGATCGTAGCCTCAATCGTGTCGCCCGGGTAGATGGGGGCGACGCCTTCCGGTGTTCCGGTCATCAGGACGTCGCCGGGGTAGAGCGTGTAGAACGACGACGCGAACTCAATCAGCTCCGCGACGTTCTTGATGAGAAAACGGGTGTTCGACGACTGGCGAAGTTCGGCGTTGACCGACAGACTCAAGTCCAGATCGTTCGGCGATCCCACTTCGTCCGCGGTAACCAGATACGGCCCGAGCACGGTGTACGTGTCGACCGATTTGCGGAGGCTGCGTTCCTCCGAGCCGCGAATCGTGATGTCGAAGCCGATGCAGTAACCAGCGACGAAGCTGAGTGCGTTGTCGCGCGTTACACGCCGCGCGGTTCGGCCGACGACGACCGCAAGCTCCACTTCGTGATCGGAACGGCGATCGAGCTGCTCGAGTGCGATGCCGTCACCAGCGCCCACGACCGAGCTCGCCGCCTTCAGAAACAGCCCGGCGCGATGAATCGTGCCGATCGTATTGTCGTGATGCAGCTGCGAGTCCCCGCGAACTTCGTCGAGGTGTTTTTGGTAGTTCACGGGCGCCGCGACCACTTTGCCAGGGTTCGCCACTGGGCTCCGCAAGACGACGCGGCTCAGCGGCACGAGCGGAGATGACGGGGCGATGTCGCGCGCGCGTGCGAGCACGGCGTCGAGGTGCGCGATCAGCAGATCGCCTGGTGGAATTGGATAGCGGACTGCCGGCAGCACGTCGAGTGCAGGGGACACATCGCGCAGACAGTCGCCGTCCACGAGCCCGAGCCGGTTGTCGTCGAACCGCGCTAAACGCATATAATGACTGGTCTTTTGCGGGAACTGTTATACCAGTACTTCTTTGATTGGGGAGCGCCGATTGGCTTACATCTTCCACCAGGACAAGCTGCCGCGGCTTGAAGGAGCGACCGGGGGCCGCGTCCGCACGTTCTTCGTCAACAAGGAACTCGCGAACATCGACGACATGCTCGCCGGCGTGATGTCGTACACGAAAGGCACGGCGTCGCCGCTCCACTACCATGAGGTGTGCGAGCACTTTTACTTCATCATCGAAGGCAACGCGCAGGTCGAGACGCCTGAAGGCGTTCAGCCGGTCGGTCCAGGCACGATGATCTTCATCCCGCCAGAGCAGAAGCACCGGCTCCGCTCGCTGACGCCGTTGTTCTATTTCGAGTTTCAGGCGCCGAACCGGTTCAAGACCCACATCCTCGAGGGTACCGAAGACGACCTGCGCTGGGTTCGCAAAGAAGGCGGCGCCGACTGGATGCAGACGTAGCCATGGCGAACACCTATATCGACACCAATACGCTGCCGCACACGAACGTTCCGGGCTCGGGTGAATACGTCGAAGTGCTGAATAACGCGCTCTGTGGCGCGAAGAACGTCGTCGGCTCGCTCCGCTGGCTGAGTGCGGGCGACAAGTACGACGCGGCCTGCGACGGCAAGACGAATCAGCTGTTGTACCTGATGGACGGTGAAGCCACGATCACGCTCAACGGGAAGGACCATCACGTGGCCAAGGGGAACGGGCTGTATCTTGGTCCAGGCGAATCCGCCCGCATTGTCCAGCGCGGGTCGGCGCCGTTGAAGCTCTTCCAGCTCGTTGTACCGAAATTCTCGTAGCGCGACCTTTTTGTTTCGTAGCGCGACCCTGTGAGGGTCGCGAGTGAGGTGCCTGTGACAACTCGCCGCGATGTGCTCAAAGGTAGTCTGGCTGCTGCCGGTCTTGCGGCACTTGGCATTCCCGAGTGGGCCGTGCCAGCGTTGGCCGCCGGCGAAACGATCGTGCCCTTTACCGACATCCCCGCGAATTTCGCGACGAACCCGAGCGACGTCGTGCGTGTGCTCGACATTCGCACGATCGACAACGCGCCGACGCCCAAAGATCAGTTCTTCACGACGCAGCACTACGGCCATCCCACGATCGATCCGGCGGCGTTCCGGCTGAAAGTCACGGGCCTCGTCGATCGTCCCAGAAGCCTGTCGCTCGACGAAGTGAAAGCGATGGGCCGCGACGAGCTCTCGGCGGCGTTCGAGTGTTCCGGCAACGGACGCGGACGCGTGCAAGGGTTCGCAAGCAACGGCCGCTGGACGGGCGTCCCGCTCAAGAAAGTGTTGAAAGCGGCCGGGCTCAAGGCCGACGGGCACGAAGTCGTGTTCTTCGGCGCCGATCACGGCGAAGAAGAAACCGATTTCCGCCAGCAGAAGATCAAGCTCGATCAGCCGTTCGGACGAAGTCTGCCGCGCGACAAGGCGCTCAGCGACGATTCACTGTTAGCGTACGCGCTCGACGGAGAGCCGCTGACGAAACATCAGGGCGCGCCGCTGCGCCTCATCGTCCCTGGCTGGTACGGCGTCGCCAACGTCAAGTGGCTCTCGCGCATTCACGTTCAAGAAGATCCCTACATGGGCAAGTACCAGTCGCGCTGGTACCGCACGATGCGCGAGGAGAAGATCGACGGCGAGACGGTGTGGAACGAGACCGCCGTCACGCACATGCGGCTGAAGTCGGTGGTCGCGCGTGTGAGCAAGGACGGCAGCGCCCACAGAATCACCGGGTTCGTGCTGAACGACGGGGCCCCAGTCAAATCAGTGGACGTGAAAATCGACAACGGACCCTGGCAAGCCGCGTCGATCCAGCCGGCGTCCGGCAAGTACGC
>Ga0068871_100003435_pt1 | contig 10891 bp, 10 predicted proteins | sample KBSMisM72_FD_72750 | JGI IMG/M metagenome (GOLD analysis project Ga0068871, IMG submission 72750) | Miscanthus rhizosphere microbial communities from Kellogg Biological Station, Michigan, USA - KBS Miscanthus M7-2 | ecosystem: Host-associated > Plants > Roots > Rhizosphere > Soil ...
CCCGCAGACCGGGCGCGGCAAGAGCTACTGGACATCGGGCGCGCCGCCGCCGCAGCCGCAGCGGTGCCCGACGATCCGGCCTCGTGGAAACGCCTCAACCAGCGCCTGGAGGCGCATCCGGCGATGGCGCGCCTGCGCGCCAACAAGCTCGGCGCCTACCTGGGTTGCCCCTCCCGGGACGCAATGTGAAAGAGGTCTGGCGCCCGAGCGTTACCGTAGCCGCGGTCATCGAGCGCGACGGCAAGTTCCTTTTCGTCGAGGAGATGATCGACGGCCGGCGCGTGATCAACCAGCCCGCGGGGCACCTCGATCCCGGCGAGTCGCTCGCCGCGGCGTGCGCGCGCGAGGTGCTGGAGGAGACCGCGCATCGCTTCGAGCCCACCGGCCTGGTCGGGATCTACCGCTGGTACTACGAGCCGAAGGATGTGACCTTCCTGCGCTTTTGTTTTCGGGGGAAGGTCCTGGGAATTGAAAACCGTCCGCTGGACAAGGAAATCATCCGCACGCTGTGGCTGACTCCGGCGGAGGTGAAGGCCAGCGCGGCGGCGCGTTCGCCGCTGGTCTCCCGATGCGTCGAAGACTGGCTGGCGGGAAGGAACTACCCGCTGGACCTCTTCTCCAAAGACTTCCCATGAAGATCGTCGTCGGAATGTCGGGGGGAGTGGACTCGTCCGTGGCCGCGCTGCTGCTCAAGCGCGCCGGGCACGACGTCGTCGGCCTGTTCATGAAGAACTGGGAGGACGACGACAACGACGAGTACTGCTCGACCCGGGAGGACCTGATCGACGCCGCTGCGGCCGCCGACGTCATCGGCATCGACCTCGAGGCGGTCAACTTCGCCGCCGAGTACAAGGATCGCGTGTTCGCCGAGTTCCTGCGCGAGTACGCGGCGGGGCGCACGCCGAATCCGGATGTGCTTTGCAATGCCGAGATCAAGTTCAAGGCCTTCCTCGACCATGCCATGCGGCTCGGAGCGGACAAGATCGCGACGGGGCATTACGCGAGGACCGATGGCGTGCGTCTCCTGCGAGGCAGCGACGCGTCGAAGGACCAGAGCTACTTCCTGCACCGCCTGAACCAGGCGCAGCTCTCGCGCGTGATGTTCCCGGTCGGCGAGCTGAAGAAGTCCCAGGTGCGCAAGCTCGCCGAGGAAGCCGGGCTGCCGAACCACGCCAAGAAGGACTCGACCGGCATCTGCTTCATCGGCGAGCGGCCGTTCCGCGATTTCCTCAACCGCTACCTGCCGAAGGTGCCGGGGATGATCGTCGACGAGAACGGCAAGCCGGTCGGCGAGCACATCGGGCTCGCCTTCTACACCATCGGGCAGCGCAAGGGCATCGGCATCGGCGGCGCGGGCGACGCGTGGTACGTCGCGCAAAAGCGCATCCCCGAGAACGAGCTGGTCGTCGTGCAGGGGCACGACCATCCCCTGCTGATGAAGCGGTCGCTTCGCGCGGAAGACACCTCGTGGACATCCGGCCGCCTGCCGGCGGAAGCTGCGCACACCGCAAAGACCCGCTACCGGCAGGCGGACGCTGCGTGCACGCTAACGAGCAGTGGGACCGCGATCCAGGTCGACTTCGCGGCGCCGCAATGGGCGGTGACGCCGGGACAGTCGGTCGTGCTTTACGATAACGACGTGTGCCTCGGGGGAGGCGTGATTACCTAGGGGGGTGCGGCGTGGAATCCGCATCGGTCTGCCCGAAATGCGGTTACGCGCGCAAGGAAACCGACACTGCACCGTCCTGGCAGTGTCCGTCGTGCGGCATTGCCATTGAGAAATACCGCGCGTTGATGGACGCCGACCATCAGCTGATCGCTGCGTCGATCGAGGCCGCCAGAGCCTCGGACGCGGCGATGAGGGTCGCGGCCGCCAGCCCCGTCACCGCCGCGCTGGTGCGCGAGGATCCCTGGCTCGACGTGCCGCCGCGGCTTCCGCTGGAGCGCCGGCTTGCGCAGGCCTCGCTCGATTTCGCCATGGCTGCGCTGTTCCTGTGGTGCTGGCTCGCGCCCACGGCCTGGCGGCCGACTCTCGCCTTCGAGCTCGGCGTGCTGGTCCTGATGGAATTCTTCGCGCTGCACGCCTCGATTTTCCTCGTGGCGGGTTCCGGGACCGAGGGCGGCACTGGCGCGAAGATCACGGTCGCGTTCGTGGTCATGCTGTTCTACATCCCTGTGGCCGGCGCCTTCGCCTGGTGGCATGGCGGCTGGTGGCCTGCTCTCGGCTTCGCCTGGCTGCTCGCTTCTCGCGTGGCGACGATGCTGTCGGGGAAGGGCTCCGATGCATTCGAGGGGAAACGTGCGCGCTTCTACTGGGGTACCGCCCTCGGCTACTACATCCTGTTCGCGTTCGCGGTGGTCTTGCTTCCCATCCCGGAACTGGGGCTCAACTGGAAGGCGAAGTTCGAGTGGGCTCGGTACTGGAACCTCAAGCCGCAGGATGTGATGGCCTGGGGTTTCTTCTATTTCGGCGCGCTCGGCCTGACCAAGGCGCTGGAGAAGCCCGACTGGATCGCTGAAACCGAGTAGCGCTACTTCGGCGCGACCGGAACGGTGTCGGCGAACGCCGGCCGCTCCATCATCTTGTCGTAGTGGCGCGAGACCGGCTCGTACTCCGCGCGCCAGTCGAGGCCGCCGGGTTTCCTGAAGTCGAGCCAGCCCAGGCAGCTGCCCACCGCGATGTCGGCGAGCGAGTAGCGGTCGCCGTGGCAGAAGGCGCCGATTTCCTTCGAGATCTGCTCCATGCCGCGCTGCATGCGCGCGATCTGCTTGTGCTGCCAGCTCTTGCTCTGCTCGGCCTTGTCGCGCACCGACTCGTAGCGCCACAGGATGCCGGCGTCCAGCACGCCGTCGGCGAGCGCCTCCCAGCGGCGCACCGCGACGCGGTCGCGCGTCGTCTCGGGAATCAGGCGGCTGATCGGCGAGACGCTGTCGAGGAAATCGACGATGACGCGCGAGTCGTAGAGCGCGGTGCCGTCGTCGAGCAGCAGCGTGGGCACCTTGCCGAGCGGGTTGTGCGGGTTGACCGGGTTGTCGACCGGATTGACGTCGACGATCTGCATGTCGCAGTCGATTTTCTTCTCGGCCAGCACGATGCGCACCTTGCGCGTGTACGGGCTGATCAATGCCGCGAGCAGCTTCATAGGGGCGCGGATTATAGCGCCCGCACGCGCCGGCGCAGCGCCGGCAGCACATCTTTTTCAAACCACGGGTTCTTCCTGCGCCAGCCGATGTTGCGCCAGCTCGGATGCGGCAACACGAAGAATTCGGGCAGATATTCCTCGAATGCCCTCACCGTTTCGCCCAGGGTTTTCTTGCGCCGCTCGCGAAGATGGTAGGCCTGCGCGTACGAGCCCACCAGGAGCGTGAGCCCGACGCGCGGCAGGGCTTCGCGAAAGCGCGGCTGCCAGACCGGGGCGCATTCGCGCCGCGGCGGCAGGTCGGCGCCGTCGACCGTGCCCGGATAGCACAGCCCGATCGGCACGATGGCGATGCGCGATGCGTCGTAGAACGCCTCGCGGTCCATGCCCAGCCAGCCGCGCAGCACGTCGCCCGAGGGATCGTTCCACGGCAGGCCGGTCTCGTGCACGCGCCGGCCCGGCGCCTGGCCGACGATGAGCAGGCGCGCCGAGCCGCGCGCCCGGACCACCGGCCGCGGCTCGTGCGGCAGGTGCTTCGCGCAGACGCGGCAGGCGCGCGCCTCGGAGAGCAGGATTCGCATCCCCTCTATAATAGAGCCATGCCCTCGCCGCTCGCCGCGCTCTCGCCGCTCGACGGGCGATACGCAAGGACCGTCGACCCGCTGCGCGCTTTCTTCAGCGAGCAGGCCCTCATCCGCTATCGCGTCAAGGTCGAGCTGGCCTGGCTCGAGGCCCTCGCCGCCGAGCGCGGCGTCAAGGAGCTGAAGGCGTTTTCGGGCAAGACCGCCAAGGCGTTCCACGCGCTGGTCGAGAAATTCTCCGAGCGCGACGCCGAGCAGATCAAGAACATCGAGGCCGAGACCAACCACGACGTCAAGGCGATCGAGTACTGGCTGCGCGGCAAGCTAGGCGGCAATTCCGACGCGGGCAAGGCGCTCGAGTTCATCCACTTCGCCTGCACTTCCGAGGACATCAACAATCTCAGCTACGCGCTGATGATGGCCGATTCGCGCGAGCGGGTCATGCTGCCGCGCCTCGACGAGCTGGTCGGCGCGCTGCGCGCGCTCGCGAAGCGCCACGCGGCGGCGCCGATGCTCTCGCGCACCCATGGGCAGCCTGCCTCGCCCACCACGCTGGGCAAGGAGATGGCCAATTTCGCGCACCGCCTCGCCCGCGCGCGCGAGCGCATCGCGAAGGTCGCAGTGCTGGGCAAGGCGAACGGCGCGGTGGGCAACTACAACGCGCACTCGGTTGCCTACCCGGATGTCGATTGGGAACGCTTCAGCCGGCGCTTCGTCGAGAAGCTGGGGCTCGCGGTCAATCCGTACACGACGCAGATCGACCCGCACGACTGGCTCGCCGAGCTGCTCGACGCTTACGCGCACGCCAACAGCGTGCTCCTCGACCTCGATCGCGACCTGTGGGGCTACATCTCGCTCGGCTACTTCCGGCAGAAGACGAAGAAGGGCGAAGTCGGCTCCTCGACCATGCCGCACAAGGTGAACCCGATCGACTTCGAGAACTCCGAGGGCAACATCGGCGTGGCCAACGCCTTGCTGCGCCACCTCGCCGACAAGCTGCCGGTGTCGCGCTGGCAGCGCGACCTTTCCGACTCGACCGCGCAGAGGAACATCGGCACCGCCCTGGGCCACACGCTGCTCGCCTACGCCTCGTGCATGCGCGGCCTGGGCAAGCTCGAGGCCGATCCGAAGCGCCTCGCCGCCGACCTCGACGCGAACTGGGAGGTGCTGACCGAGGCGGTGCAGCAGGTCATGCGCCGCCACGGCATCGCCGACGCCTACGACAAATTGAAGGCGATCAGCCGCGGCAAGCGGCTCGACCGCCGCGAGCTCGCCGCCTTCGTGAAGTCGCTTCCGATCCCGCCCGACGCGAAGAAGCGCCTGCTCGCCCTCACGCCGGCGACCTACACCGGCCTCGCCGCGGAGCTCGCCAAGAAGGTCTGAAAGCGCTTCGATGCTGCACGCCGCGACCATCTTCCTGTCGTCGTTCCTGCTGTTCCTGGTGCAGCCGCTGATCGCGCGCCTCATCCTGCCCTGGTTCGGCGGCAGCGCGGCGGTCTGGACCACCTGCATGCTGTTCTTTCAGACGGTGCTGCTCGCCGGCTACGCCTACGCGCATTTCCTTCACCTGAAAGCGAAGGGCAGGACGCAGGCGATCGTCCATAGCATCCTGCTGGTCGCCGCGATCGCGCTGCTGCCGATCTCGCCGGGCGAGGCGTGGAAGCCCGCCGGCGGCGCGGAGCCGATCTCGCGCATCCTGCTCCTGCTCTGCGCGTCGGTCGGGCTACCGTACCTGCTGCTCGCCTCGACCAGCCCGCTTCTCCAGGCCTGGTACGTGCGCGCCAATCCGCACGGCAATCCGTACCGGCTGTTCGCCATCTCGAACCTCGCCTCGCTCGGCGCGCTCGTCGGCTATCCATTCATCGTCGAACCTTTCCTCACCGCACGTGAGCAGGTCATCGGCTGGTCCGTGTTGTTCGCCGGTTTTGCCGTCCTCTGTTCCGCGGTCGCCTGGCTCACTCCTCCGGACGCTTCACAGTCTCCGTCCCAGGTGAGTCCCACGGAAGCGACCGGAGGGCAGCAAGAGAAACAACACGTGTTGCTCTGGCTTGGCTTGTCGGCGACCGGCTCGGCATTGCTCCTCGCCGTCACCAACCATCTGACCCAAAACGTAGCCTCGGTGCCGATGCTGTGGCTCGCGCCGCTCACGCTGTACCTGCTGAGCTTCATCCTCACCTTCGAGGGGCAGGGCTGGTACCGGCCGCAATGGGTCTGGCCGCTGCTGCTGGTTGCGCTGGGCGTGATGACATGGATGCTGGTCGACGACCGCTACCACTACGACCTCGAGATCCAGCTCGGCGTGTTCCTGCCGGGGCTGCTGCTCGCCTGCTTTTTCTGCCACGGCGAGCTCTACCGGCTGCGCCCGGCGCCGGAACGCCTGACGGGCTTCTACCTGACCGTGTCGGCCGGCGGCGCGCTGGGCGGAATGCTGGTCGCCGTCGTGGCGCCGCTCATCTTCAAGGGCTACTACGAGCTCGGCGCCGCCCTTGCCGCGGCCGCGCTGCTAGCGGCGTTGCGCTTCGCGAAGGTCAATCTCGTGGCGCGCATCGCGAGCCTGGTCGCGGTGCTGGGGGTTTCGGCGGGCGCGGTGTACGACGGCGTCACGGACCAGAAGGACGTGCTCGCCGCCTCGCGCAGCTTCTACGGCGTGCTGCGCGTGAAGGAATACGGCGTGCCGGGCGACGAGTCGCAGCTGCGGCGCCTGGTCCACGGCACGATCATGCACGGCGAGCAGATGATGCACGAGAAGTTCCGCCGGCGGCCGACCACCTACTACGAGGAGACTTCCGGCATCGGCGCCGCCATCGAGTCGCGGCAGGCGAAGCCGGTGCGCGTCGGCGTGATCGGCCTGGGCACCGGCACCATCGCGGCCTACGGCCGCAAGGGCGATGTCTACAAGTTCTACGAGATCGACCCCGACGTGGTGCGCGTCGCGCGCACCGACTTCACCTACCTGTCCGACTGCCCGGCGGAGGTCCAGATCGCGCTGGGCGACGCGCGGCTGACGCTCGAGCGCGAGCCGCCGCAGCGCTTCGACGTCCTCGCGGTGGACGCGTTCTCGAGCGACGCGATTCCGGTGCACCTCATCACGCGCGAGGCGCTGGCGGTCTACCTCAGGCACATGGCGCCGGACGGCATCGTCGCCTTCCACGTCTCGAACCGTTTCCTGGACTTGATTCCCGTGGTGGCGCGCATCGCACGCGAGAACGACGCTTATGCCGTGCTGGTGCGGGACGATCCGGACGAAGACGAGGACGATAGCCGCCGCTCGCGCACCGACTGGGTACTGGTCTCGCGCGACCGGGCGGCGCTGCAGGCCGCGGCGATCGTCAAGACCGGCGCGGAGGCCGCAGCCGATCGCAAAGACTGGCGCACCTGGACCGACGACTACTCGAACCTGGTGCAGATCCTGAAGTAGGAATTCGGGTCAGAGCGAATTCGGGGTCAGAGCACGAATTCATGAATCTCGAATTCGTGCTCTGACCCCGAATTCAGACGACGGCGCCTTCGTGCTCGTCGCGCGCCTTGCGCTTCTGCGACGGTGCGAACCACTCGCGCTTCACGCGCAGCCAGACGAGCAGCGGGCTCGCCACCAGCACCGAAGAGTAGATGCCGAAGCAGATGCCGATCGTGAGGGCGAGCGCGAAGTAGTGCAGGGCGGCGCCGCCGAAGAAGAACATGGTCGTCGCCATCGCCTGGGTGCAAAGGTGCGTGATGATGGTGCGCGAGATGACGCCGGTGATCGCGGCATCGATGACTTCCGGCACCGTGGCGCGGCGCATCTTGCGGAAGTTCTCGCGCACCCGGTCGAACACCACCACCGACTCGTTGACCGAATAGCCCAGCACCGCGAGCACGCCGGCCAGCACGGCGAGCGAGAACTCCCACTGGAAGAAGGCAAAGAAGCCGAGGATGATCACCACGTCGTGCAGGTTGGCGATGATCGCGGCGAGGCCGAAGCGCCAGTTGACGAACCGTACCCACAGATAGACGACGATGCAGAAGGCGACGAGCAGAAGCGCTACCGCCCCCATCTCGGCCAGCTCGCCGCCGACCTGCGGGCCGACGAACTCCACGCGGCGCACCTCGGCGCTCTTGTCGTCGGCCTGCAGGAGCCCGGTGATCTTCTGCGCCACCTCCGAGCCCGACACCTCCTTCAGCACCGGCAGCCGGATCAGCACGTCGCGCGAGCTGCCGAAATTCTGCACCTCGGCCTTGTAGCCCGCCTTGTCGAGCGCCTCGCGCACGCGCTCGACCTCGGCGGTGTGCTGGTAGGTCACCTCCATCAGCGTGCCGCCGGTGAACTCGACCGAGAAGTGCAGGCCGCGCGTGGCGAGGAAGAACACCGCCGCCAGGAACGTGATCGCGGAGATCACGTTGAACACCAGCGCGTACTTCATGAACGGGATGGTGCCGCGGATCTTGAAGAATTCCATCGTCAGCTCATTTCCACGCGGTGTTGCCGATGGCGAGCTTCTCCACCTTGCGGCGGTGCCCGTACAGCAGGTTGATCATGGCGCGCGACACCACGACCGAGGAGAAGATCGAGGTCAGGATGCCCAGGCAGTGCACGACCGCGAAGCCGCGCACGGCGCCCGGCACCATGAGCAGCGCGGCGCCGACGATGAAAGTGGTCACGTTCGAATCGAAGATGGTCGCCCAGGCGCGCTCGTAGCCGGCCGCGATGGCGGCCTGCGGGGTGGCGCCGCCGCGCAGCTCTTCCCGGATGCGCTCGTTGATCAGCACGTTGGCGTCGATCGCCATGCCGAGCGTCAGCGCGATGGCGGCGATGCCCGGCAGCGTGAGGGTGGTGGGCAGCATCGACAGCAGCCCGACCAGGAACAGCAGGTTCAGGCCGAGCGCCGCCGAGGAGATGACGCCGAACAGCGAGTAGTAGACCGACATGAAGATCACGATCGCGACGAAGCCCCACAGCGTCGAGTGGAAGCCGCGCTCGATGTTCTCCTTGCCCAGGCTCGGGCCGACGGTGCGCTCCTCGATGATCTCCATCGGCGCGGCGAGCGCGCCGGAACGGATCAGCAGCGCGAGGTTGGTGGTCTCCACCGGCGAGAAATTGCCCGTGATCTGGAAGCGGCTGCCGAACTCGCCCTGGATGGTGGCCACCGAGATCGCCTCGCCCTTGCCCTTCTCGAACAGGATGATGGCCATCTGGTGCTTGAGGTTCTCGCGCGTCACCTGCCGCATCACGCGCCCGCCCGCCGGGTCGAGGTCGACGCTGACCGCGGGGCGGTGGTCCTGGTCGAAGGTGGCGGCGGCGCCGACGAACTGGTCGCCGGTGATCACCACCTGGCGCTTCACCGGCACCATCACCTTGACGCCCTCGCGCCGGTTCTCGGGGAACACGTCGGCGCCGGCGTGGTTGCCGCTGCGCATCGCCTCCTCGTCGACCAGGCGCACTTCCAGGGTCGCCGTGCGGCCGAGGATCTCGCGCGCGCGCACCGGGTCCTGCACGCCGGGCAACTGGACCGCGATGCGGTCGACGCCCTGCTGCTGGATCACCGGCTCGGAAACGCCCAGGCCGTTCACCCGGTTGTTCAGCGTGCTGATGTTCTGCTTGAGCGCCGAATCCTGGATGCGCTTGAGCGCATCGGCGCGGATGTTGGCGACGATCGTGCCGCCCTGGCCGTCCTCGCGCTCGGCGAGCGTCAGGTCGGGGATGTTGAGCGCGATGACCTCGGCCGCCTTCGAGCGCATGCCGGCATCGGAAAAGCGCACGCGCAGCGAATTCCCCTCGCGCGTCACGCCGCTGTGGCGGATGTTCTTGTCGCGCAGCTGCTGGCGGATGTCGGCGGTGAACGCCTCGAGGCGCTTCTTCACCGCCTCCTCCATGTTGACCTGCAGGAGGAAGTGCACGCCGCCGCGCAGGTCGAGGCCGAGGGTCATCGGCGTCGCATTCAGCGCCGCCAGCCAGTTCGGCGAGGCGGGCAGCAGGTTCAGCGCCACGGCGTAGGACGGGTTGTCCTTCTCGGGGTTGAGCGCCTGGTTGAGCGCGTCATAGGCGCGCAGCTGCGTGTCGGCGTCGGCGAAGCGCACCTTGATGCCGACGGCGTCCACCTGGATGCGCTCGTAGCGAATGTTCGCTTTCTTCAGCGCGTCCTCGACCTGGCCGGCGAGCGCGGCGTCGACCTTCACGGTCGCCTTGCCCGCCGCCACCTGCACCGCCGGCGCCTCGCCGTAGAAGTTGGGGATGGTGTAGAGCAGCGCGAGCAGGATCGCGACTGCGATCAGCGCATAGCCCCAGGTGGGATAGCGGTTCACTCGGCTACTGCAGGGATTTGATGGTGCCTTTCGGCAGGGGCGCCTGCACCGAGCCGCGCTGCACGACGATCTCGGTGCCGGCGGCGATCTCGATGGTCACGTACTGCTCGCCCATCTTGGTGATGCGGCCCACGACGCCGCCCGCGGTGACGACTTCGTCGCCCTTCTGCAGCGCCTCGATCATCTGCTTGGTTTCCTTGGCGCGCTTCATCTGCGGCCGGATCATGAGGAAGTAGAGCAGCACGAACATCAGGACGATCGGCAGGAAGCCGATGAATCCGGGGTCGCCGCCGCCGGCGGTCTGCGCGTAAGCTGAGGAGATGAACACTGCGGACTCCGTGAGAAAGACCGCGAATTATAGCCGCTGGCGGTCGGCCAGCAGGGTTTTCGCCGTTTGCGGAAAGCTGCTTTCTTCCAGGGAAAGTCGAAGGGCCGCCATCAGCTCCTGGTAGTAGTGCAGGTTGTGCAGCGTGTTGAGCCTCGCCCCGAGTATCTCGTTGGTCTTCTGCAGGTGGTGGAGGTAGGCGAGGCTGAAGTTGCGGCACGAATAGCAGCCGCAGCGGGGGTCGAGCGGGTTCGGGTCCTCGCGGTAGCGGGCGTTGCGGATCTTCACGTCGCCGTTGCGCGTGAAAAGCCACCCGTTGCGCGCGTTGCGCGTTGGCAGCACGCAGTCGAACATGTCGAAGCCCGCGGCCACGGCTTCGATCAGATCCTCCGGCGTGCCCATGCCCATCAGGTAGCGCGGCTTGTCGGCGGGCAGCCGCGGCGCCGTGTGCGCGAGGATGCGCGAGCGGTCCTCCTTGGGCTCGCCCACCGCCAGCCCGCCGACGGCGTAGCCGTCGAAGCCGATGTCCTTCAGCTTGCCGATCGATTCCTCGCGCAGGTCCTCGT
>Ga0068871_100003442_pt1 | contig 10880 bp, 10 predicted proteins | sample KBSMisM72_FD_72750 | JGI IMG/M metagenome (GOLD analysis project Ga0068871, IMG submission 72750) | Miscanthus rhizosphere microbial communities from Kellogg Biological Station, Michigan, USA - KBS Miscanthus M7-2 | ecosystem: Host-associated > Plants > Roots > Rhizosphere > Soil ...
GTTGTGAGCGCCAACGTCAGACCGAGCGCAATCACAGGAGTTCGCAAGGACATGAAAGAACCTCAAAACAAACGGTTGCCGGCTCCCTCGTTCACTGGGGAACTAGGAACCGGAAATCAAGAACTAAGACTAGACTTTTTGCATGGTGGCTTCCAAAGCAGCCCTAAGCAAATTTTCTGCATTAGTCTTAGGATCGCCATGGCTGAACACTGCGTTGCCCGCCACCAAAATTTCTGCTCCGGCCCTCACTACCCTTCCGACTGTATCAAGAGCCACTCCGCCATCCACTTCGATCCGGTAGTTTAAGTTCCGTTCCTCGCGTAAGCTTCTGAGTTTACTTAGCTTATGCAGCGAGTTGGGAATAAAGGGCTGCGCACCAAACCCCGGGTTCACCGACATCACCAGCACGTAATCGACAAGGTCGAGAACCTCGGAAAGCAGCTCTACCGGAGTTGCCGGATTGATGACCACACCTGCCTGGCATCCTTGGTTCTTGACCAGGTTCAGAGTACGATCCAGGTGCCGCGAAGCCTCCAAGTGCACGGAAATCCAGTCGGCACCGGCATCCGCAAATGCCGGAATGTAAAGATCGGGATTCTCGATCATCAAATGACAATCGAGCGGGAGCTTCGTCGCTTTCCGGAGCGACCGCACCAGCTGCGGCCCGAGCGTGATGTTCGGCACGAAATGGCCATCCATGACATCGACGTGGATGACCGTGCCACCGCCTTCCGCCGCCCGGTTGACCTGCTCGCCCAGACGAGCGAAATCCGCTGACAAAATCGAGGGTGCTAGCTCAATCAAGCCTGGGACTCTCAAGGAGAACGACTAGACAAATTCTAGCACGGAGCATTGCCCTTAAAGTGGGGGAATCCAATCGCTTGGCCCGGGCCGGGGGAACCGCCCGTAAGGAGGACCCACGGGCTTTCTCCCCTCCCCTATCCCGTCGTCTTCCCCATGGGATGGTTCCGTCGACCACCTAGGGATGTTTGTCCCGACTTGCGCCTGCTCGAGAAAACCCTGAAACTACTCGCCATGAAGGTGATCGCCGTCATCCCGGCGCGCTTAAACTCGATGCGCCTGCCGCGAAAAATGCTTCGCGAGATCCATGGCCGGCCGTTGGCACTGTGGGTTTATGACGCGGTTCGCAAGTGTACTCGGCTCAACGACGTCATTTTGGCGACCGATTCCGAGGAAATTCTCGAAACCTGCCAAAGACACGGTTGCAACGCCCGCATGACCTCGAGCAAACATCGGAGCGGCACAGAACGGGTGCACGAGGTGTCTGAGAGCATTGCTGCCGACGTTTATATCAACGTGCAGGGCGACGAGCCCATGGTGCGTTCGGAGCAGATCGACGCCATCATTCGCCTGATGTCGGGTCGAGCAGGGCTTCCCGATTTTGCGGGAAATGGACAAGACGGCACGCAGGTCATGGTGGGCACCTTAAAGACTCCAGCCAAACCGGAAGACGTAACCAACCCAAATGCGGTCAAGGTCGTAACCGATGCGAGCGGCAAAGCATTGTACTTTTCCCGCGCCACGATTCCTCATGACCGCGACGCCACTCGCCCGCAATATTTCAAGCACCTGGGAATCTACGCCTACCGCAAACCAGCGCTTGACCGGTTCGTAAGCTTACCCGAGTCCTCCCTGGAACGTGCCGAACGGCTTGAGCAATTGCGCTTTCTCGAAAACGGCATTGCGATTTACGCTGCGGAAACGCCGTTTGACAGCATTGGCGTGGATACGGAAGAAGACTTCGAGCGAGTGCTGAGCCTGTTGAGGTAACCCGTCCACCCGAGAGACCCGGGCAGACGAACTCAGGTTGAGGAATTGGCCTTCGCCCAGGCCTCGGCGGCCGCCACCCTGCGCGCGATGGCCGGATGCGAGTGGAACCACCATTCGACCCATCGCGAAGGCGTGCGCTCGGCCATGTTCTGCTGGGCCAGCTTGTTCATCGACGTAATGAACGGCTCTACCGTCGCGATGTTCTCGAATGCGTAACGATCGGCCTCACGTTCGTTATACCGCGAGAACGCATTCATCGCGGGCATCAAGATAAACGAGAGGACCACGAAGGTCAGAATGATCAGCGGCAGGTTGGCAAAGTCGGAAAGCTGCTCGAAGATGTGCCAGCGGTCTGAGGCGTATTGCAGCACCCAATTTGCCGCCCAGAACCCGACAAACGTCACCACCGCCTGCGCCGCCATGCCCTTCAGGATGTGTTTGTAAACGTGATGTCCGAGCTCATGGGCAAGCACCGCCTCGATCTCGTCGGCAGAGTAGTTGTCGATCAACGTGTCGGCCAGAATGATGCGCCGCGTGTTGCCAAGACCCGTAAGCGCGGCATTCGCCTTCTTGCTCTTCTCTGACAGTTGCCACTTGTAAACTCCGCGCACCCGGGTTCCGGCGCGTTCGCCCAGCCGAATCAGCCGCGCCTTGAGTTCCTCGTTTTGCAGCGGCTCGAATTTATAGAAGATCGGGAAAAGCAGGACCGGGGCGAGTTGTGCGAGAAGCACAGTGACCACGAGAAACCCCAGCCACGCCAGAACCCACCAGTGTTCCGGGAACTGACGGATCATGAAGTACAGCAGCTCGGCCAGAAGCCCGCCGAGAATTACACCCAGCAAAAATCCTTTGGTTTCGTCCCACAGCCACGAGCGCAGCTTCTGATTCGACAGCTTGTAGCGATGCTCCAGGCGGAAGCCGTAATAGTCCATTCCGAGACCAAGCACTCTGGCGATCAAAATCAGGGAGAAGACGTATAGAAATACTGCAAAGCCGTAGTTTTGGTGAGAGTTGCTGTAAGCAAAGTCGCGGATAGCCCCGGTCCATCCCGTCAGCAGAAGCACCAGCAGCAAGGCCAAGGCGAGCACAAGATCGCCGATGCCGAGCCATCGGCGAATGCGGTTGTACTTGCGTACCTCGGGGGAATCCGGAGGCGCAACTGTGGTTGGGATCGCCATTCGGGTTAGATTATTGCACTCCGCGCGCGCTGGTGCGAGATTCCGGAGGACTCATCGCGGGAATTGGACTACGGCGCCGGCGGCTCAGGCGGCGTGCACAAAGGCTTCTGAATTTGACAAAATCTCCTCCACCAGCTCAGGCGATGCCGCCTCCGCGTAGATTCGCAGCAGAGGTTCGGTTCCCGAGGCCCGGAACAACACCCATGGCTCTGCCCCGTTTCCATTGGTAGGCGCGTCGAGAAAGAACTTGACGCCGTCCATGCCTTCTTTCTTCAGGATGCCGTAGGGACCGAGTTTGCGGGTGCCGTCGGACTTCGCACGAGCGATGGCGCCATGCTTGGTTTCATCGGGAATATGAAGATCGCGTCGTCCATAGTAGTGGGGACCGTACTCCTTTTGCAGATGCGCGATGAGAGCTCCGAGCGGCCTTCTCTCCTCCGCCATCACGTTCGCCAGCAGCAGCGAGTTCAGGATGCCATCGCGTTCAGGGAGGTAGCGGGAATAGCCGATGCCGCCTGACTCCTCGCCCCCAATGAGGATTTCGCGCTCCATCATGAGGTCGGCGATATGTTTAAATCCGATCGCGCACTCATTCAGCTTGCGTCCATGTTTGGCCGCAATGCGGTCAAGCATGCGGGTGGTGTTGAATGCCCGCACCACTTCTCCCGGCCACTTCTTGCGGGTCAGCAACCATTCGAGAAGCACCGCAAAAATTTTGTGTGAATCTACGAAGCTCCCATCTTCGGCAACCGCGCCGATGCGGTCCGCGTCACCGTCGGTGGCGAAGCCTGCATGGCAGTTTTCGCGAATGACGACTTCCTGCAGCCCGGCCACATGAGGGTCGATCGGTTCAGGGTTAATGCCGGGAAACAGCGGATTCACTTCCTGACGGATGGCGACAAAGTCGATCCCGTGATCTCTGAAGATCTGAGCCAGAACTCCGCGTCCCGAGCCATACATCGAGTCAATCGCGAACTTGAAGTTGGCCTTCGAAATCAGACCGAGATCGGCGAAACCGCAAATCGCGGCGACATAGGCTGCCTTGAGATCCACTTCCTCGATCGAGGCCTTTTCGCCCTTGGGGATCGATCCCGCGGCGGTTTCCTCCTCGATAATCTTCATGATTGCGGGCGTCGCCGACCCGCCAAACTTGCCCTTGAATTTCACGCCATTCCAGTTCCAAGGATTGTGACTGGAAGTGATCACCACTCCGCCGGCGCGACCCTGGTGCTTCACCGCCAGCGAAATTGCGGGAGTCGGCGTGTAGTCGTTCGCAAGCTTTACCGGAATCCCGGCATTTGCCAGGACCTCGGCGGCCGCGCGGGCAAACCAGGGCGAGCCAAAACGCGTGTCGTACCCCACAATCAACCCCTTTGACGCGTCCTCGTGCTTCAACACATAGGCGGCGATCGCGCCAGCAACACGCCGCACATTCTCAAAGGTGTAATCGTCGGCAATGACTGCGCGCCAGCCATCGGTACCGAATTTGATCGCCGCCGGCTGTCTGGTCTCGGTCCTCGGCTGAGAACCGCTTCCGGGCCCTTGACTTTGACCCCTTGGTGCGTCGGTTGCTTCGAGTTGTTCTATGTCTGCCATTGCGATCGCTCGAACCACAAGCACTGGGCAAAACGCTCCACCGGAGGCTGAGGCGGGAGCCTACCTCTAAACCAGCTTCACCATTTTTTTCTCATCCAGATACTTCACAACCTTGCCTACGTCCTGCGCGTTCTCCCGCGTTGTGACCAGCAGTGCGTCGTCAGTCTCAACCACCACCAAATCGTTCACGCCCACGACGGCGACGAACTTCCCGGGCGCGTGCACGTAATTCCTGCTTGCGTTCAAAGTGAAGATGCCCTCTCCAGAGATGAGGTTGCTGTCAGCCGGCATCTGCCTGGCCGTGCAGTGCTCGTGCAGCGCCGTCCACGATCCGAGGTCATTCCATCCGAAATCGGCGCGCAGGCAAAACAGGTTGGACTCCTGCTCCCCCTTCGCCGAGCGCGGCTCGAGCACAGCGTAGTCGATACTGATGTTTTCGCACTTGGGATACATGCGCCGGAACGTAGCCAGAAATTTGCTGGTCCCGTAATCCGCGGCGATCTTTTCAAGCACCGCAGCCGTCTTCGGCAGATGCTCGGTCAGCGCGCTCGCCAGAGTCCGCGCGCTCCACAGAAACATTCCGCTGTTCCAGAAATAATTGCCCGACTTGAGAAATTCAGCTGCCGTCTCGGCATTGGGCTTCTCCGTGAAGCGCCGTACGCGGAAGGAATCTTGCGTACCGAGCGAACCAACTTCGATGTATCCATATCCGGTTTCTGCCCGGGTAGGCTGAACTCCGAGGACAACGATGTTTTCCCCCGAACCGGCGATCTTAATCCCGTCGGCGAGCACTTCGCGAAATCGTGTCGGATCGGCAATCACATGATCGGAAGGAAAAAGTCCAACCACCGCATCCGGGTTTGTGCGCCGCAGGATAAAGGCAGCCAAGCCAATCGCGGGAGCAGTGTTTCGCCCCACTGGTTCGGCGATGACCTGATCTTTTTTTAGCCGTTTCAATTGCTGCAGGATTTCCGGGCGCAGATCGTTATTCGTAACGACCCAGAGCCGCTTGGGCGCGGACAGGGGACTAAGACGCGCCACAGTCTGCTGAATCATCGACCGGGTGCCGTCGAGCGCCAAGAGCTGCTTCGCGCGCTTCTTGCGGCTCAAGGGCCAGAAGCGAGTGCCGCGCCCGCCCGCCAGAATGACCGGATAGAAGTTTGCGCTCATCAGGAGTTCACGATCTCCGGGCCAGAGACGGGCGTGCCGGGAACAAACGACCTTATGAACTGCACGTTGCCATCAGGCTGCACTTCGAACTCTGGCATAGACGCAGGGACCACCACCGCGTCGCCTTTGCGGAACCTGGCCGGCTCACAACCTGGCGCGCGCAAGCTGCCCCCACCGTCGGTGGCTACGACAATCTGCGCGGAGGATTTTCCCGGCGCAGCGGCAAACTCAAGCGCCGATCTCAATTCATATTTCTCGACAGCGAAATAGGAAGACGCAATCAGCCTGTGCCGGCGGCTCATGCTGCCATTCAAATTTTTAGGCGCCTCTGGTTGCACCTTCCCGGATCGAACGTTTTCCTTGATTACGCGCAACCCGTCTTTCAGGTGTAGTTCGCGCGGGCGCCCGTAATCGTACAGCCGGTAGGTTGTGTCGGACTGCTGCTGTGTTTCGACGATGACCGAACCTGGACCGAGCGTGTGCACCGTCCCCCCGGCAACATAAATCATGTCCCCCGCCGATACTTGGATCCAATTCAACAGGTCTTCCGCCCGTTGCTCGTGAATCGAGCGCTCGAATTCATCTCGCGTCACTCCAGGCTTCAGGCCTAGTCCGATCTCGGCCCCGGGCTCGGCGTCGACCACGTACCAGCACTCCGTCTTGCCGCACGGCTCCCCAACCTGTTGAGCCGCAGCGTCGTCGGGATGCACTTGCACAGAAAGCTTTTCCTGGGGAAAGAGGAACTTCAGCAGCAGCGGGAAGCGATGATCCTCTCGGGGGGCTTCGCCGACAAGCTCGCGTTTGTACTCCCTCGATAGCGCGGCAAGCGACTGGCCGGCCAGACGTCCGTTCTCGACGACACAATTGTCGCCGGTGAGCCAAGACTCGCCGATCTTCTCGTCAAACTTGCCCGGATAAATAGGAGAAAGGTCAAAGCGGCCCCAAGGCCGAGGGTCGAACAGCGGCTTCATCAGCAACGGGTAGAGCTTTTCCATTCGTGAGTGGCAGCGAAGGTCGCACCCTTTATCAGTTACGAGGTTGCCCAACTCTTTGGGATTTTCCCCGGGTGGGAACATCTCGCCGCATTTAGAAGCCTAACTCAGCAAAGAGGCTGCCCGCAAAAGGCGTGTAGCCCCAAAGCGCACCCAGGACCACGAACAGAGCGCTGAAATGTGCAATTTCGTGCAACGGCGTGTCCAGGCATTTGCACTCCTTACCTCAACATCTCTTCGATGTACCGTCTTCGAAGCTCCTATAGGGACCCGACCAGTCCCCGCAGCCGTTCCAACCCGCGGTCGAGTTCGGTCTGGGCGGTCGCGTAAGAGATGCGAATATGTTCGTTGGTCCCAAAACCCTCTCCCGGAACCGTCGCCACATGCGCATCGTGCAGCAGGCGGCGGCTGAACTCCGCCGGCGAGTGGATTCCACCCCGCCCGAAATACCCTGAAACGTTGGGATACACATAGAAAGCCCCTTCCGGATAGGTGCATTTCAGCCCCGGAATGGCTCGTAATCCAGTCACGATGTGGTCGCGTAGGCGGATGTACTCCGAACGCATTTCGGCCACGCACTGCTGCGGGCCATTCAGCGCGGCCACGGCTGCTTTTTGGACGATTGAGGTAGGGTTCGAGGTGGATTGGCTCTGCAACTTCTGCATCGCCGCGATGACTGGAGCCGGAGCCAGCGCATATCCCAGGCGCCAGCCGGTCATGGCATAGGTCTTTGAGAGCGAGCCCACGACGATCATCCGCTCGCGATACTGGTCCTCGGATCCGAGTGAAAACTCGCGGCCTGTGTAGTTTAGGTAGACATAACATTCGTCTGACATCACCCAAATGCCGCGCTGGGCGGCGAACCGCATAACCTCGGACATGTCCTCGGGCGGCATCACGGCTCCGGAGGGATTCGAAGGCGAGTTGAGGATGATCATTTTGGTCCGCTCTGTCACTCGGCGAGCCACCATTTCCGCCGTCACTCGAAATCCGTTCGCCTCCTCGGTTTCAAGCGCAACGCAAGTTCCGCCCGCGTAGCGAACGATGTCTTTGAACGACACCCAATAAGGCGCCGGCAGGATGACCTCATCGCCATGGTCGACTAGCACTTGAACGGCGTTAAAGAGCACATGCTTGCCCCCGACCGAGGCCATCGCTTCCTCACGTTTGTACCTCGAGCCGAAATCCTGCGCATGCCGCTTGACAATCGCATCCTTCAGCTCCAAGGTGCCGCCAACCGCGGTGTATCGCGTAAAGTTGTTCTGAATGGCTGAAATCGCGGCATCCTTGATGTGCTGCGGTGTCGAGAAATGCGGCTCGCCCACCGTCCAATCCACGACGTCCACGCCGGCCTGGCGCAGCTTGTCGGCTTCGGCTACGGCGGCCATGGTCGCCGAGGGTTCAATGCGATGACTACGTTCCGTGAATTTCAGTGCAATGGGTGCTTCCGTTACTGGACTCATCATTTCGCCTCTACATCAGTCTGTGTTCTACATCCGGGGTTTCTTGTTGGCTAGCTTATACGCGGGATCGAGCTTCTCTTTCAGCCGCTGTTCCACTAACTCCGGAACCAGGGTGCTGACATCGCCACCGAGTCGCGCCGCTTCCCGTACCAGGCGGGAACTGAGATACGAATACTGCTCAGCCGGCATCATGAAGACGGTTTCCAGTTCAGGGCTCAGTTTGCGGTTCATCATCGCGATCTGAAGTTCATACTCATAATCGCTGAGCGCTCGAATGCCCCGCAGCATCGCTCCGGCGCGGACCTTGGCGGCAAATTCAACCGTCAGGCCATCGAACGTGTCCACGCTGACGTTCTTGATATTCGCGGTCAATTCCTCGAGCATCCGCTTTCGGTCCCCAACGCTGAACAAGGGAGTCTTGTCGGGATTGCGCAAGATGGCAACGATCAGCTGGTCAAAGATCCGACTGCCGCGCTGAATCAGGTCCAGATGTCCATTTGTCGGCGGATCAAACGACCCCGGATAGATAGCAGTGACTTTTTTCAATCGGCCTCTTCTTACAAAGGTAGTTACAGGCGGGTTGAAGAATGCTCTGATTTTATTCGGCGAGCTTGGGCAATGGCAACGCGCTACTTAAACCAGTGCCAGCCCAGGCTGACCTGAATGCCATTGAACTCAGGGTTTTGCGTCCCTAGGTTTGCGTTCGAAATATGCCACCAGCGGCAGGCGAGTTCAAGGGCCTGACCGTGCCGGATGGAGACCAGGATGCCTCCGCCGCCGCGGGCAATGAAGTTAAACGTAGAGCTGTCGCCGGCTGGGAAGTTGACCCGGGTGTGCAATGCTCCGCCGCCGAGTTCGGCAAATGGCGAAACCCGCCCGCGGCGCAAACTAGAGTTCCAGCGAAGGATGATGGGATCAAAGGCGGTCCCGGAAATTCGCCGGGGACTGAATTGCACAAACAAAGGAATGAAGTCGACTGCGTATTCGAACCGCCCGCGCCGCCAGCCGGTTCCAATCTCCCGCGTGGCTCGTCCCGCGAATACGCCGGCCACCAAGATCCGCGCCTCTGAGAAGGAGTTGGTGTTTTCTTCTCCGGTTGCACCTGCAGCCCAAGCGCTGAAGTCCCATTCAGGGGTTGAAACTTCAGGAAGACCTTGCGCCCGTGCGAACTCAGTCAAGAGGGCGAGCGCAAGCATGAGAAGCCCGAAAACCTCTAGCCGAGAAGCTTCTTGGACAGGAGCGCGTGGGGCCAAAAAACAGCGTGAGCCTCTCTGCATAGCTATTTCTTCTCGTGCGCGGGATCGCCTGATCGAAGCCGGACAGAATGATTCGCGAAATAGATTTCCTCCGCATCTCGCGAGGCGCGGTACCACGGGGCCTTCCCGTGGAGAATGTTGGCTCCGCTGCGTGTCGGATTCAGAGCGCATCGCATGAAGCCGATGAGAAAACGGTTGCCGGTCGCGGCTTCGACGCGGCGATTGATTTTTTTATCGAGTACGTCTTCCGTGAGTACCCAGAGAGCACCTCCCACGGGTGTGGTGACCAGATCGACTTGTCCTACTCCACTGACACAGTGCTCATAACAAGGAAAGGATCCATCATGATTCCAGGGTCGTCGGGCGATCGTCACCGTGCCGTATTTCTCGACTGTTAGTTCACTGAGTGGCCCAATGTTCCATTGCGCGCTGTACGCCGCACTCCACCAGAATGCCTTGAAGCGGCTCCACCAATACGCCTTTGAATTCGAGAATTCCAGGTCGCGGCCCTGCGGATCATTTTGGATCTGGATGTACTCGGTCAGTGCTCCCTGAATTGGATGCCCAACGTAGCTGTACAGAAATGGATCGCCATCATCCCAGCCTGAGTGAATCCAAGTCGAAAGCGACGCTTTGTAATCGCGCCAGTAATGATTAAACGGGATCCCGTTCTCGACGCGTACCCAGTGGTAGTCGTCCTTAACGACATAAGCCTGTTCGATGACCAGGAAGGTGAAGGACTCAAAGAGGGCTCGGCCCCAATGGAAGCTCTCGTGTTGGGCCTTGGCGGGGTAAGACAGGAGCGCGTTGGAGGGGGTTTGGCCGCCTGATCCCGATTCTTCCGTTTCAAGCAGTAGGACCGCGGACAGGTTCCTCGGTCTGCCGCCAGCCGTGGAAGAAATGCTCGGATCGGTCGTGAATGGGCAATCGACGAGCGAGTTCGACCAGTCATCGCAGGCGGAGGAGGGAAGCTGGCACACGGCTGCAGCGGACGACCATAAGACCAAAAATAGGATCCGCAGGACGAGGTTCATGCTCTTCGAACCCAAGCAGCAAACTTAGGATGGATGGGGGGGGAGGCGGGTTGTCAGGTGCGGTCGTCCCCGGGGCTCGGGCGACGAGCCGCGCCTTGCCCATTTGTCCATTCAAAGTGCCTGGCTTCGCTTACCGCCTGGCTGGAGGCTTGCCTTCGGTTCCGGTTGGCATGGTGGTCACTCGCGCGGTTTGGGCAGTTCCAGCGCCTTGGGCAGCGCCTTGAGCCTGCCCCCCAGGCTGCGATGGGGTCAGCCCCAGGCCTTTGCGCACTTCCGTTTCGATCTTGGCGGTTATGTCTTTGTTGTCTTTGAGGAACTGACGGGCATTCTCGCGGCCCTGGCCAATGCGTTCGGTCTTGTAGCTGAACCATGAGCCCGACTTCTCGACGATATTGTTGTT
>Ga0068871_100003445_pt1 | contig 10873 bp, 8 predicted proteins | sample KBSMisM72_FD_72750 | JGI IMG/M metagenome (GOLD analysis project Ga0068871, IMG submission 72750) | Miscanthus rhizosphere microbial communities from Kellogg Biological Station, Michigan, USA - KBS Miscanthus M7-2 | ecosystem: Host-associated > Plants > Roots > Rhizosphere > Soil ...
AAGTTCGGCTACATCGGCGGCTACCTCGTCGAGGACATCGAGAACCACGGCAACGACCTGAACCTCGCGTACACGTTCAACAACGGCGTGCCGATCTCGGTCTCGGAGAGTCTTCGCGTGTTCAAGCAGAGCGATCGCGTCCGCTACGACGCGCTGTACGGGCAGGATCAGTGGACGATGGGCCGCATCACGCTGCAGGGCGCGGTGCGCTTCGACCACGCGTTCAGCTACTCGCCTGAGCAGACCATCGGACCGGCGCTCATCGGCGGCCAGACGTTCCTGGCGACGCCGCTGCAGTTCGGCCGGACCGACGGCGTGAACTACAAGGACATCTCGCCCCGCGGCGGCGTCGCGTGGGACCTTCGCGGCAACGGCAAAACGGCCGTCAAGGTCAACGTCGGCCGGTACGAGGATCCGGCGAGCAACCTGAACAACAACTACTCGATCAGCAATCCGATCGCGCGCATCGCCACCGCCGCAACCCGCAACTTCGTGGTCCCGGCCGGCGGGTCGTCCGTGGCGAACATCATGACGGTGCCTGTCGGCGTCGATAAGATCCCGAACTGCGACTTCACGAATAACCTCGCCAACGGCGCCTGCCAGCAGTCGAACGCACTGACGTTCGGAACCGCGACGCAGACGACGGCGAACATCGACCCGGCCCTTCTGAACGGCTGGGGCATCCGTCCGAACGACTGGCAGATCGGCGCGTCGGTCCAGCAGCAGCTGGCGCCTCGCGTGTCGGTCGAAGTCGGCTACTTCAAGCGGTGGCTGCAGAACTTCACCGCGACTGACAATACGCTGGTGTCCGCGAGCGACTTCACGCCGTTCAGCATCACAGCGCCGTCGGATTCGCGGCTGCCGAACGGCGGTGGCTACACCGTCTCCGGCCTCTTCAATCAAGCAAACAAGTTCGGCCAGACGGCGAACAACATCACGGACGCCGCAAACTTCGGGAAGCAGTACCAGAGCTACAACGGCTTCCTGATCAACTTCTCCGCGCGTGCCGCACAAGGCCTCACCGTCCAGGGAGGCGTCAACACTGGCCGCACGGTGACTGACAACTGCGCGGTGCGCGCGGTGCTCATAGAGGGCAGCCTCGGCATCGCGTCGAGCACGGCCCAGAATACGTACTGCCACAACGATCCGGGGTTCATCACCAAGGCCAATGCGATCGCGTCCTACATCATCCCGAAAGCGGACGTCCTCATCGCGATGACGTTCCGGTCGGATCAGGGCGCGCCGCTTCAGGCCAACTGGAACGCGCCGTCTGCAACGGTTGTGCAGCCCGCGCTCGGCCGGCCGGTGAGCGGTGGGGCGGCGACGACGTCGATCAACCTGATCGCGCCGGGCGACGTCTGGGGCGACCGCGTCAACGAGCTCGACTTCCGGTTCGGCAAGATCATCAAGTTCAGCCGGTACCGGATCAACGCGGGTATCGACTTCTACAACATCCTCAACCAGGCGGCGATCCTCACCTACAGCCAGACGTTCGCGCCTGGCGGGGCGTGGCTCACGCCGACCTCGGTGCTGTCGCCGAGGTTCATGAAGCTGTCGGCGCAGATCGACTTCTAACCACGAAGGGCACGGAGAGCTTCTCAAAGCACGAAGGGCACGAAGGAGGGCGGCGAGCGCGAGTTCGCCGCCCTTTTCGACTTCTAGTTAAGGCGGGACGGGGAGGACGCACAGGCTCTGTGTTCTTCCCATCCTGCCCATCCTGCCCATCCAGCCTATCCCGCCCGTCCTGCCTTCTGTGTCGCCCGCTTCCACGTCCCGACGACTTCTTCCACAATCGCGTCGACGCCTACGTCGTTTTTGATCTGTGCGAAGACTGTGGGCCCATCCCCCCGCATGCGTTTCGCATCGCGGGACATGACGTCGAGGTCCGCGCCGACGAGCGGCGCCAGATCGGTCTTGTTGATCACGAGCAGATCGGACTGCGTGATCCCCGGGCCGCCCTTGCGAGGGATCTTGTCGCCGCCGGACACGTCGATCACGTAGATCGTGTAGTCGACCAGCTCGCGGCTGAACTGCGCAGCCAAGTTGTCGCCGCCGCTCTCGACCAGCAGCAGTTCCGGCTTCACCTCGTCCATCAGTTCCTCGAGCGCCACGAGGTTATGGCTGATGTCCTCGCGAATCGCCGCGTGCGGACAGCCCCCCGTTTCGACGGCGCGGATCCGATGTGCGTCGAGCGCCTTGTGGCGGATGAGGAACTCCGCGTCCTCGCGCGTGAAGATGTCGTTGGTGACGACGCCGAGGCTGTGTGAGCCGCGCAACGTCTGGCAGAGCGCGAGCATCAGCGCGGTCTTGCCGCTGCCGACCGGTCCTCCGATGCCGACGGTGAAGCTGCGCGACGAGTAATCGCGCGACAACGGCACATCGCGCTCGTGAAAGAGGCCGGCGTGATCGTGATGTTCATGCGTGTGCGGATGTCCGGTCTGGTGCATGTGATCCCCTACGAAATAAACAACCTCGAATACAGCCTGTCGTGCGACGCCTGCCACAGGTCGATTAACGGCGACGTCTGTGCCGCGTCGTCGATCGCCAAATCACCACATCGCCGAATCGTCCGATCCAGATCCTCACCGCGCTCCGAGAGGATGCGTTGAGCGTCGTTCGTGCCGGTGATGCCGAGACGCACGGCCGCCGACAGCGTCCCTCGCGCCACGCCGAACAGAAACATGCGCGCCGCGTCGAGCCGCGCGATGCCGAGCAGGCCGATCGAGGCGCCGAATGCAGGTGCGAAGTGGCGATGCGGGCCGTCGCGGACGTCGACGCCCGGAACGGCGCGGCGCACCGCGCCCAGCCATGCGCGTCCCTGAACGCGGCTCGCGCGGTTTGCGACAGGGTTTCGCAGGAACGCGTCACAACGTTCGTCGAAGACGCCGATGCTCCGCGGATCGTCAAATGCGGCGAGGACAAAGGGCAGCGCGCCGTGTCCCGCCTGCGCGATCGCGTCGCGCACGAACGCGGCCAGCGACACCGCATCCACTTCGCCCTGCTGGTATGCCGCCTCGAGACCGAACGAGTGCGCGAACCCGCCAGCGGGAAATGCGGAGTCGACCAATTGCCAAATGAGCCAGCTCATTTGTCGCGTCACCTCTAGCCACGAAGGCACGAAGATCACGAAGGCGCACGAAGCAATCAGGTACGAACAATTCTTCGTGTACCTTCGTGTGTTTCGCGTCTTCGTGGCTAAAACAAGAAGTACCTCTGCGCGAGCGGCAACACGCTCGCCGGTTCCGATTTCAGTACCTCGCCGTCAGCCGTGACGACGTAGGTCTCAGGGTCGACGGTGATCTTTGGCAGGGCGTCGTTCAGCTTCATGTCGCGCTTGCTGAGCGGACGGCAGCCGCGGACGGCCGCCAGCCGCTTGCCGACGCGCAGCCGTGTCGCGATGCCGGCGTCGAGCGAGGCTTTCGACACGAACGCGAGCGAGATGGCTTCCATCGCACGGCCGAACGCGCCGAACATCGGACGCATCAGCACGGGCTGTGGCGTCGGGATGGACGCGTTCGCATCGCCCATCTGCGACCATGCGATGAATCCGCCCTTGATGACCAGCTCCGGTTTGACGCCGAAGAACTCCGGCCTCCACAGGACCAGATCGGCGAGCTTGCCGGTTTCCACCGAACCGATCTCGTCCGCGACGCCATGTGCAATCGCAGGGTTGATCGTGTACTTCGCGACGTAGCGGCGAATGCGCAGGTTGTCGTTGTCGCCTTGTTCGCCTGAGAGGCGCCCGCGCTGCTTCCGCATCTTGTCCGCCGTCTGCCACGTCCGGCAGACCACTTCGCCGACGCGTCCCATCGCCTGGCTGTCGCTCGACATCATGCTGATGGCGCCGAGATCGTGCAGCACGTCTTCGGCCGCGATCGTCTCGCCGCGAATGCGGCTCTCGGCGAACGCGACGTCCTCGGGGATGTTCTTGTCGAGATGATGGCACACCATCAGCATGTCGAGATGTTCGTCGAGTGTGTTCCTCGTATACGGACGCGTCGGGTTCGTCGAGCTCGGAAGCACATTCGGCTCAGCGCACACGCGGATGATGTCGGGCGCATGTCCGCCGCCCGCGCCCTCCGTGTGATACGTATGAATCGTGCGGCCTTTGAACGCCGCAATGGAATCGCCGACGAATCCGGATTCGTTCAGCGTGTCCGTGTGAATCGTCACCTGCACGTCGTACCGCTCGGCGACGGACAGGCACGCGTCGATCGCCGCGGGCGTCGTGCCCCAGTCCTCGTGCAGCTTGAGTCCAATCGCGCCGCCGAGAATCTGCTCGACGAGGCCCTCGGGCGCCGACGAGTTGCCCTTGCCGGTAAAGCCGAAGTTCATCGGAAACGCATCCGTCGACTCGAGCATCAGCTTCAGATGTCCGCTTCCCGGCGTGCACGTCGTCGCATTGGTCCCTGTCGCTGGACCCGTGCCGCCGCCGATGAAGGTGGTGACGCCGCTGGCGAGCGCCGTGAAAATCTGCTGCGGAGAGATGAAGTGGATGTGCGTGTCGATGCCGCCTGCGGTGAGGATCATCCCTTCGCCGGCAATCGCTTCGGTGGTGACGCCGACCACCATGCCTTTCGTGACTCCGGCCATGACGTCCGGGTTGCCGGCCTTGCCGATGCCGGCAATGCGTCCGCGCTTGATCCCGACGTCGGCCTTGTAAATGCCCGTCCAGTCGACCACGAGGGCGTTGGTGATGACGACGTCGAGCGCGTCGGCTTCGCTCACGCCTGTCGCCTGGCCCATGCCGTCGCGCAGGACTTTGCCGCCGCCGAACTTGCACTCGTCGCCGTACACGGCGTGATCGCGCTCGACTTGCGCGATGAGATCGGTGTCGCCGAGCCGGACGCGATCGCCAGTGGTTGGACCGAAAATCGCCGCATAGTGAGAGCGAGTGATCGAATGGCTCATCGCTCGTACTCCCTGGCGAAGTTGTTGCCGCCCTTGATGACTTTCGCGCCGGCGATGGCCACGAGCGAGACGGTTTTCGTTTCGCCGGGCTCGAAGCGGACCGCCGTGCCTGCGGGGATGTCGAGGCGCATGCCGTACGCGGCTTTTCGATCGAACGCCAACGCGCGATTCGTCTCGACGAAGTGATAGTGGCTGCCGACCTGAATCGGCCGGTCGCCGCTGTTCGTGACATCGAGCGTAGCCGTCGCGCGTCCCTCGTTCGCGACGATCTCGCCAGGGGCGGAAAGAATCTCTCCGGGCGTATGGTCGTACGTAGTGTCCGCCTTTCGGCGGACCGTCGGCACCGGCAGGAAGCTCCCGTACAACGCGAGCTCGAGATTCCCGTGCTCGGCGACGATCGGGTTGTGGATCGTGACCAGCTTCGTCCCGTCTGGGAAGGTGCCTTCGATCTGCACCTCGTGCACCAGATCGGCGACGCCGTCCATCACGTCGGCCCGGCCGAGAAGCTGTCGTCCGAGATCCATCAACTCGGCGACAGTGCGTCCGTCGCGGATGAATTCGAGAATCTGTGTCGCAATCAGCGCGACCGCTTCCGGATGATTCAGCGCCAATCCGCGGGCGAGACGCTTCTGCGCCAGGACACCGGCCTGGTGGAGCGTGAGTTTGTCGAGTTCGTGCGGTGTGAGGTGCATAGGAAGTTAGAAGTTAGAACTTGGCACTCCACGGATCGTCGCCGAGGAGCGACGGAATGAAATTGAGATGCTGCTTCAACACGGCGCCGACGTGCTGCGCCGACAGACCAGCCACACGCAGCAGCACGCCGTCGTCTTCGAGCGGCGCAGCGGACAGCAACAGGTCGGCGCGTTTCGACACCGGCGCGTCGCCGAGGACGCCGGCCAGTCGAACGGCCGCAGCACGTACGGCGGGCCCGATCGCAATCGCCCATGCGACGCAGTTGAAACGTCCGAGCCGCTGCCCGAGATCACCGTCCTCGGGATCGAGTCGCATCGCATCGTGCAGGATGACGTTGCCGCCGCGCCGCACCCAGGTGCTGCTCGAGTACCCGGTGAACTGCCAGCGTTCGCCGCTGCTGACGCGCCCGGCCGTCATCCAGTCGACGGCGACGAGCGTGGCGCGAGGCGCGAGGTCGAAATGCTGTTCCTGTTGATAGTCGGCGTTCGCGAACGGCGTGACTGGATCCGGCAACAGCACCAGCAGGCTGTCGTCGTCCGCCCGCACGCGCAGATGCTGACTCGCCCGCACGCCTGCCCGATACACTTTCGTGGAGGCTTGCGTCGACAACAACGCGTGTGCGCCGGCGCCGAGTGTCGCGTCCAGCGTAATCGCGTCGCCGCCGAGGAGGCCGCCGCCGTACGTAGCGGCATACACCCACGCCGCGGTTCCGGAATTCTTCGGATGGAGAAGTCGCAGCGGGCTCGCGGCCATCGCGCGTGTAAGCACGGTCGTTCCGCGTACGTTTTCGAAGTGCAGCGTGCCCGATCCCGGACGTGGAGGCTCAGGGGCGACGGGACGAGGGAAGTGAGAAGTTAGAAGTGAGAAGTTAGAAGTGAGAAGCAAGCGCTCATTCTAACTTCTCAGTTCCCACTTCTGACTTCTAACTTCTACGTTCTATTTCCGTTCGATCGTGACGGACTGAATCGTGATCGGCTTCACCGGACGATCACCCGGCTTGCTCGTCTGCGTCGATCCGATCTTGCGGACGACGTCCATGCCGTTGACGACTTCGCCGAACACGCTGTGCTTGTTGTCGAGCCAGGGCGTCGCGTCGAGCGTGATGAAGAACTGTCCGCCGTTCGTGTTTGGTCCCGCGTTGGCCATCGACAGGATGCCGGCTTTCGTGTGCTTCGCCTTCGGATGAAATTCGTCAGCGAACTTGTAGCCCGGACCGCCCGTGCCTTGTCCGAGCGGATCGCCGCCCTGAATCATGAACCCCTCGATTACACGGTGGAAGATCGTGCCGTTGTAGTACGGCGCATTGCTCTTCTTTCCAGTGCGTGGATCGGTCCATTCCTTCGTACCCTCGGCGAGCTCCGTGAAGTTTGCGACGGTTTTCGGGGCGAGATCGTCGAACAGCTGGATGCTGAAGTTGCCCTCGCTCGTCGTGAAATGCGCGATCGACATTGTGTATGCTCTCCTGCGTGCGATCTTACCGGTTTCTGCACATGGACGTCTTCACCGATCATCTCTTCGGTGGCAATCAACTCGCGGTGTTCCCAGATGGCCGCGGGCTCTCCTCCGAGACGATGCAGGCGGTCGCGAAGGAGATGAACTTTTCCGAGACGACGTTCGTGTTGCCATCTGAACAGGTCGGCACCGACATGCGAGTGCGCATCTTCACGCCAGGTTCCGAGCTGCCGATGGCCGGGCATCCGACGATTGGGACGACGTTCGCGCTCGCGCGAGCCGGTGTGATCGCGCCGGCACGCGAGCGCATCGTGTTCGGCCTCGGCATCGGACCCACACCTGTCACGATGACCTGGTCCGATCGTGAGTTGAGTTTCGCGTGGATGACGCAGGCGGCGCCGGTGTTTGGGGAACCGATTTCGGATCGCGCGTGTGCCGCCGCTGCGCTCGGCTTGCCGGACACAGCTCTCGCGGATTTTCCTGTCCAGGTCGTGTCGTGCGGGCTGCCGTACGTCCTCGTGCCGCTCGCAACCCGGAAGGCAGTCGATGGCGCAGTACTGAGTGTGAGTGAGTACGATCGTCTCGTCAGGGTCGCCGGCGGCGATGCGAACGGCGTGTTTCTGTTTTCGACGGAACGCGCGCAGGACGGCGCGACGGCCTACAGCCGCATGTTCGCGCCGGCGGTGGGCGTCTTTGAGGATCCGGCGACGGGCAGCGCGAGCGGCCCGCTCGGCTGCTATCTGGTGCGTCACCAGATGGTGCCGGCCGGTTCAGCCGGCGCGATGCTGAGCCTTCAAGGCGTGAAGATGGGACGTCCGAGCGACGTGCATATCTCGATTGGCGTCGGGGGCGGTGATATTCACAGCGTTCGCGTGGGAGGATCGTCAGTACTGGCAGGTGAGGGGACGTTGTACATTCCGTAGCAGGAACGGAGGAGACTAGCCACCACAGAGGACACGGAGGACACAGAGGGAACACTGAGAGTCGACGCGCCAATCGGGCAAAGAGGATCCGGGATACGAGTCACGGCAATTCGCTCTGGTGACTCGTATCCCGGATCCTCTTCGCCCGATATCGACTCGCCGAATTCTTTTTTTCCTCCGTTCCTCCGCGGTAATAGTTTTCCTCTGTGTCCTCCGTGTCCTCTGTGGTCGATAGCTATAGGAGGAGAAAACATGATGCGTTGTTCGTTCGTTGTCCTGACTTCAATCGTGCTCACTGCGGCCACGGCCGCTGCCCAGACCTCGACGACGAAACCGGCGCCAAAGCCGGCTGCGCCAGCCACCGCCGCCCCCAAACCCGCGGCGCCGGCAGCGCCTGCGCCGAATCGTCTCCTCAGTCCGGCGACGCTGACGGCGAAAGCGCCCGAGATGTTCAAAGTGAAGTTCGACACGACCAAAGGGCCGGTCGTGCTCGTGCTGCATCGCGACTGGGCGCCGAAGGGCGTCGACCGCTTCTACAACATGACGCGCAACGGCTTCTTCACCGGCGTTCGTTTTTTCCGTGTCATGCCGAACTTCATGGCGCAGTTCGGGATCAACGGCAACCCCGCGGTCAACGACGCGTGGGAGAAGGCGCGGCTGAACGACGACCCGCCGAACGGCAAGAGCAACGTGCGCGGCATCGTTACTTACGGCTCGACCGGCCAGCCGAACAGCCGCGGCACCCAGCTCTTCATCAACTACAAAGACAACTCCTATCTCGACAAGCAGGGCTTCGTACCGATTGGCGAGGTTGTTGAAGGGATGGAAGTGGTCGACATGCTGTACGCCGACTACGGCGGGGCGCCGCAAAGCGAACAGAACACGCTCGTCGCGCAGGGCAACAAGTACATGCAGACGAAATATCCCAAGCTCGACTACATCAAGACGGCGACTGTTGAAAAGTAAAGCGTCGGCGAATTGTGCGGGCGGGCATCTGGTTACTTTCGCATTTGATTGACTCAATCAATGTCCAAACAACCAGATGCCACGATGCCGAAATTCGACGAGCGAAATCCCTTTGCCTTTCTGGGTCCGCACGTCGAGCGCGATGGCTACGTGGTGCGCGCGCTCCATCCGGCGGCCACGCACGTCGACATCCAGGCGGCTGACGGCCAACGCGTTTCGATGTCGCGAAGCGGCGACGGCCTGTACGAAGCTCGCCTGCGCTCGGAGCCGGGGCATCACAGCCCGCCCGATTACCGCCTGGTCATCAAATATGCGGGCGGCCACGCGCTCGACATCGACGATCCGTATCGCTACGGACGCGTGCTGTCCGATTTCGATCTGCATCTGTTCGCCGAAGGCACGCACCATCGCGTGTACGAAAAGCTCGGCGCGCATCGGATTACGGTCGGGACCACCGTCGGCGTCCACTTCGCTGTCTGGGCGCCCAACGCCGATCGCGTCAGCGTCGTCGGCGACTTCAACGGATGGGACGGCCGCGTCAATCCGATGCGCCTGCTGGCGCCGGCGGGTGTCTGGGAAATCTTCATCCCGGAACTTCCGGACGGCGAGAACTACAAGTTCGAGATCCGCAGCAAAACCGGCGAGATCCTCAAAAAAGCCGATCCGTTCGGGTTCTTCTTCGAGGTGCCGCCGCAGTCGGCGTCGGTCGTGCGCGACATCTCACGCTACCAGTGGAACGACGACGCATGGATGACGGCCAGGCGAGAGCAAGGCGAGTGGCTGGGGCGGCCGATGGCGATCTACGAGGCGCATCTCGGCTCGTGGGCGCGCGTTGTCGAAGAAGGGAATCGCTTCCTCACCTACACCGAGCTCGCGCATCGACTCGTCCCATACGTGAAGGAGCTCGGGTTCACCCACATCGAGCTGCTCCCCGTGATGGAGCATCCGTTCTCCGGATCGTGGGGCTATCAGGTGCTCGGGTTTTACGCGCCGACCAGCCGCTACGGGACGCCGGAGGAATTCAAGGGATTCGTCGACGCGTGCCATCAGGCCGGCCTTGGCGTCATTCTCGACTGGGTGCCAGGACACTTTCCGAAGGATCAGCACGGCCTCGCATGGTTTGACGGTACCGCGCTGTACGAACACGCGGATCCGCGGCAGGGCGAGCACCAGGATTGGGGCACGCTCATCTTCAACTACGGCAGGAACGAAGTCAGAAACTTCCTGCTGTCGAACGCGCTGTTCTGGCTCAACGAGTACCACGTCGACGGGCTGCGCGTGGACGCCGTCGCCTCGATGCTCTATCTCGACTACTCGCGCCGCGACGGCGAGTGGATTCCGAATCTGTACGGCGGCCGTGAAAACCTCGAGGCGATTACGTTCCTCCAGCAGTTGAATCGGCTCACCCACGGCGAGGCGCCTGGATCGATCACTGCCGCCGAAGAGTCGACGTCGTGGGGAGGCGTGAGCCGCCCGGTACATCTTGGCGGCCTCGGGTTCACCTACAAGTGGAACATGGGCTGGATGCACGACATGCTCGAGTACATCAAGCAGGATCCCGTGCACCGCCGCTGGCATCACAACCAGATCACGTTCTCGATGCTCTACGCGTTCACCGAGAACTTCATCCTGCCGTTCTCGCACGACGAAGTGGTGCACGGCAAACGTTCGTTGCTCGATCGCATGCCCGGCGACGCGTGGCAGAAGCACGCGAACCTCCGGACGCTTTTCGGCTACATGTACGGCCATCCTGGCAAGAAGCTTCTCTTCATGGGCGCCGAGTTCGGACAGTGGCACGAGTGGAACCACGATCGCAGCCTCGACTGGCATCTGCTGCAGGATCCGCTGCACGCTGGGCTCAAGCGATTCGTGCAGGATATGAACTGGCACTATTCGGCGGAGCCGGCGCTCTACGAACGTGACTTCAC
>Ga0068871_100003447_pt1 | contig 10873 bp, 7 predicted proteins | sample KBSMisM72_FD_72750 | JGI IMG/M metagenome (GOLD analysis project Ga0068871, IMG submission 72750) | Miscanthus rhizosphere microbial communities from Kellogg Biological Station, Michigan, USA - KBS Miscanthus M7-2 | ecosystem: Host-associated > Plants > Roots > Rhizosphere > Soil ...
GCGATCGTGCGCTTGCTGCCCCAAGCGCTCCCGGACGGCAGCCTGCGGGCTCGTGTGTCGCAGGCCGTCCTGCTCCTGGGAATCGCCGCTTTCCTGGCCCCGCTGCACGCGCGCGAGGCTCCGAAAACTCTCCAGCTTTTTATGAGCGTGCAGCCGCCATCCCGTGAGGTCACGGAGGACCTGACCAGGCTGCGGCCGGTACTCCGGCGCAGCGCTCGTGTATTATTCGTCGACGATCCAAGCCCGAAGGATTCGTATTTCCTGCTCTTTGTGACCCGCCTCTTTTATCGCGACATGTCGATCGAAGTGGACCGGACACAGACGCAATCCGTGCCGCTCTCGGAGTACGCGCACTACGATGCCGTCTTTGGATTTCGCGGAAATCGCTTGATCCTTGTTAGTGAATCTGCGCCTTAGGCTCGCGCACGAACGCGCTCAGCGGTGCGTTCAGCATCGCGATCACCGGCGCCGCGGCACGGAAACGCTTTACTAATTCCGGCAGCAGCCGCGGGGTCGTGGCCAGCTTCACATCCAGCTCCACCCAGTAAAGCCACTGCTTCATCCGGATGAGATCCTCAGCGGGATGGCCGGCGTCGAATCCCTTGGGCATCCGTGTGACGGCGCTGCCCTGGAGCTTCCCCAACAGTTTTTGCGATTTTTGCGAGGCCACGCGGAATTTCTTGTGATTCTCCGCGAGCCAAGTGCGGACTGCCCGCAGCTCGTCCGGTCCAGGCATGTATGACCCCGCCGCGATCCCTACGGACTTCCCGGTGAGATGAAAATAGAATCCCGCGGAGGACTGTTTTCCCAGATTGTGATGCGGAAAAATCGCGGCAAGGTGGGTCTTGTAGGGCGTTTTGTCGGCACTGAAGCGGGTGTCGCGGTAGATGCGATACACGGCTTTCTTCGGATCGGTGATGTGATCCGGGGCGAAATCGAGCAGTTCGGCATTGATGGCTTCCACCAGGTGGATCATGGGAGCCTTCAACTTGGTTTCGAAGATTTCCTTGCGAGGCTGGAACCACTCGCGGCGGTTATTTCGCTTCAGGGAGCGTAAAAACGTGATCGCTTGGGGAGAGAATCCGGGAAACAAGTTACGCTTGGAAGACATGTTGACGCGCCTAGCTGCGATCTCTGGGGTACAGTGTACCGAAAACATTCCCCTGAGCCGCGTGACGCGATTCGCGATCGGAGGCCCGGCCCGGATCCTGGCCGATGCGTCGTCGGAAGCAGCTTTGATCGCGGCTTGGGACGCTATCCGTGGTGACCCGCGTACATTCATCGGCGGCGGGACCAACCTGGTCGCGGACGACCGCGGATTCCCGGGCGTGGTTCTGCGCTACACGGCCAACAACATCGAAATCGACGGGCAGGTGGTACGCGTCTCCGCCGGAGCGATTCTCCAGGATCTGGTGGATGCGAGCATCGCGGCGGGACTCGAGGGTTTGCACACCATGACCGGCATCCCGGGCTGGGTGGGCGGCGCGATCTATGGCAACGCCGGCGCGTACGGCCATTCGATCCACGAGTTTGTCGAATCCGTGCGCTTTTTCGATGGCTCCCGAGTGCGGGAAATCGGCAACGCCGCGTGCGAATTCCAATATCGCGAAAGCGTCTTCAAACACCACCGCCGTATGCATGAAGACTGGATTGTTCTGGAGACCACCTTGCGGCTTCCCCAGGGCGATCCGGCCCAACTGCGGGCCACGGCGGAAGGGATCCTCAAGATCCGCAGCGAAAAGTACCCGCCCACCATGCGCTGCGCGGGCAGTATCTTCAAGAACCTTATCCTGGCCGAGCTGCCCGACAACGTGCGCTCCCAGGTTCCCGAGAGGGTGGTCCGCGAGGGAAAGGTGCCCTCGGCCTACTTCCTGGAGCTGGCGGGCGCCAAGGGGATGGTCCTGGGGGGGGTCCAGGTGGCTGACTACCACGCCAATCTCATATACAATGCTGGTGGCGGTACTTCGCAGCAGGTGCGGGAGCTGATCGAGACCCTTAAACGCCGGGTCGAGGACCGTTGCGGTCTCCTGCTGGAAGAGGAAGTACAATACGTCAGCTGTTTGTAAGTGATTGGGAGTAAGCAAGAAGTACTAGGTACCGAAAACCGCAACTGCGCATCGGGGTTCGGGTTAAAGTTGGGTGTAGGCAGGGACGTAACGGGAGGGTGTGAATGAGTAAAATCAGGACCGCTGCGGCCTGCGGCGTGGGCTTGGTGGTCGCCGCGGGATTCATGTTCTTGCGGGCGCAGGACCCTGCGACCGACACACCGGCCGACGTCGTTTCCGCCGATGCCGTTTCCGTCGAACCCATTCCCGTATCCGATCCCAGCTGCACGTTCTTCGGTGCGAATCGCGAAAAATTCATCGGGCGTCAGCGGCTGGAACGGGCGGCGCTGACCGCCAATGTCGCCGCGCAACTAGCTCCCGCGGGGGATGTGATTACTGCGTTTGTAGGTACGGCCGTGTTGCCCTCGGCGCCCGGGGGCAGCCGCACCTATACTCTGCAGCAGTTAAACTCGGGCAATAATATCGATAAGTATCTGTTCCAGGCGATGGCCGATGCGGGCGTGGCCCCCGCGCCTGCGACTACCGATTTCGAATTCATCCGGCGCGTGACGCTCGATCTCACGGGGCGCATCCCGACGGCGGCCGCGGTGACGACGTTTGTGAATGACGTCAGCTTCGACAAGCGGGCCAAGCTGGTGGAGTCGCTGCTGGCCGCGCCCGAGTGGGTGGACAAATGGACCATCTGGTTCGGCGACTTCCTGCAGAACAATTCCCAGAACACGCAGATATCGCGCAACATCCTGGGCGTAGTGGCATTCAACGATTACATCCGCAATTCGCTCACCAGCGGCAAGCCCTACGATCAGATGGCTCGAGAACTGATTGCGGCTACGGGGACCAGCAGTTATACGCAGGGAGAGATGAATTACATTGTGGGCGGCTACATGGGTGGCGGCCCGGTTCAGGATCAGTTCGATTTGCAGGCAGCGAATACGGCCGAGACGTTTCTGGGCATTTCCCATTTGAACTGCCTGTTGTGTCACAACGGGCACGGACATTTAGACTCGTTGAGCCTGTGGGGCTACTACACCACACGGCAGCAGGCCTGGGGCATGGCTTCGTTCATGTCACGCACGACAGCCCAAGGGACTCCCAACGGGACTAATCCACCCTGGAGCGTTCAGAACAACCGGCCATCCGATTACCAACTCAACACCACTACAGGCAACCGCCCGGCGCGTTGCACCGTGGATGCCAACGGGCGCTGCGTGGGTGCGACCAAGACCGTCCCACCGACCTACATCACGGACGGATCTACGGCGCCGGCGGGTTCGGACTACCGCGCGGTCCTGGGGCAGAAGATCACTTCCGATTTCCAGTTCGCCCGTGCGACGGTCAACTATATCTGGGAGTATTTTTTCGGCCTCGGGATTGTAAGCCCGTCGAACCAGTTCGATCCGATGCGCCTGGACCCCGACAATCCACCGGCGGATTGCCCCACGGACAAGACTCCCTGCACGCTGCAGCCTTCCAATGCCCGCCTGTTGAACGCCCTGGCGCAGGACTTCATCAACAGCGGCTACAACCTGAAAGCCCTGATGCGTGAAATCGTCAATTCGCGCGCCTATCAGCTTTCTTCGCAGTACAACGGAACCTGGGATCCGAATTCGCAAACGTTGTTTGCGCGCCACCTGGTCCGGCGGCTGTGGTCGGAAGAGCTGGCCGATTCGATCGCGCAGAGCTCGGGAATTGCCACCACCTACACCAATGCGAACTGGAATCCCACGACGGTCAACTGGGCCATGAAGCTCCCCGAGCCCCGCAACACGGGCGGCAATGGAACGGCGGCGAGTGCGGTATTTCTGGATGCCTTCCTGCGCGGGAATCGCGACGATCAGGAGCGGCGAGGCGACGGATCCATCTCCCAGGCCCTCGATCTGATGAACGACAATTTCGTGATGCAGCGGGTGAACTCGACCGCCACCACCAGCTTGATCACGCAGGCGCTGGCCATGCCCAACGACCAGCTGATCACGACTCTCTTTCTGAATGTGCTCTCGCGTTATCCCACCGCGGCCGAAATGAACGCCGCGCGGGCACATCTCAACACCCCGGCGACCCGGACTCAGGAGGCCCGCTATCTGTATTGGAGCCTCTACAACAAGGTCGATTTCGTTTTCAATTATTAGGAGGATCGGCCACCATGCCAGACGAAGTCTACCAACCCGCTAAATACTTCGAAGACCCGGCCGAAAAGTTCGCCCGCAAGTATCCGCACCACCACCAGACCTTCTTTAATCGCGCGGACGTCAGCCGGCGGCAGTTCTTCCAACTGGCCGGAGCGGGTCTGACCGGCTCCTATCTGATGGGCCAGTCTGCCTCCACCCCAGCCACCATCGTGTCGCAGAACATGGCCACGAAGAACACGGCCAAGAACTGCATCTTCATCCTGCTCACGGGCGCTATAAGCTCACGGGATAGCTGGAATCTGAAAGTGACCAGCGATCTGGCCGCTTCGGTTGTCACCCGCATGAATCCCACGGTGATCAACAATGTGAATTGGCCGGTGGGCATCTTCCCCAGACTGGCAACCCACGTGGGAGACGTGGCCCTGGTCCGCTCCATGAGCGCGTGGGCTCTGGTTCATTCGCTGGCGCAGACCTGGGCGCAGATCGGACGCAATCCCGCGGCGGCGCTCGGCAACATCGCTCCGAACATCGGCAGCGTGGTGGCCATCGAAAAGGACAAGGAGCGCAAGCCCGGCCAGGTATTTCCGGCCTTCGTCGCGCTCAACTCCGGCAGCGGCATCGGCAATGGATATCTCCCCGCCACCTACGCGCCTTTCCGGCTGAATCAACCGACGGGGACTAACGGAACGGCCGGGATCCCGGGAACCGCCAATGCGAACGGTCAGACGGTATTCAACACGATGTTCTCGCGGCTGCACGAGATCGACGATCCGCTGCGGCTAAATTCGCCCTACGGAACGCCCCTCCAGGATTACGATGCGTTCTATAACGCGGCCAAGGGGATGATGTACAACCCCGCCGTGGACGCGGCGTTCAAGTTCTCGGCCGCCGACAGCCAGCGATACGGAGTCAACAACGCCGGCACCTCCTTCGGAAACGCCTGCCTGGTGGCCAAACAGATTCTGGCCGCCGACCAGGGAACCCGGTTCATCCAGATCAGCTTCGGAAGCTGGGACATGCACAGCGATATTTACGGCCTGCAGAACCCCAACGGCGGCAACATGTTCACCATGGGCCCGCAGCTCGATGGCGGCGTGGCCGCGCTGATCGACGATCTGAAAGCGGCCGGGAAGTTCGACGAAACGCTGATCGTGATGGTGGGCGAGTTCGGCCGGACCCCCGGAATCAGCGGCGCCGGAGGCCGCGACCATTTCCTGCTGCTATCCTCACTGCTCGCGGGCGGCGGGATCAAAGGCGGAAAGGTGATCGGCGCCACCAACGCCGACAACTCGTCGGTGACGGATTACGGCTGGGACCCCACCAACGGCAACTCCCTAGCCGCCAAAGCGTCGCGGTATGTCCGTCCGGAGGACCTCGAATCTACGATCTACTCCGCCATGGGCATCGACTGGACCACCATTCGTTACGATGATCCCTTCAAGCGCGGATTCGAATACGTCCCCTTCGCCGCCCAGGGAACCTACAGCCCCATTCACGATTTGTGGGGTTAGTCCATTCCCTCTGAAGGCCGCACGTCTCTGTGCGGCCCTTACTGCACCGCGATGGTTACGCCGGCCGGGCTGTCGACTGAGCCCACCGTTACCACCACGCTCAGCTTTCCAGGTGGCACATATCCGGACGGGATTCGCGCGTTGATCTGAAAAAGTCCCGGGTAGCCCGCGACCGCCCCCGCGTAGAGCACCTCCGCCGGATAGCCTCCGATCCGCGCGGTCACGGGGAGACCGCCTATCCCTTCTCCGGTCGCATAAAGCGAAATCCAGGACCCTCGGCTGGCGGGATGTTCGGAGGAGTTCAGGGTTCCATCCGTATTGACCGCGGCGGCCTGTCCGGAGCCCGTGGCATCGTGCGTAAAGAGCGCGGGCGCTGCGTCTACCACCGTCGCGATCGTGGACGCACCGGCTTCGATCTCGACTTCGCGCATTCCGGCAATTGTGGCCGGCGCCTGCACCAGAATATGAGCGTCGTCCATGGTCAGAATCGCTGCGGGGAATCCCGCGAAGAGCACGGATGTAACGCCCGCGCGGGCTCCGCGAATCGCCACCAGCATTCCGGGCGCGAGCGGGCCGGGCTGCAGGCTGGCTGCATTCGCTACGTCGATCGCCTTAACTACAGGCGTTAGGACCCATATCCGATTCCCCTCTGGATCGGCGACGTATAAGCGTCCCGCGGCTCCTATGGCAACGTCCCAAGGGGTTCCGATCGCGGCATCGACCTTGAGCGGGGTCACCGATCCTGACGAATCGACTCGGAGAACGCCACCCAGCCCGGAATCCGCGACGAATAACTCTCCGGTTTCCGAAACCGCCAGCCCGCGAGGATTGATCCAGCGTCCGGCACCCAACTCCGTGATGGTCCCGGAGACTCCTCGCCGCCACACGCGGCCCGCGGCAGTATCCGTGTAGTACAGGCTCCCGTCGCGATCTAAGGCAACCCCGCCCGCTGCTTGCAAGCCGTCAAGAAACGGTGTGACCACGCCAGCCGCCAGAGCGCGATAGATCCACGGTGCGCCGGTATCGGCGATGTACAGGTTGCCGGCCGCGTCGGCGGCCGTATCCACAGGCGAGACAGTCTCGGCGAGCTCCAGCATCATTCCACCCGGCGTGAACTTGCGGATCCGATGATTGCCTGTATCGGCAATGTAGAGGTTGCCCGCCGCGTCCAGGCTCACTGAGGAAGGCCCGTTCAGCCGTGCAAGCGTCGCCGGTCCGCCGTCTCCCGTGTTGCCCTGGAAGCCTGTCCCAGCGACGGTCGAGATGATTCCATCCGGGGCCACGCGGCGGATGCGATGGTTGTCACGATCAGCGATGTACACATCCCCCAGCGAATCCACCGCCACGCCCGTAGGATGACTGAGGCGGGCGTCCCGCGCATCTCCTTGATCGCCAAATGCGGTATTGCCTCCGCCCGCAACAATACGCGCGGGCGCCGGCAGAACCCGCCTCACGAGCGATCCAGCGGCCGCGTACAGACTCCCGTCGGGTGCAAACGCCAGATCGCGAGCGCTGACCGGCAAGGTACTGAACAATCCTCCGCCCGCAGGCACCTTCACGATCTGCCCCCCGGAAGCATCGGCGATGTACAGCGCCCCGGCAGCATCGAACGCCAGACCCGTGGGAGTGCCCGCCGCGGCGATCGGCGTCAGCACCCCGCGATCGAATTTCAAAACCAGATGACTCCCGCTATTGGCGATGTACAACACCCCCGCGCGATCCACGGCTAGCGCTGTTGGAAAATTCAAGCGTGCAATATAGGAAGCTAGCGCTCCGTCCGGTCCGATCTTATAGACCCTCTGGCCATCGAAATCCGAAATGTACAGGTTGCCCGCACCATCGGCCGCCAGATTGCGCGGGGAAACCAGCGGTGCTGATGCCACCGTCGTGATGGTTCCGTCGGGAGCCACCCGCCGCACGCGTGCGTTGCCCAAATCGGCGATGTAGAGATTGCCCCGGATGTCGAACGTTAAGCCGTAGGGCGAGTTCAACTGCGCGGTAGCGGCCGGTCCCCCGTCGCCTGAGAATCCAGGATGCCCGGTTCCGGCAATGGTCCGGATCACGCCCGCGGGTGAAACCTGCCGCACGCGATGCCCTTGCGCCTCGGCGATGTATAGGTTCCCGGCGGAATCAGTCGTTAACCCTTCTGCCTGGAACAGCAGGGCCTGGATCGCAGGACCCTGATCGCCCACCCAGTCGCTGCCCGCGAGCGTCGCCACGCTGTAGGCCGTGCCTTGCGGCTTGGCGAAAACCGCAAGCAAAAGCAGCGCGAAGAGGACTCGCATAGGAGTAAGTACATTTAGCGCTCTGATTCTCTCAGCACTGGGCGATGAGTCGGCTGAAGGTTGCCATGAATTACATATTTCGGTCGGTCATGTTCTTTTGTTCTTGCGCGCTGGTCTTCGCCCAGCCCGGGCTGCACTATAAAGTCCCCGCACGCGAAGTTCCCATCAAAAGGCTTCCTCGATTGCCCCTGCTCGTACGGACGCACGTGGTCGTCCAGTTCGATCAACCCCCGTCCGTCGAGACCTTGGCGGCGCTGAAGACCCGCGGCGCTACATTGCTGCAAGATCTGCCGGATAACGGCGTGCTCGTGTCGGCCGAAGGAAATGTCGCGTGGGACCACCTGGGCATTCGCTCCGCCGCGCTGGTCGACCCGCGTTCCAAGATCAGTTCGTTGATCACGGAGGGAAATCCGTCACTAGGCAGCGGCTACTACCTGGTCGAGTTCCATCCCGATGTCGATCCCGCCGCAGCACGCCGCTTGATTCTTAACATCGAGGGGCTCCAACTGCGTGAAAACCCCGACCTGTCACGGCAGCATCTAATGGTGTACAGTCCCCGTGGCCGCAACGCGCGTCAAGCACTCGAGTCTCTGGCCACCCACGATCCGGTCGCCTATATTTTCCCTGCCTCGGCGAACTTGGCCGCCGCCATCCCTGCAAATGTGTGCGGTGGCGCGCTGACTGCGCTCGGCCCCATCGGCCAGATCATCGCTACCAACGGGGATGGCTGGGATGGTCCCGGGCTGAACGCCACGACGCTCAACTACGCGTTTGATCACATCACCGCGAAGCTTCCATCCGGCGCACCGCAGGCTGAAATCGTACGCGCGATGGCCGAATGGACCAAGGTCATTCAGCTCACCTGGCTGCCTGGCTCGGGCGTGGGGGGTAACCGAACCGTGAACGTCCTGTTCGCGGAAGGATCCCACGGCGACGATTTCCCGTTCGATGGGCCCGGAGGCGTGGTGGCCCACACCTTCTATCCGGCCTCGCCCAATCCTGAAACGATCGCGGGCGACATGCATTTCGATGACGCCGAGAGCTGGCAGATCGGCGCGAACATCGACGTCTTCAGCGTGGCCTTGCACGAGTTGGGGCACGCCCTGGGCTTGGGCCACTCCGATAACCCGGACGACGTGATGTATCCCTACTTCAAACTGGTTTCCACCCTCGCCGCCGGCGACAAGGCCGCCATCCTGACCTTGTACGCCGCGCAGACGGGGGCTGGTCCGGGTCCGCTGGCTCTCACCATCAACGCGCCTCCGGCGACCACTACCTCCGCGGCGATCACGCTCTCGGGAATCATAACCGGCGGCAGCGGTGGGGCGGTCGTGACGTGGATTACGAGCACCGGTGCCTCCGACGGAGCGACGATCAGCGGAGCGAACTGGACCATCTTGAGTATTCCCCTCGCCCTCGGCTTGAACACCATCACGGTGACGGCCAGGGACGCGACTGGGAGCGTCTCCCGCACGGTAGGCGTGACTCGCGTAGTCATTCCCCCGAACCCGGACCCGCTCATCCTTACGATCAACGCTGTCCCTGCCACAACCACGTCCGCGACCATCACGCTTTCCGGTACCGTAACCGGCGGTATTGGTGCACCCGCCGTGACCTGGGTTACCAGCGCAGCCGCATCCGACGGGGCCTCTATCAGCGGCGTCAATTGGACGATCCTAAGTATTCCACTGGCGTTCGGCTTAAACACGATTACAGTGACGGCTGCCGACGCGACCGGAAGTGTCTCGCATACGGTCAGCATCACCCGCGTCGTCGTGAACCAGGAACCACTGGCCCTGACCATTAACGCGCCGCCGGCCACCACGACCGCCGCCACGATGTCACTCTCGGGAACCGTAACCGGCGGCAGCGGCGGTCCCGCGGTGAGTTGGTCGAATGGCATGGGCGCATTCGACGGATCGACAATCACCGGCTCAAACTGGGTTATATCGAATATCCCGCTAGCCATCGGAATCAATACCATCACGGTAACGGCCGCGGATGCGACCTCCAGCGTATCCCGCATGGTAAGCGTGACTCGCACGGCGATTCCCGCCGGGACAGACACCACCGGGCCTACGCTGACCATTACCTACCCGTCGAGTACCTCGTTCGCGACAACGCTCGCATCGCTGACGTTCAAGGGCACCGCGTCGGACCGCTCCGGAGTGGCTAGCGTGACCTGGTCGACCAATACCGGCGCGGCCGGGACGGCGTCGGGTACGACCGGATGGAGCGCTACCATCCCGCTACTGGTGGGGTTGAACCAAGTGACCCTCCGCGCAACCGATAGCGTCGGCAACCTCAGTTGGCGAAGCGTAGTCGTGACCCGCCACTAACTAGGCGCCTTCGAGGATCACCATTGCCAGCGCCTGTTCGGCCGTGTGCGTGATCGACAAGGCGACATTGACGGCGCCGAGCTTGGCGGCGATCTCGGCAGCCCGGCGATGGAACTGGAGTGTCGGACGGCCCGAGGGCAGATTCACCACTTCCAGATCCTGCCAGCCGAGCCCGCCGCGCCAGCCCGTGCCGAGCGCCTTCATCCCGGCTTCTTTAGCCGCGAAGCGCGCCGCGTAACGCTCGTAGGGGTTCGCCCGGCGCTGGGCGTAGGCGATCTCCCGCGGCGTGAATACGCGCTCGACAAAACGTGGCCCGTGGGGCGAGGTAATGGCCTTCTTCATCCGGTCAACCTCGCACAGGTCGACACCCGTTCCGACGATCACATCCACCGCCGCATGTGTCGATTGTAAGCCACGACTTTAGACCAAGACTTGGTGACACCGATTCGGCAATCGTGCTACCAATGAAAGAGCGCGGTACAGTCGTTCCTTCATGCATATCCCCGATGGATTCCTGAGTACCCCGGTATGGGCCACGCTGGA
>Ga0068871_100003449_pt1 | contig 10871 bp, 19 predicted proteins | sample KBSMisM72_FD_72750 | JGI IMG/M metagenome (GOLD analysis project Ga0068871, IMG submission 72750) | Miscanthus rhizosphere microbial communities from Kellogg Biological Station, Michigan, USA - KBS Miscanthus M7-2 | ecosystem: Host-associated > Plants > Roots > Rhizosphere > Soil ...
TTCCCCTCACCTGGATCAGTCCCGAGACTGCCAGCGCCCAGCGAGGGACTTTAACCCCCGAATTCCTTATCCCTTTCGAGATAAGGCGCGTTTGTCGCTTTCGCGAAACTCACCACGCCCGCCGCGCCTATGGCAACTTGTAATCATTCTACTACCTAGGAATAGAAGACGGTGATATTCGGCTGACTCGCTGCGCCCTTGACCGTTATTCCGAGTGCTGCCGGGTTGTTGAATGTCAAGACCGTTCCAACAGCCGTACTGCCTGGAATCTGACCAATGATCGTTCCCGATCCCGCCGAAGCGTTGTCATAGATGCTGATAGCCGCCGTGGCGAGAGTTGTAACAAGCACCTTGACTAGCTGTCCCGGAGTCGCCTTAACCACCGTATCGCTACCTGATTGAGGAACGGCAACAGACGTAAACCATGCCGGTGTAGAGCCCTGTCCAGCCGCAACATATGCCGCTGTGGATTCGTTGATAGCGACCGTGTAAGATCCACCTACCGCCGCCTCTGCGTTGATTCGGATACCCAGAAGGCCGGTCACGTTGACGAGATACATGGCTGTTGATCCACTTGGAATCGTTGCCGATGACACGCCCGTGGTCATATTCAGGAACGGAGTGGGCCCGAGCGTGTACCAGTTAACACCGTCTGCGGTCCCACGGGCAGTAAGGGCACCAGTGCCAGAATTAGCGAGCACTGAGACTGTAACCCAGTTAGCGCCAGGGCTCAGGAAGTTGTCTCCTAGTGCGGCACCGCTTACACTCTGAGTGATCTGTGCCGGTAGCTGGACAAAAGACAAAGGAGTCGGAATCCCGCTCGCAAGGTTTGAATTGATAATCGAGATCGTGCCCGACGTTCCGTTTGGTTGTGCCATCTTGTATTTTCCTTAACTCGTACCCGAAACTACTTTGGGAATCATACCCATCTGCGAGCCCTGTATCAGTAGACCCGCCAGCGTGTTAGCCTGAGTCGGCGTAAACGGAAGCGTTACCACTTCGCCTCCAAGATCTATGATAAGGCAAACTTCCCCGTTTTGGCCCATCCCTACTTGTGCTTTGAAATCAGAAACACGGTTGGGAGAACCTAGAGAGTTCGGAACGCTAATCAGCATCGTCTAGATCCTCCTTGTCTTCATTCGATGGTTTATCAGGGCTCGCGTCCTCACTGCCCATTTCAATGAACCCCTTTGGAATCAAGTATACGTCTCCACCCTTGACCGGGCCGTAACCGGCTTTCGCTCGCCCTTCGTTCAGACTCAACAAAGGACGCCCTGCCGCCGCTTGTAATTGCTCCAAGATCATGTTCTGGATACAAGCGATCTGGGATTCATCGTACATGATGAACTCCCCATCGTCAAGCATTTCGCGTAGGTCCATTGTCATCTGCTCTGCTCTGGATCGCATGTAGGGCAACAGGCCATTTTCAATCGAGAACGTCAAAGCCGAATCGAGAGAGGCACGGTTATTCTGCTCTCGGAGTCCTGTACCGAATCCGATAGCACCCGGCATGAATCCGTAACAAGCACAAACCCTTTGCTCCGCTAAGGCATGAACACATTCCAAGTTCAGTTCCTCGGGGCTGAATGCGATCTTGTCAAGCTTGATCGGGAAGGTAGATACGAATGGAGACCCCTTGGCATCCTTGGTCAGCTTCTCCCTTAGCCTCGCTTCCATCTGCCGTGCTGTTTCGGCACTGTATTCTAGGACCGGCTTTAATGGATCGGCTTCCGCGCCGGTTCCCAACGTTGATGGGCTGATAAAGACCGAGCTAACCGCGCCATTATCAAGAACCGCCGCTTCGTGCCTAGACGCTAATCGATCAGCCGCGACCTCGGGGAATAGTGCTTCAAGCGGCGACTTCCCATATACGGGCCAAAAAACATTCATGGCGTACCGGATATGTAGCATGTTGCGTGGCTCGACCGGGAAGGAGCCGTTCGGCGTGGACATCCAGTACACACTGACGAATTCCCCAGTACCGGGCCAAGTGTAGGGGTAGCAAGTGCCCTGCGGCAAGAATTCCAACGCTATGATTTCGTCTGTGTTTGGGTTCCGATGTTTGTAGCAGTAAGAATTGCCCCACGCCATCTCTCCGAAGACCTGCATGCCTTGCAATAAAGAGCCCGGATACCACGGGTTAGGCCGCTCCAAAAGGATCTGAACTGGATGGTTCTCGACAATCTCTGCCTTCTGCGTGCCGGTCTTGCGATACACACGCAAAGGGACCGACTGCATGTTCCGTTGAGCGAACGCCAGAACCGCGAACACAACGGAAATATCGAACCGCGTTCCGACTTCCCGCGCGAAGTCGATACCCTCTTGACCTGATCCGTTGCTAAGCATCCCGTTAGGGCCGACAATGTTGCCGCCATAGGATGCTCCGGTAATGGAAGGAACGATCTGGGCACCGCGTCTAGCTTGGTCGTGGATATTTGCGAGCGCGGATCTGAATAGCCTCATTTAGTTTCTTTTGGCACTCCAAGACCCTTTACCCACGCATCAGCATAGCCTATGCCCGCTCGAATGAATATTAACACAACTCCGAGCATGATGGCCGTGACGGTGAGCCCTAGCCCTATCGCGATGGTAACTGAGAGGCAAAGAAGAAACATTAGATGATTTCAGGGACGATTCTTTGTCGGCGGTCCTTCTTCCATAATCCAAGCTTCAAAAGCACGTCCCCGATAGCGGCGTCCATAACCCTGTCATCGTGAGACCCTGCCTCACCGCCTGCCTTACTGCCTGGTAGCTTAACATACCGCATCATCTCCCCTAACGTTTCTTTGCAGTTGATTTTGATGTCTCTGTTGATTAGGCTCGATGCCAAACCGTCTAGGGCAAAGTACTTAGTCTTCGGGGTCGTCGGCCATCCTGGCTTTCTGCTCTTAACACTCGTTCGAGCATCATACTCTTCATGGAAGTAAACGCCTTTGCACTCCCCTGCGTTCATTGCTGGATAATCGGCTGAGTGCATCACTGCGTTTATGACTGCGTGGCCGTGGTTGTTGCGCTCGATTCCTATTAGAGCGTCGTTGTACCATCTGCCCAGTTCAGCCAAGAGTAGCCCGAATTCGTGCGTATCCCATCGGCCATGCAAGTGCGCAACTTGCTCGTACGTCTCTGCATCCCAGACACTCGCACTATCGAAGTCCGGATCTCCATAATCGGTCAAACCTTCGGCAGTGTCACCGCTGATAATATATCGCCGTCCTTCTTCTGGCTCTTTCCAGACTTTCAAGAACTTCCAATTCTTACCGAGTCGGCTGATTGGATCAGGAGCCGCGATCTCAAGTGGATCGGAACATCGGGCGATCAAATCAGTTAAGCAGTCTCGGTCGAAGTAGGGATGACCCGAAGATAGGAACGCCTCATCGATACAGTCCGGGTACTCCTGCCTGACCTTCTCTTTTAGTTCCTTCGACTTGATTCGATACCATGCTAGTTGCCCATCGGCTAGACCGTAGACTTTAGCGCGAGCCTCTTCTGCTTCCGTTCTCGTGAATCCATGCGGAACCTCTACGCTATATTCTGGGTTCTCAAACCAAGGGCTAAAGTATTGCTGGAATGTGGAGTCGCCGTTCCCCGCCGCTTCCCATTCTGTCTGGTAGTAGTTCCCGAGTCCGTTAGCCGTGGACTCCAGAACTGCATTGCCGCCCAGAGGAACCGACTGGAGTAAGCCCGCTGCGATCTCTTCCGCCTCGGGATGCCAAGCAACCTCGGAGAAGTGCAGATTGTTGACCGTGCCACCTCTTCCGCGACTGCCCACCGAGTAGTAGGAATTGATCCCAGGCCAAAAATAAGTATGCCGGGATGCGTACTTGGTAGGCGGCTTCTTATCCTCGGGCAAGTGCTCATAGAAGATCTTGATCATCTGGAAAATGGTTTCCGTGCTCTTTGTGTCGTGAGCGATGATTACAGTCTGGGTATTGGGCTCATTCAGGGTTAAGCAGAAGAAGATCGCCTGAATAAGCGTCGTGAAGCCTTGCTGCCTACCTTTTAGGATCAATTCGCGGAGTCCTTCAATATCATAGATGCCCTGCTTCCATTTCGGGCAATGCTTCTCTAGGAAACGATATTGCGAAGGATTGGGCACGAAGGGGATGATCTTCTTATCCTTGGTTCGGATCTTCAAATCAGCGAACGTGATCCGCTTGTCTTCCCCACTCTCCCTAACTAACTCCGCAATCTTACTCGTGTCTTCTGCTGTTGCTACAGACGTTATCTCTTCAACAGAGATCCAAGGAGGGAGTTCTAACATGCCTTTGTTAGTTTACAGCGGTTTTGAAAAGCCGGGTCACGCAAGATCCCCTGCTGAACATTTGCAGCAGGTTACTTGTATCCGTTGACTGCTCTCGGAAATACCAGATTCACCGGCGATGTCCGATACAGGAAACCAGCACCTGAAAGCGCCTCCACTTCCGATTGCGAGTAAACCCTTTCAGCGTCGATTCCGTTGGGATCTCCTTTGTGCGCGAACCGGTACTCCGTCTGCAAGTCGCCGACTGATCCACGTCCCATATAAACCCAAGTCCTTAGCCCGATCACTAAGTAGTCACCTGGAACCATATCGGCAGGGTGTCCCGCATCAAGGACTAATGCGCCATTGCTCATGCCGTCACCTGCGGATCGGCCACAACAACCTCGGATTTGAGCAACGTTACGGTGTTCTCGAATGCACGCGCCAAAAGATCAGCGGGCAATTCTAAAGGATAAACCTCGCCAGTTCTCGCCATCCCAGCCATGACGCAATCGGCAATGAATGCGAGTACGTCAATCAGATTCACATCATCCCGAACGCCATCGGGCATCGCAAGGTGGTGTCGGTTCAATTGGCGATGCGCTTCCCACCATGTGGTTTGCTTGAAGCCTGTCACGAAGTCGCGGTGGAACCCATCAATGTCGGTGATCTTGTCGAAGTCGTGTACCCGCTGCTCTTCTGCGATCTTGTTCGTGAAGAACTGCAAGGCTTGCTGAACGTCCCCGATATGCTGGACAGAACTCGCCAGAAGGGTTTGTTTTGAGACGTTCGCGAAGTCACAAGACCTGGTATCGGCGGTCTCGCTCTTCTTGATTACGATAGACATGGTGTTACTCCTATGCGGCACGATGTCGGAGTAACTCAACATCAGAACCGCAACATAATTTTACCGCATCTTCACACATAAAGAAGCCGGGACTCTTTGGGAGTTTCCCGGCTCTAAGCTGGAGTCACAGCCCCAACCACTTACGTTTGACACTCTGATCTTACCCGCTCTTGCTTATATTAGGGGGTTGGTTGAGAGGGATCAGACTTCTTTGTGAACACAATCATCGCAGCGTCAGTTACCGTCCAATCACGCCCAACTTTCTTAGCCTTCAAATTGCCGCGATTAATCGCAACCCGTAAACAATTCGGGTTGCGATTGTACTTTTCCCCTGCTTGCTTTAACGTCACGCGCCCATCGCGATCAGTTCGCGGATGAATTCGAGCGTGGCGTCGATGTACGGCTTCCGGGCAGCAGCATAAGCAGCATCAGCAGCATCAGCAGCAGCATCAGCAGCAGCATCATAAGCATAAGCAGCAGAATAAGCAGCATCAGCAGCAGCAGCATAAGCATAAGCAGCAGCATCATAAGCAGCAGCATCAGCAGCATCAGCAGCAGCATAAGCAGCAGCATCAGCAGCATCTCGTGCCTTTTGCGCGCTTGCCTTGTCGATAATCGGATCGAACGCGCGGAACTGATCCGCTAAGTCTTGACGCTTCGCTAGCTCGAACCGCTTAGGCGCGACCTCCCGAACCGCCCAGTCAGCACACCGGAACAATCGCTTCCTTTCGATTTCGTCTGACTTTCGAGATAGATCGGCCAAGACGAATTCTTTCAGTAGCTCGCGCTCTGAATCGGTCCATCTGTCATTGCAGACTTGGAGGATTCGAATCAGATGCTTTGAGTCACCCTTGGGGCTATCGGCTCGGATAACCTTCGAATCTGATGGGCCCACGAACTTACCAGCACCATCAAAGAAATTCGATTCAGGCAGTAGCCCGCAAGCCAAGAGAGTGCGGAACCGTAGTTCCATGACGCACTCCTCGCACGGCTCCAGAATGTTATCCATAGCCGTTTCGTGGCTAGACTTTTTGAGAGTTGCCTCGCTGACAATCTTCTTAGCGATGTCGCATGTTTCGAGTGGGTTGGTAGTTATACTCACAACATCATGTTACGCTAGAATAACGAGAAAAGCAAGGGGTTCATAACTTATCCTTCCTCTTTACTCGTGGCTTTCGCTCTCCCATCCTCTAATGATTCAGGGAGATTGTTACATGGGGTTAGCTTATCAATCGCCCCACCACCGCATAGACGGTTTACTCAACAGAGTTCGTCCGATCTTTTGCGGGACTTCGAACTCTTCGCGGAACTCAAAAACATTGGCACACGCTACTCGCCACATGCTCGGATAGAAGTCCTCGCGCCTCACCCATCGCATGCACCATTTTCCATGGTTCCTGTCATTGCGCAACCGTGAACGCTTCGTAACTGATCTTCGATACATTTGGTGTCTCCTTGACCTGGAAGGTCTTTAGAGAACTGTTTTTGGTAGTGCTTGCTTCATTTGGTGTCCCTTAAAGTCTTGTCTTCAACCGGCTCTAGGTTTCTGTCTTGACGATCCATTGCGCGTGAGATTGCTTCTGCGTCGGATTCTGGAACGCGCTCAATGCGAAGCTTGGACAGACCGCCGCGATTATCGTTTGGCATGGACAACTCGAAGATCATCCCCTCTGGCATCCGACTTAGCCAATCAACCGAGAGTCCGCTTACGAACGCCTCAGCGATCCTTAGCCACGTCTCATCAGCACTCGTGTCCACTCATCCATTTTACCTGCGCTGAAAACGAACTCCCTAGAAATCCTTGGAAGTTCATAATTGCTACCCTGCGAGCAATATCACCCAACTTAGTACCTTTGCCCTCTTGTACTCATTACTTGCCTCATTTTGAATCTAAATCGAGCAGTCTTAGGTTCAAAAACGACCTAAAATACAAAAGGTACAATCTCCATCGCGCCTGAAAGTATTTCTTCTCCCTTTAGAGATAGTTGGCTCTACAGATTCAGGCTTACGGCACGTTCCAACCAGGAGTCAACTACCAGTTACAGTTGCTTACGCCGGAGCCCTTCGAGGTGCGTACCACTAAATGGGTTTCACGTTACACAAAGGAAGTCGTGGACCACGGACGTTACACAAGCTTCAGTCCTCCACCCATTCAGAATTACTTCCTTGTTTGCGGAGTTGTTTGCGGAGTTGTTCAAGGTAAGCGTGAAGCTCTCGGTGCTCGGCGGGTGTAGCTGAGTAAGTTTCTGACACCCTTTTGGCCCCAGACGGATCTTTCACCTTTGGCCCTGATCCTAGTCTAGGGCCTCCGTGTGGTTTCTTGTTTTTCTTCATAGCTTGGTGTACAGTCCGGTCATGTCCTCGATTGTGCGGTTCAGGTTCTCCGCGTAGATCATCATCGCGGTCGAGACGTGCTTACAGTTCACTCCTCGAATCTTCCAGAGCTTGATCGTATATAAGTCAGCCCGTAACGTGATCTGGATCTTATTACCAGCACGTGACCCCTTGATGGCGAACTGAATACCGTTCTCAATGGCGACGAACTGAGACGCTCCGATCATGCATAGAGCTTGGCGTCCGATTTGCCGTCTAATCTCTTCGGCGATTACCTGGTTGGCAGTAAGTGTGTTGTTCACGATTCCAGTATACAATACTATTCAAGTGAACCAGACACGAATATTATTTATTTTCCAAGATGGCTCTAAGCATCCTCAGCCATCTTATCCACCAAAGCCCTAACCTCTTCTAGCTGCTGTTCAGATAGGTTCTTGTCCTTGGTAAGTGCCTTTACTTTAAGGTCCTTGAGGATGTCTTCTAGCTGTTGTTGTGGGGGATCGGTGGAGATTGAGCCGGAGAGTTCCGTTTTCTCGGTCCACTGTCCTAGCTCTTGGCTGATGTACTTCATCAGTTCGCGCTCTTCTTTAATCAAAGCCGCGTCGAATGTCGAGACCTCTCGGATATTCTCGCCCGATCCTTTGTAGTCTCGAACCACTAGGCCGGTCTTGCCACCGGTTAAGTCTGCATTGGCTTCTGCGCGGGCATCGGTGAGTCTGCCTAGATCTTTTAATCGCTTGTTGGCCCTGACGATTCGGTGAGCCACGTTTGCGAATTGGAAGTCAAATAGATCGCTTCGAATCTGATCCTTGTTCTCGCGGATCTTGTCTTTGAACTCCTGATAGGTCTTCCACCGGTAAAGCGTGGCGATACCAATATCAAGTTTCTCGGCTATTTCATCGTTCGTAAGTTCGCCAACCGCGATTAGGAGCGCCGCTTCCTCTTTCGATCCATCCCACTCAAAAGCAGCCATTTCCTATCAAATCCTATCGGGTGTCAAATTCTTGGCATCCTTACTAGCCATGTCTTATTCTACAGCAAAATCAGCCTTAGAATTCAGATCCCTTCTCCAGTTGTGGTTCGGTCTTGACTTTGTGCGCACCCCAAAGCCTCAGAACGTCTGCGATTCTTTCCTGAGACACGGTTCCTTTTGTGATTCGCCCGTTCCACAAGCTACTAGCAAACTCGCGTATTTCTGCTTGGCCGTGCTCTTTCAGAATTCGGCAGAGCACACTTGCGCACGTCTGAATCTCAAAATCTTCGATTAGTTCGTCGTCCCTCATATCTTCCTTACTGGTTCTTCCCGCCAGCCACTTTTAGCCCCACGCCGAAACATTCGCAGCCTAGCTTATTCGGGTGCCAGGGAAGTTCTCCCTTGGGGTTCAGCACAAGGTTTCTCCCACAAACTGGGCATTCTCCACGCACGTCCTGCGGCCTTGCTGCCATTTGGTTCAAGTAATCGCTAATCTTCATTCTGCTCTCTGATCCTTGCACGTCTTGATTGTTTTTGCTTCACCTGATACCTTCTGTTTCCGGTTCCTCGGCCATGACATCGATCCCAGCGGCATCGTCATGAGCCCAGATCCTTTCCATTGGAGACATGAATTCTTCAGGGTGCCAGATATACCATGCGGCACGAAAGGCAAGCCAAGCGTTATGAGTTTTGGCAAACGCTTCTTTCGGTTGGCCCTCGAATGCCTTTCGGCAATTCGCCTCGTTATTGTCCACTCTCAACCTCTTTCGCCTTGGCTTCTGCCCAGTCAAGTACACGCATGATTGTCTGATCTTCATCGTCGGGATGTACCGGGATTCTCATCTTCGGATACCGCCCTTCACTGCACATTTCGCATATAGCCTTCTTGGCCGCTTTGATGTCTTCTAGGATCTGTTCGTTATTCATCGTCTGGTTTCTCCGTTTTGCCACAACCACTGCAAATCATCCCTTCCTTGAAGGACCAAACCTCAGATTCGAAGTCGTTACAGATCATGCGGCCTTCGTCGTCGTAGTGGTATCTCAAACTTCCCTCTTGAGTCAGATTGCTTCGCTTTTCACAAATTTGATCGCCCGCAAATCGCCTTTCAAGTATCCATCCGAGAAATCAATGGCTTTTTGCCAAGCGTCGGATCTGTTCTCGGCATCCACGGTCGTGTAGATGCTGTGTTCATTGTTATCGTATTGCAAAATATAAGTAAAACGCCTATACTCAGTCATTCTCTACCTCTCTCTCTTGGCAAAGGTGCCAGCGTCTTGTCTTGGGGATCATTCGACCACGCCTGATTGAATAACTTCACCGTCTCGGAACGCCTCCCATTTGTCCATGTCGCTTGCGTACAACCGTAAGCCGCCCCAAGTATAAATATAGTTACTGGTTGGCGATGCAGAGACGGTCCACTTAACCGATTCCTGCTCCAAAGGATCGGCAATTAACTTTAGCCGGTCGTCTTCTCGCAAATCTTCAATTCGACAAGTCATCATTCCTCACTCCTATCTGTTGGGCTTGCTGCCTCTTTATAACTCACGGGAAACACCAGGGTGCGTTCTCTCGTATGTAAGCCACCGTAACGCCGATTGCGCGGGCAAAACAGCGAATCGCCAACATCTTGCCGTGATCACCTAGACGTTGCTCGCAACAGGACGTACAAAGTCTCTGCTTGCCATACTTCATGTACTCAGCGACAACCGAGCACTTTCGACATACCGGACTACCACAAGAAAAGCATTCCGTCTGCGGTCCCCAATACATTGTGTCGCCAATACATCCCTGATCCGAAATACAGCAAGTCGTATGCTCTCGCTTCTTGCGCTCGCGTCTGTTCACTTCAACCCCCTCATGTATTTCAAGATCTTTGAGCCGTGCTCGGCCCAGGCCGTAATCATCAGCTCTACTGCTTCCCATTGTTCGGGCAGGTAACGCTTTGACTTCTGGATCTTCGCGTTGGGCTTTCTCCACCCGAACGGACGACCAACCGGCTTTTTCGCCTCTTCACTCATTACATTAAGCATAGCACAGATACCAGCCCTATGCGTGATTCAAATAAAACCCGGCATCGTTACCAGTTCGTGCGTTTTGCTCTTGCTTTCCGTGTTTATACGTGATATGATTAATTCATCAAGCCGGACAGACGGCAGGAGCAAACGAAATGATCAGAGAGCAGATTGAAGCGAAACTGAACGAAGCAACCGAAAATTGGCGAGCAGCCCGAGCAGTTGCGCTTGCCCCGCTTGGCGTGTCCAAAAGAGCACGATCCGAAGCTTTCGAGCAGATGGATTTCTGGTCAAACAAAATGGCCTGGTTCGACGGATGGATCCGATGTCCTAGCGAGCACCGAGCCTAACCCAACCCCCTCAGAGATACCTAACAAGGAGAAAACAGAACAATGATTGATTGGAAGCGAATTACAAAAGAAGATGCCGCCCTTGCAAAGCAGATCGCCAAGCGAGCACACAAA
>Ga0068871_100003453_pt1 | contig 10857 bp, 6 predicted proteins | sample KBSMisM72_FD_72750 | JGI IMG/M metagenome (GOLD analysis project Ga0068871, IMG submission 72750) | Miscanthus rhizosphere microbial communities from Kellogg Biological Station, Michigan, USA - KBS Miscanthus M7-2 | ecosystem: Host-associated > Plants > Roots > Rhizosphere > Soil ...
TGGAACGACTACGGCATCGGGTTGCTGCTCGAGGGCACGACCGGCAGCGAAAAGGGAGAGCTTCGACAGGCCGCCGGGGCGTTCGCCGAGGTCGAACGTCTCGGGCGTCCCGACGGCCCGCTGAACCTCGCCCGCGTCTTCTTCAAGGAGGGGCGGCTCGAGGACGCGGCGAGCGCGCTGCGGCGCGCGGCCGCGGCCGGCGCGCCGCCGTGGACGGTGGCGTGGCTGAGCGGGCTGGTGAACAAGGAGAACGGCTTTCTCGATCAGGCGATTGCGGACTTCGAGCGGGTCCTCGCCACCGGCCCCTCCGAAGTGGGCGCGCGGCGGTTCGATTTCAGCGCCGACTATGAGGTGATCAACGAGCTCGGCCAGGCGCTGTTCGAACGGGCGAAGCTGGAACGCGGACCGTCGGCCGCGCCCAGGCGCCGCCAGTTCCTGGAACGGGCCGCCGCGCAGTTCGAACGCACGCTGCAGCTCGACTCGGAAAACGTGACCGCCCACTACGTGCTCAGCTTGATCTACGGTCAACTCGGCGACACACAGCGCGCCGCGGAACATGCCACGCTGCACGCCCGCTATAAACCCGACGACAACGCCCGCGATCGCGCGATTGCGACGCACCGGCTCGCCAACGCCGCGGCCAATCACGCCGCGCAATCGATCGTCATCTACCCGCTGCGCTGATGCGCATCCGCCGAACCATCGTTGGCGTCCTCGTGGTCGCGGCCCTCGCCGGGGCCGCGGGGCTGGCTGTCTGGATGCGCCGGGGATCCGACGTCGTGCGGGTCGCCGCGCCGCTGCCGGTCCAGAGCAGCCCTTCCGCTGTCGCGCCGCCGCCGGGCGCCTGGGTCGACATCACCCGCCAGGCCGGCATCACGTTCGAACACGAGAACGGCGCCGAAGGACAGAAGCTGCTGCCGGAAACGATGGGCGGTGGCGTCGCCTTCCTCGATTTCGACAACGACGGCCGGCCCGACCTGCTCTTCGTCGACTCGGGGCCGTGGCCCTCGTCTGCATCAACCGTCGGCAGCGCTCTCCGGTCGCGGCTCGTGCTGTATCGCAACCTCGGCGACGGGCGATTCGCGGACGTCACCGCGGCCTCCGGGCTGTCCGCGAACGTCTACGGCATGGGCGTCACCGCGGCGGATTACGACAACGACGGCTGGATCGACGTGTTCGTCACGGCGGTCGGCGTCAACCACCTGTTCCGGAATGTCGGCGGTCACTTCACCGACGTCACCGCGGCGGCGGGTGTCGGCGGCCGCTCCGACCAATGGAGCACGTGCGCCACCTGGTTCGACTACGACCGCGACGGCAACCTCGATCTGTTCGTCTGCAACTACGTGCGCTGGTCGAGAGCGATCGACCTGCAGCAGGACTTCCGTCTGGTCGGGCTCGGACGCGCCTACGGACCGCCGCGCACCTTCGAAGGGACCTTCCCCTACCTGTACCACAACGACGGACACGGCCATTTCACCGACGTGTCCGCCCGCGCGGGGGTGCAGATCAAGAATCCGGCGACCGGCGTGCCGATGGCCAAGTCGCTCGGCGTCGTCGCCGTCGATCTCGACGCCGACGGCTGGCCCGATCTCGTCGTCGCGAACGACACCGTGCAGAACCTGGTGTTCCGCAACCGGCAGGACGGCACGTTCGAGGAGATTGGCGCAAAGTCCGGCATCGCGTTCGACCCGTACGGCAACAGCCGCAGCGCGATGGGGATCGACGCGGCGGATTTCCGCAACGACGGGTCGCTCGGCGTCGCGATCGGCAACTTCGCCAACGAGATGACGGCGCTCTATGTCTCGCAGCAGGCGCCGCTGCAATTCGCCGACGAGGCGATCGTGGCCGGCATCGGTCCCGCCAGCCGCGGCGCCCTGACGTTCGGGGTGCTGTTCTTCGACTACGACCTCGACGGCCGCCTGGATCTGCTGACCGCCAACGGCCACATCGAAGACGAGATCAACAAGGTGCAGGCGAGCCAGCAGTACGCGCAGCCGCCGCGGCTCTTCTGGAACACCGGGGGCGCCGGTCGCCCGGCGTTCGTCCCGGTGGCTGTGGATGGTGGGAACGATTTCTCACGGCCGATGGTGGCGCGCGGCGCGGCGGTCGCGGACATCGACGGGGACGGCGATCTCGATCTCGTGCTGACGTCGGTCAAGGGTCCGCCGCGACTCCTGCGGAACGACCAGCCGCGCGGCCATCACTGGCTGCGCCTCTCGCTCCGGGGCACGCTATCGAACCGCGATGCCATCGGATCGATCGTCGAGATCAAGGCCGGCGCAGATACGCTGCGCCGGACCGTGATGCCGACGCGCGGCTATCTCTCGCAGTCCGAGCTGCCGGTCACCGTCGGCCTCGGCGATCGCGCACGCGTGGACGAGGTGCGCGTCCGATGGCCCGACGGCTCGATGCAGCGGTTGCAGGATGTCGCGGTGGACGCGCTCACGACGATCGTCCAGCCGAGATAGTGCCGAAGAAACGCGGCTATTTCTTGCGGCGGTTGTAGGTTACGTGCGTGACGCCCGTGATCTTCCCGTCCTTGTCCATGCGGATGTACTCGTTGTTGATCGTGTTGTTGTCATCCGACAACGTGTTGATCACGACCTGGTACACCACGCCGTCCCGCTTGTTGTAGATGCGGATGCTCTTGTCGTTGATGATCTCGACGGCGGTCTCGGAGCCCTTCTGGCCGGCGACCGGACGGAACTTGCCGTCGAAAAAGGTTTCGTAACTCCACTCCGAACCCGGCTTGCTGGGGTTGCTGACGGTGAGCTTGCTGCCGCCCTTCTCCAGGGGTTCGTAGGTCATCACGTTGTTGGGATCCTTGGAGTTGTCCCACACACCGAATCGGTTTCCACCGGTCTGTGCCGAGCTCGGGCTCGCGGACAGCAGCGCGGCAGCGAGGACGGCAGTGCAGACGAACAGGTTTCGCAAACGCATCGATTCACCCCTCATACGAAATAATCCGAAGCCAATAATCCATCAAATCTACTCGAACCCGTTCCGAAAAGCGACGAGGCCGGCTCAACGCTTCCCGTACTCCGTGAACACGTAGTCTCTCGCCTTCGCTCTCGTGTGGCACGCGAACCCGCATTTGGCGTCGTTGCCCTGCGGCGGCGAGCCGGCTGTGGTCCCGGGCTTGAACGTATCGGACGCGTTGTCGTAATCGAACACCGCATATCCCCAGCCGCCGCTGTCCGCGAACCTCTTGCTGTCCTTCTCCATGAAATCCACGTTCAGCAGGGTGCCGGGCACCGTCGCATCGGGAAAGAACGCGTTCGGTTTCGGAGTCCAGTGGATCTTGGCCATCTTGGCGCCGTCGGGGACCGGCTGACCGTTGGCGGGGATGCCGGCCCGGTAGGCGTCGATCATCGCGGGGTTGCCGAGAATCATCGCGACGACCTGCTCGTTGCGACTGAGGGCGATCGCCTGCCATCCTTCGTATCCCCTGAAGTCGGAGAACGCGAGCCCGCCCGGCACCTTCACGGCGTACTTGTCCTGCGCGGAAATGGCCAGGCCGCCCAACCCGGCGAGCCAGATCGCAATTCCGATCGTCAGCATGCCTTTACGATTCATTGCAGCTCCTCGTGTACCCAGTCGCATCTCACCGATCTTCACGTCGGGGTGACCGCCGTTCAGCGCGATGGTGCGGTGCCCGCGACATGCGGCAGATGGATGGACATGAGCACAATCGTGCCCTCGACCTGAGAGAACCAATGCGCGGTCTTTTCCGGGACCATCACCCAGTCGCCTTTGGCGATGCGGCGTGGCGTGCCGCCATCGATCGCTGAACCGGTCAGGTTCTCGGCGTTGGTGCGCTTCTCGTCGCGAAGCGTCCCGCCGGTCACGAGCGTGCCGGCGCCTTCGACGACGTAGAACATCTCCGCCTCGCGTTCGTGCACCGAGGCAGGCGCCTTGACGCCGGCGACGCGATACTCGAGGTTGGCGGTGTACGGCGCGAGCTGGACGATCGGCTGGATGAAGTTCGGCTGATCCGGCTTCCGCTCGCTCTTGGCCTTGGCCATCATCGCCGCCACATCGGCCGATCCGGCGAAGAGCTTTGGCGCCGGCGCCGCACCTTGCGCCGCCGGTTGCTGGGCGAGCGCCGCCGACGAGCACAGCGCCAACACCGTGAAGATTACGTGAACGCGCATGACCACCTCCTGTGGGCGGCGATTGTAGCAAAGGCGCGTTCGCGGCCGGACGTTATTGGTGATAGTGCCAGGTCAAGGTCGCATCGATGCGGCGCGCCGGCAGCCGATAAAACTGCCCTTCTCCAAGCTCGCTCAGCTGTGCCGCGTCCCGCCGATCGCCGAGATTCGACCCGAGGAGCGTCACCGTGAACTTGTCGAAGCGGTAGCCGAGCGACGCGTCGACCACCGCATAAGCCGGAGCCTCGAACGTATTGAGGCTGTTCAGCCAGTGAGTGCCGATCCAGTTCGACGTCAGCGACCCGCGCCAGCCGCGTTCGGGCGCGTACAGGACGCCGCCGCCGACGCGCACCTTCGGCGTCAGCACCTGACGATTGCCCGCCAGCTGCGTCGGCGTGCCGTCCACGTCAGTCACGTAGTCTTCATAGAGCGCGTCGCTCCAGCCGATGTTCGCTTTGATCGAGAGACTTCTGGCGGGACGCAGCGCGCCTTCGGCGTCGATGCCTTTGTAGCGCTGCTGCCCGATCGATCGCAGCACGGCGGTGCCGTTGGCGGTCGCCTGCACCGGCTGGTTGTAGAAGTCGACGAAGAAGCCATCGACGTCGAATCCCGCCAGGCCGTTCCGTGAATCGGCCTTCATCCCGACGATCACGCTGCGCTGGGTTTCCGGCTTCAACAACCCGCCGCCCTCGGGCTGCGCCTCGGGATTGGGACTGAAATCGATCTGCGCGGGCTGGAACGTGTAGCCGACGTTGCCGTGCAGGGTGACGACGCTGATTGGCGCGTCAGCGTGGTTCCAGGCCCGCCACGCCGCGCCAATCGATCCCGTCAGGCGATCGACGTCCTGCTCGCCCGGCGTGACGGTCCTCACGCCTCGGCTGTTGACGCGAACTTCTTCGCGCGTCTCGTGCGTGGCGTTCCACCGCAGGCCGGCCAGCAGGCTCGTGCTGGGCGTCACCGCGAAGTGGCTCTGCGCGTAGAGGCCGATGAAACGGCGGCTGTCGCTGAGGTTGACGGTGCCTTTCGGCGCGATGGTCTCCGTGCTCGGCACCTCGCTGACGCCGTCGAGCAGCAGCCGCTGTCCGTAGCGGGAGCTGTCGGCGCCGGCGCGGCCGACGAGCAGGTTGACGCCCGCCGTCAGATCCATCCTCCTGGTCGGCCTCGTCGTCAGGTTGCTGTCGATGAACAGCTCCTTGAGGTCCTGCGACTGCTGGAACGACTCGAGATCGGCGTTGGTCTTCGTCGTCCACGGCTGCGGTGTGTCGCCGGCGTCGATGAAGCCACGCACGCTGTCGGTCTGCGTCTGGGTGAAGGCGGCGGTGTTCCCCCAGCGGCCGAACGACAGCTTCTTGTCGTAGTCGACAACGATCTTGTAGCGATTGCTGTCGAGCGAGGAGTTCGCCGGGTTCTGGTTGTAGTCGACCGGCAGCAGGGTGCTGAAGGCGCCGGTCGCTTCATCGATCGGCGCCGGGCTGTTCGGCTGCTGGCGCAGGGCGAGCACATCGAAATCGGCGCGGAAGTTACCGCCCCCCACCTGGGTGGCGAGCCGCCAGATGCCCTGCGCGCGCCGGAAGTCGGCGCGGTCGCCGGAGAAGTTGTCCTGCACCAGTTCGGCGCTGACCGATTGGCGCACGCGTCCGTCCGACAGGACCGCCGCACCGCCGAGGCCGCCTGACTGATAACTGCCGAAGCGCGCGACGGCGGCCTTGTCGGCGCTGCCCGCCGCGAAGTGAATGACGTTGATCGTGCCGGCGAACGCGGTGGTGCCGTAGTAGACCGGCGCCGCTCCGCGCATCACTTCGATGCGCTCGACGTTGTTCAGGCTGATCGCCGCGATCTGCGGGACGAACGCACCGCCGGCGGGAATGCCGTCGATGAGCAGCAGCAGGTCGTCCACCTCGCGAACACCGAGCAGCCCCGGAACGGCGCCCGCCGGACCGGCGTCGCCCCCTGGAGCGACGCTGACACCGCCGAGCAGTGCCAGCGCCGTACGCAGGTCATAGGCGCCGCGGGCGCGGATTTCGTCGCCGGTCACGACGCTGATCGAGCCGGGCACCTCGGCAACCGGCTCACCGAAACGAGTGGCGGTGACCTGGACCGTATCCTGGAACGTCGGCGGATTCGGCGGCTGATGCTGCTGCGCATCCTGTCTCGGCTCTTGCGGCGGGTCCGGCGTCTGAGCGTAGGCGGTTGCCGGCAACAGCGCGACGAAGAGCATCAACGGAGCCGCAGTAGTGTGCTTGTTCATGGCGATGCGTTCCCGATCAAGGACGGTCGTGCTTCGTGCCGGCGCTCTCGCCGCGCAGCGCGGGATACGGTTTGCCGCCCATCAGGCCTTCCCACAGGACTCTGTTGAATTGCGCGGGAGGAACCTGATCGGCTTCGGAAAAGTCGAACCCGGCGGTGACCTGGTCCCAGTAAGCGGCGGTGTGTTGAGGCTGGACGATCGGCCCTCTCGCGAACCTGATGCTGTTCCCGTTCCCGACCGACGCCATCATCGTGCCCGCGAGAACGGTTGACGCCTCGGCGCTGTACGTCCACCGGCCCGACGAATGCGTGTCGAACACGTCGGCCATCGGCCGCTGGAACGCGGTGTTCAGATTGAGGTGCTCGGTGCCGAGCACGTCCTCGATCGTGCGCAGCGCGCTCACCTGGTTGTAGCGGGTGCTGACCACCGCTCCCTGCTTCACGTACGGCCCGACGACGTAGGCCGTGCCGCGATGGGAATCCACGTGGTCGGGGCCATCCTGGACATCGTCTTCGGTGACGATGATCAGGGTGTCGGCCGCGTAGCGGCTGTGCGCCACGGTCTCGACGAGACGGCCCAGTGCGAGATCGCAGTCGGCCTGCTGCGTTTCAGGCGTGTTCACGCCGCCCAGCGCGCTGCCGAAACTGCCCATGTGGTCGTGGCTGATGCGAACCAGGGACAGACTGGGCAGATTGCGGTTGGCGACGAACTGGTCGAACTCCCGCTTCCATTCGTCGAAGCGCCACAGGTCCGGATAGTTCTGGTCGTAGCCGCGGAAATAAAGATCCGTCAGCGGCGCCAGCGCCGGATCGAGCGGCGCGACCTGAATGATGCCGGCGCCGAACGGATCCGACACCGGAGCCGCCTTGGTACCGATGCTGCCGATGTTGTTCACCAGGAAGCCGTAGTTGCGGACCGTGCCGCCCGCCTTCAACACGGCGTTGAAGATGTAGCCATCCTCGATCCCGAACGGCGCGTCGGCCGAGGCGTGGTTGCCGGTGCCAGGCAGAAGGTTCGCGGTGCCGCCAGGCAAGGCTGCCGAGGCGGTGCTGTAGTTCGTCGTGCCGGCGACACCGGACGCAGCATCGCGCGCGGCGACCGAAGCGAAGTTGACCGGCACGTTGCGGTTGGTCCCTTCGGACTCGTAGGACAGTCCACGGTTGACCGAGGCGTAGTTGATCTGCTGGGTGATCGTTTCGGTGTTGGTGACACGTCCCTGCATCGACCAGGACCAGCCGTCCATGCTGCCGTCGCCGGGGTTCATGAAATTGTCCAGCGTGACGAACCTGTTGGCGAAATTGTGATTGTTCGGCGTCAGCGCCTGGCCGAACTGAGTCAGCGCCGGATCGCCGTTCGCGCCGTTGTTCAGGTCGCCGAGGATCTGGTCGTAGGTGCGATTCTCCTTGACGATGTAGATGACGTGCTTGATGCGCTTGTTGATGAAGTCCATCACCTTCGCGTCCTTCTTATCCGTCTCGGTCGAGTAGCCATTGTTTTTGGCGACCTGTTCCGTCAACTCGTGCAGATGTCCTGAACCAGGAACGGGAGCGCTGACCAGCGACGCGCGCTCCAGTTGAAACTGATACTGGTTCGAGGCTCGCGACGCGGCCGCGGCCGCGGCATTGCCGCCCGGGTAGGTGATGCTGGTAATGCTGGCGGTGTTGCCGGCGAGGTGGCTGGAGTTCGGCCCGGTCGCACTCTTGCCGTTGACGACATACATCCAGGATCCGTCGGCGCTGAACGTGATGTCGTGCGGCTCGTAGGCGGTCGGAATCAAACCGCTGACCGTGTTCGCGTGATGGCCCGTCAGCGGAATCACGGCGATCGAGTTCGCGCCGCTGTTGACGGCGTAGAGCGTGCTGCCGTCCGGCGACAGCGTGACCGCGAATGTCGCCGCGCCCGTGTATTTCCGTCCGGGCAGCATCCCGGCTGGAGCCCGCGCGTCGATCTTCGCCGTGACACGGTTGGTCGACGTGTCGACGATCGCGACCTGGTCGGCATTGTCCTGCGCGACGTAGAGTCTCGACTGCGTGGCGTCGAGCGTCATGCCGAGCGCGTTGCCCTCGAGCTTGATGCGCTTGATCAGGTGGCCCTCGGTGGGGGACGCCACATCGACCACCACGACTTCACGATCGCGGTCCGACGAGACATACGCGGTCCCGTTGCCCTTGACGACCACTGCGAACGGGAAGGTCCCGCCAACCCCGCCATTGCGACCCTCGTTGTTCGCAAAGTACGGACGAAGATCGTGTTCGTAGCGGACGTGGCGCGTGGCGGTATCGATCACGCTGATCGAGTCGTTGTAGTTGTTGGCGACGACCAGGGTCGCGCCGTCGGCGGAGATGTCCATGCCGCTGGCGTTGGGCTGGACGCCGAGGCCGACGCCTTTGTTGCGGGCGCTGCCGATCGCGCCGGGTGCGAAATGGCCGAGCGCAATCGGCGCGGCGGCCGCGAAACCGCCGCCGCCGCTTTTCGTGTAGACGTACACCGCATCATCGTTGCCGCCGGCGGCGTAGAGCGTGTTGCCATCCGGTGAGAAGACCAGGCCCACGTGGGCGTTGACCTGCTGGATCACCTGGATGAGCGCGGGCCTGGCCCTGTTGGCCCCTTCCACGTTGTAGAGAAAGATGAACTGCGTCGAGTTCGCCACGTCGACGGTGCCGTCCGGTTTGTAGAGCGAGTTCTGGCCGGCCGTGATAATCGCCAGCGTCGAGCCATCGGGACTGAGTCGCGACCGCACCGCCTCGCCGGCGATGAAGTTCGGGTATGCAGGCAGGCCAGGATTCAAGAACTGCTGAACGGCGTCCTTGACCGCGGTCGGCGTGACGAACTGGCCGGTCGCCAGCGGGATCAGCGAATGATGCCCTCGACGGTCATCGTCGTCGTCATCATCGTCCCGGTCACGGTGGTGATTGGCCTTGTCCTGTGGATGACCGTTCTGCTCTTGAAGATCAGCGCGTACTGACAGGGCGAGGAGTGCCGCCGCGGTGAGCGCACTCAGCTTGAGCCAACGAAGCAGCGAACGTTTCGTCATGGTGATTTCCTTTTCGAAAGAGTCGAGGATGCGCGCGAGGTGTGACGGCACATCGACGATCGAGAAAACCGGGTGCAAATTCTTGGCGTCACGCTCGGATCAGAATCCCGCGAGCCGGAGCAGCGAGAGCGCCGGCAGGGTCTTCCGTTGAATCGGCCGGCCGTAGTTGTACGGCGTGTCGAATCCCTTGACGGAATGCCAGATCGCGCGGTTGAGCGTGTCGGCCGGCGCCGAGTCGGGCTCCGAGCTGTCGATGGCCAGTGAGAACTCCGCGAGCTCCCGCTGCAGCCCTCTCAATCCGGCAACCGGCGCGTTCATCTCGTTGAGCGGAACGTTGTTCGGGATCGCCGAGTACGGCGTGAAATTCGGCCGCGAGGTGAACGTCGTGAACATCGGCTCGGCCGCCAGGTCGAACTGATTCCCGGGCGGGAGCCCGAGAATCTGCTTGATGGTCCGGAACATGTTGACGATCGAGTAGAAGTGGCTGTCGACGATGCCGTGGCGCGTATAAGGGCTGATCGCCAGACCGACCGTGCGATGCCCGTCCACGTGATCGAGCCCGTCCTGCGAGTCGTCTTCGGTGACGAAGATCGCCGACTCCTTCCAGTACCGGCTCCTGGACACCGCTTCCACGATGCGGCCAAGTGCCAGGTCGTTGTCGGCGACCATCGCCCGCGGCGTCGGAAATCCCGGGCTCGTCCCCTCGGTGTGGTCGTCGTACAACAGCAGCAGCACGAGCTGGGGCAGGTTGCCGTTCTTCTCGTACTCCGCGAAGTCCTTCAGGAAGATGTCCGCGCGGTACCCGTCGGGCACGCGGCTCTCGGCCGCCGGATATTTGGGGTGATAGACGTCACGCAGGCCGACGATGATCGCCCGCGCGTCGATCTGGACGTTCGAGGTGCCGTTCTTCCAGTCGTTGTAGATGTCGGTCCAGGTCGCGTTCGCCGGAGCGATGGTATTGGCGCCGCGTTCGCCGTACGCTCTCACTCGCAGGCCGTGCGCCTTGGCGCTGTCGTAGATCGCGTCGGTCGGCCCGAGCAGCATCGGGTTCTGGTTGTTGCGGGCGTTGCCGTACTTGTGCACCCACGTGCTCGGGTAGGCCTGGAGCACCCAGCGATGCCCGAGCGCGGACTGGTCGCCGGGGCCGTAGTAGTTGTCGAGCAGCGCGAACTGGTCGGCCAGCGCATGATGATTCGGGGTCACGTCCCGTCCGAATTGCACGAGCGAGGGATCACCGTTGCCCTGCGCCATGTCGCCCAACACCTGGTCGTACGTGCGGTTCTCCTTGATGATGTAGAACACGTGCTTGATCGGTGAGCGCTCACCGGGATGCATCGGGATGGGATCGCGGCCGTGACGATCCCGGCCGTGCTCGTCTCGATCGTCGTCGTCGCGACCTCTCGCGGCGTTGATGTCGTCCACCG
>Ga0068871_100003463_pt1 | contig 10850 bp, 14 predicted proteins | sample KBSMisM72_FD_72750 | JGI IMG/M metagenome (GOLD analysis project Ga0068871, IMG submission 72750) | Miscanthus rhizosphere microbial communities from Kellogg Biological Station, Michigan, USA - KBS Miscanthus M7-2 | ecosystem: Host-associated > Plants > Roots > Rhizosphere > Soil ...
CACATAGCCGGCGGGCTCGCCGACGCCGGCCTTGGCATCGAGGCCGCGGCGACGCAGGCCGGGCTCGGCTTCGTGCCGCTCGCGACGGAACGCTATTTCCTTGCCGCGCATAAGGACACCCTGGAGAAGCCGGAAGCGACGCTGCTACTAGGGTTGCTGCGCGGCGACATATTCCACGATACGGTCGCCGGTTTGCATGGCGAACGCGCGCACCGGACCGGCGAGGTAACCGCCCTCCACGAAACCCCGCCGTGGAAGGGATTCGTGTAGATTTGGCTTTTCGCCGCAGAGAATCGTAGGAGACCCCATGCAGAGACGCTCTTTCCTCCAGGCCGGCGCAGCCGCGACCGTGCTCGGCTCGATTCCCCGTTTCTCGCTCGCCCAGCAGCAGCTGCCTTTCGATCCGAGGCCGGCGGGCTGGCGCAGCTTCGAAATCACGACGCACGTCGAGATCCTCAAGCCCCAAGGCGTGTCGCGCGCCTGGATTCCGCTGCCGTCGGTGCAAAGCGATTATCAGAGGGTCGGCGCGAATTCGTGGTCCGGCAACGGCACGACCCGCGTGGTGCGCGATGAGAAGTACGGGGCCGCCATGGCGGTAACGGAATGGCACGCCGGCGAGAAGGCGCCGGTCGTGGAAGTCGTCAGCACCTTCTCCACCATCAATCGCGCGACCGATTTCGGCAAGCGCAATCCGGCGATCAAGATCGACCCCGCTACGGCAAAGTTCGCCACCGCGCCCACCGAGCTGATCCCGACCGACGGCATCGTGCGCCGCACGGCGTACGAGATCACCCGCGGCAGGAGCTCCGATGTCGACAAGGCGCGCGCGATCTACGACTGGATCGTCGACAACACCCAGCGCAATCCGAAGACCCGCGGCTGCGGCGTGGGCGACATCAAGGCGATGCTGGAGACCGGGGACCTCTCGGGCAAGTGCGCCGACCTGAACGCCCTCTACGTTGGCCTCGCGCGCTCGGTCAACATCCCGGCCCGGGATGTCTACGGCATCCGCGTGGCAAAGAGCAACTTCGGCTATCGCAGCCTCGGCGCCGGCAGCCCGAACGTCACGAAAGCCCAGCATTGCAGGGCGGAGGTGTTCCTCGCCGGCTACGGCTGGGTGCCGGTCGACCCGGCGGACGTGCGCAAGGTGGTGCTGGAAGAAAAGCCGCAACCGACCACCCTCGCCGATCCCGTCGTGCCACCGGTCCGCGCCAAGCTGTTCGGTGCCTGGGAGATGAACTGGCTCGCCTATAACGAGGCGCACGACGTCAGGCTGCCCGGCTCGAACGGCCCGGCGGTCGGCTTCCTCATGTATCCGCAGGCCGAGAACGGTAAGGAAAGGCTCGACAGCCTCGACCCAGATAACTTCAAGTACACGATCACGGCCCGGGAAATCAAGGCGTAGGCCCGGCCGCTCGCTTTGCAAGCCCGCCTCCGGCGGGCTTTTTCATTTAAGGTGGCTGAAATGGACGCTTACTACAAACCCGAGCACCTGGCGAAGTTCGGCAGCATCGGCGAAGGCAACAAGAAGCTCGCCGACAAGTTCTTCGACTACTACGCCGAGGTCTTCAAGGCGGGCGCCTTGTCGGCGCGCGAGAAGGCGCTGATCGCGCTGGCCGTATCGCACACCGTGCAGTGCCCCTACTGCATCGACGCCTATTCCAAGGAGTCGCTGCAGCAGGGCGCCGACCTCGAGCAGATGACCGAGGCGTTGCACGTCGCCGCCGCGATCCGCGGCGGCGCGTCGCTGGTCCACGGCGTGCAGATGCTCGAGCATGTGCACAAGCAGGTGATGGCGTAGGCCAAATGGGCGCGGTCGAGACGGAGGGGCTGATCGGGCCGCGCGCGGTGACGTCGCTCGCCTCGCGCGCGTCGCCGCTCGCCGCCGCGGCCGAGCAGCTTGCGCTGCTGCAGCGGCTGCCTGTGGCGGAGTTCAAGACGGGAATGAAGCCGGCCGCGATCGACATTTTCCAGATCAACGTCGGCAAGCTGTGCAACATGACCTGCCGGCACTGCCATGTCGACGCCGGCCCCGACCGCACCGACGAGATGATGAGCCGTGAGACGGTCGACCTGTGCCTCGCGGCGCTCGACGCGACTGAGGCGAAGGTCGTGGACATCACCGGCGGCGCGCCCGAGCTGAGCCCGAATTTCCGCTATCTCGTCGATCAATGCGTGGCCCGCGGCAAGCACGTAATCGATCGCTGCAACCTGACGGTGCTGCTGACCGGCCCCTGCCGCGACTTGCCGCAGTGGCTCGCCGAGCGCGGCGTCGAAATCGTTTGCTCGCTGCCGCACTACCGCAAGCGGAACACGGACCTGCAGCGTGGCGACGGCACGTTCGAGCGCTCCGTCGAGGCGCTGAAGCGCCTGAATGCCGCCGGCTACGGCCGGGGCGATCCACGCCTGAGGCTCATCCTGATGCACAACCCGGTCGGTGCGTTCCTGGCCGGCGACCAGAAGTCGATGGAAAAGGAATGGAAGGAAGGCCTGGCCGCCAACCACGGCGTGACCTTCGACGCGCTGATCGCGCTCAACAACATGCCGATCTCCCGCTTTCTCGAATGGCTGCAGGCTTCCGGCAACCTGCAGGCCTACATGGAGCTGCTGGTGAACGCCTATAACCCGGCGACGCTCCCCGGCCTCATGTGCCGCAACACGCTGTCGATCGGCTGGGACGGGCGCATCTACGACTGCGACTTCAACCAGATGCTCGAGCTCGACGCGCGCCATGGCGACGGGCGGGCGGCGCATATCCGCGACTTCGATCCGGCGCAATTGCGCGACCGCACGATCGTCACCGGGCGCCATTGCTTCGGCTGCACCGCCGGGGCCGGCAGCTCCTGCGGCGGAGCGATTGCCTAGGCTCTTTCTCGCGGCGCTGCTGTCGCTCGGCATCGCTACCGCGGAGGGCCAGACGATATTCGCCGCGGCCAGCCTGAAGAACGCGCTGGATGAAGTCGCGGCGACCTATCCGTCGAAGCCGGTCATCGCTTACGGCGCGAGCTCGGCGCTCGCCAAGCAGATCGAGAACGGCGCACCGGCCGACCTCTTCATCTCCGCCGACCTCGACTGGATGGACTATCTCGACAGGGAAGGCCTGCTGGCGCCCGGTACGCGCAAGAATCTGCTCGGCAACCGCCTGGTGCTGATCGCGCCGGCGAAGCACCCGCTGAAACTGCAGCCGGCCCCCGGTTTCGACCTTTCGGGAAGCCTGGGAAACGGCAGGATCGCCCTCGCTGAGCCAGGCAGCGTTCCGGCCGGCAAGTACGCCAAGGCAGCGCTGCGGAAACTCGGCGTCTGGGACCAGGTATCGGGAAAAGTTGCGGCGGCCGACAATGTGCGCGCCGCCCTGCTCCTCGTGGCGCGCGGCGAGGCGCCGCTGGGCATCGTGTACCAGACCGACGCGCTCGCCGAGCCGAACGTGATGGTGGCCGGAGTTTTTCCCGCGGACAGCCATCCGCCGATCGTGTATCCGGCGGCAGCACTGAAGGGCGCGAAGCCGGGGGCGACGCAGTTCCTTGAGCACCTTTGGCGCCCGCAGTCGCGCGCAATTTTCGCGAAGCACGGCTTCACCGTAAACTGAGGACGTGTGGAGCCTCAGCCCGGCCGAGACCGAAGCCCTCCTTCTTAGCCTCAAAGTCGCCTTCTGGAGCGTCGCGGCGAGCCTGCCGGTCTCCATCGCGCTCGCCTGGCTGCTTTCGCGCCGCGAATTCTTCGGCAAGAGCCTGCTCGACGCGGTGGTGCACCTGCCGCTGGTGCTGCCGCCCGTGGTGGTCGGCTACTTCCTGCTGCTCCTGCTCGGACGACGCGGTCCCATAGGCTCCCTGCTCGACGAATATTTCGGCGTCACCTTCGCGTTCCGCTGGTCGGGCGCGGCCGTGGCGTGCGCGGTAATGGGCCTGCCTCTACTGGTGCGCGCGATACGCCAATCGCTCGATGCGGTCGACCGTGGCTTGGAAGACGCCGCGGCCACCCTCGGGGCGCCGCCCGTTTGGGTATTTGCCAGCGTCACCTTGCCGCTCATCCTTCCGGGCATTCTCACCGGCGTGCTGCTTTCCTTCGCCCGCAGCCTGGGCGAGTTCGGTGCCACCATCACTTTCGTCTCCAACATCCCGGGCGAAACCCAAACGCTGCCGCTCGCCATCTATACGTTCACGCAGGTGCCGGGGGGCGACGCGCAGGCGCTGCGCCTGTGCCTCCTGTCGATCCTGCTCTCCCTGGCGGCGCTGATGGCTTCCGAATTCCTGCTGCGTCGCGCCAACGTGCGCGCCGCCGGCCGCGATGCTTGATCTCGACGTGCGCTGCCGCGTCGGCGCCTTCGCGCTCGACGCGGCCTTCACCGCCGGCGGCGGCGTCACGGCGCTCTTCGGTCGCTCCGGCGCGGGGAAGACGACCATCCTGAATGTCATCGCCGGCCTGGCGCGGCCCGAATCCGGGCGCATCACCGTCGGCGGCCGCACGCTGTACGACAGCGCCGCGAGCATCGATCTCCCGGCCCACGCGCGACGCGTGGGCTACGTGTTCCAGGAGGGGCGCCTGCTGCCGCACCTGACCGTTCACCACAACCTGAACTACGGTCGCCTGTTCGCCGACGGGCGCCGCAGGCTCGTCGATTTCGAGCAGGCGCTCGAGCTCCTCGGCATCGGCCATCTCCTGCAGCGCCGGCCGGGGGCGCTTTCCGGCGGCGAGAAGCAGCGCGTGGCCATCGGACGCGCCTTGCTCGCCAATCCGGAGGTGCTGCTGCTCGACGAGCCGCTCGCCTCGCTCGACGCGCCGCGCAAGGCCGAGATCCTCTACTACGTCGAGAGGCTGCGCGACGAGGTTCGCATTCCAATCGTCTACGTGAGCCATTCGCTCGACGAGGTCGTGCGCCTCGCCGATGAAGTGGTCCTGATGTCCGACGGCCGCGTGCTCGGCATGGGCCCGGTGCGCGAAATGATGAGCTCCGTCGAGCTGCGTCCCTATCTCGGCCGGCACGAGGGAGGCGCGGTGATCGAGGCGCGCGTCGCCGGCCAGGATCTGGAGAGCGGCCTGGCGCGCCTCGAATTCAACGGCGGGTCGCTCGAGATTCCGGACGTCGAAGCGCTCCCGGGCGAGCGCGTGCGGGTGCGCGTGCGGGCGCGTGACGTCTCGATAGCGATCTCGCGCCCGGCCGGCCTGAGCATTCGCAACGTGCTGGCGGGTACGGTCGTCGCGCTGGGCGACGAAGACGGTCCCAGCCTCGACGTCAGCCTGGACCTGCAGGGGACTGCGCTGCTCGCCCGCATCACCCGCAAGTCCGCGCTCGAGCTCGGCTTGCGCCCCGGCCTGCCGGTCTTCGCGCTGATCAAGTCGATCTCGATCGACCGGCGCAGCGTGGGCTACGCATGAAATACGGATTTGTCCTTTTCTTCTTCTCGTCGGTTTGTTTTTCGCAGGCGCCGGTGGTCGATGCGACGGGACGCGAGATCCGCCCGCCGGCCAAAGTCGAGCGCGTATACGCCGCGGGGCCTCCGGCTGGCCTGCTGGTATTCGCGATCGCGCCCGACAAGCTGACTGGCTGGACGCGCGAGATGCGGCCGAACGAGGCGCAGTTCTTCGACGATAAATATGCCCGGCTGCCGGAGCTCGGGCGCCTCACCGGGCGAGGCAATACCGCAAACGTGGAGGTCATCCTGAGGGCGAGGACCGATCTGATCGTCGATGTCGGCTCGACAGGGGCGACGCTCGCTTCGCTCGCAGCGCAGGTGCAGGAGCAGACGAAGATTCCCTACGCGCTGTTCGACGGGCGCATGGAGGCCACCCCCGCGGCGCTGCGCTCGATCGGCAAGCTGATGGGCGATGAGCCCACGGCGCAGAACCTGGCCGCCTGGTACGAAGGTCAGCTGAAAGACGTGAAGCAGCGCGTCGCTCGGGCGAGCTACCACCCCCTCGTCTACTACGGCCGTGGGTCCGCCGGGCTGCAGACCGGCGGCAGGGGCTCGATCAACGTGGAGATCCTCGATTTCCTCGGCGCGCGCAATGCCGCCGCCGAGGCGCGGGCGGGGCTGGTCACCGTTTCCTTCGAGCAGGTGATCCTGTGGGATCCCGAGGTGATCATCACCACCGATCCGAACTACTGGGCGTCGGTATGGACCGATCCGCGCTGGCGCGCCGTGAAGGCGGTCGCGGCGAAGCGCGTCTACCTCTCGCCGCACCTGCCATTCGGCTGGTTCGATTTTCCGCCGGGCGCCAATCGCCTGCTCGGACTGTGGTGGGCCGGCAAGCTTCTCTACCCGCGCGAATTCGGCGTCGACCTGCGCGCGAAGGTAAGCGAGTTCCACCGGCTGTTCTATCACCGCGAGCCGACGGGCGCGCAGCTCGACGCCCTGCTGGACGAGCCCGGCGTGCTGCCAAAGTGAGCGGGCGAGCGCTCAGCTATCTGCTGGCCGCGGGCGCGCTGCTCGCGCTGACGGCGCTCGCCTTCGCCGTGGGCCGCTATCCGGTTTCCCTCGGAGAGATAGCCGCCCTCCTTTTCTCGAAGGTCACCGGCAGCCCGCATTCGCTGCCGGCAAACGTGGAAACGGTCGTGCTGCAGGTGCGCGGGCCGCGCGTGCTGGCGGCGCTGGTGGTCGGCGCAGCGCTCGCGGCCGCCGGCACCGCGTACCAGGGAATGTTCCGCAACCCGCTGGTGTCGCCCGACATCCTGGGCGTGTCCACCGGCGCGGCATTGGGCGCGGTGCTCGGCATCTTCTTCTCGCAGGGCGTCTTCGTCATCCAGATGCTCGCTTTTGCCGGCGGCCTCGCCGCCGTCGGATTGGTCTACTGGATCGGTTCGCGGCTTCGCGGCCACGATCCGCTGCTCGCGCTCGTGCTTACCGGCGTGGTGATCGGCACGCTGCTCGGCTCGGCGATCGCGCTGCTCAAGTACCTCGCCGATCCTTATAACCAGCTGCCGGCGATTACCTATTGGCTGCTGGGCAGCCTGGCTTCGATCTCGCCGCGCGACCTGTCGGTTGCCGCACCGCTGGCCCTGCTCGGCCTTGCGCCGATGCTGATGCTGCGGTGGCGGATGAACCTGCTTGCGCTGCCGGACGACGAGGCGCGCGCCCTGGGTGTCGACACGCGCAAGCTGCGGACGGTCGTCGTCGCGGCGGCGACGCTCATGACGGCGGCCGCGGTCGCCGTGTCGGGAATCATCGGCTGGGTCGGCCTGCTGATTCCGCATGCGGCGCGCCTGCTGGTCGGGCCGGATTTCGGCCGCCTGCTTCCGCTCGCGATGCTGCTGGGCGCGGCTTTTCTGCTCGCAGTCGATACCCTTTGCCGCACGATTGCGCCCATCGAAGTGCCGCCCGGAGTGCTGACGGCGCTGATCGGCACGCCTTTCTTCCTGTGGCTGTTCGCCCTCGCGCGGAGGAGCTGGTAGTGCTGAAGGTCGAATCCCTCGCCTTCGGCTTTCCCGGGCGCACTGTCGGCCGCGACGTGAGCTTCGAGCTCGCCGCGGGCGAGGTGATGTGCGTGCTCGGCCCGAACGGCGGCGGCAAGACGACGCTTTTCCGCACCGTGCTGGGCCTGCTCGAAAAGCACTCCGGGTCGATCACGCTCGACGGCCGGCCGATCGAGAGCCTCTCGCGCGCGGGAATCGCGAGGCTCATCGGCTACGTGCCGCAGGGCCACAGCGGCTACTTCGCGTACACGGTGCTCGATTTCGTGCTGATGGGACGCACGGCCCACCTCGGCATCTTTTCCGCGCCCTCGGCGAAAGACCACGGCGTGGCCCTCCGCGCGCTCGAATCGCTCGGCATGGCGCACCTCGCCGAGCGGCCGGTGACCGAGATCTCCGGCGGCGAGCGGCAGCTCGCGCTGGTGGCGCGCGCCCTCGCCCAGGAGCCGCGCCTCCTCGTGCTCGACGAGCCCACCGCCAGCCTCGATTTCGGCAACCAGGTGCGCGTGCTGGAGCGCATGGCGGCGCTCGGCCGCACCGGTATCTCCATCCTGTTCTCCAGCCACGATCCGGACCACGCCTTCCTGTGCGCAGAGCGCGCGCTTCTGCTCGCCGAAGGCCGCGCGCTCGAGATCGGCGCGCCGCGCGAGGTCATCCGCGCGGATACGATGCAGCGGCTCTACGGCGTATCGGTCCAGGTCGTTGCGCTCGCTGCCGGGGGCCATACATGTCTGCCGTCGCTCAACGGCCGATAACGTTCGCCGATGCACTGCGCGTCTGGCAACGGCGTTTCGACTGGCCCCGAGCCGTGATCGGCGTCGCCGCCCTGGTCGCGCTCTTTCGCTACAAGGCGGGCATAATTCCAGCGATCGCCGCAGGCGCCGTGCTCGGCTTGGCGGCGCAAATTCTGCTCTAGGAGATTCCATGCCGGCATATGTCTTGGGCGAGATCGAGGTCACCGACCCCGCGGGATACGAGGATTACCGCAAGCAGGTGCTGGCGGTGGTGACCAAGTACGGCGGCAAGTTCATCGTGCGCGGCGGCCGGGTCGAGCCGCTCGAAGGCGGCTGGGCGCCGAAGCGCATCGTGGCGCTCGAATTCCCCTCCATGGAGCAGGCGCAGAAGTGGTATCGCTCGCCTGAATACGCGCCGCTCATCGAGCTTCGCAAGCGGGCGTCGCGCGGCAAGCTGATCCTGGTCGAGGGCGCCTAGAAAAAACGAAAGGGCACCTCGCGGCGCCCTTTCGGCCTCCTGCTCCTCCGAAACTCGCTAGCCCGCCCGGATCACTCCGCAGGCGCTGCGCGCGCCGGCATTGCCGGTCGGCTGTGTCTTGTAGTCATCGGGCTGCACGTGGACGATCAGGCCCTTGCCGACGATGCTGTCGGGGCCGGGCGAGACCGTGATGATGTCGAGCTCCGCCGAGATGCTGGCGTTGCCGCTCGCGTCCGCCTGGAGCATCGGCATGTCGCCGGCGTGGCGCTCGCTGCTCGCCGGGTTGCCGTGCGGCTTGCCCTGCGGATTGAAATGACCCTTGGCGCTCATGCCGTCGCCCGAGCTGCAGTCGCCCGCCTCGTGGATGTGGAAGCCGACCTCGCTGTTCGGGCGCAATCCGGACACCGTGCCGCTCACCCGGACGCGGTCGGCCGTCTGCACGAAATTGACGGTGCCCCTGACGTTGCTGCCCTTGGTCGGCTCCAGCTGCGCGGTGGCCCTTGCCCCGCTGGACCACAGATGACCCCACATTTCCTTCGTGCTCTCGCAGCCGGCCAGAACGACCGCCGCCGCGAGCAGCGCGAAGGTGCGGATCATTTCTTGGCGGGCTTGGAAGGCGCCATGGCGACGCCCTTGTGCTTCTTGTAGTTCGCGACGGCCTTGTCCTGCGCCTTCGCGAGGTCGGCCGCGTCCTTGGCTTTCGCCGCGGCCGCCTTGTCGGCATCGGCGGCCTTCTCGGCATCGCTCTTCAGCGGCGGCGGCGGCAGCTTGGCGTGCGAAGCGGCGAACACTCCGATCATCAGTCCCGCGGCGAGCGCGGCAAGTATCGCTTTCACGATTTCTCCTCCATATGGGGTGCGCGCGCCGGCACGGCGCCGCCGCTGCCCTCGTACCGACCGGATTTCATTTCTTCGTACCAGTACTGGTGGTGCTCCCGCGCCCAGGTTTCGTCGACGTAACCGGTGCGCATCGCCTGATAAGAACCTTCCAGCCCGATCGTGCCCAGATAGATGTGCCCGAACGAAATGGCGACGTAGAGAAGCGCCGCAGAGGCATGCCAGATCCATGCGTCCTGCATCATGGCCCGCGTCTGGTCGAAGTTGGGGAACAGGAGCACGAGGCCGCTCCACGTGACGATGATGCTCAATACCACCACTCCGCCCCAGAACCACACCTTCTCGCCGCCGTTGAACTTGCCCGAGGGCACGTGCTTGCCTTTGGCCATCACGGCCACGGCATTGAACAGGAACTTCAGGTCGTAGAGCTTCGGCAGGTTGTAGCGCAAGAAGAGCACGACCATCGCGGCGACCGAGACGATGAAAACCGGGGCGACGAAGTTGTGCAGGTTCTTGCCGAGGTTGGTAAGCCAGCCGAACAGCGTGTAGCCGATGACCGGAAGCAGCACGTGCTTGCCGAAGAACATCAGCAGGCCGGTCAGTCCCAGGATGCTGAAGCTGATGGCCACCGACCAGTGCACGATCTGGTCGAGGCGCGTGAAGCGCTGCATCAGGCGACCGGTCGGCCGATCATGCAGCTTCACCGGCCCGAAGGCGAAGTAGAACGCCAGGATCGCGACGATCACCAGCACCACCAGCCAGCCGCCGTAGAACGTGACGGGGCCGTTGCGGAACTGGCGCCAGGCCTCCCCCGCGGTCGAGCGGTGCTGCTGCCCGAGGAAGCGCGCCGGCGGCTGAATCAGCACCGCAGTCTCGCGTCCGGGGATGCTGGTGAAGTTGGGCTGCCCGGACTGCACCTCGCGCCACACGGGCGCGTTATTGCCCGGTTGCGTGATCTGGCGCTCCTGCTGCGCCTGCTCCGGCGTGTTGGGTACCGGATCGTCCTTCGCCGCTGGCTGCTGCGCGAAGCCCGCCGATGCGAAGGCGAACGACAGCGCCAAGAAAACCATCCTCATCTCAAACCTCCAGTTTTGCGGCCGCTCGAGCTGCCTACTGCTCGATGCGTTTGTACTCGTTCTGCGAGAGCTGGCGCTGCTTGATCTGCTCTTCCCAGCTCGTCATGTTGCCCTTGGTCCACTTGCCGCCGCGCAACTCGGCCACCGGCGACTCGTTGTCCCAGGGCTTGCTGTCGGCCTTGCCCTGGTAGCGCTTCTCGGATTGCGGCTCGATGACCTGTTCGCGCTCGCCGCAGGCCGCCAGGCCCACGGCGAGGAGGACAACCGCGAGGAGCGTCCTCACGACTTCCTCGCCGGCTGCGGAGGTTGCGCTCCTGGGCG
>Ga0068871_100003465_pt1 | contig 10846 bp, 8 predicted proteins | sample KBSMisM72_FD_72750 | JGI IMG/M metagenome (GOLD analysis project Ga0068871, IMG submission 72750) | Miscanthus rhizosphere microbial communities from Kellogg Biological Station, Michigan, USA - KBS Miscanthus M7-2 | ecosystem: Host-associated > Plants > Roots > Rhizosphere > Soil ...
CCGGTCAACTCGATGCCCTCGCGCTTCACCGTGCTGAAGCCGGTCAGCGTGAAGGCGATGGAATACGTGCCGGGCCGCAGGTCGACGATGCGGTATGTACCAGTGCCGTCGGTGACGGCGCTGCGCGTTTTCTCGATCAGCGCAGGGCTCGATGCTTCAACCGTCACGCCGGGAAGCACCGCGCCTGAGGCGTCCTTCACGACGCCCGTAATAGAGGCCTGGGCAAACGCCATGGCCGGGACGAGTACGAGGAGCAACAGCGCTCCCAACCCTACCTGCAACCTTCGCATGCACTATCTCCCTTCGAAGACCGATTAGCCCCAGTAAACACTGGGATTAATTGGTGTAGCAGGCGAGATTAGACGATATGGGCCGGGGGCGGTCAACGCTGTTCTTATTTGTCGCTCACAATACTGATATGACTATTCAATCAGTTGGATATGACCTGAAAAGCGAGGGCTTTAGCGGGTGTAAGGAAGTGAAAAAGGGGCGGCAGCCTGTCGCTGCCGCCCCTTTTGTGTCCTAACTGATGCGAACCGGGGGCTTAGAACCCGAACGTGACGTTAAACCGCGCGAACCTGGGCTGCAGAATCGCCGTCGGGTCGAGCCACGAGCCGCCGTTCGGCTGCACGTAGTCGTATTGCGCCTGAAACGCCGTCGCCTGATTGCTGTTCAGCAGGTTGCCGAGATCCAAACCCACGTCGGTGCGAGTGGAACCGAAGCGGACGATTTTCGCGAAATGCATGCTGAGCAGGTTTCTGCGAGGACCGTACAACCGGTGGTCGGCGTCGAGTAGCGGGACCGTGGTGGTGCCCGTGATTAGCGCACCGGCCGGGAGCCGGCCAAGCAGCTGTTGCACGACCGTGTTTGGCACGTTCCACGATGCGCCGTTCCCGATCACACCGACCCCGAGTGCGATGCCTGGCTGCGAGGTAATCGTGGCCGCAATCAGGACGTCGATCTTCGGAATGGTGTACGAGGCCGAGCCTCGAAGCGTCGTCAGGAACGGCTCGACGCTGTGGCAACCTCGTGGATCGGGAGCGTCGATCAGCACGGTCGTCGCGCAGTTGTCAGTGATGCCGCGTCCAGTGCTGGTGCCAACTTGAAGATTCAGCTGGTTGCGCAGCCGCGCGTTCACCGTGATGTCCACGCCGTGCCAGTAGTCGGTCCGTTCCGGACCGTAGTCGGTCGACAGCGTGATGTAGTTCTGCGCTCCCTTGGCGGAGGCAGCCTGCGTGATTGCGTAGAGCGTGATTGGATATCCGCCGCCACCTGGCAGACGCGCATCGACGGGCGCATTGATCGTCCACGCGTTGTAATCCGACGGACCAACCAACAGATTGTCGGTGACGCTTCCCTGACCGCCGGCTTCACGCCAGTGGAAGTAGCGTCGGTTGTACCCAACCTCGAGCGAGACACGCGGCCTCAGCTCTTGCTGCAAGTTGACACCCCACTGCCAGTCATTCGGCCGCACGCCCCAGCCGTGGAGCATCGCGGGGTTGACCAGCGCGACGTTGTCGCCGGTTTTGCCGAAGTTCAGCGAGTTTCCGGTGACGGCCCCGCAAACATCACCGCCTCCGCCGCTCTGGGCCGCCGGGTTGAGGATGTTGCAGTCGACGGCGAAGTTGCCGTTGCTGTCGGTCCAGTTTCGCGCGACGCTCGTCACGACCTTGGTAGTCTGCGCGGGGTTGTTCAGCGTGTAGCGGCTGTCGTTCGTCGCCGGCGCGAGATAGTGTCCGACGTTGAACTTGAGTGCGGTCTTGCCGTTGCCGAACAGATCGTAGGCGACGCCCAACCTCGGTGTGAGATCGTTGTACGCGTTGACGCCCTCTGTACGAGGGAACGTGATCGGCGCCGCGTTGAACCGCGACGTGGTGCTGGTGCCGTTCCCCTCGGCTGGACTGAAGCTCCACGCGCGGTCGAACCGCAGCGCGGCTTGTATCGTCAGCCGATCGCGCGTCCAGGTGTCCTGAGCAAACACCGACGACGTCTCGGTGCGATCCGCCGCCTGCCAGTTCGGCAGCCGGTACGTGAACTGGTTCGCAATGTGGTTCTGGAATCGATAGGCGAGCAGCGAGTCGTTCGTCACGATCAGCGTGTCCGAGATCGAATACGACCCCTGGTAGCCCACCTTCAGGCTGTGTGATCCGGTGATGTACGACGCCGACGCGCGCCAGTTGTCGGGGTTGGCCCAGTTGTAGAAGTAGCTGTTCACCGCGCGATAGGCGAAGTTTGCCGGATGGCTGTCGATCGCGGATTGCTCCGTCACCGGGATGAGCGCCATGGTTCCGTCCGGCGGCGTCTGTCCAGGGCCGTTGTTCGTGTAGTACGCGAACCGCGTGAACCCGGCTTCGAGCAGCAGCTTGTTCGTCACCGGTGCCGTCCACGTCGCTTGCGTGACGTAGTAGGGAAGCTTGAAGTACCCGGTGTTGGCCTCCGGCGATTGGAGCGTCGAGCCGAGCGCGATCCAGTCGGCGCCGCGCTGGCGGCAGCCGTCGCCGCTTGTCGTCAGCGTCGACCCCTCGCACCGCGACTGATACTCGTGCGAGAACATCACGCGATTCTTCGGCGTGACCTGCGCGGTGATTCGGCCCTGGAAGATGTCGCGACCCTGAACGTTGCGGGCCGCGATGCTCGGGTCCTTCAGATAGTCCCAATGCGCCGGGTCGAGTGCGTACTTGTTGGCGAAAATCCCCTCGACGCCCTGCGACGTCTCGAACTTGCGATAGCTTCCCCAAAACCAGATCTTGTCGCGCATGATCGGGCCGCCGTACGACGGGTTGACGTCGTAGGACCGGATGATGCCGGGACCCTGCGTAATGGGCGTCTGAAGATTGCGCAGCGTGTCGTCGAGGTTGTTGCCAGTCGACCAGGATCCGGCGTAGTTGAAGTACAGCTGTCCCTTGAAGCTGTTACCGCCCGTCCGAGGCACGAGGTTCATGACCGGCCCGCCGACATCGGCGTCGCCCAGTCCGCCGGCGACGACCACGGACACTTCGTCGACGTTGTTCGAATCGTAGGCGAGCGACGAGACGCCGCCGCCGTTGAACGACGCGGCCACGTTCATCCCGTTAATCGTCATGCGGCCTTCGTTCGTGCTGCCGCCTCTCGCCGTGAAAAACGTCATCGTCGGAGCGTTGGCGATGCCGTTGCCGTCGACCGTCACTCCGGGGATGGCATTCAGCAGGTTGCCGTACGCGTGGGTGCCGGGAAGGCTCGCAATCACGTCGCCGGTCAGCACGACCTCACGTTTGGCGCTTTGGACGTCGACGACGGGCGTCTCGCCCGTGACGGTGATCGTTTCCGCGACGGCGCCGACCTTCAAATCCGTGTTGATCGTGGCGGTGAACGTCCCGGTCAGCTCGATGCCTTCGCGCTTGACAGTGGTGAATCCGGTCAACGTGAAAGTGATCGAGTACGTGCCCGGCCGCAAATCGACAATGCGGTATTGGCCCGCGCCATCGGTCACCGCTGATTTCGTCTTTTCGATGAGGACGGGGCTGGCAGCTTCAACGGTGACGCCCGGCAGGACCGCGCCTGAAGAGTCTCTGACTACACCGGTTATGGAGGCCTGCGCGAATACCGCGGCCGGGACGAGAACGAACACCGACACAACGAGCCACACTCGCAACGCGCGCATGAAGTTCTCCCTTCGTCATGCAACCGTTGGGGGACGACCGGAACGGTTTATGCGCGGTTTATACGCCGTTAACGACGTGTAAGCAACAACTATTGAGAACTTTTTGACTATCTTTCTTGGCTATCTCTGGATGAATGGATTCGGAACTTCGGTGGCGGTTGAGATCCAGACGCTTTTGACCTGCAGATACTCTTTGAGCATCTCCTGACCGTTTTCGCGCCCGATGCCGGAGCGTTTATACCCGCCAAAGGGAGACAAATAGCTAACAGCCCGATACGTGTTTATCCACACTGTACCGGCGCGCAGCCGTTCGGCCATCGTCAGCGCACGCCGCATGTTCTGCGTCCACACGCCAGCCGCCAACCCGTAGACGATGTCGTTGCCGATCGCCAGCGCTTCGTCCTCGTCCTTGAACGGGATGATCGAGAGCACGGGACCGAAGACTTCTTCTTGGGCGATGCGCATCGAGTTCCTGACGCCGCTAAAAACCGTCGGCTCGACGAACCATCCGTCGCCGCACTCAGCTGACGACGGGCGCTTGCCGCCTAGCATCGTCTGCGCGCCTTCCGATTTCGCGATGTCGATGTAATTCAGCACTTTCTCGAGTTGCGGCTTATTCGTGATGGGCCCGACCTGCGTGTCCAAGCTCATCGGGTTGCCCATCTTCGCCGTCCGCGCGAGCGCGAGCAGTTTGTCGACGAACTGGTCGTGGATGCTCTGCTGGACGAGCAGACGGGATCCCGCGACACACGTCTGCCCCGTCGCCGCGAAAATCCCGGAGATGACACCCTTCACCGCGTTGTCCATCTCCGCGTCGTCGAACACGATGTTGGGCGACTTTCCGCCGAGCTCCATGCTGACGCGTTTGAGTCCGCGCGCGGCGGCTTCGTACACCTTCTGTCCCGTGAGATCGGAGCCCGTGAACGCGACTTTCGCGACGAGCGGATGCTCGACGAGAGGAAGACCAGCTTCCGGCCCGAATCCCGTGACGACGTTGACGACGCCAGGCGGAATGCCCGCGCCGTCGACGAGCTTCATGAACTCGAGCAGCGACGCCGACGTGAACTCCGACGGCTTGATGACGATGGTGTTGCCGGCGGCGAGGGCAGGCGCGAGTTTCCACGTCGTGAGAAACAGCGGCGAGTTCCACGGCACGATGGCGGCGACGACGCCGAGCGGTTCGTAGCGCGTGAAGTTGAAGGTGTCGGCCTTGTCGGTCGGGAGAACGGCGCCTTCAATCTTGTCCGCCAGGCCGCCGTAGTAGTGATACCACTGCGCCATGTAGTTGATCACCGGGTTGATCTCTGCGATCAGCTTCCCGTTGTCGCGGACTTCGATCTCCGACAGAGATTTCGCGTGCTGGATGACCAGGTCGCCGAGCTTGCGAAGAAGGGCGCCGCGCTGCGACGCGGTGAGCTTCGGCCACGGTCCTGACGTGAACGCCGCATGTGCGGCCCTGACCGCGCGATCGACATCCTCTGCCGTGCAGCGCGGGATCAGCGCCCACGGCTTGCCCGTGTACGGGTTGTCGGTTTCGAAGAACTGGCCGGACGCTGAGTCCACCCAGTGTCCGGCGATGTGGGTTTGGTATTTGACGAGTTCCATGAATCGAGTTGCGAAGGCTATGGTCGTACTGCTGTTCCCGCGGCCCGATCATCGGCACGGGCGCCGCTCAGGATGTTGAACAGCGAGTGGTTGCCCTCGTGGCACGCGTACTCGTACATGCCGTAGTTGTTGTCGCGCCGCCACGGGAATTGGATCGTGAACGGCCGCGTGTAGGTTTTCGGGTCGTCCACGACGGCGGTGTACTCGAGCGTATCCGCGTCGACGCGGGTGAACTTCTCGGTGATCTTCAAAGCGTCGCTGAACGCCTGTCCGCCGCCGTTGCCGCCGACGCCGTTGCGGTCGAACATGTTCGTCGTCTCGACGACGAGCGTGTCGCCGTCCCAGCGCGCGCGCGAGTCGCCCATGTAGCTGCGGATTTTCTGGCTGATGTGCGGACGATTGTCGAGGTAGAAGAACCGCGTCTCGTGGATCATCTCGTTGCGGAGCACGACGAGCCCCGGCGCCTGAATGATCTGGTTGCCGTTGTTGTAGATGACCGGCAGGATCGATCCGAGAACCCCTCGCGTGATGCACTGATCGTACAAACTCCGATCTTCGTACGAATCGGCCGGACCGCGGCCCGCACGCTTCGCGGCGAGTGCACGAACGCGCTCGGCGGCGTCCGGCGTTTGCGGCGGCATGCGGCCGTCGGGCGGATCGACGATGAGCGACGCCTGATAGGAGGGCCTGCCGCGCTCGAGCCAATGCGGCGGCGGCGACACGGGACCGCCGACCGTGCCGCGCGCCTCCTGCTCCGCCGATACCTTGTCGATGCTGAAGTCGGCGTTGTCTTCGTCCGTCTGCCGCTGCGCCGCGAGCTGGCGCGCCTTGAATTCCTCTTCGGTCAACACGTTTCGCGTGCCGAAGTTGGACGCACGCTGCAGCGGAACGCCGACGTAATCGGTGCCGGGCCAGATTCCCTGCAGATCTGGATCCCCCCACGGCGTGCGCGGCGCTTTGTAGACTCTCCTAGCCGCCTGTCCGGCAAGCGGGACAGTACTCACAACGGCGCTCACAGCGCCGAGCGCGATAAGAGCGGCGAACACCAGCGATTTCTTCATGATCTGATTTTACTTCTTGTCGATTTCCGCGAACGCTTCACGGGCGACGCGGAAGGCGTCGACGCCGGCCGGCACGCCGCAGTAGACCGCGACGGCGAAGAAGATTTCGCGAATCTCCTCGCGCGTGACGCCGTTGGTCAGCGCGCCCTTCACGTGCATCTTCAGCTCGTGCGGGCGGTTGAGGGCGCTGATCATCGCGAGGTTCAGCATGCTGCGCGTCTTCTTCGACAGCCCCTCGCGTCCCCAGCACGCGCCCCAGCAGTATTCGGTGACGAATTCCTGATACGGCCGGTTGAAGTCGTCGGCCGACGCGAATGACTTCTCGACGAACTCCGCACCAAGCACCGACTTGCGAATTTCCAGACCCTTTTCGAATGTCGCTTTGTCCATGACAGCTCCGTAAGTAAGAGTTTAAGAATGAGTACTTGCCGGCGTAAGAGAACGACGATCAACGCAGAGCACGCGCACGGCCGAACTCGGATCGAGGCACGAACAATCTTATTACGCGGGATGTTCGTGCCTCGATCCGAGTTCGACCATGCGTGCCGGCCTGCTGCGCAGGCCGGCCGTCGAATCGTCCCTCTGCGAACTCTGCGACTCTGCGTTGATCGTCGTGCCTGCCTATCGGAGCTACGAACGCGATCTGATTTCCACGCCCGACCACTCCTCGAGAACCTTGGCGATGCACGTGAAGTCCGACGTCGCGCCGTACTTCGCTTGTGTGACGGCGAGCATCTGACGGACGGCGGCGCCGACCACCATCGGCACGCCAAGCGCTTCGGCCTCGTCGACGCACAGACGGACGTCTTTGTACGACAGCCCGGTGGCGAAGCCGAAATCGAAGGTCCCCGGCAGAATCGACCTCGGGAACTTGTCCTGCGTCGCGCTGTTGCGTCCGCTGCCGGCGTTGATGATGTCGAGCAGGATCTTCGGATCGAGGCCGGCCTTCACGCCCATCGCGAGCGCCTCGGACGAGACGACGAGGGCGGCCGCGGCGAGCAGGTTGTTCGCGAGCTTGGCCGTCTGCGCGAGGCCGGGTTTTTCGCCGACGAAGAAGAGCTTGCCGAAGTTCTTCAAAATCGGCTCGATCTCGGCGTATGAGGATTTCGGTCCGGACACCATCACGGCAAGCGTGCCGTCTTTCGCGCCCTTCATGCCACCGCTGACCGGCGAGTCGAACGCGAGGATGCCTTTGTCGCCAAGTCCCTTCGAGATGATGTTGGCGACGCCGGGACCCGACGTCGACAGATCGACCACGACTTTGACTGATGTGCCGTTGGCGATGCCGCCGAGCGCGACCGACTGCACGATCTGCGGCGTCGGCAGGCTCATGAGCACGATGCGGGCGTTGGAGGCGACTTCCTGCGCCGACGCGGCGACCGTTGCGCCTCGCGCCGCGAGCGGCTGGGTGACGTCCGAATTAGTGTCGAAGATGCAGAGCGCGAAGCCCGCGTCAAGCAGACGCGACGCCATGTGGCCGCCCATGCGACCGACGCCGACGAATCCGATTAGCTGACTGTCCATGCGATGAGTCCTTTGTCCGCTCCGCAGCGAGACGGCGCTTGCGGAAGGGTTTGAGCACGCGGTTCCACCACATCACCGCGCCGGTTATGAAAAGTACTGGTGGAATCACCCCGAGGATCGCCCACGTCCATTTGGTCTTGATGCCGGCGAAGCGTCCGAAGTGCAGCTTGGCGAGCCACTCGAGCGCGAGATCGCCGCGGCGAGGCAGAAAGCTCACCGGATCGAGTGGTTCCAGATAGTCGACCACGGCGCTGAACGGATGCGGGAAGACGAGATAGATGCCGCTGACGGCCCAGAGCAGCACGGCGACGAACGCCCAGAAGCCGAGCGCGCTATGGAGATCCCAGTTCATGCGTTGCCAGCCGCTGCTCCACCGCACCGTGAGCGCGCGCCACCATTTCTGGCTGCCCGGCCACCAGATGATGGCGCCGGTGACGCACAGCACGGCGAGCAGAATCGCCCCGACGCCATTGACGATGCGTCCGTTCATCCCGCCGAGCAGGTCGTCGTGCAGGCTCACCAGCCAATCGATGACCCGTACACCGCGTGGACGCGTCTCGCCGAGATCCGCGCCGTTGTACGGATCGAACAAGTGCTGCTTCTTTTCGGCACCGCGCTTCATCCAGATGTCGACCGGCGTGTTCCCTCGCCGACTGCGCCACACTTTCTCGACGGTGAACGCCGGATACGCCCGCTGTGCGGAGATTTTCAATTCGTCTTCGCCCAGCGGCTTCGCATCGGGCGCATGCACGCTGAGTTGCGGACGATTGGAATACGTCCGCATCAACTCGCGGCGGAACACCAGGACGCTGCCCGTCAGACACACGACGACCACGTAGAGACCGACGCCGATGCCGGTCCAGAGATGAATCTGGAACATCGCCCGTCGAATCCAGAGCGTCTGTGGCTGGCGAAGCGCGCGCCGGAAAACGCCCACCTACTTGGCCTTCCCGTAAATCAGCTGCGTCAACGCGGGCACCTTGCCGACGAGCCGCGCGTAGAGCGCGAGCTGGCCGCGGTGATATTCCTCGTGCGAGATTCCGTGGTTCATCCACGCAAGGCGAGAACCCTGTTCGCCGTCGAACCGCGTGATGAGCTGCAGCAGGTGAAGCTCGCCCGCCTGCCTGATTTTCTTTTCGCCGTCCTGCTGGGTCTTCGTGAGCAGCGCCACCAGTTCTTTCTTGCTGCTGGTCGCCTTGACGCCCTTCGCGTACTCCTTCATGAACTCGGGAAACGACTGCCGTCGAAAGTTGCCGTCGGGCCGGCTCAACTCGCCGGCCATCATCAGGCCCGACTCCGCGATGTGGACGGCGATTTCCGCCGCCGATCGGCTCTCAGCGGACGGCCGGAACGTCAACGACGCGTCGGGCAGGTTCTTGATCTCGCTGACGACGCCCGCTCGTGTGTACTGCCACGCCTCGAGGATCTCGTCGAGAAGGGTGGTAAGAGACATGAGGCGCAATTGTAGCGGGCCTATGCGCCTCGGGGCGAGAGGATCAAATCGACCAATGTCCGTGTATCGGCGAGCGTCTCGAGGTGGTCAATTGCCGCGGCGACACGTTCGCGATCGGCCCCGTCGAGCGTGCCTTCCGCGTTTTCGTCGAATTTGGCGCGGACCTCGTCGTCGCTCATCGGGTTTTCCGCCGACCCCCGGTTGTATTCCTCGACTTCCGTGAGCGTCCGGCCGTCTTTCAACCGAACGGTAACGGCGCCTTTGAAGCGGCCAGGTCCCGGGAACGACGGATCCGCATGGAAGCGCACGCGGCGGGCCACGGCGAGGATCGCCGCGTCGTGCAGGTTCTCGTCGCTATACGCATAGCGGCCAAGGGCTCCGCGCACGAGCGCTTCCGCGAGGGTGTATTGCAGGCTGATGCGGCCGTGCGAATCCGACGCGGGTGCGAGCTTTTCCGACTGCGGTTCGCAGACGATCGGGACGATGAACGGCGCGACGGGGCAGTCGATGGACTCGACGTCGGCCGCGCGCACGTCGCGTGCGTTGCGCAGCCGCAGCAGCGCCGAGATGTACGGATGCAGCACGTGAGCGGCGGGGAAGGGCTTGAGCGACGCGTTGCGACTATCCCAGCGCGAGCCCAGGTCCTGTGTGAGCCGTGCGAAATCTCTCGGCGCCGCTTCGTCCTGCAAGTGCGTGGCGAAAAGTCCCCAGCGGCCTTCGAAAACCTCTGCCGGCCCCGTGGTCCCCGCGCGCGAGAGAAACGCGGCGACGATGCCGCTTTGCGCCGACCAGCCAGGGTGAAGGAATTTCGTCTGCGTGCCGTCGACCCAGCACTCGAGGATGCCGGAGGCGAAGCTGCCGCAAATGCCGGCCGCTCTCGCGGCGGCTTCGGCGTCGAGCTGCAGGAGACGCGCGGCGAGAAACGTCACGCCGAACGTCGCGAACAACCCCGACGGATGGAACCCGCGGCGATGGAACTGTCCCGGCGCGACGCTGCCTGCGCGACACGAGATTTCGTTGCCCAGCGCGACGGCTGTCATCAGCTCGCGGCCGGAAATCCGCATCGTGTCGCCGAGCGCAAGCGCCGCGGCGACCGACGGGCTGCTCATGTGGACGATGGATTCGATGTGCGTGTCGTCGTATTCGAGCGCTTGTGAAAGCGCGCCGTTGGCGAACGCGGCCATCGTGACGTTGACGCCGTCGCCCGTGCCGAAGATGCGCGCGCGGCCCGGCGTCGACATCGCGACGGCGGCGTCGCGAACCGACCGGCCGAACGGCGTCGACGCGCCCGCCAGCGCGAGGCCGATGACGTCGAGCACGCGCAGCTTCGTCGCGCGCACGACGTCGGCCGGCAGGTCGTCGAACGCAAGCCGCGACGACCATTGCGCGAGCTCGGAAGCGATCGGCATCCCACTACATTACACGGGTCGTTGCGGGTCAATGTGATTCAGCGACGAGTCGACACGCGTCGGTGGGATTCAGTCACGGGTCGTGACGAGTCGACCGCCGTTTCGGCTTGCCGCCAGGGTTCATCGACTTGGTTTCCAGTTTCATGATCCGCTT